>ENA-OOZG01000222-OOZG01000222.1-human-gut-metagenome-genome-assembly--contig:-NODE-222-length-48902-cov-10.387741_pt1 | contig 48902 bp, 44 predicted proteins | sample MGYA00241706_ERZ501384 | MGnify/ENA primary metagenome ERZ501384 (study PRJEB25962, sample SAMEA2042742) | human gut metagenome | biome: human gut; feature: human-associated habitat; material: faeces...
TTATTGTCGGTACAGCGTTCATTGGATTCTTTTTTATGAACTCTTCACGCATAAGGTAATCGAAGTATTCATTGAGCAGATTGTATGTTTGCTTGACTGTAGAAAATGAATATCCCTTGTCGGTCAGCGTGCTAATCAGCCGCTTAATGTCTGCACCTGTTATGTTTGACACAATGAGTTTACCAATGTAAGGGACGATTTGATTTTTGTAAATCTGCTCGTTGCGGTCATAGGTTACTCGCTCAACATTTGGGTACTTAAACACTTGCAGGTAATTAAGCAGGCTGTCTTTTACAGTCTTGTTACCCTCAATGGCATCAATGATTTCTTCCTCAAACTTGGTTATGTAGTCCGTCATTTTCTTGTTAACTTCAGCTTTGGTCGTGCCGGAAAAACTCTTGCGTTTTCGTTCGCCATTCTCATCTTTGTACCAAACCACGCCACCCCATCTGCCATCCGTTCGTTTGAATGCATTGCCGTTTGTCAGCAGTTGTTTTTGCATTTTATCACTCCTTTCGCACACACAATATCACAAACCTTTTTCAATATCCAGACCAAAGATTGTATGTGTTTGTTTCGCTTTTTTGCTTCAAAAAGCCGTCACAAATCGCCCACAAGCCGTTTTTAGTTTTAGTTCGACGAGTTACTCCGTTTTAGAGTAAACTCGTCAATTTTTGCTCACAGCGTTGCTAAAATTTCTTGATTTTTAATCATCATACGGCAACACTCAAGTGAATACGCAAAATCCTTGATTTTCTGCGAAAAACACCCTCAACTGCATACGAATTTGGAATCATACGCAAAAGTATTACGAATTGAAAAGCCGACAGGCGTTGCCGGACGGCGTTTTCGGGCATTTCAATGCCCGAAAATCATACCCCTTTATCCTGCTTTAAAATCGACGGCTTGAAAACCGCTCCAAAACCCACTCAAAAGAGCCGAAATTTCATCCAAAACCGAGTAAAAAATCAATTCAAAAAATGCAAAAGAAAAACCGCTGTTTTTTTCAACTTTAGGCTTTTAGATTATTTGTCATCAGCTCTTACAGTGGGGTACACTATATTTGATGAACTGTGTAGATATTACTTTGTTGTGCGTTTTCAAAAAATCTTTGAGTAATATCTATGTAACCTTTTTCTTCGAGTGACTTGAGCGTGTTTCTGCAAGTGGTCGGACACATATTACACTTCTTAGCCATCTTCGGAACAGACCAAAAACTTACACCTTTGCTGTCGCCAACCGAAACAAGAAAACAGTAAATCATAAATTCGTGCGGCGAAAAGTTTTCATCAAAGATTTTGTTCGGCATATAGTAAACCTTGCCGTCGGTTTTGTAGTTTTTGTTTGCGTGCATAATTTTTATCCTTTCTTAATTTGTTTTTGAATCCACAACTTGAATTCATCTTTCGGTACAACAATTCTTGTGCCGATTTTTATTTTTGGAAAACCTTTTTCATTGACAAGCTCGTATGACCTTGTGCGAGATATTCCAAGCACCTTTGCAACCTGCGACACCGATATCATCATTGGTAGCTCATCAAAATTTTTGTAGCTTTCTTTCATTACGCTGCCTCCTTTCGTATTATTCGAGAGATACTTTTTCAAAAAGAAAAAAGCATAAGTAAATTTGAAAACAAAAATTCACCCACGAAAAAAGTCCCTCTACTATACAGAGAAAAATTCCCATTTTGTTCGGGTGTTTTTCAAAATTTTTTACACCTTGTTTACATTTAATTTCACCATAGAAAAAAATACCCCTCTATAATACGGAGAAAAATTTGAGTTTTGTTGATGTGTTTTGAAAGAAAATTTATAAATTATTTTATATAAACAAAAATCCTCACCGTTTTTATAGATGAGGATTCATTACCTGCACCATTATTTGTATAATTAACAAAAAAGTTTGTATTTGTTCTGTAAATATGGTATCCACGAGCTGATTCAAAGAAGCGCAAGGAAATATAGAGGCTACTGAATCTTTTAATTATTCCACACGTTTTAATTATTCCTCTGGCAGCCGGTTTTGAGGGGTAAGTACAAAAGGCCACAGAGCCGGTCAGCGACAATCGAATAAACAGAAAAAGGGCTTCCGAAGCTCTGCTGTAAAACACAGCGGACCTCGAAAGCCCTTTATTTCAAGCCTTTTTCAGCACTTATGTGCCGGAGAAGGCTTTTTCTGTTTGTATCAAAAACAGCGTTTTTATAGACCCTGCTTGCGGTTCAGGTTCTCTTTTGCTCAAAGCTGCTAAAGTCCTTGGCAAAGACGCTGTTTGTCAAGGCTTTTACGGTCAGATAATCAATATAACTACATATAGCCTTTGCCGTATCAATATGTTTTTGCACGATATTGATTACGGTAAATTAATATTGCTAACGAAGATACGCTTATTAATCCACAACATTGGGATGATGAGCCTTTTGAAGGTATTGTGTTCAATCCGCCTTATTCCGTTAAGTGGGAGGGTGACGATAACCCTGTGCTTATTAATGACCCTCGTTTTTCTCCTGCTAGTGTGCTTGCGCCAAGGGCAAAGGCTGACATTGCTTTTGTTATGCACTCGCTTTCTTGGCTTGCAACTAACGGTAATGATGTTTCTTTTTCTATAGCAAGTAATTATAAAGCAACTGCTTCATATGAATATCGTGGTAAATCAGAAGTTACAAAGAGCGTAAAAATCGTGACTAAAATTCAGAAAAAAGCAGGTATTATTTGGGTAACTGTCAGTGGGATAGTTGGACAGATACGATAACTGCTATTAATTATAGCAGGAGTCATTCGGTGCAGTTATATAGTAAAGGAACTTACAGAGCACATGTAGAATGTACTTTCTCTGGAACGGGCGGAAGTGATGATGAAATCAAAAGAAATGTTCAAAAAACATATAGTTAAGATTGATTTATTGATAGATTATTAGATTAAAGGGTTTAACTTTATACGGCATAGCGAGCCTTACACTATTCTACAGATTTTATTCAAAGTGATTGGCACACAAAATCAGGGTACTTACGTACCCACCAAAAACAATGAATTTAAAAAAGTTGTAAGCGTAAAACAATTACAACCATTCAAACACGCAAAGACAATTTACAGTGTAGCATGAGTCACATTCTTCCATGTATGAGCTGCTGTCAGGCATGGTATTCTGCAATCATTAATAAAGCCGTTAATGGGCAAGTAACGGAAAATCATATTTCTTTGGAAATATGATCCACTACAGGGGCACTGAGGGTTTCGTTGAGAACATTAAGTGCTGAATAGTACTTTTAAGAAAAATGGGGTGGTGGGTGTTAGATATATAACTTTTAGTTAATTGTTTTAAAAACAGCTTTTATGAGCTGTTTTTTTTGTGCAAAAAATCTTGAAAAATAGATTTAACTATGTATAATAAAATTAGGATACTCCATATTTAATTTAGTTATCAGCTTGTTATGCTGAATTAAAAAATGTTTGTAAAGGAGATAAAAGATGAAAGATTTTTATGAAGCTAACATAGTAAAACACAGACCGTGGAAAAAGGCATTATGTGTTCTGTTATCAGTCATTATTGCTTTCGGAACATTTGTCGTCCTTACAGTGGGTTCCAGTAGATTGCAAGATTGGCTTGGCATGAAATCGTTACTTTCTGCTTATGCTGCTGAAATTGTGGATACTAAAGGCGCAGTTGGGGTTAATGAAAAATCCATGCTTGCAGATAATACTTTGATAGAACTCGAAAATAAAGATGGAAGTAATACTGTTTATATGTTTTCAGAACCTATATCTTATACAGATGAAAACGGAAATCTGAAAACAAAAGATATTTCTGTTGAGAAGCAAGCTGATAAAGAATTAAAAGCAAATGGTTATACATATAGCAATGGACAAAATGATTATCGTATTAATTTTTCGTCCAATTCGGATTCGGGTATATTTATAGAACATAGCAATTTCAAATATTCTCTTATTCCTCAAAGCAAAAAAAGTGTTGCCGGTAGGGAAAATATGTCTGTAATACTTAATGAAAAATTTGAAGATTTCGAGTACAAAAATATATACGGCGAGGGAACTAATCTGAAGTTTTATCCGCAGCTTAACGGAATTAAAGATGAGATTGTTCTTGATTCAAAGATAGAACAAAATATGTTTTCATTTGAGTTGGTAACGGATAATTGTTCTGCGATTTTGAATGATGATGGCACAATCTCTCTTGTTAGCGATGATAATAACGAAAGTGTTCAAACCTTTACCGCACCCTTTGCTTACGACAGCGAATATGTTGAGGGTGATAAAAATGAACATTATACAGATTGCTCATACAGCCTTGATAAAATTGGTAATAATACATATATAATCACGGTTGCTGTTGATAAACAATGGCTTGAAAATAAAAATACTGTTTATCCTGTCGTTATAGATCCCACAACCGGAAATTTGCAGAGCGGAATGGATGTTCCCATACACTCTAAAAGACCTACTGCCTCTACATCCGGTGATAATAATGCGGTTGGTGTTTCTTCTTTCAATGGTGCCAGTCGAACACTTGTATACATGGGTTGGCCGGGCAATGTGTATGGTGGCTCAAAAATAAACAGTGCTTATTACTATGCCCGAGAATTAACCGCAAGAACTTCCGGTTTTGGACTTGAAATTTATCGAATAACATCCGCATGGAATAATTACCAAAATTGGACAAGCAGACCGGACTGGGACCCGAAACGATTAGATTGGGTTAATATAAACGGTAATTATAACGGTGGCTCAAATTATTGGTATAAATTTAATATTTCTGAAGTTGTTCAGTCTCATGTTAACGGTGCGGATAATCGTGGGTTTATGATGAAGTACGACGATGAAGACGGTAATGCTAATCTTCGTACTTTCGGGCAATTGGAATACCCGACATCGTCAATGCGCCCTTATATAGTTATAAATTACACCAAGGATACAACTGCGCCTACTGTTACAAGTGTAACGGGAAACGCAGTTTCATGGACCAAGAATAATGTAACACTCACTGTAAACGGTGCAAAAGATAATGATGGTGGTGTTGGATTACATTCGGCACCGTATTCGTTTTCTACATCAAAAGGAAACTATTCATGGCAGTCAAGTAATACAAAGACTTTTTCATCCAATTGCACTGTGTATATCTATGTCCGTGACGCGCTTAATAATATACGTCTGGTGTCAACACAAACCATAGAAAAGATTGACAAGACTGCACCTACAGCAAGCGGCGTGACAGGGAATCCTACATCATGGACTAATAACGATGTAACACTTGCTGTAAATGGTGCAGAAGATTTGCAGAGCGGACTTAATTCGTCGGCGTATAGCTTTTCTACCACTCCGGGAGCATACAGTTGGCAAGAAAGTAACAGTAAAACATTTTCTGTGAATGGAACAGTGTATGTATATGTTCGCGATGCTGTCGAAAATACGCCTGCACTCATATCGACTGTTACCATTGATAAAATTGACAAAACAAAGCCTTCAAAACCGACTGTAACGGGAAATACCGAAGAGTGGGCAAACGGAGATATTGAATTAACGGCAGAATCGTCAGACAGTGATTCCGGAGTAGCTGCATACAGTTTTTCAACTACAGCCGGAAAATACAATTGGCAAAGCGAAAACACCTATACGGTGTTCCAAAAATCAAAACTATATATATGTTCAAAAGATAATGCCGGCAACATCTCTGAGCCGAGCGAGGTGGATTTAAAAATTGACAAACTGGCACCAACCGGAACAGTAAATGCAGATGGCTCGACAGATTGGGCGCAACAAGTAGTTATTACTGCCAATGCATCCGACGAAATATCGGGATTACCCGATGCACCTTATAGTTTCAGCACAAATAAGGATTCGTATAATTGGCAGAGTGAAAATAAAACAACTGTTGCAAGCAATGGAACTTATTATATTTACGCAAGAGATTCAGCCGGAAATATTACATTGCTTGATACTGTTACGATAGATAAAATTGATCGTACCTCACCATCGATAGAAGGTGTTGATTTGTCCGATCGAGATAAAAGAACAATTATAACGGTTACAGCTGATGATAGCCAATCTGGTGTTTCCGAATATAGTATTGATAATGGTAAAACGTGGCAAATCAGTAATGTATTTGAGATAGACAAGGATTCTCTGAATTATGTTGCGGTTAAAGTTAAAGATAAAGCAGGTAATACTGCGATTAGATATTACGATATATATACTCCGCAACTTTACTACGAAAACGGTAAGGTAGGAATATATAATCCAAATCCTAATTGCAGCTGTGATATTTATTACAAACTTAACGGAAGTTTAAGTTCGAAATGGATTAAATACGATAGGCCGTTTGCTGTTGATAAAAATCAAACTGTTCTTTACTTGAGCTTTTATCTGCGAGAAAATAAAAGATATCGCCCGCCGTCTACGCCTGTAAAAATTGAGTACGACAACATATTTACGTATTCTGAAACCGACACAGACCTTTCTTTGGCATATAACGGTGTGTCATTTAATATCGACAGACAGTATAAAAATGGGTGTTGGGATTATTCGATAAACAGTAATCTTGAGTTTGTGAATGATAACTTAATTAAGGCCTCGCTGCCTGATTTCAATTCGTTTACTTTTGTAAAACAGAATAAATATTTATATCTGAATGAAAGCAACAATTATGAATTAGCTGCCGTGTATGATAAAAATGACAATAATATTGTTGAGTATATTTTAAAATACAACAATATCAATTATCATTATGATATAAACGGGAAGCTGATCAAGATAAGCAATTCGAGTTGTGATTTGTTTGGCTTTAATTACACAGATAATGTTCTTACTGTTGAGGATGGCGCCGGCAGGAAAACGGTCGTAAGATATGAGAATAACCGCATAGTATCAATTACAGATGCAAACGGTGGTGTGGTTCGTTATTTTTACGCCAATGATAATCTTGTTAAGGTTACCGATCAGGCCAATGTAATTATCGGTGAATATCATTACGACGGAAATTTACTTACTAAATCCGGACGCAATAATATTAAAATCGACAGTGAAAACCGGGTTTCAGAAATTGTTGCAGATAATGGATATTCGACTCAATACACATATTCAGATAACACTGTAACAATACACACTTCGGATGGAAATACCATTTCCTATACATATGATTTTAGAGGTAATATTCTTACTTCGACTGATGAATCTGGAAGTGTTACCGCATATTCATATGATTCGGAAAACAGACTTGTGGAGGCTTTGAAAAATGGTCAATCTGTAGCGACATATCTTTACAGTTCTGATGGTAGATTGGCGAAAAAGACCAATGAAAGCGGCACATTGTATTATCATTATAATGCTGCCGGTGAACTAACCGGAACAGAAGATAAAGGCTATAGCTCTGCTGATTCGTATGTTTCGGAAAATTATGTTTATGACGAAACGGGAAATATTATCCTTAAAGCACAATTTGCTTCCAAAACAGAAGATTACGAATTTCCCGCTGAGTATGAACCCGACTTTAATTATACATCTGTTGTAAAATATACATATCAAAACGGATTGTCTGTAAAAACAACAGATGATAACGGAAATACAACCATAATTGCATATGATGAATACGGTAACACAGTTAAAACAACCAACACTGTAATACAAGATAACAAAACAACTGTCAGCATTAGCGAAAACTCATATGATAATTTGGGAAGACTGATTTTATCAAAAAGCAATAATGGTGAAATATCATATGTTTACGATGCGGCAGGAAGAACGCTGCTGGTAAACACAGACGGAAGTTATCAGCGAACAGTTTATGATAACTACGGCAGGACAGTACAGGAAATAAGCAATGCGGATTACAATCCCGAGGGTGATAATCTGCCAAATGATTATCCGGATAAAACTGTCGGACACAGATATATTTATGATAATGTCGGAAATTTGGTTAAGGAAATCAATGATTCCGATATCGAAACAACTTATGTGTATTCCGATGTTGATACATTATGCAAAAAATCCATTGATATTTACAATTATTACTATGAAAATAACGGGCAATGTGATAAAATAGATATTAATGGGAAAACCATTGTTAATTATGATTATAAGGTTTCAGATTCGGATGTTCCGGCCAGTGATGATCAGTATATTAATCGCGTGTCGTATGCTGACGGCTATGTCGAAGAACAGGCACTGAGTAAAAACGGAACCATATCGTCAAAATACGCCAATGGAAGATTCTATTATTACATCTATTATATATCGCAAAATAAAGTTGCTTATTGCGATGAAAATTTGTCTCAGAGGATCAACGTTGAATCCGACGGAAACTCTTATAATTATCTCAAGCAAACCTTTTCCTCCAAAGATGTTTTCAGCTATAATGTGCAATCGTCTGATGATGCACAAACAATAACCGAAAAGCACTTTGGCGGAAAAGAGTTTAAAACCGTTACAAGTAAAGATTCTGTTTCCTATATATCACCGTCATCATCTTTTGAGTACAAGATGGGCGGTGATGAAAACAGCGCCTCGCTCACTATCGGTACTGCTGAGAACAGCATCTTGAAATCTATCGTTTCTTATGATGAAACAAGCAACGCTTTGAGTAAATCATATGACTCAATCGGATTGAATTTCAAAGTAACATATGATGATAACGGAAATATTATTTCTGCCGGAAATTATGAATATACATATGATAAGTTAGGTGAGCTACTGACTTCATCGGGTGCTTCAAATGCGACTTATTCATATGACGGCAGAGGCAATGTTCTCTCAAAAGTAATTGACGGCACCGAAATCAAGTTTGCTTATAATAATGTGCAGTGGCAGGATCAGTTGACATCGGTTAACGATACTGCGCTAACTTATGATGCAAACGGAAACTTAACAAGTTATGGTGGTTTGGCATATAGCTGGTCGCATGGCAAACAACTTGAGTCGGTTTCGGACGGAAACAGCAGATATACTTATAAATATGATTCCGATGGCATAAGGGCGTCAAAGACTGTTAACGGCGTAACAACGAATTTTGATACTTTTAACGGCAGAATTCTGGCCCAATATGATGGAAGTAATAATCTGTATTTTCAATATTACAATGATGCACCAATTGGCTTTATATTGAATGATGTTCAATATTTTTATGTAACCAATCTGAATGGCGATATTGTTGCAATAACGGATTCAAACGGAAATTTAATCGCAAAGTATTCTTATGACGATTGGGGAAAAGTTCTTGGTATTGAAACGGCTGAAGAAAATAATGCAGAGCAATTATCTGTAGCCGAAATAAATCCGCTGCGTTATCGTGGATATTATTATGACGCCGAAACGGGAATGTATTATTTGCAGTCCAGATATTATAATCCGGAACTGTGTAGATTCATTTCTGCGGATGATTTTAAATATATTAGTGCAAAAACCTGTATATCAAGAAATGCATATGCCTATTGCTATAATAATCCATTAAATTATAAAGATCCAAAGGGAACCAAGGCAAATAATGATTCGCCGTCATATTTAGGAAAAAGTATAGTAAATATTATACTTTCTTTAATGATATTTGACGATATATCGATAAATTTTACTGATATTTTTGGAAAGCATTTTACTGAAGACTTTTTTGATTTTTTGGGAAATGTTTTCTCGATTTTTCCGAGTTTTCCCAAATTGTTTCTCAATCTGGTGTTGGGCGTCCCAGAGCATATTTGGAACTCTTTATGTAACGGATTTGACAAAATAAAAATCGGAGAGCTTGTTATTAATGCGTCAATTTGGTTTACTGACAGCTTTTTGGAAATTGCGGCAGAATCAACATTTTGGGGTGCATTTGCTTCGTGGGGGATTGGAATTCTTCCTGCAGAGTTGTCTGTTATATTTTTAGGCTTAGCAAATGACAGCAGTTTGTCACCCGGTCAAAAAATGACGGTATTGTTTGTTGACGGGATTGCAGCAATTGTTTCTAATGCAATTTCTTTTGTTGTTGCTGCGGTGGAACCAAGTAAAGCTTTTGCAACAATAGCAAATGTTATAAGCTTATTTTTGCCGGGCTTGACCAATATAATAACAAGATATATTATTAAAAAGAAGGCTTAAAAATATGAAAAAACTTATGATGGCAAAGAAGGGACCTTTGGTTAGATTAGTAAGCCTTGTAATGCAAATAGTTGTTATTTGCCCCTTGTTGTTTTTAGTTTTGATTGTTCCCACCTTTGCGATTGCCGATGCCGCAAATTTTGAAGATAAGTTCTTAGTTTTTAAAGTTGTATTTTTGTTGTGCAATATATTATATATTATAAGAAATAATATCGTTGAAGTTTACGACAATAAAATAATCATGCGTCTTTTTTTGTGGGATAAAAAAATCGTTGACCTGGAAGATATAAGCGATTTGAGAATTATCACATATAAAGAACTGCGAACAATGATGTTTAATGCAAGCAGTACCGATCCGTTGGTCACAAATGCACTTTCGCTTATTATACCGATGGGTAACTTTGTAACATTCAAAAATAAGTTCGGAAGAGATGTTATTATAGGTGTTTGGAGTTATAAAAAACTGTACCAAATACTGAATGAACATATAAATGTTCCTGTTAGAGAAGATATCGAGAATGAAAATTTGAATGCTTCGGATACACCCAGTGATAATAAAAAGCAGGATCTAAAACCCAAATCCGAAAAACTGCATGTTTTAAATAATGGCAGTGGCGTGTATAACATGCTTGTTAAAATGCCTTTGGATGAACACATAAAAATGTTCTTTGGGTATTTTTATGTAACAATATTGGCACCGCTGTTCTGTGTTCTGTTTTTCGGTTGGCTGTGCAAGCATGCGGAAATCGGAATACCAAGGTTCGTTTGGGTGATTTTATTCATGATAAGTTCTGCAGTTGCTTATTATCGGATTATCAGTGTCAGAGTAGATACGGGAAAGGCCGTAATCAGGCTGAATTTGTTTGATAACGGTGATAAAGATGTTATTAGATATAATGGCTTGTCTAATTTGGGCTATGTAAATGATATCGCAGAAATAGAGCAATTAAAAACGGATAAATCCAAATTTGCGATTGTTACTCCATATTGTGAAAATCATATTGATAAAATAGTCAGATTTGATTTGAAAAACAACATTTCCGTTGCAATATCAGTGAGCGACCCTGAAACTCTTTATGAGGTGTTAAGTAAGAGTAAGCTGTCGGATTAAGGTTTTACTGACACAAACATCGGTTTCTTAAAGGCATTATAGAATAATAAAATTGCCAAAAGGCTGCGTCTTTGACGTAGCCTTTTTGTTTATGCAAAATGCTATAATTATTATAGATTTTTTTTTACAAAAATATTTTTGATGTGTAGGGGGTAAATGGTTGAAAAAGTCAAGATTTGTTTTAATAATTTTAGCTGTTGTCATAATGATAGTTGCTTGTTTTGGAGTATATAATATTAACCTCAAGCCGCAGACAGATGCCGCGATATCATCGCTGGCAATTACTAATGAAAAAGTGTCTTATGAACCTGTTATGGTAAGATACGTTGTTGATGGAGATACCCTGGCTGTTACGAGCGAGAACGGCAGCGAGTTTAAAGTTAGACTGATTGGTTGCAACACTCCCGAATCGGTTTCATCGGATGAAAACAAAAACTCAGCCACGAAAAAAAGTCCCTCTACTATACGGAGAAAAATTCCCATTTTGTTCGGGTGTTTTTCAAAATTTTTTACACCTTGTTTACATTTAATTTCACCATAGAAAAAAATACCCCTCTATAATACGGAGAAAAAACTCGGTTTTTTGATGTGTTTTGAAAGAAAATTTACAAATTTTTTTATAAAAACAAAAATCATTACCTCTTTTATAGATGAGGATTCATTACCTGTACCATTATTTGTACAATTAACAAAAAAGTTTGTATTGGTTGTTGAAATATGATATACTTATATTTGTATAATTGTATCTATTCATAGATTCAATTCATATCGCAACTTCAAGTGATTGTATGTTTACAGCAGGAGGATAAAGATGGCTAACGAAAACAACGCCAATATCGGCTTTGAAAAACAAATATGGGACGCAGCGTGCGTACTTTGGGGACATATCCCTGCGGCAGAATATAGAAAGGTTATCGTAGGTCTTATTTTCCTGCGTTACATATCAAGTGCGTTTGAAAAGCGTTATCAAGATCTTGTTGCAGAAGGTGACGGCTTTGAAGATGACAGAGACGCTTATGTGGAGGATAATATTTTCTTTGTGCCGGAGGACGCTCGTTGGAGTAAAATAGCTTCATCTGCTCACACTCCTGAAATCGGTACAGTTATCGACGACGCTATGAGAGCCATCGAAAAAGAAAATACAACTCTTAAAAATGTATTGCCTAAGAACTACGCAAGTCCTGATTTGGACAAGCGTGTTTTGGGTGATGTTGTTGACCTGTTCACTAATATGGATATGGGAGACACCGAGGAAAGCAAAGACCTGCTCGGAAGAACTTATGAGTATTGTATTCAGCAGTTCGCCGCATACGAAGGTGTTAAGGGCGGCGAGTTCTATACTCCTGCAAGCATTGTTAAAACAATCGTTGCTATCTTAAAACCGTTCAAAAACTGTCGTGTATATGACCCTTGCTGTGGTTCGGGCGGTATGTTCGTACAGAGTGCAAAGTTCATTCAGGCTCACAGCGGCAAGCGTGGAGAAATAGCTGTTTACGGTCAGGAGTCCAATGCTGACACTTGGAAAATGGCAAAAATGAATATGGCTATTCGTGGTATTGACGCCGATTTCGGTCCGTATCAGGCAGATACATTCTTCAATGACTTACATAAAACACTGAAAGCAGATTTCATTATGGCAAATCCGCCTTTCAACCTTTCCAACTGGGGACAGGATAAACTTAAGGACGATGTTCGTTGGAAATACGGAACACCGCCTGCCGGCAATGCCAACTATGCGTGGATTCAGCATATGATACATCATCTTGCACCGAATGGTAAAATCGGTCTTGTTCTTGCTAATGGTGCTTTGTCTTCTCAGTCAAGCGGCGAGGGCGAAATCAGAAAGAATATCATTCAGGCTGACCTTGTAGAAGGTATTGTTGCATTGCCCTCTCAGCTTTTTTATAGCGTTGCAATACCAGTAACTCTTTGGTTTATCTCTAAGAATAAAAAGCAGAAAGGGAAAACCCTATTTATCGACGCCCGAAAAATGGGCTATATGGTAGACCGTAAGCACAGGGATTTTACCGATGAGGATATTCAAAAGCTGGCAGATACATTTACGGCATTTCAAGAAGGTACGCTTGAAGAAGTCAAAGGCTTCTGTGCGATTGCCGACCTTCAGGAAATCGAAAAGCAGGACTTCATTCTGACACCTGGCAGATATGTGGGTATTGAAGAAGTCGAGGACGATGGAGAACCGTTTGAAGAAAAAATGACACGCCTTACTTCTGAGCTTTCGGAGATGTTCGCAAAGTCTCACGAACTGGAGGACGAAATCCGCAAGAAACTGGGGGCAATTGGGTATGAAATTTGATGTTGTTCAGCTGGAGAGTACTGGCATAGATGTAATTGATGGCGATAGAGGTAAGAATTATCCTCATCAAAACGAACTACTTGATACTGGATTTTGTTTATTTCTTTCTGCAAAAAATGTTACAAAATCGGGATTCAATTTTTTTGAAACGAAGTTTATTAGCCAAAGAAAAGACGCTCTGTTGAAGAATGGTAAGCTGAAACGAGGTGACATCGTAATTACTACCCGTGGAACAGTTGGCAATGTTGCACTGTATTCTCCACAAATTTTTTATGATAATGTTAGGATCAATTCTGGAATGTTGATAATACGATGCACCAACAATATTAGCAACCAGTACTTATATCAGGTTTTAAGAAGCGAGTGGTTTCAAAAGCAAATAATGGCTGTCCAAAGTGGTAGTGCACAACCGCAGTTACCTAAATCGCACTTTTTGAAAATGTACATTCCACTTCCATCACTACCGATTCAGGAGAAAATCGCAAGCATTTTGCAACTCATCGATGATAAAGTTATGACAAACAATGCGATAAACAATAATTTACTTCAGCAACTGCATGTGCTCTATTTAAGGCTTTTTTGTGATTCTGCTATGGATACACCTCTTGGAGATGTTGTTGCTACAACATCCGGAGGAACGCCTTCGCGGAAACATGATGAATATTATTCTGACAGTTCAATTTGTTGGGTGAAATCCAAAGAACTGGTTGGAAATTACATTCAAGAAACCGAGGAGCATATTAACGATTTAGCAATAAAAGAATCATCTGCGAAATATTTGCCGGAGCATAGTGTTTTGATTGCTATGTATGGTGCTACTGTGGGAGCATATGGTGTTATTTCTAAACCGATGACCTGTAACCAAGCAGTCTGTGCTCTTCTCTGTAACAAAAATTATCCATATACATACCTATTTCAGATTGCATATGAGTCACAGCAACAATTCATAAATCTTGCGGTAGGTTCTGCACAGCAGAATATAAGTCAGGTTTTAATAAAACAGCTAAACTTGCACAGTGATCTCGACATTATACAGAAATTCCACGGCTTTGCATTGCCGATGCATAAAGAAATAGAATCCTTGCAAGCTGAAAATATGCGCCTTTCCGCCTTACGAGACAACTTGCTGCCTAAATTGATGTCTGGCGAGCTTGATGTTTCCAACATTGAAATTTAAGCCGCTAAATTATTGTTTAGCATATAACATATCCCATAACTTCCGTGGGTGGCGGGAGTTAATATCGGGGGACTTCCGCCCCATAGTCGTTCTCTAAGAATATTTCAAAGGAGAATTGACTGTGAAACAAGATTTAATCAAAGATATTATTCAGGAAATGTTACCTTACCTGAACAACGCACAAAATGAAAAATTGCAAGAGGTGTTAAAATACACCCTTGCAAAGTATGAGGTAACAGAAAATAAGAAACAAGAGAAACCATCGGAACAGGACTATGTGGAGCTGTTCCTGTCGGCAAAACGAATAGAAGGCTGCTCCGAGAAATCTCTTAAATACTACAAAGCAACTATCGAAATGATGATTGCGACCGTCGGCAAAAGCGTTAAGCATATTGAAACCGACGACATAAGGCGATACCTGACCGAGTATCAGGAAAAGAAGAAATCAAGCAAGGTAACGATAGACAATATCCGCCGTATTCTCTCCAGCTTCTTCTCTTGGTTAGAGGACGAGGATTATATACTGAAAAGCCCGGTAAGACGCATACACAGAGTAAAAACCGGTACAAATATCAAGGAGACATACTCCGATGAAGCGTTAGAGCTTATGAGGGATAACTGCTCAGAGCTTCGAGACTTGGCAATTATTGATATGCTTGCTTCAACGGGTATGCGTGTCGGCGAAATGGTACTGCTTAATCGAAATGATATTGATTTCAACGAAAGAGAATGTATTGTTTTCGGTAAAGGCAGTAAGGAACGAGTGGTCTATTTTGACGCTCGTACAAAGATACATTTGCAGAACTATTTGGAGAGCAGGACGGACGACAATCCAGCATTGTTTGTATCGCTGAAATCGCCTCACAAAAGGTTAAAAATCGGAGGCGTTGAAGTCCGCCTGAGAGAATTTGGAAAGCAATTAGGAATTAACAAGGTACACCCGCACAAGTTTAGGCGTACGCTTGCAACCGTGGCAATAGATAAAGGAATGCCCATTGAGCAGTTACAGCAGCTCTTGGGACATAGAAAGATAGATACGACCTTGCAGTACGCAATGGTTAAGCAGAGCAATGTTAAGATTGCCCATCGAAAATATATTGGATAGAGAGTTGATACCATGTCAAATTCATCAAAATCAGAGCGCAAAGAAAATAGGCTTCAACAATTAGAGAAAGAACTTGCCGAGCAAAAGAAGAAAAACGCCGAATTGCAGAAACAGAAAATAATTCGGTTGGATGACGAGCAAGTCGATGGATTTCTTAAAAATCTTACGCGACGAATAGAGTGGTCGACGAACCGTATTGTGGATGAATCGCCGAAAACAATAGTACAATCAAACAAAAATATTCCTCAAGATGGATTTTCATTTATTATTAAATTGTTTATTGCAAGTTTCTTTTTTGCAACTACTGTTGCTATTGTCTGTTTACTGTATAATGTTTGGAACGACTTTTGGAGTAACGGTTGGATAAATCGCATAGCGTTATTTGTAGTTGCAATTTCGGGCTTTGATTGTTTATTCTTAGGTATAGAAATACTTCGCGAAAAAGATAGAAACTACATTATATCATTATTTTCTGCACTGGTAGCGCTTGTTGCGTTAATTGTTGCTTTAATTAAGTGAGGATTATAAAAATGGCTGAATGGATTAGCAAAACACTTGGCGAAATCACATCTTTTATTGCTAAAGGAATATCACCTAAGTATGTAGAGGAAAAAAGTCAAGATACGGTGCAAGTGCTTAATCAGAAATGCAATAGAAATTTTGAAATATCTTATGATGAATCAAGAATACATAACGCAACGATAAAGAGAGTTCCTGATGATAAATTTCTTCGTTATGGAGATGTTTTAATTAATTCAACCGGAACCGGAACGGCAGGTCGTGTGGCGCAACTATTCAATGTTCCTGTTCCTACAACTATGGATGGTCATATGATATTGCTTAGACCCACAGATGAAATTGAGCCTTTTTATTATGGATATGCTGTAAAAAGTCATCAAAAAAAGATAGAAAGTCTTGCAGAAGGTTCAACTGGACAAACAGAAATAAATCGTCGGCGTTTACAAGAAGAAATAGTTATAACATTTCCTAAGGAAAAAGTATTACAGAAGGCTATTGGGAAATTTTTGTTCCAAATAGATGAAAAAATAAGGAATAATAAACAGATAAACAATAATTTAGCTGCTTAAAGGTCGATGTCGGAGACATCAAGTTCACCGGACATTAACTTTGGCAAAAGTGTGTCTCGCAATAGTTTCAAGTCTTCGTTTTCTTGACAATTTGCAAAGATTTTTTCAGTAATGCTTCGAGCCACGCTATCAAACTTGTCCAATTCATCTTGTGGAGCAACATAAATTGGATGCTTGATTATATGTGTAACCTTTATACTTGGTTGAACAGAGCCAATATTATATGCAACTAAATCGCTTTTAATATAATTTAAGTATTGGTACAAATATAATGGAGAGACGCCTTTGCTTCTGAAGCCCACAACATTTTGAGCAATACAACCTATATCACCAAGAAAGATTTTCATTTCTGCTAAGCTTCCTACAGTAGAAATAAGAATATCGTATTGTTTAGGGTGTCCGCTTCTAAACCAATTATTGTATGTTTCTTCATCTACATATTTAGTGCAATTGTTATAATCAACAATTCTTATATCGCCAGATAATGCTTTAACATCAATGATAGGGTATGATGTAGGCTTGTCAGAAAGTGGTGGAGTTTTTCCTCTATTGTCAACGCTTTCAACAAGGTCACCTAAACTGAATTTGTTCTCAACAAGATTATCAATATTGAAGCCAAACATATTTATAAACAAAGCAGAAATTTGCTGTTCTAAATTATTGTTTAGAATAGAAAGGAATACATATGTCAACAATTACTGATTGGTTAATGGTGATTATTACAGGTATATATGTAATTGCCACAATTTTTATTTGTGTTTTTAATTATAGAAGTGCAAATGCTAGCAAGCAACAGTTACACGAAATGAAAAAACAACAAGAACAAAATATCGGAATTCAGTTGTATGAAAAAAGAAAAGAAATAATATCGAATTTTAATGCAGATAGTTACAACAAATATTATTGGGATATTATGATTCTGTTTTCTTCTGAGATTTTTGATGATTTTGTTAAACTTGGATTTATAAGACAAAGAATAAATGGTTTTGAAAATAGAAAAGATTATTTTGAAACCCATTTAAGAGATTATGATATTGAAGCTTTTGAAAAATACAAAGATTTGGAACAATATTATAAAGACGGAAGAGATGAATATAAATCAGAGATTGAAAGATTTTTAAAATTATGTGATGAGTATTCATTTGCACAGTTTTATGAACCGGAAAATCAGATCGTCAATTTTGATATGAGAATTATATTAAAAAATATAGATGATAAAACTAAAGAGTTATCAATTAAAGAAGCAAACTTTTTATTAAAACTTAAGGAGTTTTTGAAAGATAGTATATCGATAAAAGAAGATTAACAGAGGTGTAAATTATGCCATTCACAGAAAATAATTACGAACAGGCAATAATTCAATTATTTAGGAATGATTTGGGGTATGAGTATGCATACGGTCCCGATATAGAAAGGAACTTTTACAGTCCGTTATATGAGGAAGTTCTGCTTGACTCTTTGTACCGTTTGAACAGAGAGTTACCTGATGATGCCATTTCTGACGCATTATTCAAACTAAAGAACTTTGAAAACGGAGAACTGGTGCAGAAAAACGCCGTGTTTATGGACTATCTGCAAAACGGTATCCCGGTTAGATATTTTGTTGACGGTGAGGAGCGCTCCTCTATCGTCTATCTCGTTGACTATAAAAATCCCGACAATAACTCCTTTATCGTTGCTAACCAATGGACTTTTATTGAGAACAGCAATAAACGCCCTGATGTAATTCTCTTTTTGAACGGCTTGCCGGTTGTATTGGTTGAGCTTAAATCTCCGTCCCGTGAAGAAACGGACGCTTCCGAAGCGTACAGGCAGCTCCGTAACTATATGAAAGAAATTCCGTCTATGTTCATTTACAACGCAATTTGCGTAATGAGCGACCAGTTGACCTCAAAAGCGGGTACGATCACCTCCGGTGAAGACCGCTTTATGGAGTGGAAAACAAAAGATGGTGATTATGAAAACACGCAGTATGCACAATTTGATACTTTCTTTGAGGGTATGTTCCAAAAAGAAAGACTGCTGGATATAATCAAAAACTTTATTTGCTTTTCTAACGAGGGTATAAACTCGTTTAAGATACTCGCAGGGTATCATCAATATTTTGCGGTCAGAAAAGCGATTGAATCTACAAAGCACGCTACAGTTACCGACGGTAAAGGCGGTGTATTTTGGCACACCCAAGGCAGCGGAAAATCGCTTTCTATGGTATTTTATGCTCACTTATTACAACAAGCATTAGACAGCCCGACTATTGTTGTAATTACCGACAGAAACGACCTTGACGACCAGCTTTACGGTCAGTTTGCTAAATGTAAAGATTTCTTGCGTCAAGAGACGGTACACGCAACTTGCAGAAAACTGACAGAAACTTCGAGCAAAGATGATGTTGGACTAAAAGATTGGCTTGATGGCAGACAGGCAAACGGCATTATCTTTACCACGATGCAGAAATTTGAAGAATCACACGAGCCGTTATCTGAACGCCACAATATTATTGTTATGGCTGATGAAGCACACAGAGGTCAATATGGACTTACTGAAACCGTAGACGCTAAGACCGGTAAGGTTAAAATAGGAACTGCTCGCATTATTCGTAATTCACTTCCTAATGCTACATATATCGGATTTACAGGTACTCCTATTTCATCTAAAGACCGCAGTACCCGTGAAGTGTTCGGTGATTATATCGACATTTACGATATGACACAGGCTGTCGAGGACGGAGCTACTCGCCCTGTTTATTATGAAAGCCGTGTTATCAAGCTTAATCTTGATGAAGCAACATTGAAGTTGATTGATAAAGAATATGATATTATGGCTTTAAATGCCGATGAAGAAGTTGTTGAAAAGAGCAAACGAGAACTCGGTCAAATGGAAGCTGTACTCGGCAATGACAATACTATAAATTCTCTTGTTTCAGATATTCTCGACCACTACGAGAACAACAGAGAAAATCTGCTGACAGGTAAAGCAATGATTGTTGCTTACTCTCGTCCTATCGCTATGAAAATTTACAAGCGTATTTTAGAGTTGCGCCCTGCTTGGACGGAAAAGGTAGCGGTTGTAATGACTTCCGGCAACAACGACCCGGAAGAATGGCGTGAGATAATCGGTAATAAGCACTACAAGGACGAACTTGCAAAGAAATTCAAGGACAACAACAGTCCGCTTAAAATCGCAATCGTTGTAGATATGTGGCTCACAGGCTTTGATGTGCCGTCCCTTGCCACTATGTATGTTTACAAGCCAATGTCCGGTCACAATCTTATGCAGGCGATCGCCCGTGTAAATCGTGTGTTCCGTGATAAGGAAGGCGGTCTTGTTGTTGACTATGTGGGCATTGCAACAGCACTCAAAAAGGCAATGAACGATTACACTGCCCGTGATAAAAAGAATTACGGTGACACCGATGTTGCAAAGGTTGCATTCCCGAAATTCCAAGAAAAGCTGTCCGTATGCCGTGATAAGTTCCACGGATTTGATTATTCTAAGTTCCAAACCGGCACAGACCTTGAAAGGTCAAAGACTATCAGCGGCGCTGTCAACTTCATTATGGGCAGAGAAAAAGTTGATGATAAAGACTCTTTCGTAAAAGAAGCACTTATGCTTCACCAGGCATTGTCCCTCTGTTCCTCTATGGTTGATGAGGACGACCGTATCGAAGCAGCTTTCTTTGATGCTGTTCGTGTGCTTGTTCTCAGGCTTACCAATACCGGTGTAGGTAAAAAAATCTCCTTACCGGAAATGAATGCAAGAATAAATGAACTTCTCAAACAAAGTATTAAAAGCGACGGAGTAATCAACCTTTTCTCAGATATCAAGGAAGAATTTTCTTTGTTTGACCCGAAATTTCTTGAAGAAGTTGCCAATATGAAGGAGAAGAATCTTGCTGTCGAGTTGCTTAAAAAACTTATTGCAGAACAGGTATATGTTTATCGCAGAACAAATATCGTTAAATCCGAGAAATTCAGCGAAATTATGCAGCGTTCGCTCAATGCATATTTGAACGGTATGCTGACCAACGAAGAAGTCATTGAAGAAATGCTGAAACTGGCAAAGCAGATTGCAGCAGCACAAAAAGAGGGTGACCAACTCGGACTTACAGCCGATGAGCTTGCATTCTACGATGCCCTCACGAAGCCGCAGGCAATTAAGGACTTCTACGAAAACGACGAACTCATTGCCATTACGAAAGAGCTTGCCGATACGCTTCGCAGAAACAAGACGATTGACTGGCAAAAGCGTGAGTCGGCAAGAGCAAAAATGCGTATGCTTATTAAAAAGCTTTTGAAGAAGCACAAGTATCCGCCCGAAGGTATGGAAGACGCTGTGCAGACTGTTATGACACAGTGCGAACTTTGGACTGATAATGTGATGGAAGCATAAGTTGATGGAGAAAATTTGATGAACGAACAAAATTATAAATCTAACGCTGCTTTTCTGTGTTGGATGAAACCAATTTTAGTTGCTTTGAAGGAACTAGGGGGACAAGGAACACCTCAGGATGTGCGTTCTATTATTGCTAAAAATGAACATTTAACAGAAAATGTGATTTCAGAAAGAAGAGGAAAAAATAATGTCAAGAAATTTGCAAATGAAGTTGCATTTGCAAGGAATTATCTTGTTTACGCAGGGTATCTTGACAAAAGCGTTCGTGGTCTGTGGAAGTTGACAGATGATGGTTGGAATGTAGATATGACGGATGAATTAGCATCTTTGATATTTAAACAAGGATTATCGAAGCTGAGCGATAAAAGAAATGTAAAGGCGGATTATAGATGGGTTGACTTCTATATGGAGTTAGCTTCAGCCTTATTAAAATTTAAGAATAACCGCAACGAGCTGATTAACATACTGAAAACCATCTTTTCTGACGTCGGAATGAATTTTCCGTTTAAGGAAAGAGGAAAAGAAGTATATGAGGACATCTGCCCATTTACTGTTTTCGGCTGTTTCAATAAGGGTATAACAAATGCCAATCGTATTGCTTTGTTGGAACAATTTGCAAAGCAATTCTCTATTAAGGCTGCTGTACCGACAGAGTTTGATGGTATCCCGGTAGTAATGAATTTAAGTGCGTGGTTCTTTGCATATAAAGAAAATCGTGGAGAACACGACATAGATAATCTTTGGGATTTGCTTGAAAAAGCAATCGCATATTCCGATGAAGCCTCCACAGATAATAAAAATGCTTTCATTGCTGCTTATGACACAGTTACAAAGCAGAAAATGATTAAGTGGAATATTACGATGGGACTTTATTGGGCAAGACCATATACATTCATCAATTTGGACTCTACCAACAGAGCATTTATTACGGATGTGGACAATATGCCCCATTATTTCACAACCATATTCTCTGACATAAATAAAGGCTTACCCGACGGAAGAAACTATCTGTTTATGTGCGAGCAGGCAAAGAACGCTCTTAATCAGAAAGAATACGAATATCACAGTTTCCCCGAACTGTCTTATTATGCTTGGAAAAGCAACCAATCGGGCAAAACAGAAGAAACCACGACAACCACAGTCGATTCAAATATAAAAGAAACGAATTATTGGATTTACTCTCCCGGTGACAACGCTTCAATGTGGGACGAGTTCTATAAATCCGGCATAATGGGTATCGGTTGGGACGATGTTACAGACCTTAAAGGGTTTTCTTCAAAAGAGGAAATCAAAGAGTATATGAAAAAGGCTTATGACCCGAGTTACTCATACAAGAACAACGCTCATTGCCTTTGGCAGTTCGCAAATGAAATTAAAGTCGCCGATGTAATTTTCGTTAAAAAGGGAATGCATAAAATTATCGGCAAAGGCATTGTGACTTCCGATTATATTTATGATACCTCAAGAAGTACATACAAGCACATTAGAAGAGTTGACTGGCAAAACAAAGGCGAATGGGAACATCCCGGTCAGGCGGTTATGAAAACGCTTACCAACATATCGGCTTACCCCGATTATGTTCAAAAGCTGCTTGCTCTGTTTGCGGAAGATACTTCTGAGGAAGTATCGGAACAAAAGGAAATCAAGTATCCGTTGTATTCAAAAGATGATTTTCTGAATGAAGTCTATATGGATGAGGATACATATAACACTTTGACGGAATTGCTTGAAGCAAAATACAATGTTATTCTGCAAGGCGCACCCGGTGTCGGAAAGACTTTTGCGGCAAAGAGACTTGCTTACTCTATAATGGGACAGAAAGACACAAGCCGTATAGCAATGATACAGTTCCATCAAAGCTATTCTTATGAAGATTTCATTCAAGGATACAGACCTTCAAAAGATGGCTTTGAACTTGTAAATGGTGCTTTTTATAAGTTCTGCAAGGAAGCGGAAGAAGATAATGAAAGACCATATTTCTTTATCATTGATGAAATCAACCGTGGTAACTTGAGTAAAATCCTCGGTGAACTTATGATGTTAATCGAGAAAGATAAGCGTGGCGAAAAAATCAAACTGCTTTATTCAAACGAATGGTTTACTGTGCCTCAGAATGTCAGAATTATAGGTATGATGAACACCGCTGACAGAAGCCTTGCTCTTATGGATTATGCACTTCGAAGAAGATTTGCATTTTTTGACTTTGCTCCTGCATTTTCTTCGGAAGGCTTCAAAAACTACTTGGCGGAAAAGGATTCGCCTAAATTGGAAAAGCTGATTGCCGCTGTCGAGTCCTTGAACAGTACAATTTTAACAGATGAGTCATTAGGAGACGGCTTTAGAGTCGGTCATAGCTATTTCTGCTCCGATGATGAAGTTACTGATGAATGGCTTAAATCTGTTGTTGAATATGAAGTGATACCATTGATTAAAGAATACTGGTTTGATGAACCTACTAAGGTTAGAGACTGGTCTGCAACATTAAGGAGTGCCATAAAATGATACGCATACAAAACATATACTATATGCTTTCATATGCGTTTCAAGTCTTAAATGAGCAAGGGTATAAGCAGGTCGCTACTGAGGATTTTGACAATGTTGCGGAACTTTGTGCTGCCATCCTTATTAAAGGAATATCTTTGCAGATAAAGCGAGGATTAGGTAAGGAGTATGTGGTTCAAAGCGAGCCTTTATCCTCTCTCCGTGGAAAAATAGATATATCTGCTTCGGTAAAACAACAATCAATGCTGAAAAAGCAGTTGGTGTGCAATTATGATGAGTTCTCGGTTAATTCCTATCTGAATCGAATTATACGCACTACGATGGATGTCCTCGTCAGAAGCGAAATCAGCAAAGAAAGAAAAAAACAACTTCGCAAATTGCTTATCTATTTTTCGGAAATTGAACCATTGAGCCGGGAGAGCATAAACTGGAAATTTAAATTTAATAAGAATAATCAGACATATCAAATGCTGATTTCCATTTGTTATCTGATACTTAAAGGGCTATTACAAACGACCTCCGACGGAAGCACAAAATTGATGGACTTTCTTGATGAACAGCGTATGTGCAGGCTTTATGAAAAGTTTATCCTTGAGTATTATAAAAAAGAACATCCCGAAGTTAGGGCTTCTGCTTCTCAAATTCAGTGGGATACAGATGATGGGTACAGAGAGATGCTCCCTGTAATGCAAAGCGATATAATGTTAAAACAGAGAGATAGAACATTGGTTATAGATGCCAAATATTACGCCCATACAACGCAGAAGCAATATGATGTAAACACCTTACACTCAGGGAATCTGTATCAGATATTTACTTATGTTAAAAACCTCGATACAGAGAGGAGCGGAAATGTGTCTGGAATGTTGCTTTATGCAAAGACAGATGAAGTGGTGTTACCAAATAATGAATACAAAATGGGTGGCAACGCTATTTCGGTCAAAACGCTTGATTTGGACTGTGATTTCACAGAAATCAAAAAACAGCTAGATGGCATAGTCGATATTTATTTTGAGTCAATATAAAGAATTTGAGGGATTTGAGGTTGTATGGACGATAATGAAATTAAAAGGCGGCTTGCCGGTCGTGCTGCCGAATATATGATGTTCAAGGACGATGAAGAAGATACCGAAGTTCCGGCAGATATTTCATCATCCGATAGTGTTATCGACTTTTCAAATCTTGAAGAGTAAAAAAACAAAATTCAAAGTGACAAATAAGATGTCACTTTCGGTAGCTGAAATAAAAATGCTTTTAGGTTTATTCCTAATTCATTTAACGAGTAAGGTGAGCGCATATACTAATCATTAATTTGAATTCTAATCAAAAAAATGTTATAATAAACACATAAATCTTACGAGAAATTTTAATTTTTAGAGGTGCAATATGGCGCTTGAAAATATCGATTAAATGCTTAAAACAACTTTCAAGGCTGAAGAATTATAAAATTCATACCGAAAGGGTTTTACTATTATTTGTCACTATTTCTTGCAGTGGGGTGCATTATATTTGAGTTATAAATTTGTTTTATTTTTCAAGAGCATCAAAAAAGCATCAATTTTCAACAAAAATTATAATGACAAAAACGAACAGCACTTTCATATCCTGAAAGTGCTGTTTTTATGCGGAATTTGAGGGGGACTGTATTTTAACACGCGGCTTAACTGAAAGCGTGCTTTTCGCTCCAAAACCGCGTGCCGAGGGTTCAAGTCCTTCTGCCCCTGCCAAAAAGAAACAGTCACCGTTTTGGTGACTGTTTCTTTTTTGTTAGACAAAACTTGTCCGAGGCACGCGCGTGCCGGGCTTCGTCGCCGAGCGCTGCCGGTGGCAGATGCAGCGAGGCGAGGATGGCGCAGCGGTCAAAAGGGGTTGCGAAGCAACTTCAAGTCCTTCCGTGAAGACACCATTGAAATCTGCACCCTTAAGTTAAATGGTGTTTTTTATAGAATTCAGTATTCATGCGGCTTTTTGAAGCTGCATTTTTCTTTTTTGCAATTGACCGCAGATTTATAAGTTGAATTATGTTGAATTCTATAAAACAATTTTACGACATTTTCTGTAGGAATTGAAAGAAATGAAAAAATATGATATAACTAACTAAAAGTCAAACCAACAATCTAGGAAGAAGATTCATCCTGTGGGAGGGATATGTATAAAAATATTGAATATGAGTACCGAGGGATTAACACCTGAGGAAATCATCGAAATAAGGAAAATCTTAAATCAGCATATTAAAAATGCGAGGAAAAAGGCTCGACACAAGGAATGTTTGTTATGCGGTAAAGCTCGTGGCTTTTGCGACTCGCACACTATTCCGAAGTTTTGCCTTGAAAATATTGCATGGAACGGAAAATTGAATTCATTCAATACATTGATAGATTCAAAAATATTAAATAACGATTCTGGAATAAGTAACGCTGGAATTTTTCATATTATTTGCAAACCGTGTGATGGTAGTGTCTTTCAAGATTACGAAAAAGCAGAAGCATATGAAACATATCCAACAGAAAAAGCGTTGAATCAAATAGCGTTGAAAAATGCCTTAAGAGACATCTATAAACACGAAACTGAAATAGAAATGTTTGAAGCATCTAAACAAATAATGAAAGAAAAGAACCGGATATTGTCTTTATTTGTAAACCCGATGTTTAATGCTCAAATAAGAGCCAAAAAGCGTGATGTTCAAGAATGTTATGATATCTATAATGTTATGATATCTATAATATTTCTAAATCTTTTTTGACAACTTCTGAAAGTTGGATCAGAGTAGTATCATATGATAAATTAGATTACACGTGTCCTATAGCATTTCAAGGTATGGTGCCTCTCGTCACCGGTGTTGACGGTGAAGTAATCAACGATAACTTTAACCATAAACATGACTATAAAATCGAGTATCTGCACATTGCTATCTTTCCGTTGAAAGAGGCAACAGCAGTGATTATGTTTATAGACTCAAGTAGCACACGATATGCACAGTTTGAAAAACATATAGCCGATATGGCACAGAAGCAGAGGCTTGAAATAATCAATCGTATTATTTTTCTATATACGGAGGATTATTATTTATCAAAACATTTGGATGAAGATACAATTAGGATCCTACAGGAACCCGCAAAATTGCTTCAAGATCCTGTTACAACTGATCCTAAGCGAAGTCTCAGGAACGCTGTTAAAGATTATGATTTAAGAAGGGATATTTGCCTTCCAAATCTTTTTTCAAAAGAGTATTCGGTGAAAACTGATGATTAAAAGGTGGTGATTTTATGTTTCATCTTTTCAAGAGAAAAAAGATATCTTCAACGGAGTGCGTGGATATAATTGAAGGTATCGTATATGAATATCTAAAGCCTTTGGGCTTTCGTAAGCATGGCAGAACCTTACATCGCTTTGTCGAAAAGGATATTTCGCAAGTAATTCATTTTCAGAATGGGTGTCCGCAGAAAGGCGTTCGTGAAAAACTGTGGATTAATATTGGCATTCGTGTTCCGGAATGTGCAGAAAAGAAATTTAAAATTTCAGAACCGATGAAAAAATATTATCACGAATACGAATGTAATATACGAACTCGCCTTGGCTTTTTAATAGATGGCGAAGATACATTTTATGACTTGCGAAAAAGTCCCAAAATGATAGCAACAGACATTATTGAGCGAATTAAAAAATATGTAATTCCTGTTTTTGATGTTCTAAATAGCCGCAAATCTATCTTGCTGTATCGAGCAAACTATCCGTCCTTTGATCAACTCGAGAATCGCTTAATTACTCTTGAAGAAGCAATGATTTATGGTAGAAGCGGTGATATTGAAAAGGCAAGTGAGCTGTTTAACAAATACTATCAAAATGCACTTAACGAATATAACGTGGATGTTGAAAATGGCATAGAGACTTATTTGCATAAGGGTGAGAGAATGGTCTACCGTAATACAAAAACAGGAAAAACAGAAACAATCATAGCAGACAAAGACGGGTATGTTGTTACTTATTGTGCGAATCGCTGCCATATCGATTACCTTGAAACTTTAGCAACACAACTTGGGATAGCATTGAAATAATATAAAGGAGTGGCTGATTCGATTTCTGATGCTAAAGTGCAGTAAAAAGTGAGTAAATTTAAAATTGCACGGCTAAATTCAATAACGGTAACACACTGAGCTGACAAGATGAAACGCCCTCTTAATATATTTCTAATAATAAAAATAATGCGAGGGTTCAAAAACATACAGTAAATTTGAAAGAATGTCTTTTTTATAACCCATTCACAAAACTCCTGCGCATTAGCGCGGGAGTTTTACTTTTTCACTTTTAACTCTTCACTGATTTGCTCGGAGTTTTGGCAAGGTTAAAAGTAATAGTGAACAGTGAAAAAGTAAGGTAGTTTTTCTACCTGCGGTAGAAAAGCATTTGGTAAAGGAGCGAGGAAAAATGGCAGAAAGTTCGCTGATTATGAAATTTTTGATTGAGAGCGGATATTATGACGACAAAACGATGCTTAATAGATGTATCGAGATAAAAAGAATCCTTATCGCCTCCATAAATACAGCCAAAGGGAATAAGTAGCTCTGATACACGCAGATGTATTTTTACTCTTAGCGGCAAAGAAATGTTGACTTGATAATTTTTGCATGTTATGATGAACTCGCAGATATATAAAGGAGAGCCAACATGACGCGGCAGGAATTTGTTGATCAGCTTATAGAGAACGGAATAAATCCTGATATTGTATTGTTTGATTTTGACAACAATGTGAGGGACGGTTATTGCATAAGAAAAAACTATTTTCGTTGGGAAGTTCTGGAAAGGGAAAGAGGAACGGAGTTTTGTTGCATGGGTTTCCCGTCGGAGAGTGATGCATTGACCTACTTGTTCAATAAACTTCTCGGTATATATGCAAGTTGTTGATAAATCAACAATCGAAGTCGGAAGTGCCGATGATATCAGAAATAAACTTTCTTCTTTCGTTAAGGATAAATATTTTATTTGCAAATATTAAAATCAAGACATCTCAAGACATCTATTGAAATGCACATCTCATATATTAATATCAATTATAAGCGCTTCGCCGGGGACTGTTTCGAGATGAATTCTTCCGCAGTGCAACTGAACCTGCGCTTTTTGCGTCATTCCGCTTGGGGAGAGCGAATATATCTTCGCTTCATTCCCGGAAAACGGCACTTTTGCGTCGATTGTCTCGCTCGTTTTGCTGTAAGCAAAGCAGTTTTCTCTGTGGATATACGGCAGCAATCACATCGGCGGCATCGACTGCGCCAACGGCTATATATACGCGCCTGTCGAGGGCAAGGTTGACGGAAAGCATCTGTATAATTTCATCCTGCTCTATGACTGCAAAACGCTCAAATATACCGGGATATATTATGATATGTCGAGCGAGTATCTGACCGACGGCATCCCGTGGTGCGCGATAGACAGGGAAAACGGATATCTCTACACCTCGCAGTTCCACAATGTCGGCGAGATACTTCAATATGACCTCGAAACAATGACTTTCCTGCGCGCGATACCGCTCGAAGAGAAGCTCGACAGAATACAGGGCGGCTCGGTCTATAATGGCATGCTTTATCTCTCATATGACGCGGCGAACAGCACTCAGGAGCAGATAATCGCGGCCAATCCGAACACCGGCTCGGTTCGCGTGGAGTTCACAAGATATTGCCCGAACTATGACAACGAGGCGGAGGATGTCTGCGTTTATCCCATGGAGGACGGCTCGCTGTTCCATGTTGTCGATTACGATAAGCTCATCAACGCGAATGTGAGCCACTATAAGCCCGCAGAGGGCTGAATTTCCGAAGCTATTTTTATTCAAATATAAAGGAAGAGGTGGAGTTTATGGCAACATTACTTAAAAACTGCAGGATCTACGATGGAACGGGCAGCGACGCCGTGAACGGCAGCGTTCTGTTCGAGGGAGACAGAATAATTGAAGTAGGCGATGTTGACGAGAGCCGTGCCGACAGCGTTATCGACCTCGAGGGCAGGTCGCTCGCCTCCGGCTTTATCGATCCCCATTCCCACAATGACTGGTTCGCCATAAAGACGGAACCGCTCAAATATTTTGAGCCGTTTATCCGCCAGGGCATAACCACATTCGTGACCGGAAACTGCGGCCTTTCCGCCATCGGCTTTGACGATGATACGCCCTATAAAGACAAGATAGGCGGCGGCCTTTTCTTCTTCAACGGCACCACCGGGAAATACGGCTCTATAAAAGAATTCAACGCCGCTATAGACAGAAATATGCCCTGCAATATCGCGACGCTCGTGGGTCATTGCTCGGCGCGCGCGTCTGTTTCCGGATATGAAAACAGAAAGCTCTCGGCGCAGGAGGAGGAGAAAATGCTCGGCATCCTCGAAGATAACTTGCGCGACGGCGCGGCGGGCGTCTCGCTCGGTCTGATGTATGAGCCGGGGCTCTACGCCGACACAGAGGAGCTCAAAAAAGTCGTCAAGCTCTGCTGCAAATACAATAAGCCGCTCACCGTCCATCCGAGGGCGGAGAGCAAAGTCTCAATGTCCTACGATTCGCTTTTCGGACGTTCGCATCTGCTCAGAGCCGAGGATGAGCTCGTTGAAATATCAAAGGGTACGAACCTCAAGCTCCAGCATTCGCACGCGATATTTGTCGGCCGCCAGTCGTTCGGCGACAAGGATGAGTTCGTCGCCATTCAGAATAGTCTGCGCGAAAACGGCGTCGACGCGATGTTCGATATATATAATGAAACTCTGGGCGTGTCCGTCATAACGGTCGTGCTCCCCGTGTGGTATCAAGGAATGAGCAAAGAGGAGCGTAAAAAGCCGCTCAACAAGCTCAAACTCAGCGTGCTCATCAAGGCGACGAGCATACTTCTCGGCTTCGGCTTCAAAGATATTCAGATAGCGTATATCGGTCCGGGATATGAGAAATATGAGGGCAAGACCGTCCACGAGATAGCAAAGGAGAACGGAAAATCGGATCTCGACATGTATCTCCAACTCTGCGAAGAGAGCGACTTCAAGGGCAGGGTCAATATGGGACCGTACAGCACTCCCGAGATAATCCGCGAGTTCGAGCATAACCCCAACTGCCTCTACATGACCGATGCTTGGGTCGAGGATTTCGGCGTTCAGAACCCGGCTATCTATGACTGCTATCCGAAGTTCCTGCGCGATTCTCTCAGAGGTACGGGCGACACTCTGCCCAACACCGTCCGCCGCATGACCGGCGCGACCGCCGACAGATTCATGCTCAAAGACCGCGGATATGTAAAGCCCGGCTATTTCGCCGATTTTACCGTGTTCGATGAGGACGATACTAAGAACGCAACGCCCGATCAGACGAAGTCTTTCGGCATAAAGAAAGTGTTTATCAACGGCGAGCTCGTGCTCGATAACGATGAACTCAACAAGTCCGCGCTCAAAACCACAGGCCGTGCGCTGACAGTGTGAAATATTATAAGGAGCTCTAAACCATGCAAACCGCAACCGACAAAAAGATAGATTTTCTAAACGACCTTGAGGGTACAGATATCGACAGCTCCGTATACCCGGAACTTGAAAGGCTCTCGCGCGATTGTAATCCCGAGATTCGCAACAGGGTCGCGCAGGTGCTGGGCGGTGCACGCGGCGAATATATTGATATTTTGCTGCGCCTTATGAATGACCGGGATGAGCTCGTTAGGGTCAATGCCTGCGATTCTCTGAGCGGAACCGACAGCCGCGAGGTGATAAACGGACTTGAAAAGCATATCGCCGACAGCTCGGAACTTGTCCGCGGATATGTGTATTCGTCACTGTACGATACCGCGTCAATGAATCCGGCGGCTTATAAAAGCGAGGTGCGCGCTCTGCTTCTGTCTGCTTGTAAAGACGAAAAATCAGATCGGGCGGGAGCTATATTGGCTTGTTCGCTGTATGCATTTGGTGAAGCCGATGCGGCGAATAAAATAAAATCATACATATCCTCCGAGGACTGTTATGTGAGAAACGCCGCCGTTCAACAGCTTCACGCCATTTGCGGCGATGCGGATATTTCGTGCTTCCGCAAAGACCTGCAGGCGCAGTATCACAAGGAGTCGGTAGGGTTTGTAAAAGATGCGCTTGAGAGTCTTTTGGAAGATATCCCGGCATAGCACAGTGAAATTGCATCAAAGAGCGTTCTCCGAAAAGAGGACGCTCTTTCGTCTTTCCGTCTTGCTTCTTAGCCGTGCAATCTGATAGAATAGACTCATTAGCAGTGAATTTTTGGAGGACAACTCTGAAAATATTTAACGCCGCCGATTTCGGCATAGTCCCGAATGAGGATATTTCGGAGAAACTCGCAGAGTTTATCTCGGCATTGAAAGCTGAGGACGGGGAGAAGACCGCCGTGTTCGACAGCGGCGCTTATTATATCGACAGCGAGCGCTGCAAGGAATATATGCTCGTTATCACCAACACCGCCGGGTAAAAGGAGTTTTCGCCCGACGAAACGCCGCATCTCAACGCCGTTCCGTTCTATTTCGGCGGCGTGTCGGATCTTGTTTTCGACGGCGGAGATTCGATTTTTGTTATCGACGGCAAGGTGACTAACATAGCCGTTGAAGATTGCCGGAATATAACTCTGCGCAATCTAGAGATACGCCACGCTCACCCGGATATGCATGAGTTTTTGGTCGTTAGAAAAAGTGCATTCAGCGTGGATTTAAAAATCGACAGCGACAGCAGCTTTTCGGTCTATACACTATTATGCTAAATTTGACAAATATATTTTCTCAGTGTATAATATAAAATGTCAAGACTTCCCAAAAGCTATTTTCGCCGGGATTTTTCGCCCGAATTTTATCCTGTTAAAAGCCGCTTTCGGCGGCAGGAAAGGGTATATTGATTGCGAGGTGCATCAGAGTGATACATAAATTCGGCAGATTTTTGGGCGGCGCGGCAGCCGCGCTTGTCTGCATAATGTTTATTTTCAGCGCGACCGTTTCGGCTTTGCCGCTGGATATCGGTTTTTCGACGACGAAATTGAGTGCCGAAGAGAGGAACAGATTTCTTGGGAGTATCAATTTTGAGTCGACAAATAAAGAGCCCGATTGGGAGTCGATATCCTGCTTTGATGTAAGCGACAGCGGATATATCGCCATTGTCGGTGAATCAAAAAATGGTCACAACAGCATATCGGTGTATGACAAAGACGGGAAGTTTGCCTATGGATATACTCTTGATTGCAGCGGGCGTTTCGGCGTCGGTTGGAACGGAGATAACATAGCCGTCTATTTTGTCAGGGAAGATATTGCAGCGACCTTTGACAGGAATGCAAATAATATCACTTGTGATGAAATACCGGATACAACTGCGAACAGTTCGTATTGGAGCAACGAGGTGCTTTATAAGACCCGGCGCGTCAAAAACGGAGTTCGTTATGAAATGAAGAACACCGGAAAAGTAGCGAGTGCTATATCGCCGTCGTACGCTGTTTTTGAGATGACGGAGCCGGACGGCACAGTGCATGTTATTTTTGACAATAGCAAGGATTATGATATAAAACTGATTAAAACATGCATTGAGGTGGTTGTGTCCTTTGCAGTGGTTGCGTCAATACTAACACTGAAAACCATTGAAGACCGTAAAAAAATAAAACAAAAAAATAAATAAAAGCGAACTTTAATTGCTGCAACCGGTGATTTGGCATTCATGAATGTATGAACGCTCAGAGCCAAAAAACAGTTGCAAACTGCGCGGAGCTCAAAATCCATATATACGAGTGCCGCAAAGAGCCGTATCTCGCGGCGGCCTATGCCTTGGTGCTGAATCTCGGCTACGGCTTTTTCTGCGGCTCGCTTCTGTTTTTGATAAATCTAAGCGGCAGCCGCGTGCTGGGCTTCGCCGTGCTCTCGGGATACGAGAATAACAATCTTCGAGCCGGAAAAGAACGGCAGCCGCTTTGCAGGCAGTTCAATTTGCAAAAAAACAAAATGATTGACATGATAATTGCTTTGCAGTATAATGAAGCTGTAAAAAGCGGAATTGAGAATATTTAATATATTGCCACAACTGTGAGGAGGATGTGATTCCAATGGTTTGACCGACCTTTTGCAAAGGCAAAACAGCGCAAAAGAATCAGAAGGCTTCAATGTCCAATCTTTTAATTATGGTGAGTCGGATACAGTTGCGCATGTAATAGCACATAGAAATATTACTGCTGAATTGAGTGTATCTGATATTTTGCTAAACAATAATTCATATTCTGGAGGTAATAGCAATGAGTCCTTTAAAAATGGGTCCATTAGAACAGGCCTTTTGGCTGATTATTATAACGATTGGGACAGTGCTGACGTATTTCGGTTGGGCATTTATAGGGATAGTTGGCAAAATAATGGAATGGTTCGCTTAAGCGAAGCCACTAATGAGCAAGACCGACTAAACAACAGCAAAAACCGAACGGTGGTCGTTATCGGCATCGACCCGGAGAATCCGAGCCTATACCGGCGAGCAAACCTCGGACATTTTAACGGGTCGCCCGCTTCTTGAAGAATACGGTCACACAGTTTTCCGAATTGTGCGGCCGTTATTTTTTTTGTATGCCCGTTGCATGGTTTTTGAGAAAAATGTTTTATACAAATCAAAGGGAGTGTCTCTGTGAAAAAATCCGTGCTGCTTTTTCTTGCCTGTTCCGTTCTGCTGCTTGCGGCATGCCAAAAAACGCCCGAGTCTGTCATGGACGGAAACGTCCTGCGCGCAAAAAGCTCGAATGATTTGCTCGTCGAGTCCCTCGTGAGCGCTCCCACCGATAACGGCAGGAGCGGAGAGGGCGTGCCGACTCTCGCCGAATCCGAGCATCTCAAGCGCGACATTTCATCCGGCGGCATAACTGTGCATATCGACGCCGATATAAAAGTGCCGAAGATAACCGGAGATATACGGACATATTCCGCGCAGTACCGTTTCTTCGACCTGTTCGAGCTCGAAAATCTGTTCTTCTCCGGCGACGACCCGATGTTCAATCCCGGCTCGGAGAAAACGGCGGAGGACGATCCGTCTGCCGGGCTGCTCCCGGGCGGATTTTATTTCGGCGTGTCCGAAGTCCTGAGCGCGTCAAACCATCCGACCGCTTTGAAGCCCGGATGGGCAAAGGGCTGCAATATCTCTCCCGACGATGCGCGCCGCCTGTCGGATAAGCTTCTCATCCGCCTCGGAATGACCGATTTTGAGCTCGTCTCTTCGCAGGTCGTTGAGCCTCTGACCGAGCGAGGCAACCGTGCCAAACGCGGCAGATATGAATATAAATATGTCCAGGTTGCCGACGGAATACCGCTTTCGAGCGGCGAGCCGGACAGCACCGGATGCACCGTCGCAATAGACGACAGGGGCGTTGTTGACGCAAGGCTCACGAGACTTGAGCTTGGCGAGTCGAAAATCGTAAACAGCAAGGTTATGACGCTCGATGGCGTTCTCGCAGTTTTGCAGAAGAAGCTTGCCGCCGCGGGACTTGTCAAAGACTCTATAGTAAAAGAGATAAGCTTTGAATATATGTCGGTCGAAGACCCCGAAACATATAATTCGACCGTGTTCCCGTGCTGGCGTTTTTGTATAGCTACTATCGCAACGCTGGAGCAATACGGCGAATATGAAAATGATATTATAATCAATGCCGTAACCGGTGAATTTTACGCCGTTACGAATAGATACGAATAACTAAAAGGAGGAAAACAAAATGTTGAAACGCACAAAAGGATTCGTATCGCTCGCTGCCGCAATCGCACTCATGCTGGGACTCTGTTCCTGCAGCGGCAAACCCGAAACAGACCCGAGCACAACTGCCGACCCGGCCGGAATAGGGGCGCAGGCAGAGACCGGGGAGAACAACACGGCGAAGGATATTGCTCCCGAAAGCGGCGCACCGGAAACCGCTGCAGAGGAAGCAAACACTGCCAAAGAAGCAAGCACCGCCGCGCAGACGGAAAAGGCAACAAAGAAAACAGATGCTTCAAATGCAAATGTCAGCGCCGCCGGATTCATTTGGCCCGTGCCCGGATATACACAGCTTTCCTCTCCGTACAGCACTCAGTATAAGCGCATAAGCATCAAAGCTGATTTCGGTGCAAAGGTTGTTGCCTGCGCCACCGGAAAAATTGCGAAGATATATAACAAAGATGATGAAAGCAAAACTCCGTGTGCCGTGCTGACATGCGCCAACGGCTATGTCATTGAATACAGCGCGGCAAATTTCTCCGTTAAGGAGGGCGATGTTGTCGCCCGCGGCGACAGTATCGGCTTTGTCGGCAGATACGGAACAGGTCCTCACCTGAATATTTCAGCCACGAAGGACGGCGCAAGTATTGATCCCGCAACGATCATAAAGCCCTGAGCGGGGTGATCCTATGCTCAGAAAGGATGTAAAAAGTCAGCTCTTTTCAACCGGGATGTTGATATCCCTGCTGCTCGGGCTTGTTCTTCTTGTCGAGCCGCAGTATCAGTATTTTCTGTATTTTGCGCGGTGGGATAACAAGGCGGATTATATCAATTTCTTCTTCTCGTCCCTCGCGCTCGGCGGATATCTTATCTTTACGCCGATTATAACCGTTATGCCCGGCGTGTTCCGTTTCTGCGATGAGTATAACAGCGGATACCTGCGCTTTATGCTCGTGCGCTCGAAGAGCCGCAGAAAATATATGTTCTCAAGACTTTTTTCAAACGCTGTCTGCGGCGGCGCGGCAAACGCTCTGCCGCTTGCGGTGTTTGCGCTCATAATGCTCATTTTCTGCGACCCGTATGTCCCGAACGGACATTCGAAAACTCCGCTTGACGGAAGTATATTGCAGCCGTTTGAAAATGTCGCGGGCGGGCTCGGCCTGGTCGGAGTTATAATCCTGCTCGCGTTCCTCTTCGGCGTCGTGTGGGGAGTTATCGGCACGGCTCTGTCTGCCGCAGTGCCCAACAGATATGTGGCTCTCTGCGGTCCGTTCGTGCTGTTCTTCCTGATGCATCTCATCGCGAGTGCGCTGCAAAAAGAAAAATTCAGCCCGACCAACACTATCCTGCCCGATATCCTGCCGTCGTTCGGCTTTCTGTTTTTGTATCAGGCGGTGCTCTTGGTGCTCGGCTGCGCGGCGTTCATCTTCTTTGCGCGAAGGAGGCTGCTGCAATGAAACAGTGTCTCTCTGTGATGCGCTGGCAGTTTGGCACATGGCTCGGCAGTGCGCGGACTGTTACGGCTTTTCTCGTCTGCGCCGCCGCTTCGCTACTCGATTCCGTGAATCTTATGCAGTTCGCCCGGGCGAGCGGAGATCCACTTAACATATTCGAACCGTTTATATATAACAGCTCAACGCTCCATATCGCGACATTGATGTTCCTCGGGCTTATGCTCCTGTTTGCCGATGCGCCTTTTACCGAGCAGAGCGCGATGTATTCGCTCGTGCGCTGTTCGCGGGTGCAGTGGGTAGTCGGAAAGCTCATGTATATCCTGCTCTCCTGCGCCGTGTATTACATATTTTCGCTCGCGGTGACCGTGATATTCTTTTCGCCCAACGCCTTTGCGGGCAATGTGTGGAGCGCGCCGTTTTATGAGCTCGTCATGCGCGATGCGGCGGCTTCGTCTTATCATATCACAGTCGACCCGAAGTTTTTCATGCCGGCTGTTACGCCGTATCTCGCGGCATTCTATGCCCTGGCGCTGAATCTCGGCTACGGCTTTTTCTGTTTTTGATAAATCTAAGCGGCAGCCGTGTGCTGGGCTTCGCCGTGCTCTCGGCTCAGCATATCATTTCATATCTGATTAGGTTCAAGTACCTCCCGTTTTTCGTCTCCGTCTTTTCAAATCACGGCTTCTCAGAAGATGCCGGTCTGCCGTCGGTCGGCTTTTCGTGCGCGTATTTCTGCCTGCTCGCGGCGATTATTGTCGCGTGCATTCTTCGCGCCGTTCGGCATGTCGATCTCAAAATAACAGTGGGGACTCGAATATGAAGATAACTTTTTTCGCGGGATTGCGGCATCGGCTTTTCAATATGCTGCCGTATCTCGCCGTGTCTCTGCTCATATGGACGGTCTGCGTGCTCTCGTCTTTCGGCGGCGAGCGGGAAACATTTTTCTCTGTTTTCACCGAAGCCGTCGGCGGCGTTGAACACAGCGGACAGTTTGATCTCTTCGGCTTCTTCCGCTATTTCGGAACATTTTTTGCGGGACTCTTTCTCGGTATGGCAGGCTCGGTCCTCGATTCCGAGGCAATGCCGTATTTCGTCCTGCCGCGCTCGAAGAGCTTTTTCAAATGGTGGATAAAAACCGTTTCGTCCGCGCTTCTCTGGTGCGTGCTCTATTGCCTTATCGGCATAGCTGTCTGCGCGGCGGCTGCGGAAAAAGTCGGAACGCTTTCCGCCTTTGAACTTATGCGCATGGCGGCATATCCGCTCGCGCTCGGCGCGTCAATGTGTGCGCTGTGCCTTCTGCGTTTTCTTCTCGGGCAAAAGCCTGCGGCGGCGGCAATCGTCATCGCGGTTGTCGGCACAACGGGGCTAATATGCGGGAAGCTGAAAAGCTTCAGCTTCGCCATGCTCGGCGCATACGGCATGGCAAAACAGCTGACCGATGTCAAAACGGCTGCGGCGGTACTCTTTGCAGACGCGGCGGTGATGATCCTTGTCTTTTTCTGCTCCGGCGCAGTGAAGAGAAGGGCTTTGAAAGGAGGACATTATTTTGACTGATGTTATAGTTATAGATAAGCTGACAAAAAGCTTCAAAGGGAAAACGGTTCTCGAAGATGTCAATATGCGGCTGCAAGAGGGCAGAATATATGGCATCGTCGGCGACAACGGCAGCGGCAAGACCGTACTTTTAAAGCTTATTTGCGGATTCATGAAGCCCGACAGCGGCACGGTCACCGTCAACGGCAAGGTGATAGGCAAAGACGCGGACTTCCCGGAGAACACGGGAATTATAATCGAAGCGCCCGGCTTCCTGCCCAATTACAGCGGCATGAAAAACCTCGAATATCTCGCCTCAATACGCGGCAAAATCGGCAAAGAGCAGATAGAGTCCGCCATGAAAACGGTCGGTCTTGACCCGTCGTCAAAGCTGCGGGTCGGCAAATATTCGCTCGGCATGAAACAGCGCCTCGGCATAGCGCAGGCGATAATGGAGGATCAGCAATTATTGATTCTCGATGAGCCGATGAACGCGCTCGATAAGGACGCAGTCGAGGAGATGCGAAAGCTCTTCCTGAGCTTTAAAGCGAGCGGAAAAACCATGCTCATAGTCTCGCACAACGAGGGTGATATCTCGACCCTCTGCGACGAGGTTTATGAATTTGACGGCGCGCGGATAAAGCGGCGCGAAAATGTCTGAAATATACTCACGGAGCTGAAAAATAATGAAATCAAACAGAAAAATTATCATGTCCGCCTTCACCCTGCTTCTTGCTGCAATCTCGCTTGCCGGGTGCGCTAAAGTGGCGCGCGAGCCGGAAACGACGACTGCACCCGAAACTACGACCGAGGAGCAAACGACGGAGCCGACCACCGAACCGACAACGCAGGCGGAGACAACAAAGACGACCTCCGCACGCGGCGCGGAAACGACCCGCCGGGCTTCCGGTTCTTCAAATACTGCGTCAAAGACTACGGAATTTCAGGTCGATTTTGACGCGATAAGGATGCTCGGGGTTCCGAAATTTCGCGCATATGCCGACCTGGGTGATGGCTTTTCATCAACAGGAAAGACCGCGACCGTGAACGGAGTCAAGTGCAAGACCTATAAAATAACTTTTGAAGACAGCGACGATGTCCTGCTCGCATACGATGAGCAGAACAAGGTGCTGTATGAGTACGACAACGAAACAAAAGATTGGATAGAATTATAAAAAAACAGGCGTTTTACGGTTTTGCCGCAGAACGCCTGTTCTTTTTGTGTTTATATGTGCAGTGCTTTGAGTATCGCTTCGGTGTCCTCAAAGTGCGGGATTATCATATCGGCGCCCGCCGACATGAGCCTTGCCCGTTTCTTTTCGTCTATTCCGTCGCCTGTCTTTTCGTTTGTCGCCACGCCGACCGCGTATCCGCCGAGCTTTGCCGTGAGCTCTATCTCAACAAATCCGTCGCCGAAAGTGACAAGCTCCTCCGGGTCGAGCTTCTGCTCTTCGATCATGTTCTTTATAACCGCCTCTTTCGAGCAGTCGAGCAGCGCGTCCTTCGCGCCGTGAATGCCGCCGTCGAAAAGATTTTTGACTCCGATTAAGGACGCCTCATATATGACATCTTTTTCGTCCGTTCCGCTCGCGAGGAAGCATCTTATCCCGGCGTTCCTCAGCGCTTTTATGAACTCGACAGACCCTCTGACCGCGAGATCGGCGGGAGAGAGACAGCCGCTTTCGAGCCCATTTTTTCTGTCGGCTATCCGCGTTTCGAGTCTGCGCAGATATTCTTTTTTGTATTCGCCCGGGTCAACGTGCTCTCCGCCGCGGCGAACAACAGCCTCGTTGAGCGCGATGCACTGGAATATTGTCTGCTTGCCGGTCAGTCGGTCGACGAATTCAGTGACCTCTTCGCATATTCCGTCTTTATTTTCATTTGTGCCGAGAGCTTCGATGACCTCGCAGAAATACGGAATCATCACTTTCTGCCAGCCCTCGCGTATAAGGCTTATCGTGCCGTCAAAATCGAACAGCGCGCATTTGAAGCCCCTGCCGCTGTATTCTTTTATCGTTTCAATTGAAAAACTCATTCCTGTGCCTCTTGGTTTTATTTTTTACTGTGCGAGCGCTTCTATTTCCTCGGGCGATGCCGTGCCCGTGACGCCGATTTTCCTGACCGTCACGCCGGACGCGAGCCCCGCAAACTGAGCCGCCGCTTTGAGCTCGGTCTTTGCGGCGATTGCCGCAGAAAATGCGGAGAGCGAGGTGTCGCCCGCGCCGCAGATATCAACTTCGCCGTCGAACAGCACCGCGTCGGCTTTCTCCGTCCTGTCGCCGTCGGTGACTATCGAACCGCGCTTTCCGAGCGTGCAGAACACGGTCGAGCGGTTCTTTTTTGCAAGCAGCTTCGCCGCTTCGATGAACTCGTCATATCCCGCGTCTATGTAGCCCTCGTTGTTATACACCGCGCGCCAGCACTCGACCTCGTTGGGCTTCAATATGCAGTCGGTATATTCGCCGATGTTGTATCGGCTGTCCGCAATGACGGTGAGCCCCGATTTTGCAAGTGCAATTATCTCATCGCGCACGCGCTTTGTGATTATGCCGAATCTGAACTGATCCGCGACGCAGAGCACATCGATATTTCCGGAGATTTTTCTGAGATTTTCAATCACCTTGTCCTCGGTTTCTTTTGATATCGGCTCGTAGTTGTCGAAGTCGAGACGCGGATCTTCGTATTCAAGCTCCGATATGCCCTTTCGCATCGGCTTGCAGTATGCGTTGGTGAAGCGGCCGGGTACTTTGATGACAAAATCCCTGTTCATGCCGCTCTTTTCGAATATATCTTCCATGAGCATGCCGCGCCAGTCGCCGCCGATAAGGGATATCGGAATAAGCTCTTTTGGGGAGAGCGCCGCGAGGTTCGACGCAACATTTCCGCCCGCGCCGAGATAGACCCTCTCATCGACTATCGGCAGGGGATAGTGCGGAGTCTCGCGTGAGAGCTCGGATTTCGTCATATCCGCGTGCCAGTAGATATCAACGCAGAAGTCGCCGATTATGCCTATGCGCGCATTTTTTATGCCGGCGCATATTTTTTTGACCTGTTCTTTTGAAAGCATATCTTACCTCAAATCAAAGCTGCTCTTTGAGCTTGTCGTAGAGCGTGGGTATGGTTATCTGATGATCGCCCTCAAAGTGCCAGCCCATGCCGCCGCGGCAGGTCGGGCGGTTGACGATATTCTTGCGGGGGCGGTAATAATAGTTCGGATCTTCGTAGCCTATCTTGCAGCGGAAGTTGCCCAGGCGCACGAGGTCGAAGTTCGCCGTGGTTATGTTGAACGTGGGATAGCCGAGGTTGCGCGCTATTGAAAGAGTCTTGAGGAACACCTCGGGACCGATAACGGCAGAGCCGAAGTTGAGAAAAACGCCGCCGTCGAGCTGCGACACGCTGTATGCCATCTTCTTGAAATCAATGCCCGAGCATTTGCCGATAGCCTCCATGTCGCAGGTGGGGTGCTGGTGGATGATATCCGTGCCTAGCGCTATGTGATAGGTCGCGGGAATGTCCAGTTTATATGCGTTCCAGAGTATGCAGTCCTCGCGGTTCGGGAACTTCTCGGGGTGCATGTCTATATATTCGCCGAGCGCCTCGCCGTAGCCGATGTTGAGCTTCGCGCCGCGTTGAATAGCCTCGTTCATCCATGCTCCCGTCTGTTCCCACATTCCGAATGAGCCGTCCTCTATGGCGGTCGGCACATCCTCGGAGGTGCCGCCGAGATACGCGAGCTCAAAGTCGTGTATGCTCGTCGCACCGTTTGCGGCGATGTGCGTGATAACGCCCATTTTCATCAGCTCGATGACATAGCGGGAAAGGCGGTTTTTGACAACGTGCGCGCCCATACTCCATATGACGGGACGCCCGTTCTTGCGCGCCTTGACTATCCTCTCAACAAGCTCATCAAAGCCTTCGTATTTGTATTCCTCGTGCGGTGTGACGCCGGGAGTCATCATGTTGTCTATGGTGACGAGATTGTGGCGATCCTCGGCTGAATATGTCTTTATTCCGGAAAAATCAAGCTGCATCTGTCTGCGAAGCATAATACACTCTCCTTAAATCATCGTTCTTATCGGATTTTAACATATTGCTGCGGAATTTACCACAGTTTTACTAAAATTTGTTGCAAATTCCCACAAAAGCGATACGCCCGCAGAATAACTGCGGGCGTGCCTGCTTTAGGATTATTTTTCGCTTGAATCCTTTTCGTTTTTCTCTTTTTCTTCTCTCGCGGCTCTCTTTTTCTTGATGAACGCGGGAGTTATCTTGTCGAGAGTCGCTTCGAGCTTTTGCCATTCGGCTTCGGCCTTTACCGAGTCCTCCTCAAGGCGTTTGTCCATGTCGTAGTACATGATGCTGCATCCGCAGTGGGGGCAGTTGGGCTTTAAGTCGAATATTCCGAGCTTACCGCCGCATTTCGGGCATTTGCGTTCCATTTATATCTCTCCTTCCGACTTGGATATCGTCTTCGAGTTGAGCTCGCGGCGGGCAATCATCTCTTCCTGAATGTCCTTGAGCTTCTTGCCCTCGAGGTCATAGAATCTGTAGGGTATGAGCGAGATGAGCGACGCCACGGGCGGGAGTATGGTGACCAGAGCCCAGAGCCAGAAACGGGTGTTTATCTGTGGGTTTTCAACAAGCTGAAGCGAGTTGTCCGCGAGCTGAACGGTGACAAGGCCGATGACCGGGATTATGGCCGTTGCGATAGCCGTGCAGAGCGAGCCCGTGAGCTTGCTGATGAAGGTCAGCAGCGAGAACGCCATGCCCTCGTTTCTTTCGCCCGTCTTCCACTCCATGTAGTCGACAGTGTCGCCTATCATCTTTGTGGGGACGACCATGTTTATGCTCGTCAGCGAGCTGAAGATGAAGCCCTGAATCATAAGCAGCGGGACAATGACCGCCGGGTTGCGATAGAATTTCATGCCGATTAGGAAGGTGGTCGTACCGACGAGTGCCTTGAGAATAGTTGTGCGAACGACTATCTGCTTCGACGTCCATCTTCTCTCGAGAGCGGGCAGGAGGAGATAAGTCAAAAATCCGGAAATAACTCCGGGGATTCCGATTATCGTGCCCCAGCTCGCCGCGCCGAGGGAGAATATGTAGAAATACTGCGCGAATGTGTCGGTAACTCCGCCGACGGTTGCGAGAATGTTGGAGCAGACTATGAGAAGCAGGGGCTTGTTCTTGAAAAGGAATCTGAAGCAGTCGAGAACCTTCGGCTCGTCGGAATTCTGAACCACGCGCTCGCGGCAGAAGATGCCGGAAAGCGAGAAGAGTCCCATGCCGACAGTGCCAGCGACAATTCCCATGACAAGGAAGAGCTGGCGCATATTGATTCCGATAACGCCCTTGTTGCTCAGGTCGATGAGCAGTGATATAACGGGCGTAGCAAGTCCGCCGATTATGCCGGAGAGGAAGCGCGCCGAGGTTATGGCGTTCGATCTGTCAACGGGGTTCGGGGATATCGCGGCGGACAGACCCCAGAACGGGATGTCGCCTATTGTGTAGAAAAACTCCCAGATGAAATATGTGACGCACATATAGATTATCTTGAGCGTCGTTGACTGAACTCCCGCGAGGAATTCCGCGCCGCCGAAGAATACGACTGTCGCTATGCCGAGCGGAATGGGCACGAACAGCAGATACGGGCGAAGCTTTCCCAAGTTTGTGCGGGTTTTGTCAACAAGGGTTCCCATCAGCGGGTCGTTGAGTGCATCCCAGATGCCCATGACGGTTATCATCGTTGCGACCGCTGTGCTCGGTATGCCGAACACGGTCACAAGGAAGAATGTCAGCTGCATGCGGACCATGTTGTATCCGATGACCTGACCGCCGTTTGCTACGCCGTAGATAACCGTTTCTTTTACTCCGACGTATCGTTTTTCTTTCAGCCTTTCGTTGTTAGCCAATTTGTTTTCCTCCTCCGGGCGCGGAAAGCGCAGATGTATTTTCAGTGTTTTCGCATTCGTTTATGAATTTTTCCGCCGCCGCCTCATAAGCGCGCGGGTCGGTATAATAGCTCTGTGCGTGAACCGCGTTTTCGACCGTCAGCATTTCTTTTTGGGTCGGGCACACGTCAAACAGCTCTTTCTGCATCTTTACGGGCACGAGCGCGTCTTTTGCGCCGTGAATAAAAAGTATCGGTACTTTAGCGCCGCGAACGGCTTTTATCGGCGACGCGTCGCGCAGGCTGTATTTGCAGATTATGCGGCAATACAGGTCGAATATATATAGCAGGGGGAACGCCGGGAGCCCGAACGGATTTTTGAGCTGATAGGCGAATTCATCCCATGCGCTCGTGTAGGAGCAGTCCGCGATGATTCCCTTGACCGCCGGGTCGGTTATTTTGTCGCTCATCATTAGAACCGTCGCGCCGCCCATCGACACGCCGAGCAGGAATATGTCGAGCTCCGGGAATCGTTTGCGGGCGCAGTCTATCCAAAGAAAAGTGTCCTTTGATTCGTGCGTGCCGTAGCCTAAGAATTTTCCCTCGCTCTCGCCGCAGCCGCGGTGCTCTGGCATCAGAATTGTATAACCCATGCGGTGAAAGTACGGTGCGGAAAAGCAGAATTCGCATATCCCTGAGCTGTGCGCCCCGTGGCAGGCGATTATCATGCGCCCGTTGCTCTTCTCGGGCAGGAGCAGGCGCGCATATATTTTTTCGCCGTTCGATGCCGTAAGCGTGAGCTTCTCGAACGGCATTTTCCCGAACTCTTCTTCGGCTTTTCTGTGATCTTTTGCAAAGTCATCCTCAACCTCGCCTTTTGCGGCGGGCAGCTTTATCGGCTTATACCATATTACCTGATTGAACAGGAAGCCGCATATCGCGAACAGCAGCACAACGGCTATCGCGAGCACAACAAGCAGAATTATTATCGCGGTGTTCATAATTCGGCACCTCTCAGATATTCTGTCGTATCAGACAAGCTCCATTATACGGGAACAAAACTCAAAAAGCAATACAAATTCAACATAAAGATAAAATTTATATACATAATTATATGAAACTTTTACAAAAATCATGGACGACAGACGAAATAGCACGCTTTCCAGAGGAACGAGATATCAAGCGGCAGATAAAATTAATTGCATTATCGAATCGTTATATGACATGAGTGTTGGTTTTATATCAATTAATATCCAAACTGATGATTGTTAATCAGACTCGGTGTTTGTATAATTAAGTTATACAAGAAACTTGTGGGGTGAATAAAGTATGAAGAAATATGCTTATAATCCGATCTTGCCGCTCGACAAATATATTCCCGACGGCGAGCCGCACGTTTTTGACGGCAGGGTATATCTGTTCGGAAGCCACGACAGAGAAGGCGGCAATACTTTTTGTGAGCTTGATTATGAATTCTTTTCCGCGCCGATAGACGATCTGAGTAACTGGAGCAGCAATGGCATAAATTATTGCTCCAAACAGGATGCACTTTACACAAACGAAAGACCGTATATGTATGCACCCGATGTTGTCCGCGGCAACGACGGAAAATATTATCTCTACTACTGCCTTGCCGGAGAAAAGGGAAACGGCGGATATAACGGTCCCGTCAGCGTCGCGGTCTGCGATACTCCGGACGGAAAATACGAATATCTCGGATATGTTAAAAACCGTGACGGAACACCGTTTAATAAATATGTTTGCTTTGATCCCGCAGTCATAAACGATGGCGGAGTTATCCGTCTTTATTACGGAACTTCAATGCCTATGGGCGTGTGCCTACCTCGATTTGTGCGCAAAATCGCTTCGACAGCTCTTGGAAAAACCTATGGCAAAAGCAGGGCGGAGATAACAGCCGAGCCCGGCGTCTGGGGCGCAAATATGGTGACGCTATGCGATGATATGCAGACGGTCGAGTCGGACGCAGTCAGAATTATACCGGAAAAAGCCAAGGGAACATCGTTCGAAAATCATGCATTTTTTGAGGGTTCATCTATTCGTAAAATAAACGGAAAATATTATTTTATATATTCCTCTCAGAAAAATCACGAGCTTTGCTATGCGGTGAGCAAAGAGCCTGACAGGAACTTTGAATACGGCGGAACTATTGTCTCAACAGGTGATGTCGGATTTGACGGTCGCAAAGAAAAAGACCGTCTCAATGTGACAGGCACAACACATGGCAGCATCGAATTTATAAACGGCAGATGGTATGTTTTTTATCACAGATTGACTCATGCGAGCGATTACAGCAGACAGGCTTGCGCCGAGCCGATAAAAATTAATGAGGATTCAAGCATCTGCCAGGTTGAAATCAGCAGCAGCGGACTTGAAGCAAAGCCTTTGTCGGCGAGCGGGATATATCCGGCAGTTATTGCTTGCAATATAACAAACGGCAGAATGCCGCATATATCCAACAGGCGATATAACGGAAATATTCCGAAAATCACCGATTGCCGCGGCGAAAGATATATTGCGGATATTGACCGCAGAACCGCTGTCTGTTACAAATGGTTTGACTTCGTAAGTGATACCGGCGAGATTATCCTTGATATTGATTCGCACGCTGACGGAAAAATCGTTGTTTTCGCCAACTGTATTCCAATAGCGTCTGCGGCGATAACCCCATGCGGCAGAAGCAAAATAATTATGCAATATAAGGTTCATGACGCGAACAGTCAAACGCTGTCAATTAACTTTTCGGGTAAAGGCACATTCGATTTATATACAATTGAATTTAAGGCGTGACGATATGGTTTAAAGGAACTGATATGAGCGACAATGGCGCTTATATGAAGAAAGTGCTTTTGCAGGTTGAAGATCTGAACGCGGTAATAGAGAAAATCAAGTCTGAGGATTTTGTCGATAAAGATAATATTTATTTGCTTGGAAGCAGCATGGGAGGGGTTACCGTTGCAACCTGTGCGGTTACTCATACAGACGATATAAAGGGTATAATATTGCAGTATCCGGCTATATTCCTTAACGAACAGGCTTATGAGATCGGTGCTGAATATGATGTAAACGGATATAAAGATCCCGTCTTGCTTCTTCAGGGTGATAGCGACAAGGTGGTACCGGATAAATACTCAATAGAGCTTTGTGACTATTATAACAGCATTGATAAGAATCATTGCCGGATGACAATATATAACGGTCAGTCTCATGTGTTTACCGGGAAATATAAAGTGATCGCAGCAAAAGATATTTACGAATTCATTAGTTCCTGATGCTGTTAATATGACAAAACCGCCTTGCTTTCGCTTGGCGGTTATATTTATCAAAAAAGAAGGGGTCTCGCAAGTGCTGAACATGTCTCAACCCGCAGCTTACGTCCCTGACGCCCCATGCGTTCGCCCCTTCCGTTCAGAATATAGCATAGCCGCGAACGCGAAGTCAAGCGTTTGGTAAAATATTATGAGCAAAGGACAATATATCGGACAGTGGATAAGCCCAAGACAAAATTCTATTGATGAATTTCCGACGGCGGTGTAAGATGTAAATGGCAGTGAGGGGTTAGAGACAGAAATGGCGTCAATAACCACCAACTGCCAAATAAATGTGCATGAGCAAATAAATTTAAAGGAGACGATATATCTATGTCCGGGCATGTAGAAAAGGGGACTTTCTTTAAACGCAATCCGGAGTGGTATTACTATGATGAGAACGACTATCCGCACCTGACGGAAAAAGCCCCGCCGGAAGCCGTTGAGTCATATGAGTATTGGAAGAAGATATATGAACGGTCGCAAAAGGAAGGTATAATATTTTATTGATGGCTGCAGCGAAAGAAGGCAGTCTCGATAAAAGATTTGAATCGATTCTATTTTCGACCTCAAAAGCAAGGTGCAGCAATCAAAACAGTAAATTGCTTCAGGTAGGAGTTGATGGAATAAATGATAAACAGGTGGCCGTACATTAATGGCTATGCCATGGTTTTTCCAAAGGGTTTTGAGAAAAGCCGTAAAATTGGTGCCGGCTCTATTGTTGTGGAAGAAGATTATACAATATATTTTACGCCTGATACTCCGGAAGATTTGAAACATCGCTTCGTGAGAGAATATGCAGAATATCATGCGCAAAAGATGGAAGAACGGAGACAGGGAATATATATCGATTATTGATTTTAACTGTCGAGCGTAAAGCATGGATGTTTTGCTATACTGCAATCCAATAATTGCGGCGTCTTGTGTTTGACTGCAAGGCGCTGTTTTTATATTCAAAAAACGCTGCTCCAAAACAATAAAAAGACAGTTGTCAGGCTTGCGAATGTATTTGATATAACCTCCTGTTTCAGGCTGAGCCTTCCGTGGGGAGGGCGACCTATAATGGGTAGTGTAGAGTACTCTGATAAGCATTTCAATCCACGCCCTCCGTGGGGAGGGCGACACTTCACAATGATGGACAACCTCGGCGTGGCTATATTTCAATCCACGCCCTCCGTGGGGAGGGCGACCGGAACAATCCGCAGAAATACAAAAAGCAAATCAGAAATTTCAATCCACGCCCTCCGTGGGGAGGGCGACCG
>ENA-OOZG01000238-OOZG01000238.1-human-gut-metagenome-genome-assembly--contig:-NODE-238-length-47106-cov-12.155512_pt1 | contig 47106 bp, 37 predicted proteins | sample MGYA00241706_ERZ501384 | MGnify/ENA primary metagenome ERZ501384 (study PRJEB25962, sample SAMEA2042742) | human gut metagenome | biome: human gut; feature: human-associated habitat; material: faeces...
CTCACCCTCAGCGCCTTGCGCTTCATCCTTTCTGCAAAGTCAGGACAATCTTGCAGCAAGATTGTGAGACTGTTGACTTTTGCAACAGTCTCTAGTTGCGCGATCGATGATCTGAAATTCTTTGTCGCTGATTGGTAGAATATTCGTACCTTTGCGGATGGTTTTCCTATGAATCCAATTGTACACCCCCTCTTGTGTGATGGGGATCTTTGGTCTCTAGCGGAGCCGACGAGGCGTCTGACGTGACTGTCTGACACCTGTCACAGAGGCTCTGAGTAGTGCACCACAGTGTAATGGGAGATTAGCGAGACTAATTTTGAGTAACACTAACTATTTGTACTAATGAAGCATTTTAATCTCAGCGCTACCGTGCGCAAGGCCGACCAGCTCGGCAAGAAAGCCACCAAGGGGCTCCGTCGTGAGGGACTCGTACCTGTAGTCCTCTACGGAGGTGGCGAGACACAGCACCTCGTCGTCAAGAGTGACGACATCAACAAGCTGATCTACACGCCAGACATCTATCTCATCGAGCTAGACGTCGAGGGCAAGCAGATCAAGGCTGTACTCAAGGATGTACAGTTTCACCCAGTAAGTGACAAGACGCTCCACGCAGACCTCTACGAGGTAAGCGAGGATAAGCCTATCGTCATGAGCGTACCTGTCGTACTCGATGGTCACGCTGTCGGTGTCAGAGCCGGTGGTAAGCTGGTACGTGAGAAGCGCAATCTACGCGTACGTGCTGTCTATGACAAGATCCCCGAGAATCTAGTTATCGATGTAACTAACCTCAAGCTCGGCAAGACGATCCAGGTGCACGAGCTATCCTTCGAGGGGCTTGAGCTTGTAGACGCTCCACAGGCTGTCGTCTGCGGTGTCAAGCAGACACGCGCTGCTCGTGGCAAGGATGCTACCGAGAGCGAGTCTGAGGAGACTGAGGAGGAGAGCAGCGAGCACTCCGAGGAGCACCAGGACGCTGAGTAACGCCTCAGTGCGTCCGACCTCACACTTGAGGAGTCTCTAGCAGTACTTCTTGAGGAGTTGGATAAAAAGAAGACATTCAAGTGTCTAGCAAAGAGAGCCTACAGTCCACCAGGATTGTAGGCTCTCTATATATTTAGAGGTTAGAGATTGGAGGTTAGAGGTTAGAAGCGTGTGACGATTTGCCGAAGATCTCCTTGGGGGGACTTGCAGTTGTGACTCTTTTTATATACCTTTGTGATGCTGTCTAGGATGGTAGCTCTAGATGTATGAGCTGCGAGACTAGAGAAGCATTTGTAATACTTAACATAAACAGATAAAGCAACATGACACACGAACTAATAAAGCTCCCCTATGCAAACGATGCACTTGAGCCAGTAATCAGCGCTGAGACGATCCAGTATCACCACGGTAAGCACCTCAAGGGCTACGTAGATACACTCAATAAGCTACTCCCCGACTCTGACCTGAAGGATGCCTCTCTAGAGGATCTCGTCCGCAAGGCTGAGGGCAAGCTGTACAATCAGGCTGGCCAGGTGATGAACCACAACATGTACTTCCTGCAGTTTGCGCCTAAGGCTGGCGGTCAGCCCGAGGGTAAGCTCGCTGAGGCTATCAAGCGCGACTTCGGTAGCTTCGAGGAGTTTCAGAAGGCCTTCAACGATGCCTGCACCTCACTCTTTGGCTCAGGCTGGGCTTGGCTAGCTAGTGACAACCAGGGCAAGCTCTCGATAGAGAAGGAGCCAAACGCTGGCAACCCACTACGCAAGGGGCTCAAGCCTCTGATGTGCTTCGACGTATGGGAGCACGCTTACTACCTAAGCTATCAGAACCGCCGTGCCGACCACGTCAAGGATCTCTGGTCTATCATCAACTGGAAGGAGGTCGCTCGTCGCTACGAGGCTTAGTAAGATAACACTCTAGTGGAGAGATCGGGAGCTAGTGCGTACGACCCTTGCAGGTCTGGTGACCAGCTCTCGATCTTTTCCTATTCTAGACAGGAGATCGCGTATCAATCATTTCAACAAGTATAAGAACACTATGAGTTTCGTATCACAAGACAAGCTGGTCATCGTCGGCGCTGCCGGCATGATCGGATCAAACATGGCGCAGACGGCTGCCATGATGCGCCTCACCCCAAACATCTGCCTATACGATCCCTACGCTAAGGGGCTCGAGGGAGTCTGGGAGGAGATGCGTCACTGTGGCTTCGAAGGAATCAATCTAACCTTTACCTCTGACATCGCTGAGGCTCTGCGAGGAGCTAAGTATATCGTATCTTCTGGTGGCGCACCTCGTAAGGAGGGTATGACCCGCGAAGACCTCCTCAAGGGGAACTCCGAGATAGCCGCTGAGCTGGGACGCAATATCAAGAAGTATTGCCCCGACGTAAACCATGTGGTCATCATCTTCAACCCCGCAGACATCACGGGTCTAGTCACGCTGATACACTCAGGTCTTAAGCCTTCACAGGTGACCACCCTTGCTGCGCTCGACAGCACACGTCTGCAGAGCGAGCTAGCTAAGCACTTCGGTCTCCAGCAGAGTCAGGTGACGAATACACGCACCTATGGTGGTCACGGAGAGCAGATGGCCGTCTTCGCCAGCACAGCCCGCATCGACGGCAAGCCCCTGACGGAGCTCATCGGCACCGATCGCCTCACGCATGACCAGTGGGCTGCACTCCAGCAGCGTGTCATCAAGGGCGGTGCAAACATTATCGCACTACGTGGTCGCTCTAGCTTCCAGAGCCCCGCTTACGTCTCCATCGAGATGATTCGCGCAGCTATGGGCGGTGAGCCCTTCCGCTGGCCCGCAGGGTGCTTCGTCAATGACCATCGCTACAAGAACGTGATGATGGCGCGCGAGACGACCATAACTCGTGAGGGCGTAACCTACAAGGAGGTAGAGGGTCTACCCGAAGAGGAGGCTGCTCTAGACAAGAGCTACAAGCATCTAGAGGGTATGCGCGAGCAGATCATCGAGATGGGTGTCATACCTCCCGTAGCTGAGTGGCACAAGGTCAATCCTAACCTATAGGATCTCGTATCGTCTGTCTGGTAAGGCAGCCGTACTCCTCCCATTACAGGGGTGGAGACACATAGTTAGCGGTCACGTGAAGACATCCAGCCTTCACGTGATCGCTTTTTTCTAAAGAACAGCTAGCAAAAAGCTCTCTTTATCGGCTCTTTTTACTACCTTTGTAGCTACTGTAGCTATGATCGACATTTGGCTCTGCTTAGGTGCTACCTAGGAGAGCTGCTATTCACCCTATACCACACGCCACAAGCACTATGACCACAAAACCTATCCGGCGAGCCCTCATATCAGTCTACCACAAGGAGGGCATCGATCGCATCGCACGTATACTACATGCTGCCGAGGTAGAGATCGTCTCCACAGGAGGCACGCAAGAGTATATCGAGTCGCTCGGTATACCCTGCACACCAGTAGAAGCTCTGACTGCTCTACCCTCTATCCTAGGAGGACGTGTCAAGACACTCCACCCGATGATCTTCGGCGGTATCCTCGCACGGCGAGACAATGCGCATGATGAGGAGCAGGTGGCGCAGTATGCCCTTCCCCTGATAGACCTTGTCATTGTGGACCTATACCCCTTTGCTGAGACGGTCGCTAGTGGTGCCAGCGAGGAGGAGATCATTGAGAAGATCGACATAGGCGGCATCTCCCTCATACGTGCTGCGGCAAAGAACTACCACGACGTGCTCATCTGCTCGCATCGTGATCAGTACGACGGACTTATCGATCTACTGGAACGTGACGGATGTACCACGACCCTCCCCGAACGGAGGAACTATGCGCTGCGAGCCTTTGAGGTGACGGCGACCTACGATAGCGATATCTTCAACTACTTTGACGAGGGTGCTCATACGGCACTACATCTCTCGGGGCGCAACCCACGGGTCCTACGCTATGGCGAGAACCCCCACCAGATGGGCTTCTACTACGGCGACCTGGATCACTACTTTGACAAGCTACAGGGCAAAGAGCTATCCTACAACAATCTACAGGATCTAGACGCTGCTGTGCATCTCATACAGGAGTTCGAGGCTCCGACCTTTGCCGTGCTTAAGCATACGAACCCGTGCGGTATAGCTTCACGAGAGACGATCTCGGAGGCTTGGCAAGCAGCTTATGAGGCGGACACGGAGTCAGCCTTTGGCGGCATCCTGGTGGCAAATAGAGCGATCGACAAGGAGACGGCAGAGCAGATCTCACACATCTTCTTTGAGGTACTCATCGCGCCAGACTTTGACACCGAAGCTTTGCAGATATTGGGTGAGAAGTCGAAGCGCATCCTCCTCCTACAGAAAGCTCCCCTACCAGACCTAGACAGCATCCGCACAGCTGCGGGTGGCTATCTGGTGCAGACGCCTGACGTCCTCTCCGAGCCGGTCGTCTACACCTCTGTTACGGAGGCTACGCCCACCGAAGATGAGATGGCCGACATACGTATGGCCGAGAGCATCGTCAAGTACTGCAAGAGCAATGCACTGGCTATCGTTCGTGACAGCCAACTACTAGCGACAGGCATCGGTCAGACTTCTCGTGTCTCAGCGCTCAGGCAAGCGATCCAAAAGGCGCACACCTTTGGCTTTGATCTCAAGGGGGCTGTCTTGGCGAGCGACGCTTTCTTTCCCTTCCGTGATTGTGTGGATCTAGCAGCCGCAGCGGGTATCACGGCTATCGTACAGCCTGGCGGATCGATACGAGACCAGGAGAGCATCGATGCATGCAACGAGCAGGGCGTCGCCATGGTGACGACAGGGGTACGCCACTTTAGACATTAATCATTAGTCACAACCAAACGATATATGGGACTATTCAAACTACGACAAGAATTAGCTATTGACCTCGGTACAGCTAATACGATTATAATGAAGGATGGGAAGATCGTCTTCGACGAGCCCAGTGTCATCGCCTTCGATCGGCGCAACGACGAGGTGATCGCCGTGGGTACGAAGGCGCGAGAGATCTATGAGAAGGGTCACGAGTACATTCGCTCCGTGCGTCCTCTCAGAGATGGCGTCATAGCGGACTTTGACGCAGCTGAGAAGATGATCCGAGGCATGGTCAAGCAGATCAATAAGAAGTCGCACTCGCTCTTCTCCCCCTCGCTACGTATGGTGGTCAGCGTGCCTTCGGGTAGTACGGAGGTAGAGATACGCGCCGTCAAGGACTCAAGCGAGCACGCCGGCGGTCGTGACGTCTACATGCTCTATGAGTCGATGGCTGCCGCTATTGGCATCGGCATTGACGTCCTCGCCCCTGAGGGCAACATGGTAGTCGACATAGGCGGTGGTACGACCGAGATAGCAGTCATCTCGCTCGGTGGTATCTCCTCAAAGCAGTCGATACGTGTAGCTGGCGACGAGTTCACCCACGACATCATGGAGTACATGCGCCAGAAGCACAATGTACGTGTCGGCGAGCGTACCGCAGAGCAGATCAAGATCGAGGTAGGTAGTGCTCTGGCTGAGCTAGACAACGCTCCCGAGGACTTTGTTGTCACCAGTGCCGACCTAATGGACTCACTGCCACGACAGATCAGTGTCTCCTATCAGGAGATCGCTCAGTGTCTCGACAAGTCTATCGTCAAGATCGAGAGTGCTATCCTCAGGACGCTCGAGAGTACGCCTCCTGAGCTCTACTCCGATGTGACGCAAAACGGCATCTCCCTGACAGGCGGTGGCGCCCTACTACGTGGCCTGGCCGAGAGGCTGACACGTCGCTTCGCGATACAGTTCAACGTCCCCGAAGATCCACTACGCGCTGTGGCTATGGGTACCGACAAGGCACTCAAGAATGTAGATAGTTACAACTTTCTCATTCACTAAAGGGCAGTCACGTGGTGCTATAAGTAGTAATAAAAGACAGCAATGCGTCGTCTCCTCGAACTCCTTCGTGCTAACCTGCACTGGGTGCTCCTAGTGGTGTGTGAGGCGATCGCCTTGCTCCTACTCTTTCATGGCAGTCTCTACCACTCATTCGTGGGAGCGGCTGCCAGTTCGTCTGTCGTGGGGAGGATTCACACCGAGGGGGCCCGCTGGCGCTCCTACCTCTCGCTACAGCAGGAGAACCAGCAGCTCACGGCACAGCTGGCGACGCTCGAAGGGCGCTACCTCTCCCTACAGAGGCAGTTTGAGTACCTCCTTGCAGACACCGTAGTACCGCAGGTACTGACGCCTTTAGACTCCTTAGACACCCTCGTTCGGGAGGATCCCAGCTTTACCTTTGTGACAGCACGGGTCGTCAGCTTGACCTATCTCAAGGCAAACAATATGATGACCATAGATCGTGGCGCTCGTGACGGCATCAAGCCTAATATGGGCGTTGTCTCGCAGAGCGGTGTCGTAGGCATCGTCGCTCAGGTGGGGCCTCGCTACGCTACGGTCGTGCCGCTCATCAACGAAAGCTTGACCCTCAGCTGCATGACCCTCCGCGAGGGGCATGTAGGAGATCTCTCGTGGCGACAAAAGCTCTCCCCCACGGAGGGCATCGTGCGGGGCTTGCCCAAGCATGCACATCTAGCCGTCGGTGATACGATCGTGACGAGTGGCTACTCCGCCATCTTTCCCCCAGGCATGATGATCGGCAGACTAGAGGGCGAAGGCGCCGAGGGCACGCCCCTGACCTATCGTAAGGAGCTACCAGTGCTCCTAGCGACAGATTTCGGGCAGCTACACCACGTCTATGTGATAACGGGTGGCGATGCGATCAATCTAGAAGAGCAAGAGCGTAAAGAGGATCTATGAGACTACAAATGATATGGACCACCCTAGGCATCGTGCTGCTGGTACTGCTACAGGTGGAGGTCTTTAACTACATACAGCTCTTTCGCTATGCGACCCCCTCGGTCTATCTCTTTGCGCTGCTACTCTTTAGCGTAGATACTCCGAGAGAGTGGCTCACACTCATCGGAGCTCTCGTCGGTCTCTCCGTCGACCTCCTCAGTGGCACCCCCGGACTGCACATGGCCGCCTTGACACTCGTCGGCTTCCTGCGCAACTACCTCCTAGCTCCCGTCGTAGACATTGAGAGCAACCTACACCGCGCACCCTCCATGCGCATACATGGCTTGGGCATCTGGCTCGTCATCCTAGAGATGGTCGCGATCCATCAGTTTGTCCTCTTCACGCTAGACTCTCTAGGCGGCTTCGACTGGGAGTACTACGCTCTGCGGATGGGTAGCAGTATGCTCCTGACCTATCTCATCGTGATGATCCTGCAGATGCTCTTCCTAGAGCACCTACCACGGCATCAGAGCTAGCGGATCAACTATGGAGCGTCCACGCCATCGACTACGCATCGCCGTCCTCCCGATGATCGCCATAGGCATCGTCGTGCTATACGTCATACGGCTCGGCTACCTGCAGCTCGTCAGCTCTGAGTACAAGGAGCGCGCCATGCGCAATGCTCTATATGAAGAGGTCATCTTCCCCGATCGAGGCGTCATCTATGACCGCAAAGGGACACTACTCGTCTACAACGAACCAGCCTACGACCTCCTCGTCACTACCAAAGAGCTAGCCGACACTCTCGACACGCCTCTGCTCGCCAACCTCCTGCACACCTCCGAGACAGAACTACAAGAGCGCATGGTGGCACTACGAGACCGCTCCATCAATCCCGGTTACTCGCCCTTTACGCCACAGCTCTTCTGGTCACAGCTCACCAGTGAGGAGGCGGGATTTATACAGGAGCAGCTCTTCCGTCTACCAGGCTTCACACTCCGCCCCCGCGCTGTGCGTCGCTCCGACCAGCCCAATGCCGCTCTGCTACTCGGTTATCTAGGCGAGTCCAGTCCTGAGGAGCTCAAAGCCGACAGCACCCTCGCACTCGGTCAGTATGTCGGCAAGAGTGGCGTGGAGCGCACCTACGACAATATCTTGCGAGGACGCAACGGAGTCAATCTCCTCCTCCGAGACGCTCGTGGTAGGATCCAAGGAAGCTACAACGACGGAGCCGACGACATAGAGGCAATCCCAGGCGAAGACCTAACCCTCAGCATCGATATAGGTCTGCAAAGCCTAGGCGAAAAGCTCCTGCAGGGCAAGCGGGGTGCCATCGTCATGATCGAGCCCAAGAGTGGCGAAGTGCTCTGCCTCGTCTCATCGCCCACTTACGACGTGCGAATGCTGCAAGGCAAGGGCTTAGGCAAGGCGCATCAGCAGCTCGTACTACAGGAGGGCAAGCCGCTCTTCAACCGTGCCATCATGGGTACCTACCCCCCTGGCTCTACCTTCAAGCCCGCCATGGGTGCCTTGATGCTTCAGGAGCGTCTCGTCACTCCCTCCACGCTCCTCTCCTGCGCTCGGGGCTATCCTCGTATGCGTGGACGACCCGCCTGCCACGGACACGCCTCTCCGCTCAATCTGCGCAGTGCCCTGACCACCTCCTGCAACGCTTACTTCTGCTGGGGACTGCACTTCCTTCTAGACGACCGCACACGCTACCCCAGCGTGCAGGATGCGCTCAATAAGTGGCGCGACTATATGGTAGACTTTGGCTTCGGATACAAGCTCGGCATCGACATCGCAGGCGAGAACCGTGGCTTCATACCCAATAGCTCCGTCTACGACCGCGTATATAGTCGCTGGAATTCCTCCACTATCATCTCCCTCTCCATCGGTCAGGGCGAGGTGCTCCTCACTCCGCTACAGATGGCAAACCTCGCGGCAACCATCGCCAATAGAGGCTACTACTACAAGCCCCACGTCGTCCGCAAGATTGAGCACACCCCACTAGACTCCGTCTATAGGACTCCCCACCATACGGTCGTGTCGCCAGGTTACTGGGAGGAGATCGCACAGGGGATGCATGGCGCCGTCCTAGCGGGTACCTGCCGTCGGGCAAACTTTGCCCCAGGCGAAATCAACGTATGCGGTAAGACCGGCACCGCCGAAAACCGCTTTGGCAAAGACCACTCAGCCTTCATCGGCTTCGCTCCCCTCGAAGACCCCAAAGTGGCCATCAGCGTCTATGTTGAGAACGGAGGCTTCGGAGCCACCTACGGCGTACCCATCGGGCGCGTCATGATGGAGTATTACCTACGCGATGGCGAACTCTCAGGAGCCTCCCAAGCTATCGTGGAGCAGATCAGCCGACAAAAGATCCTCTACACACACGACACCTAAGAATCAACAAGCAGCATGCCATACCTTAGCAAGCAACGACGTAGCAACCTCCTGATGCGCCTCGACTGGCCGCTTATCATCCTCTATCTCCTGATGGTGGCTGGGGGGTGGCTGGCAATCTGTGGAGCTACGTACGACTTCACACCGGGGCATCTCCTAGAGATGGGAGGCCGACCGATGCAGCAGCTGATATGGATCTCTCTAGCACTGGTACTAGGCGGCGTCGTGCTCCTCATCGACGAAGATCTTTTTGAGTCTGGAGCGCCCTACTTATACATCTTCTTTATACTCCTGCTCATCGTGACTGCCATCGTAGCACCTGATATCAAAGGCTCCCGCTCGTGGCTCGTCATAGGGCCTGTCAGGGTGCAGCCCGCTGAGTTTGCCAAGCTTGGTACCGCTCTGATGCTCGCCTACTGGCTCAATCGCCCCGAATTCAAGCTCACCACCCTGCGGGGCTATCTAGAGGTCTTTGCGATCATACTCTTGCCCATGGCGATCATCATCCTACAGAGCGAGACAGGGTCGGCACTCGTCTTCTGCGCCTTCTTCCTAGCACTCTATCGTGAAGGCCTCTCAGGTGCCTTCCTCCTACTCGCCTCGCTAGCGGTGATGCTCTTTGTGGTGGCACTCATGCTGGCCGACGTTAGCTGGGGCACTACTGACGCTAGTCGCCTCCTCATCTGTAGCATCATCTCAGTAGCTACGATCCTCTACCTCAGTAGCATCGTACGGTGGAAGCAGCGTGAGCGACGCATCTTATGGATCGTCACCACCATCTACTTCGTCGGCATGTATGTCTCTCTGCGCTGGCTGCAGATCGACTACAGCTATGTCGCTCTGGCAGTGATGAGCTGCACCATCCTCTTCTGCTTCGTTCGCGCCCTGCTGCACTACTCCCGCTCCTACCTCTTGGTCGGCTTAGCCAGCTTAGGCTTGCTCGCCTTCTCGCTCTCGGTAGAATACGTCTACAACGACATCCTCGCACCGCACCAGCAGATGCGTATAGCGGTTTCTCTAGGCATCGAGCAGGACCCACGCGGTGCTGGGTACAATGTGGATCAAGCCAAGATCGCCATTGGCTCAGGTGGACTCACGGGCAAAGGGTTCCTCCAGGGCACTCAGACAAAGCTCAAATATGTTCCCGAGCAAGACACCGACTTCATCTTCTGTACCATCGGTGAGGAGCAAGGCTTTGCGGGCTCCGTCGGTCTGCTCCTCCTCTTCCTCGCTATGATCCTACGCATCATGTGGCGAGCGGAGCGACACCCCTCCACCTTCGGTCGGGTCTATGGCTACTGCCTAGCGTGCGTTTTGATCTTTCACCTCATGGTCAATGTAGGGATGGTGCTGGGGCTGGTACCCGTCATCGGCATCCCGCTCCCCTTCTTTAGCTATGGGGGCTCCTCACTCTGGGGCTTCTCGCTCATGCTCGCCATCTTCCTCAAGATCGACGCTTCGGGCAAGCGGTAGCCACACCTCCTCCCCCTTCTTCAAAAACTTCACTTGCCAAACGAGCCAACAGACCGATAGCCACGTGGATATTTGGGAATCCCTCCGTGGGGATCATTTCGTCCCTCCCTTGGGATCGTTTCGTCCCTCCGTGGGGATTTTCAAATCCCTCCCTTGGAATTTTTTCGTCCCAACGCGGGTGGGATATTTTTATCCCATCAGTATGGGACGGCCTTCCCGAGCTATTTGTCTTATTATAGAAGGAGGTTCGCCAGATCCGCATAACCCGCTGTAAGGAACGCACGCCAGTGTCGAGTCGGAGGGCGTCCATCTCCGTTAACCCCTAGACGCTGTAATCTTTGACACAACGGACGCAGAATGAGCTGAGCGTGACGCTTTCATTGCGTGGCACCCTTTTTATTAGTAGCTTTGTAACAACAAACTCAAGACAACTCAACTCTCATGGAGCATTACTATTGTGTCATCATGAGTGGCGGGGTGGGAAGTCGCTTTTGGCCTATCTCACGTCAGTCACGACCCAAGCAATTTCTAGACTTCTTCGGTACGGGGAGTTCACTCCTACAGGATACTTACAAGCGGTTCCTGCGGATCGTCCCTGAGGATCATATTTACATTGTCACCCATGCCGACTATGTCGACCTAACTCTCGAGCAGCTCCCTGGGCTCAAGCGTGACCAGATCCTCACCGAGCCTCTACGACGCAACACAGCTCCATGTATCGCCTACGCATGCTACCATATCCAGCAGCGAGACCCGAAGGCATCGATCGTGGTGGCGGCTTCGGACCATGTCATTATGAACGAGGACAATTTCGTCCAGACGGTCAGCCAGTCGCTCCGCTTTGCATCACTACATCCTTACCTCCTGACGCTAGGCATCAAGCCCACGGCTCCCGAGACGGGATACGGATACATACAGGTAGACTCTAGCGAAAGCCCTCTCGACGGACAGTATCACAAGGTCAAGGTCTTTACCGAAAAGCCCAATCGTGAGATGGCCGAGATATTTGTCTCCTGTGGCGAATTCCTCTGGAACAGCGGTATGTTCGTCTGGCACGTCAAGACGATCCTAGATGCTTTTGCTAAGTATATGCCCGAGGTGAGCAGACTCTTTACCGAACGGGCTAGCGACTTTGGCACTGACCGTGAGCGGGAGGCGATCGAGGAGATCTACCCCTACTGCCCGAGCATATCGATCGACTACGGGGTCTTGGAAAAAGCAGACAACGTGCTGGTCACGCCCGCTACCTTTGGCTGGGCTGACCTAGGCACCTGGGGCGCGCTCTATGACCAGAGCTCCAAGGATCAGACGGGCAATGTGACAAATCACGAGAAGGCCCGATTTTACGAGTCGATGAATAATATCCTTTACATCGATGACCCAGACCTCCTAGCGGTCGTGCAGGGCGTCGACGACTGTATCATTGCCAAGCATGGCAATGTGCTGCTGATCTGCAAGCGTGAGGCGGAGCAGAGTATCAAGAACTATGTCACCGATGTGGAGATAGAGGCTGGACAGGACTACATCTGATCTGACCAGATAGACGATGCAGGAGACGTGGCTACACCAGATATGGGGCAATAGGCTCTACGAGTCGCTCATCTTCGAGCCACACCCCTGCATCCCCGAGGGGGTGACGCCGATCGTCATCGACCCGGGGCGATACAATACCAATGGCGGACCCGACTTTAGCAATCTCAAGCTGCGTATAGGCTCCCTGACCTGGGCGGGCAATGGCGAGATACATTGCCATGCGACAGACTGGCTACGCCATGGGCACCAGCTAGACCCGGCCTACAATAATGTACTGCTACATATCGTACTGCAGGACGATGGTCCCATCTCTCTGCAGGCTGGCACGCCACCTATCACCTGCCGTATGCAGATCAATCCTGACTTGCTGTCCATAGCGCAGCAACTCACCGAGGCTCCGAAGATACCTCGCTGCGGGGAGGCTTGTAGCCAGCTTCCCGAAGAGGTGCAGGCCGACTGGTTTGCACAGCTTACGCGCGAACGACTAGACAAGAAGTGCGAGCAGATAGAGGCGGCGATGAGCTTTTTCAAGGGAGATCTAGCAGCGGTGACCCATCTCTTCCTAATGCGCTACCTAGGGGGAAAGGTGAATAATGACGCTTTCGGGCAGATCGCTCGCCAGCTCTCCCCGTCGATCCTACTCAAGCACAAGACTACGCCTCTAGCCCTCGAAGCTCTACTACTAGGCATGGGCGGACTGCTAGAGAGTGACCCGATATCCCCAGAGGTAGACCAGTATAGGGAGCAACTGGGTGAAGAGTTTACCTTCCTAGCACATAAGTACCACCTGTCTCCCCTACCACCAGGCACCATCCGTATGCTACGGCTGCGCCCGAGTGCCTTCCCGCATCGTCGGCTTGCCTATCTTGCAGCGCTATACTACCACAGTGACAATCTGCCGGGAGAGCTACTCCGCACATCCTCTCTGTCGCATCTCGAGCAGCTGCTCACCGTCACACCCACCGACTACTGGCAGCGGCACTACCACTGGGGGAGCGAGACGAATGCTCAGCTTGGCACCATAGGACGAGCAACCATCGAGAGCATTGCGATCAATGTGGTCATACCGCTCCAGTACTACCTCACACAGGAGCGTGACCTGCTCGGGCTCTCCCTAGCGAGCGACTCGCTGATGAGTGCACACGACCTCCCCGCAGAGCGCAACAGCGTCGTGCGTCGCTTCGTCCAGGAGGGGTTGCGCCCCCGCAGTGCTTACGACTCGCAGGCACTCCTGCAGCTCTACGGGAGCTATTGTGAGCCACGTCGCTGCTGGCTGTGTCCCGTAGGGCGTACGCTCCTACAGAGCTACGGTGCCATGACCCTACCGCCCTCTGTCGGGGAGAGTCAGGAAGAGCGCAAATAAGGCAATTCCACACCTCTACAAGAGGCAGGGCAAATTTCCCTCGGCTTGCTACAATAATTTAGATCAGACTACATGTCGAAACGGCACTGTGTCGGAGAAAACTGATCTCCACGTGGATATTTCGAAATCTCCACGTGGATATTTTTTATTCCCCAGGTAGGAAAGAAAAAATTCTTCGGAGGAATCAAATGAAACTTCGGAGGAAATGAATGACGCCCACGTGGAAAATAAAAAATCTCCACGTGGAGATTTGAGATTTTCCACGTGGAGATTCGAGAAAGGAGGGAATCGGACGAATTTCTCCGTAAAGATATGTACAATTAGAGGTTAGAGATTAGAGGTTAGAGGTCCGATCACTCTGATAGCTCCGATGGTTCCGATAGCTAACAGCCAATAGCCAATCCATGGCTGACACATTATATATAGTGACCTCATCTATTTCTCGCTTGTCGCTCATGGGTAGCTTCTGACAGAGCGATTATAATGCGTCAGCCCTGGTACAAGAGGCCCTTGACAAGACGTCCGAGGGTCTCTACATCCTGAGACTCTTTGCATTCTGGGGCTTTACATCAGGTATAGCGTTAAAGTCAAGTTGCTGTGCTGGCAGGTCGACAACTCGTACTGGTTTGAGCCTATTCGTGGGAGCTCTAGTTGGTGGCGGGAAGTATTTGATCCTATAAAGCAACAAAGAAGCACCTCCGTCAGGATGACCGAAGTCGTCCTAACGGAGGTGCCTTATCTAGCGTGATACTTATCAGCCCAGTGACAAGTATCGACTGTCAACTATTACTACTTGAAGTAAAGCTCCTCAGCCTCAGCCTTGCGACCCATCATGTCAAGCGCGATAGCTGTGGGTAGCTTAGCACGACTGTCAGACTGAATGGTAGAGAGTACTCGGTATGCTTCCTTAGCATTCTTGTCATACTGAAGGAGCGCATTGGCATAGTTGAGCTTAGCAACAGGATCGTTAGCGTTTTGCTCATAAGCCGTGCGATAGATAGCTACAGGGTTCTCGCCCTTTGCCACCTTCTGATTAGCTAGCGTATAGAGTTCACTGAGACTTAGTAGCTTAGAATTGGTCGTGTAGATGTGTGCCAGCTCAGAGACCTCGAAAGGACGTACGCGATAGCTCATCGTGAAGGTAGTGTGACGGAGCTTAGGATAGTAGTTGTCGAGAAGGTCACGATAAACCTTGCCACCATCGAGAGCCTTGATGTCTGCCTCGCGCTGCGTGTCTGTATCGTACTTGTCGATAATGTCGAGGATCGTCTGACGCTCAGGCATACTGCTAGCATCTACGAGCTTGCGTAGGCCATCCCAGTCCTCGCCCTTGCCCTCGGCAACGACCTCGACTTTACTGAAGAGTGCCTTGTGAGTGCTCTTGACATAGTTATAGAGGGTCTTGGTACGACGATCAGAGAGTGCTAGGTTGTAGTCAAAGGGAGCCTCGGGAGATGCGTAGCCATAGATGTAGACGGTGTGTAGCTCTGCACCCTCGATCTTAGTTGCTTTCTTTACAAACTGATCAAGACTTGCTAGCTCTGCAGCATTGTTCTTGAAGTCCTTGCGAAGGTCGTGCTTGTCTACAACGAACTGAATGTTCGCATCAAAGCTCTCTGCGTACTCCTTAAAGGCAGTAGCAGCAGGCTCTATGTAGTTGTACTTATAGTCTTCAGGACCAAAGGCTTGAAGAGACTGTGGGTCGCCCTGTGCTACGAGTGCACCCTTAGGACAGTTGCCACAGCTATAAGTATCGATCTCTAGCTCCATGTGTCCGTTAGACATCCAGCTCTCGAAGGGACGCTCGTAGACCATGTGAGGTAGGTCCTTGATGCCACGTGCATAGACAGAGCCCTCGGGGCGTGAGTATATCTCCTTAACTAGTGAATCACTGTTGTAGAGGTTGTGTTGACGCTTGAGGATCTTGTAGCGAGCATTACCTGCTACATAGATGTTGGGTAGTCTTAGGGACTTACTTCTGTCTGCAGAGACGTAAACAGGAGTAATGCGCACGAGCTGCTGTGAGCGTACATTGGCATAGGGAGCTGCATCTAGGTTGATGCATAGCACATTGCGCTCTATGTCTCGTGTGATCGTGCAGTGCTCTGCTGATAGAGCAATCGTCTGTGTCTCCTCCGCCTTGGAGTATTGCTGAGCACATAGTGTCCCTCCGACGGTAAATAGTAGCGTCGAGAGGAGTATGAGTAAGCGGGATATCTTGATATTCATAGTCTTTGTGTCTGTATTATTAGATGTGCTACTGACGATTACTTGAAGAAGAAGACGTACGAGATCGTAGCCTTCGTAGGACCGACATAGTTGGCATTGCCCTCATCGACCTTAGTACCACAACGCTGGCAGGGGAACTTGTCGTAGTTTATACGAGCATAACCTGCACCGAGAGAGAACTCGAGCGAAGAGCGCGTCGAGAGTACCCACTGGTAGCCTACGCTGAGACCACCTCCGTAGAACCACCCCTCGTAGCGGTGATCCTTCATGATGGACTCTTTGTTTTCCAAGATGAGGGGATAGGGGATGTTGACCCCACCTACGTTCATCTGACCTACATGTCCATGTAGACCGAGGAACCATCCATTGAAGACATCGCAGAACCAGTAGCGAAGCTCTGGTTGAGCCATCCAGTGTGCCCACTTGGTCTCACTATAGTTGGGGCTACCCGCATCGAGATTGAAGATGAACGAGTTCCAACCGACCTGGGTGTCGAAGGTAAACTTATTGCCCATCGCAAACTCAAGTGAGAGGTTGGGCGTAAGGAGGGCATCGTAGGCGAAGTTATGCTTGAGAGCAACTCGCTGTGCCGTGGCCGCAAATCCAATGGTGAGGACGAGGCCGAGGGTAATCACTATCTTTCGTATCATAGTAAGTGGTTTGGCTACATTATTTTCAACTATTTCTGTGGGACAAAGTTACGTGTTTCATTTCAAACAAACTAATTTATTAGGGTAGTTCGACTTATCAAAAGCGGTATTTCTTTTGACATTTTCAATATTTCCGAATCTACGAGCATTGTCAAAAGGATATTTGCCCCATATAGTTAAGGCGACAACACACTCCTAATCTAACAGAGCCTTGTGCTGTCGCCTTATCCTTGTTTCATTGCGAAGTGTCGCTGAGGTGTCTTAGCCGAAGTTATCGAAGTTGATCTGCTCGGGCGGTACGCCTAGATTGTCCAGCATCGTAATAGCAGCTGCCGACATAGGGCCAGGACCACACATGTAGTACTCGATATCCTCAGGAGCCTCATGATCCTTGAGGTAGTTGTCATAGATGGCTTGGTGGATGAAGCCCGTCAGACCCGTCCAATTGTCCTCAGGCAGTGGTGCCGAAAGCGCAATGTGGAAGGAGAAGTTCGGGAACTCACGCTCGATGGCGCGAAAGTCCTCCTCGTAGAAGATCTCACTGCGTGAGCGTGCACCATACCAGAAGGAGACCTTGCGGGTCGTATGCTCCGTGAGGAAGAGGTGTAAGAGCTGCGCACGTAGCGGAGCCATACCTGCGCCTCCACCGATGTAGAGCATCTCGGCATCAGAGTCCTCGTGGATGTGGAAGTCTCCGTAAGGACCGCTCATGGTCACCTTGTCGCCAGGCTTGAGGCTGAAGATGTAAGAGGAGGCGATACCTGCGGGCACCTTCTGCCAGGTGTGAGTCACACGATCCATCGGAGGCGTGGCAATACGTACATTGAGCGTGATGATATTACCCTCGGCAGGATAGTTTGCCATAGAGTAGGCGCGGACGGTCTCCTCGGTGTTCTTTGCCGTGAGGCTCCACATATTGAACTTGTCCCAGTCGCCACGGAACTCATCCTCAACAGCGTAGTCACTATACTTGACCTCGTACTTAGGGATCTTGATCTGGGCGTAGCTACCGCTCTTGAACTCCATGTGCTCGCCCTCGGGGAGCTTGACGACAAACTCCTTGATAAAGGTAGCAACATTCTTATTGGAGATGACTTCGCACTCCCACTCCTTGACACCAAAGACACTCTCGGGGACGATTACCTTCAGATCTTCCTTGACTTTGGTCTGACAGCCGAGACGCCAGTGTGCCATCTGCTCTTTGCGAGAGAAGAAGCCCTTCTCTGTAGCGAGGATCTCTCCCCCACCCTCTACGACACGACAGCGACACTGACCACAGCTACCACTACCGCCACAGGCACTAGAGAGGAAGATGCCTTCGTTCTGTAGCGTGTTGAGGAGCGTACCGCCCATCGGCACCTCTAGATCCTTGACATCATTGACATTGATATGTACATTGCCAGAGGGGATGAGCTTACTCTTAGCTACTAGGAGTACTACGACGAGGAGCAGTACGACCAGCAGGAAGACCGCTACACTCGAGACTATTATTAAGGTCATTTGATCCATATCTGTAGGCGATTAGAGTTTGACACCAGAGAAGCTGAGGAATGCTATACCCATCAGACCAGTGACGATGAGCGTGATACCAAATCCTCTCAGGGGCTTCGGTATATTACTATAAGCTAGACGCTCACGGATAGCTGCCAAACCGACGATGGCGAGTAGCCAACCGATGCCAGATCCGAAGCCGTAGACCGTCGCCATACCTGTATTGATGAAGTCACGCTGCTGCATAAAGAGCGAGCCACCGAGGATCGCACAGTTCACAGCGATGAGCGGTAGGAAGATACCGAGCGAGTTGTACAGCGAAGGGCTGTAACGCTCCACGACCATCTCTACCAGCTGGGTAAAGGAGGCGATGACGGCGATGAAGACGATGAGCGATAGGAAGCTCAGATCGACCGAAGCGAACTCCTCCCCGAGCCAACTCAGTGCTCCCGCCTTAAAGACGTAGGTCTCCAGGAGGTAGTTGATCGGTAGCGTACAGGTGAGGATAAAGGTTACTGCCAGCCCCAATCCCAGTGAGGTCTTGACGTCTTTGGATACAGCTAGGTAAGAGCACATACCTAGGTAGTAGGCAAAGATCATATTGTCGACAAAGATCGACTTGAAAAATAGACTTAGATAATCCATTGCTTAGACTTTAATCTGTGTGTGACCAATGTATTATATGGATTGGAGAGCTTACTGCTCCTGCAGATCCTTGTTTTTACTGCGCTGTATCCATACGATACAAGCGAGGACGATGAGTGCCATCGGAGGCATGATCATCAAGCCGTGATTGACGTAGCCCATATCGTAGAAGGACTGCGGGATAATCTGATATCCGAGTAGTGATCCTCTACCAAGCAGCTCACGGACGAAGCCGATGATCACCAAGACGAGTCCATAGCCCAGTCCATTGCCGATACCATCGAGGAAGGAGGCCTTAGGTCCATTTGCTAGGGCAAAAGCCTCTAGGCGACCCATCAAGATACAGTTCGTAATGATCAGACCAATGTAGACCGACAGCTCCTTAGAGACATCGTAGACATAGGCCTTGAGCACCTCATTGACGATCGTCACAAGCGCAGCGACCACCACCAGCTGTACGATGATACGGATACGATTAGGTATCGTGTTACGCAGTAGCGATATGATTACGTTCGCAAAGGCGACGACCACCGTCACCGATAGAGCCATCACCAGAGCGGGCTTGAGCTGAGCTGTGACCGCCAGTGCTGAGCATATACCGAGCACCTGTACGGTGACAGGGTTATTCTTATTGAGAGGCCCTAGGAATACCTCTTTATTACTTATCTTACTCATAGCTTAGATTACTCTCTCTTGATTATTCTGCTGCTACTGCTTGAGCTCCACGTATCTGCTCTATGTAGGGGAGGTACTCGTGGATAGAGCTCCAGAGCATGTCGTTGACACCATTGCTCGTGAGCGTACCGCCGGAGATGCCATCCACATAGTCTTGATCGTCGAGCGAACGACCGTGCTTGACGACAGCGATAGACTTAAACTGCTCGTCACGATAGAGTTGCTTACCGATGAACTCTTGTGAGAAGTGCTTCGTAGCGATCTCGGCACCTAGTCCTGGAGTCTCACCGGCGTGCGAGAAGTCGGTGCCATAGACGGTAGACCCATCTGCCTGCACAGCTAGGAAGCCCCAGATAGCACCCCATAGACCAGCTCCATCCATCGGGAAGATGTAGAGCTGCTGCCCCTCGACCTCTGCCACGTAGACAGGGAGTCCGAGTGAAGGGTCTTGCTGACGGAGCTTAAACTGATTGGCCGTATTCATCTGGAAAGCTTCATTCTGAGCAATCTGATCACCCTCAAAGGTAGCGATCACCTCGCCCTGGCCATTGACCAGTAGCTCTTGCTTGATCACCTTCGTATAGGTTGGGATGACTTGATCTTTGGTCGGCTCTAGATGTACAGCACGTAGTATCTGCTGCATCTTGTCGATGCGCTCATTCTCTAGCTGTGGCTTGCGTAGAGCCACAGCGGTCAGTGCTAGAGCTATTGCGACTACGACCACCATAATGGCTGCGTAGAGGATCGTGTAGGTATTACTATCTCTATTCATAGTCGTAAGTAGGATCAATGTTTAGCTGCCGTTGCCCAGCGCTTCTTGCGCTTAGCGACGTTTTTGTTTACTACCACATAGTCGATGAGCGGTGCGAAAACGTTCATCAGCAAGATGGCGAGCATCATACCCTCAGGATAACCAGGGTTGAGAACACGTATGAAGACGCACATGACACCCACGAGGAGGCCGTAGATCCACTTGCCCGTCTCGGTACGTGCCGAGGTAACAGGGTCGGTCGCCATAAAGACAAGACCGAAGGCAAAGCCACCATAGAGTAGGTGATGCGTGATGTCGAGCTGCATGGCAGCGGTCGTACCGATAGCATTGAAGAGGAGCGTCATCAGAGCCGCACCTACTACACCACTCACGATGATCTTGTAGCTTGCCACGCCCGTCCAGATCAGCAGGATAGCACCGAGTAGGATCGCAAAGGTCGAGACCTCGCCGATACTACCGGGTATAAAGCCCCAGAAAGCGTCCCATAGTGAGGAAGGCTCACCAAGCGTATTCACGATCGTGGGGAGCGTATCGCCAGCCGTAGCCACCTGACCCAAGGGGGTAGCCCCTGAGAAGCCGTCGACAGCAGCCGTAGCCATATCGCCACCACCACCGAAGCCAAAGATAGGCTCCGTACGGACGAACACCTTGTCGCCAGTCATAGCTGCTGGATAGGCGAAAAAGAGGATGGCACGAGTCACCAGAGCCACGTTGAAGACGTTGTAGCCCGTACCTCCGAAGACCTCCTTGGCGAAGATCACCGACATGGCGACAGCCACAGCGATCATCCAGAGTGGCGTGCCTACGGGGACGATCATCGGAACCAGCATACCTGTCACAAGGTATCCCTCTTGTATCTCCTCATGCTTCCACTGCGCTACGGTAAACTCGATACCTAGTCCCACTACGTACGAGACTACGATCTTAGGCAGTACTGCTAGGAAGCCGAACCAAAACATCGACCAGAAACCAGCCGTCTGACCGATCGCAATAAAGTGCTGGAGTCCCACATTGTACATACCAAAGAGTAGCGCAGGCACTAGTGCTAGCACCACGGTACTCATGACACGTTTGCTATCTATCGCATCATGCACATGCACGCCCCCTCGTGGAGCCGCTGTCGTATGCGGCACATAGAGGAAGGTCTCAAACCCGTCAAAGAGCGAGTGAAACGCATGCAGCTTACCCCCAGGCTCAAACTGTGAGCGTCGCTTATTGAATCTATCTTTTAGTGACATATAATATAGTAGTCATAGTCCATAGCCTTACGGTGACGGAGCGTTGCTCCCCCGGGAGGCTACTTTTTTTAGTTCATCTCCTTATATAGTAGGTCTAGACCTTGACGCACGATGTGCTGCAGCTCCATCTTGGAGGTATCGACGAACTCGCACAGGGCGAAGTCCTCAGGAGCCACCTCGTAGATGCCTAGCTCCTCCATCTTGTCAATGTCAAAAGCTATAATAGCCTTCAGCAGATACTCAGCATGGATATCTAGCGGGAAGACGCTCTGTAACTCATGACTCATGATCATCGCACGCTTACCCCCCTTGAGGCGAGCATCCAGCGTATAGTGCTTGCGAGGCATGAGCCAGCTGAGATAGGTACGGCTCTGGCTAAACTCTCCAAAACGAGGCATAGCCCATCCGAGCAGTTCATCACGATCGGACCCATCAGGGATCACCGTGATTTGGTCGCAGCTCATCGGGAGGAAAGGACGCTCCTCCGTAAGCTGTGTACCTGTCAGCACATCGCCTGCGATGATACGCGTCTTGCATCCATCCTGAACTAGCTTGCCCAGACTCTCTATACGACAGCCAGGCAGTAGGTCCATATAGCCATGCTCGGCAGCGTGACTACCGGTGATGGCTATGCGACGGCTGTAATCCACATACCCCGTCATCAGGAGACGACCGATGAGTACCACATCTGTAGCACGAAGCGTCCAGACCGTCTCGCCCTTGTTAATAGGAGCCACATGGTTGATCAGCACCCCTACATTACCAGCAGGGTGTGGCCCTCTTACCTCTACGCTCTCCACCTCTGCGGGCAGCGTCAGCGGGCAGTCGTGTGCGACGCCTACGTAGACCTTGCCAGCTGTAAGACGAGCCAAGGCACGTAGTCCTAGGCGTAGCTCCTCCTCACGCCCTTCCAGTAGATAGTCTATCTCAGGAGCTAGCGGAGCGGTCAGATGTGCTGTGACAAATATATCTCGTGGTGCGATCGTAGGGTTAGCAATGCGATCGTAAGGTCTCTGACGTATGAGCGTCCATAGGCCAGACTCTAGCAGCAGGGCCTGTAGCTTGCTTGCTTCACCGTCGAGTAGTCCCTCTACGGCAAAGGTGCGCTGTACCTGACTCTCATCTGGGCGTATCTCTACGCTCATAATCTTACGCTTAGCACCTCTATTGATCGCGACTAGCTCACCACTGACGGGTGCTGTGACCCATATCTCTGGGTACTGCTTGTCGTAGACAATCGGGTCGCCAGCCTCTACGTGATCTCCCACATGCACCTTCATCTTGGGCGTCAGCCCAGGTACATCATCGGGCACCCATGCATAGGTGGACGATGCTCCGCCAGAAGGTGTGGTCAGGAGGGTACGGGGCGCAGTCCCATTTAGTTTGAGATCCAAGCCTCGCTTGATAGTTATCGTTCTTGCCATGACGATCTCTCTTTAGAATCCAACAATTGGTGCAAAAGTACTCATTTTATTTGGGACTAGCCCACTTTAGGTAGAAAAACTCCCAGCTGACCGCTTATCGTCATCATCAGCTACCCCACAAGACGCTCTTTTTCGTCTCACAGAGGCAATCTCCACGTAGGAGTTTGAGTATCGAAATTATGCTGAGACAACCTGACGAGCTTGAGTGGTCAGAGTGATCAGATATAGACGTAAGGAGTCTCTGTAAAAATGCATCTCGTATAGCATCTATAGTAAAGAGGTGTGCCACACCATGGCAAGTTGTGTCCCCCTCATGGGGCTTGCCATAGTGTGACACACTACTTAAACAGGAGGCTTCCCGAGAAGCCTTATCGCCTCATAGAGACTACGTATCGTATGCTACAGTCTCCATCGGGGATCGCATTACTTGACAAGCTTCTGAGTGGTGACACCCTCAGCCGTTGTGACGACAGCAACGTAAGCGCCCTCAGGAAGACGAGAGACATCTAGCGTACCTGCTAGCTCTGCTCCGCTAAACTCGGCAACAGCTACACCCTGTAGGTTAAAGAGCTGTACACGTAGCACCTCGTTAGGATTGGAGAGCTGTAGAGTCTCTGCAAAGTGAACTGGGTAGAGCTCTGGAGCTACCTGCGTGATCTGCTCGATAGGACGCAATTCGTTCGGATAGTCGTAGATCACCTCTACACGATACTTGCTGTCACTCTTACCCTTAGGATCAGTCCATGTATAGGTATTGGCATCGGTCTCTTCTACCTTGACACCATCTCTATAGATGACATAGCCCTTAACCTCTGGGAAAGCAACGGGTAGTGGACCTCTCGTAAAGGCTCTACTAGTAGTCCCGTTTTGCTTATTTGGGTTGTTAGAGATCACAAGCTCAAGAGCCTGGTACCCCATACGCTTATCACTATAGTGTCCATACTTCAAGAATTCCATATCGGGATCCCCAGAGACCTCAAAGCCTAAGAGACAGCCATCCTGTCCTATGTGCTCGTCTCTAGAGGATGGATCCACGTAGACCGCAGCACTCTTGTTTGAGTAAGGGCAGGTAAAGCCTACCTCTAGGTTATAGGCGTCATTTATTTCGACAGGCTTATTGAGTCGGATGGACAACCACTCCTTCTTAGCAGCTGTACCTTGGGGTACAATCATGGATGTCTCCTGTATTTGGTTGTATCCAGAGATGCGCTGACGTACGAAAAAGCGTAGAGCCTTGCTATAGTCAGGGTTGCCACTTGACGTTAGGGGCGTATCCTCAACGGGAACCACATTGATCTGATGGATGTATAACTTCTGCCCAGCAAAAGGAGAGCGCCCTAAGCGATAGATGTCAAACATAAAGATGTTTTTGATCGTTAGTCCCTTAAATCCTCCAGTGAAGTTATGAGGAGCTCTCAAGAGTCTGCCCTTGATATTATCACGATCAGAGATCTTTGATACGACCTGAGTATTGTAAGGCATAGACCACTTCAGGTCCACGCCGCCATTGCTTGCAGGCTTGACATCTGCATAGACATCACTTACGAGCTCGCCCGTATATACGGATCGGTGCGCAGCAGGAGTCGTCACCTCCTTACCATCTATCTCATAGCAAGCCTCTACCTTATAGTTGATCTGCCCAGGCTCTGTCAGGGTTGCATCAATAGTGTCTTCATACTGCGTCTCTGCAAGTGCCTTAAGTAGCTTACCATTTCGATAGAGCTTATAAGAGATCTTATAGCCCTGTGGGTGAGCGGGGACAGCATCCCATGAGAGCGTCACCTTGTTAGGATCATTAGCCACAATAGATCCATTGAGTGCCTTGACGACTCGTAGAGGCTGGTTGTTATCGTTCCAGATGCCGTCTACTTGAGTCTTACCGGTCTTCTTAGGATCGAGCCAACGCTTCATGTTGAACTTATCCCCCTCGCTCTCATACTTATCAAAGTGTGCATAAAAGCGTCCATAGCTAGCATCCATAGGACAGATACCATGCTGACCTCCAGAGAGCGTACCGATCTGTCTCCCAGCCTCATTAAAGAGTGGTGAGCCCGATGAGCCTCCCTCGGTATTTCCCTTGGTAAAGTGGAAGTTCAGGTGATCACCATCGCCACCCTGCTGCTGACCATTCCACTTACCAATAGAGACTTTACCATCGAAGACAGAGACCTTTAGCGCATCACCAGCTGGGTGATGAAGACCTGCACCCTTTTGCCAAGCTGTATTAGCAGCGTCCCAACCCGAGTAATAAACTCGATAGTCTGCGGGGATCGGCTTGTTAAGTTGCAAGAGTAGTCCATCAGAGTAACTATCTATCGGTAGGAATGCCTTCATACGCGCACCCACCATAGAGCGTAGCGTAGTGGTTGCATAGTCTCCACTGGAGCAGCGAGGCTTCTCATAGTGAAAGGCAAAGATCCACGTGTCTAGATCGTAGTTAGGGATGTCAAACGTCTTCTTAGATCCTGCACAGTGAGCTGCAGAGATGATAAATGGAGTGAAGTCACCCTCGACGTTGTTGATCAAGTTACCCGAACACATGCCCACGACACCTTTGGTTGTAGCTATTAGGATGGCTACAGAGCTTGCTTTCTGATTTTGGTAGTTGTCACCCTCGGGGCAGTTAGCATTGATCTGGCAGTAGCTCTTCATGCCTGGATCTGACATCTCCTCATTTGCTTGGAATTTCTCTAGGAACTCCTGCCCATAAGCAGCTTGTAGTACAGGGCGATAGAAGTAACCTACACTGCTGACCTGAATGGATGGCATCTCGACGCCTGCGGGAGCCTCATAGTCTAGGATCAGCTCACGGCCCGCTAGTGGCTCTGTCGCAAAGCGTCCATGCTCACTATGCGTATCGTGGGTATAGGCACCTAGAACCTGACGCCCTCCAGGAGTATAGATGTAGAGTCGTCCACCCTGAGGGATATAAAAGTCATCATAGTAGAGACCGATACCTACGGGTGTACCTTCCAGCGCGATGGTCAAGCGATAGACCTGCGTACCACCCTGAGAGTGAACCAGCTCAGCCTCTTGAGCAAAGTCAACCTGATAAGGGACCAACTGACCTACAGCAAGAGGACGGCCGTCACGTGGAGCTGACCACGCATCCCGCCCCTCTAGGTCTGCGGGATTGAAGGCTATAGATACAAAATGCTTCTCTTGCTCAGATGAGCGTAGAGAGGATCCTGCATCGATAGCTAGAGGAGTCCCTCCAAACGACTGCTGGGCAGATCCCGAAAGAGCCGCTAGAGCCATGATAGCTCCAATCAGCAAGAGTCTATTGAAGGCATTCAGTTTTGATGTCATAAGTCTTATCTTGAGATTTAGATGATTTAGTAATAGGGATATTCGTTATCGGGCGCAAGTTACAAAAAAGTCAGCACTTGACAAAAGAGCATGGGATGCAAAGCAGTGGCTGACGCACTTATAGAGACTGTTGCATAAAGGCGAATCGCTGTGTTGCTTTCGGGATTCGGCTTCGGTCACATACGGAGGTATGCTCCCTTCAGACCTCACCCTCAGCGCCTTGCGCTTCATCCTTTCTGCAAAGTCAGGACAATCTTGCAAGCAAGATTGTGAGACTGTTGACTTTTGCAACAGTCTCTTATAGTCAAGCTACTCTAGCTAGATAATTACGTGGAGATTCACTGCTTCTAGTAAGAGCAGTCCCAAAGCATAAGGGGGGGACTTACAAAAACAAGAGAGACGTGCAAAGACAAGAGAGACGTGCATATCCTCTAGTGGCATGCACGTCTCTCTACTATTTAGTTGGTAGGAGGATCGTTTTCGAGTGCCTCCCCCTCTATCTACCTGATCCTGAGACTGTATGCTCTAGGAACGATGGATAGACTCTTACTTCCAGTTCTTCTCAAGGTCTGGGTTTGCGAAGCGATCCTGAAGTGGGAACTCCCAGTAGAACATAACATCAGAAGCGTCCTTCTTGAGGTCTAGGTAAGACTTCGTTACAGTCGTAGCAGACTGACCCTTGGTAAGACCCTCCTGAAGAGGCTTGTTGGTACGATCTACAGGATCACCCCAGCGCTTGAGATCGGTCATACGGGTACCCATACCAACGAGCTCACGAGCGCGCTCGTTCTTGATGGTCTCCATCATCTCCTTCTGGTTGCTAGCCTTGAGCTCACCCTCTAGACCACGGCTCTTGCGGAAAGTCTCCAGAGTAGTCTTTGCAGCAGCCCAGTCGTCACCCCAAGCCTGAGCCTCAGCCTTGATGAGCCAAGCCTCTGCTATATCAAAGAGGTGCGTAGAGTGTGCATAAGAGAAGCGATTGCGCTTGGGATCTGTATCCAGACGTGGGTTACCTCTAAACTTAGAGACGAAAGTAATCGTCTCATTACCATCAATCTCGCCATAGAATACAGGCCATTCGTTGGTACCTGCGTGTCCATCTGTATCTTCTAGCCAAACTGTTCCACGAAGGTCATTCTTAGAGTCAGCAGGATCTTGAGGATCCATAGAGGCTTTATATAGATCGATGAGATACTGGTTGGGGAACCATGTAGGAGATGCGAGTTCATACTGAATGGGCTTACCCGTATTGCCATCAATGTTATCGTAGATCCACAGTCCATGTAGGATACCATAGACGCGCCCCACCTTAGTCGTAGCGTAGGTCTTGATCATGATCTCAGGCGAGTCTTCAGTAATCCAGAGCTTCTTAAGTCCTTCTACAGAGGCCTCTCCTAGAGGATAGTTATCGATAAAGCGATCTACCTCCGTGACAGCATCCTGATAGCGGTGCATCTCTAGCAGAATACGTGCGCGCACAGCGTAGCAGTAGTCTTGTACGAGATAGCATGGGATACCATCCTGCTCGAGATTGTCGGTGTTACTTAGGTAGTTACTCTTGTTAGGGATTACCTTAGCAGCCTCCTCGAGCTCGTTGAGACACCACTCGTAGACCTCCTTTTGGGTAGCTCTCTTCTTGTTGGTGTTCTGAAGTAGCGGATCATATTCCTTCATGAGGATGATACCAGGCTCCTGGCCATCATTGTCGCTGTAACGCTTAGAGAAGCGGCACATCAGACGGTAGTGAGCCAGTGCACGGAGTGCCCGCGCCTCGCCTACATAAACGTCTAGACTTGCCTTCTCGGTATCCTTGAGAGTTGCCATGAGTTCTTCATTTGCCTTCATCTCATTGACTCTCATGATGAAGTAGTTGGCATCCTTGATAATCGTTGCAAAGGATCCAAAGTATCCAGCGATCATGTCATTGCTGGAGAGGTTTGCCTTATTCCAAGAGTAGAATGGGAAGTATGTATTTCCATCACTAGCAGTGAGGTGAAATAGATCTGCCTGCATATCTCCTAGGAATAAGTTGCTGGGAGACTCTGCTCCACGAAGGGTCGAGTAGAGACTCTCCCGGAGCCACTTAACCTCCTGGAAGTTCTCTAGAGGCCCCTGCTCCTTAACGCCCTCAGGTACGAAGCCGACCTGACAAGCGGAGAAGGCTACTAACGATAGGATTAGCAACCCTATAGTCTTGATATATCTTTTCATAATTTCTGTGCTATAAGTATAGAGGGTTCGACACTATTAGAAAGTAATCTGTAGACCACCAACATACTGACGTGTGTTAGGATATTGGTTCATACTCATGTTGCCAACGGCCTCTGGATCATACCCAGAGAACTGAGTAAAGGTCAGCAGGTTACGACCCGTCACATAGACGCGTACGCCAGAGATTACACCGATCTTCTCAAACCATGCGCTAGGCAGGGTGTATGAGAGACGTAGATTCTTCAGACGTAGGAATGAAGCGTTCTCCAGCAGACGGCTATCGAACTGCATCTCCTCACCGAACTTAGGTACATCGGTGTTTCTGTTGTCTTCAGTCCAAGCGTCCAATACCTTGCGGCTCTTGTTCATACCTAGGAAGGCAGTGTTCTTAGACATACTCTCAGTGAAGTAGCGGTCGTTGTTGATAACGTACTTACCAACGTTGAATGACCAGTCTACATCGAGAGCGAGTCCCTTCCAGCTGGCACCAAAGGATAGACCACCTGTAAATGGAGCCTGAAGCTTCTTACCACTAGCGCGGAGTAGAGCTGCCTCATCGTAGTACTCAGTAACCTCAGAGGTTAGATTACCATCAGCATCGGGTACATACCACTGCTGCTTACCAGTCTCAGGATTGACACCTGCATACTCTGCAATGAGGAACTGGGTAGGCTGACCAACCTTATAGATCAGTGACATTGAGGGCATCTTATACTCTGGGAGGTCGTAGAAGAGCTTAGTAACGCGGTTTGCATTGTAGTTGAGCGTTGTAGCTGCATATACGTTCCAGTCACGTGTGCGTACGATGTCGTAGCTGAGCGTGAGGTCGACACCCGTATTGGTCAGTGAGCCGACATTCTCGTAGCGTCCTGAGAAACCAGTAGCATAAGGTCTTGGAACGAACATCAACATGTCATCCGTGATACGGTGATAGATGTTGAGGACAGAGTGCAGACGGTTGTCAAAAGCGTCAAAGTCGACACCGACGTTGAGGTTAGACTGCGTCTCCCATCCGAGGTCTGGATTGCCGATTGTAGCGGCATAGAGACCTAGACCCTCTGAGTATTGGAGCTGTCCGTAACGAGCCATATAGGCGAGAGAAGGAATGGAGGAGTTACCCGTAGTACCCCAGCTAGCACGTAGACGTAGCGTATTGAGCCACTTGACGTGGTCTAGATGTGCACGATAGATATCGTAGGTAGCACCTACTGAGTAGAAGAGTCCCTGACGATTCTTAGCACCAAAGCGAGAAGAAGCATCACTACGCAGTGATAGGTCTACGTGTAGGTAGTTATCAAATGAGTAGTTGATACGTCCGAAGAATGATAGGTAAGAGTACCCACCCTTAGACTGAGAGGGAGGAACGAGGTCACTAGCATTAGAGCTACCCTGAGAGAGTAGTCCTAGCTGAGCATCTTCGATACCAGTAGCAATGGCAGAGATACCATCATAGCGATACTGTACCCACTCCTGTCCTAGGAGGACGGTCATCTTATGCTTGTCAGCAAAAGAGAAGCGATACTCACCCGTATTGGTCCAGGTGAAGTTGTTGTCTAGCGAGCGACCCTCTAGACGGCTACCACGCTGATCAACTAGTACCCAGTAGCGTCCAGGCTTGTAGAAGACAGACTCCGTACCATAGGTTAGGTCGAGACCTGCCTGTGTCTTGAGGATAAGGCCCTTGATAGGCGTAAACTCAGCGTAAGATGCTACACTAGCCTGATAGGTGTTATAGTTGTGTGGCTGATACTTCTCAGTGAAGTCTGGGAAGATCTCCATACCAAATAGAGACACGTAGTACTTTCTCAGATTACCATCAGCATCGTATGGAGACATGTAGCGTGGCTTGATAGCAGCACCAAAGGTACCAGCATCTGTATAGGCACCACCCTCAAATCCAGCTGATACCTGGTCGGTGTATGCACCAAAGACATTGGCGCCCACTTTGAGCCAATCCTTAACACGAGAGTCTACGCTGACACGTCCGTTGTAACGCTTGAAGCCGTTGCGACCACGTGTGATACCCTCCTGAGAGAGTGTACCCATAGAGACGTAGTATTGTGTACGGTTGCTACCACCACTCATAGAGAGGTCAGCCTGATACGTAGGAGCCTTCTTGCCCATGAAGAATCGGAGCCAGTCGAAGTTGTAGTCAGCAGGCTCGTAGAAGTCTACGTCTGCAGGAGCATTAAAGCCCCAAGCCTTACGCTCGATCTTGTAATTAGCCTTCTTTGTAAGCTCCTTGAGTAGGTCTGCCTTTGTGTACTTACCAGATCCGAAGTTATAAGGCTTCAGATACTCATATTTAGCCTGATGCTCTAGTAGCTCATCACCCGTCAGAAGATCATCGTAGGGTCTAAAGTTGGCAAACTCAGAGATACCATACTGCGCATTGAATGTGATATGTCCGAGACCCTCCTCAGAGCGCTTACCCTTTTTGGTTGTGATGACAACGACACCATTAGCAGCGCGAGCACCATAGATAGAGGTAGAGGAAGCATCCATGAGGACGTTCATGCTCTCGATATCGTTGGAGTTCATCGCCATGACGGTGTTAAGGTCTGTCTGCATACCATCTACGATGTAGAGGGGCTGGTTACCAGCAGTCAGAGATCCTGTACCGTGAATCTTTACGTCAGCTACAGCGTTAGGGTCTCCAGAGGTAGTCATGACACTCATACCAGCGACCTTACCTTGTAGTGCGTCCATCACGTTAGCTACAGGCTTCTCGGCGATCTGCTCACCAGACACACGAGCCATGGAGCCTGAGATCGTGCTGAGCTTCTGTCCTGAACCGTAACCTACTACGACGACCTGATCTAGGGTCTTATCATCTGTCGTCATGACGACATTCATCACCTTTGTGATGGGTACGGAAATCGTCTTAAGACCTACATAGGAGAAGGTCAGCTTCTTAGCAGAGGCAGGCACACTGAGTGTAAACTTACCATCTACGTCTGTCGTAGTACCGATAGAGGTATTGCCCTCCACGACCACGTTCGCAAACATCACCGGCTCTTTGTCCTCTCCCGAGGTGACAGTACCTGTGATGGTCCTATTCTGCGCTACAGCCCATCCTATGCTGGCCGTTAGCATCAGAAAGAATAGAGCCAATCTTTTCATAAAACTCTTCTTTAGCGTTAGTTATACATTGATAGTTTGAATAGTCACATTCACCCGCCACGTCACGCTAGCAACTATGGCGGGGTGTCTCTGACATAACCTATATAGCAACCGATAGAATCCCTTCTGACGCTTGTGCCTATGCAGGCACCACCCTGCACAGATCCTTCAGCATTGTCGAAAGGAGTCTACCTTAACCTTTCGGAAACAAAGGTAGTACAAAAAAGTGGGGGAACCAAATTTTCCCCATATCCACGAAGCCTCGTAAGTGGTCGACATGGATCGACTAATTCCCATTATGAAGAGCTGGTAAAGGGCTAAAAACGATCTATTTTTAGCCAAACGAGATCGTTAGGAGATTCGCCCCCATGTGGAGACTGAAAAAACGCCTCAGGGCTGACGTATTGTAATCGCTCTGCCAAAAGCTACACAGTCAATAGCTAGACAGAGTACTCCGACATTTGCGAGGATTCGGATCACACCTGAGGAAATCTCCAATAGCTTCCTAGAAAACAAAAAGTCTCCACGGAGGGCCGAAATAAAACTTCGGAAGAATGAAATCATAAGTCCGAAGAATTTTTCCGAGCCTCCGTGGAGAATGAAAAGTCCCTACCGAGGGATTTCCGATTTCCTCCATAGGGAGGTCGATGAGTTCATTATATATAATGTGTCATCCCTGCCCTCTAATCTCTAACCTCTAACTTCTAATCTCTAACCTCTAGTTTCTATTTACATATCTTTACGGGGAAATTCGTCCGATCCCCTTCTTTCTCGAATATCCACGTGGAGAATCTCAAATCTCCACGTGGATATTTTTTATTTTCCACGTGGGCGTCATTCATTTCCTCCGAAGTTTCATTTGATTCCTCCGAGGAATTTTTTATTTCCTACCTGGGAAATAAAAAATCTCCACGTGGAGATTTTGAAATATCCACGTGGAAATCACTTTTCCCTGACATGGCGCCGTTTCGATATGTAGTCGGCTCTAAATTATTGTAACAAGCCGGCGTCGAGTCTACCCTCTTTTTTCGTTGTTGCTGTTGGCTAGAGCTACCAGAGTAATCGGAGCTATCGGAGCCATCAGAGCTATCGGAGCCATCAGAGCTATCGGAGTGCTAGTGCCAACAGCCAATAGCTAATAGCCAATAGCCAATTTCTAATCCCTAATTTGATTACCTTTGCAGTAACTCCGTGAGTTAGGCGATCGACCCATCTTCGCCAGAAGCGCACGGAGCTCTCTGTCAAACACTTATCGCACTGTCACCTTTTTACTCCCTTGTCTGCTAAGCTCTATCATACGGCTGTCCTCTGTGAGGACTCTCTCGACTTATTGGTCACGACACCCACTGGTCTCTATGTAGATGTCACAATGGGTGGCGGGGGGCACTCGCGTGCCCTCCTCGAGCGACTCGCTCCCGAGGGGCGCTGCATCGGCCTCGATCAAGATCCCGATGCGGTGGTCAACGCCCCTACGGATAGTCGCTACCACTTTGTGGCGACAAACTTTCGCTACCTAGGGCAGTGGCTTGACTACTGGGGACTCTCAGGGCAGGTCGATGGGATCTTGGCAGATCTAGGGGTCTCGTCACATCACTTCGACAGTGAGGAGCGAGGCTTTAGCTTTCGCTATGAGGAGGCCATGCCTGATATGCGTATGAATAGCCGGTCGGGTGTCACAGCTCGTGACCTCCTACTGAGCTACAGCGAGGAGCAGCTGGCTGATATACTATATTATTATGGTGAGCTCCATGATGCACGTCGCATCGCAGCCTTGCTGGTGTCGCATCGTGCCGTGGGCTACCCGACGATCGCCTCGCTTATGGAGGTGCTGACGCCAGTCTTACCTAAGGGAGGACCTCAGCTGCGCAATAAGCTGAGCCGTATCTTCCAGGCACTGCGCATCGAGGTCAATGATGAGCTGGGCGCTCTGCGTCAACTGCTGAGCGACTCCGTGCGTCTCCTCAAGCCGGGGGGACGCGTAGCGATCATCTCTTACCACTCGCTGGAGGATCGCATGGTCAAGGACTTCTTCCGTCTAGGGAGCTTCGAGCAGCCAAATGAGGCTCTAGCAGGTATGCCCTTATCGACCCCTGCGCCTCTACGTGTGATCACAAAAAAAGCTATCACACCCTCAGCGGATGAGATAGCGGATAATAATCGTGCTCGCAGTGCTAAGCTACGTGTTGCAGAGCGTCGTGAGGATATTTGAGTGAGATGAGAAGATGGTTAAGATAGACGAGACATACTTTGAGGATGACCTAGAGGAGGAGCTACAGGAGCCTACACCAGTAGCTACTGATGAGTCTACGACAGAGCCTCAGCCGAGGCCTCTGCTGGGTGATCTCCTAGATGAGGAGGTCTCTTCTGAAGCTGTCGACACAGACACTCAGAGCGACTTCGCACCCGTAGCCATGGCTCCCGCTGACGATGAGGTGCCCCGTGAACCCGCCACGCTAGAGTCTACTCCCCTAGCGGAGCCCGAGGCTCCTGAGGCTTTGTTTGCCTCTGAGGAACTGTATGCTTCTGAAGAGCTTGAGGAGGAAGAAGAGGAGGAAGCTGTCGAAGAGGAGGATGAAGAGGATCTCGAGGAAGAGTCTGACCAGTCTACTCGTAAGCGATCTTCGCGTGGGCTATGGTATTGGCTAGGCGGAGATATGCTAGAGCAGCCCGCCTTTAGGAAGTATATACCAGCCTTTATCGCGATCCTCCTGATGGGATTAATACATATCACGAGCAACTATCAGATCATTGCTAAGCGCCGTCAGATAGACAAGCTAGAGACACGAGTCAAGGACTTGACCTACAAGCATATGGAGAGCGTCAGCGAACTAACGCGTCGTAGTATCGGGGGCAACTTCGAGCAGCAACTCCAAGCGATGGGGTCAGACCTTGAGGCACCTTCGCAGCAGTCGATCATCCTCTATCGTGATAACAAGAAATAATCTCTACCCACTCTAACGTATATACGCTCTATGTCAAAACACAGTCCTATCATAGCTCGCTACCGCACATTAGGCTTCCTAGCCATCTTGATGACTCTATGGATCTTTATCAAGGTGATCGGCATCATCTTCGTCGAGGGCCCTACCTGGCGTCTGATGGCGCAAAACTTTCATCGTCCAGACACGGTGACAATCTCACCACTACGTGGCAACATTATTTCGTCAGACGGACACATCGTGGCTATTAGCAAGCCTGCGTACAAGCTCTACCTAGACTTTGGCACAGAGGCTATACAGCAGATGGAGCCCGACTCGCTCTACAAGCAGCTAGACTCGCTAGCCTACCAGATGAGTCTCTGGGAGAAGGGTGAGCAAGCTACCTACCAGGCTCTACGTAAGCGACTTCGTGAGGGCTATCGCAAGGCACAGCATAAGCAGCCAGGCTATCGCTACGTATCTATATACCCCTACGAGGTGAGCCATGTGGAGTACCAGCGACTTAAGCAGACTTATCCACTGATGATGACGGTAGAGCGCAAGGGGCGTATAGTGCGTCGCCGTGGTCCGCTCAGAAATGGGCTGACGCATGAGGAGCGTGCACTACGTGACAGACCTTATGGTGAGCTGGCGAGACGTACCATAGGTAGCGTCTACAAGGAGGTCAAGGGAGATCTTACGCAGGGAGAGTATGGTCTGGAGCAGAGCTTTGACACTCTACTGCGGGGTGAGCCTGGACTGGCTGTGAGGCAGTACTTGGCAGGGTCTACCCGACAGAACACGCTGCAGGCTCCTCGTGATGGCTATAATGTGTACACTACCCTAGATATGAATCTGCAGCAGATCGTGCACCGTGCGCTCTATGAGCAGATGACACAGTTTGAGGCAGACTACGGAGGGGCTATCCTAATGGAGGTAGAGACGGGGCGTATCGTCGCTCTAGCCAATCTTACGAAGGGTGGCGAGAGCTACTACGAGGGAGTCAACTATGCCCTAAGTGCGCTCAACGAGCCTGGCTCTACGATGAAGACGCCCTTTATGATGGCTGCCCTAGATGATGGGATCTGCACGCCTACCGATACGATCGACACGGGCAATGGCGTCTTTAAGTACGGCGGCTACAACATACGAGATCACAATGCCAATCGTGGAGGCTATGGGCGTATCTCGGTAGCGCAGGGACTATGGTACTCTAGTAATATCGTCCTGGCTAAAATTGCGATCAAGGGGTATGTGGAGCACCCTGACGGGATCTATCAGCATCTGAGCAACTACGGACTGCTGGAGCGTCTGGATGTAGGTCTGGAGGGGGTCGCTACGCCAACGATCATACGACCTGGGGACAAGAGCTACGGTAACTCAACGATCCCTGGCATCAGCCGTGGCTATGGTATATCGGTGCCGGCGATCAATACGCTCAACTTCTACAATGGTGTCGCCAACGGCGGACGTATCATGCGACCCTATCTGGTAGATCGTGTAGAGGATGCAGAGGGTAAGGTGATCCAAGAGTTTCAGCCACAAGTGCTGCACGAGAACATCTGCAAGCCCGCTACGCTCGACTCAATACGCTCCATGCTAGACAATGTAGTCATACAAGGCACTGCTAAAGGGCCCGTACGCTCTGAGCTGATCTCTATCAGTGGCAAGACGGGTACAGCTCTGATGAGCAACCATGGTGGCGGAGGTTATCGTGCTAGTGGGGAGGTCTATATGACTTCGTTTTGCGGATACTTCCCCTCCGATCATCCTAAGTATAGTTGCCTCATCTTCGTAGTCAATCCTCACGGCGCTGGTCGTGCCTCAGGTGGTATCGTAGCTGGTCGTGGTGTGAAGCGTATCGCTGAGGAGATCTACACACTCTCTAATCCTATCCTCCTAGACACGATCACACCTCACCCGGCTAGTGAGCGGCTAAAGCACTTGGAGCTAGCTGGCGGTGAGAAGAAGCGTGTCGAGAGCTTTGTCAAGGCTTACAAGATACCCGAAGTTAGATCCGACGGCTCTAGCAAGGTCGCTTCTGACCAATTGGTCGTACCTCAGTATGGCCGTGAGGGGGTGGAGCTACATCCTTTGGCTCGTTACTCCAAAGGGGTGATGCCTCGACTTGTAGGACTAGCCCCCAGCGAAGCGGTCTATCAGATTAGTCGGCAGGGGCTGGAGGTACAGATGGTCGGCTATGGACGAGTCCTAGCGCAGAGCATTCCCATCGGTACGCCTATCCACCCAGGACAGAAGGTGATCCTACATCTAGGCAATAATCACAGACAGTAAAGTGGAATACTCTTTTAGATGGATATGAATCTCAAACCACTCAATAATTATATAGTAGCACTCACCGAGGAGCATCTACTGAGCCAAGCAGACACGAGTAGCGTCTCTACGGAGCAGTGTCAAGTGACCTCTATCGAGCAGGACTCACGTCGTGCCTCCGAGGGATGCATCTTCGTAGCACTACGTGGCGTACATGTGGACGGTGCCGACTACATCCCGAAGGCGCTTGCAGCGGGCTGTCGTATCATCGTCACAGAGCATCCACGACCCGAAAGTCTCTCTGACGAGGTGGCATGGCTCACGGTGACTGACACGGCAAAGGCGATAGCTGTCTTAGCCTCTGTCTACTATGATCGTCCAGAGCGACAGCTCACGATCGTAGGAGTCACGGGGACTAATGGCAAGACGACCACTGCCACGCTATGCTATCAGCTGTGGAGCTGGCTCGGCATGCGAGCTGCACTCTTTAGCACGGTCTGCATACGTATCGGCGACAAGGAGTATCCCGCCACCCATACGACGCCTGACGCTCTCGAGCTGCATCGTGTGATGCGCGATATGGTTGATGCGGGGTGTCGCTATCTCTTTATGGAGGTCTCTTCGCACGCTTTGGTACAGCAGCGGGTCTATGGGTTGCCTTTTGCACTCGCTCTCTTTACCAATCTGACACGTGACCACCTGGACTACCACGGCACGATGCAGGCTTACATTGCGGCAAAGAAGTCGCTCTTTGACAATCTCTCACCAGAGGCTCACGCGCTAGTCAATGCGGATGATCGCAATGGTAGCGTCATGGTACAAAACTGCGCTGCACACCTACACACCTATGCGATGCGTAGTCATGCGGACTATATGGCTCAATTGCTGGGGCAGTACGTAGACGGCTCTACCCTACTACTGGACAACGAAGAGGTGGAGATCAAGCTCGTCGGGAGCTACAACGCTTACAACGTGACAGCCGTCTATGGTGTGGCACGCCTCCTGCTACCCGATCTAGACAAGAACTTGATACTACGAGGCATCTCTAGTCTGGAGCATGTGAATGGTCGCTTTGACCTGCTCGCCTCCCCGAGAGGTTACCATGTGGTGGTGGACTATGCGCACACACCTGACGCTCTGGAGAACCTCCTCAAGACGGTCTCCGAGCTTAACGCCTCACAGGTCTACGTCGTGGTCGGTGCTGGCGGTGATCGGGATATGGGCAAGCGTCCGGAGATGGGGCGTATCGCCTACAATATGTGCGACCATCTCTACCTTACCTCAGATAATCCACGCTCCGAAGATCCGCAGACGATCATTGATCAGATGCTCGAGGGCATTCCTCAGGCGGAGCGCGACGAGGTCTACACCAACGTATCACGTCGTCAAGCGATCACAGACGCTTGCGCAGCTGCGCAGCGTGGCGATCTAGTGGTCATCGCTGGCAAGGGTCATGAGACCTATCAAGAGATCGAAGGGGTCAAGCACCACTTTGACGATAAAGAGGTGGCGCAAGAAATCTTTGCAAAAGAGAAGCATGCCTAGATAGCGTACCTTTGTTCTTTACTTAACCCCTCCCCCTATAATCTTACCAACTTACCCATCACACTATGCTTTATCACCTCTACGATTGGCTACAAGCAAATGACATCCCTGGCTGGCGACTAGCCCAGTATGTCACCTTTCGAGCTGGTGTCAGCTTCATCCTCGCGTTGATCTTCAGCACGATCATCGGCCGGCGCATCATCCACTGGCTACATCGCATGCAGATAGGCGAGGTGGTTCGTACGCTAGGACTGGAGGGGGAGGCTATGAAGAAAGGCACCCCAACGATGGGCGGTATCATCATCATTATAGCGATCATCGTCCCGACGCTCCTCTTCGCTCGTCTAGACAACGTCTATATACAGCTGATGCTCTTCACGACCCTTACGATGGGTGCCTTGGGCTTTATCGATGACTACATCAAGGTCTTTAAGAAAAACAAGGCGGGACTACACGGGCGTTACAAAATCATCGGGCAGGTACTCCTAGGCGTTGTCGTGGCTCTCACCTTTTACTTGAGCCCAGACATTATCATACGTGAGAATCAAGAGGTGATCAACAACGGTCGCATCGAGCAGGTGACCTTCTCTAGTCAGGAGGCGAAGAATACGCAGACGACCATTCCCTTTGTCAAGAACAACAACTTCGACTATCTCTCGCTAGTCCCCGCCTCTACGCCAAATCGCGAGTTGGTCGGCTGGATCCTCTTCTCGATCATCATCATCCTCATTGTGACCTTTATCTCGAACTGTGTCAACCTGACAGATGGATTGGACGGACTAGCCGCAGGGACGGCCGCCCCTGCGGGTGTGGCGCTGGCGGTGCTCGCCTATGTCTCCTCACACATAGCACTCGCTAGCTACTTTAGTATCATGTTTATCCCAGGTGCTGAGGAGCTGGTGATCTTTGGCGCAGCTTTCGTGGGAGCTACCTTTGGCTTCCTTTGGTACAACGCTTATCCAGCACAGGTCTTCATGGGCGATACGGGAAGTCTCGCCATCGGCAGTATCATCGCCGTGATGGCTATCCTCATTCGCAAGGAGCTACTTCTACCGATCCTCTGCTTCCTCTTTATCATCGAGGGACTATCCTCGCTGATACAGCAAGCATACTTTAAGATTACCAAGCGACGCACGGGCACGGGCCGACGAGTCTTCAAGATGTCACCCCTGCACCACCACTTTCAGAAAGCGGGCAATAGCGGTATCGACGCCCTGATTCAGAGACCTCTGGCACCTATCCGAGAGGCTAAGATCACCGTTCGCTTTTGGCTTATAGCTATCCTGCTAGCTGTACTAACGGTCATCACGCTTAAGATGCGATAAATAATAGACTTACAACGATCTCACAGATATGCAACGCAACGAATATATCATCCTAGGAGCTGGAGAGAGTGGCGTCGGAGCTGCCATCCTCGCTCAGCAGCAAGGGCTCCCTGTCTTCGTCTCTGACTCGGGACAGATCAAGCCACAATACAAAGCAGAGCTGGAGCAGTACAGTATCCCCTACGAGGAGGGCGGACACACCTTCTCTCGTATCTTATCTGCCCGGGAGGTGATCAAGAGCCCTGGCATCCCTGACAGCGCACCGCTCATACGACAGCTGGCGGAGCAGCAGACGCCGATCATCAGTGAGATCGAGTTCGCCTATCGCTACGCTGGCAACAGTATGATGATCGCTATCACAGGGAGCAACGGCAAGACCACTACGACCAACTGGCTCTACCACACGCTCCACAATGCAGGACTGGATGTCTCTATGGCGGGCAATGTGGGGACCAGTCTAGCTCGTCAGGTGGCGCTCGCTCCGCACGCTTACTATGTGATCGAGCTGAGTAGCTTCCAGCTGGATCACATGTACCAGTTTAGAGCACACATAGCGATCCTGCTTAATATCACGCCCGACCATCTAGATCGTTACGATCACCAGATGGAGCTGTACGCACGAGCTAAGATGCGTATCACGCAAAACCAAGAGCCCACCGACTACTTCATCTCTTGGATCGAAGACGACTGGACACAGCGACTACTCAAGGAGCCAGGCATGGGAGCGGGACGCCGGATCTTCTTCTCTACCGAAGCCTCTTCAGACGATGCGGTCGTTGCTTCTAGTCACAACGGGCAGCTACGCTTTGCCCTTCAGGAGCCGGTCGTAGAGATGCCAGAGAGTGCTCTAGCCTTATCGGGCAAGCACAACGTGCAGAACGCCCTAGCCGTCGGTTGCGCTGCGCAAGCTTTAGGCGTCAAGCCCGAGATCATACGAGCCTCTCTAGAGACCTTTACCAATGTGCCACACCGCCTAGAGTATATCGCCAGCATCGATGGCGTAGACTATATCAACGACTCCAAGGCGACCAACATCAACAGCACGTGGTATGCCCTCGAGAGTATGCGCAAGCCGACGATCCTCATACTAGGAGGCACTGACAAAGGCAATGACTACAACGATCTGATGGATCTAGTCAAGGAAAAGGTTGTCGGGCTGATCTACCTGACGACCGACTCTGCCAAGCTCCACCGCAGCTTCGACAGTGTCATACCCCGCCACGAGGAGGTTACCTCCATGCGTGACGCTATCGCCGCAGCTCGCCAGATGGCCAAGGCAGGAGATACCGTATTGCTGTCGCCAGCCTGCGCCAGCTTTGACCTCTTTACCTGCTATGAAGATCGTGGCGACCAGTTCAGAGCGGAGGTGCTCGCCATCGCTCAGCAGCAACGTGATACCGATAGATCGCTCTAGCCTATCCACTCTCTATGATACCACAAGACGAACACAATACTAGCCAAGATACTACGACCCCTTCGGACATATTCGACCTCTCTCCCCGTGAGGAGACGGCTCCAACCGATAACGAGAGCGTAGAGCTGGACGAAGAGAGTACTCAGAGTGCTGCCGAGGTAGAGACGAAACCTCGCAAGCCACGCATTACAGGCGACCGCTCGTTGTGGTTCCTCTACTTTGCCTTCTTGGCCACGTCACTACTCTTCATCTATAGTGCTACCAGCACACTAGCTTACCGTGGGGAGAGCCTGTACGCACCCTTTACGGGTCATCTCAAGCACATCATCATATCGGTGATTGCGGCGTGGGGGTTCTCACGGATGAACCGTACTTTGACACGTTCCGTAGGGATCCTTATTTTCGGAGGATCTCTCTTACTCGTCATCTTAACCCTCTTCATAGGTACAGAGACCAATGAAGCGAAGCGTACGCTCCTAGGCATACAACCCTCTGAGTTCTATAAGGTAGGAGTCATCTTCCTCGCCTCTGCCATCCTCTCTATACGCGAACTGAATAACAACCAGCGTTTCTACCTCTTCTGCGGGCTCACCGCCATCGGGCTCATCTGCGTTGCTAAGGAGAGTCTCTCGATGGGTATCATCATTACCTTATTCGTTATCGGTATAGGTATCGTACAGACGGGATTCTCCAAGAGTGTCCTCCTCGTTGGGGGCGTCGGGCTTGGTATCATCGCACTACTCGTGGCTAGTCTCTTACTGCTGCCCGATAGCATTGTCATGCAAAACAGTAGTACAGCGCGCTGGAAGGGACGTATCGAAGACTTCACCTCTAAGTCCGACTCCAGTAAGTTTGTCATCGACGAGGGCAACTTTCAGGAGCAGCACGCACGCATCGCCATAGCACGGAGCAATGGTACGGGCGTCTTCCCAGGCAATAGTGTGGAGCGAGACATCCTCCCCGAGGCTTACTCCGACTTTATCTATGCGATCATCATCGAGGAGACAGGGTTCATCGGTATGATCTGGGTGCCGCTACTCTACATCCTTCTCTTCTTCAAGCTCTCCCGCTGGGCGACACGATCGCAGCGTAACTGGCAGCGCATCTTCCTCCTCGGCGTGGGCATCATGTACACCACACAGGCGATCATACACATGTGTGTCGTCACAGGCATCTCGCCCAATACGGGTCAGACGCTACCGCTCATCAGTCGTGGAGGTTCTTCGCTCCTGGCCACCTCCATAGCCATCGGGGTCTGCATAGCGATCACAAGACAGATCCGCGAAGAGGAGTACCATCAACAACTAGAGAAAGAGCGCAAAGCTCAAGAGGAGGCAGCTGCCGCCGAAACGGTTGTTGCGAATACCTCTATAGTCGAAGAGAGTCCTCTACCCTCCTCCTCTGACGAGGTAGATAGTATGGCGTAGTCTCTACGCCTGCTTGTTCCAAATGTGCCACGCGTAGCGAGCCTGCACGAGGAGCATCTTCAGTCCATTGATCGTCGTCGCACCCCGCTCACGACAAGCCTTGAGGAAGCGTGTCTCCTCTGGGTTGTAGATCAGATCCATACAGACGTGCTCCGACGTGATCCCCTCATAGGGTATCTGTGGACGCTCCATAATAAGCGATCCCATACCGACGGGGGTAGCGTTGATGATGATCCACTTGTCTGCTATCAGCTCAGGTGTCAGCGCATCGTAAGACAAGATATGCGGAGCTTGCGGATCTCTACTGACCAGCGTACAGTCACGACCGAGACGCTTGAGAGCCTGTGCTACCGCTTGGGCTGCACCACCCGTGCCGAGGACGAGTGCATGCTGTCGTTCGGGCGTGAGTAGCGGCTGCAGACTCTCCACGACACCCTGCACATCCGTATTGTAGCCCAAGAGACGCATCCGTCCTCCCGTGCGATCCACGACGATCGTATTGACGGCTCCCACATACTTAGCCTCAGTGTCTATCTCATCCAGATAGTTGCACACCTCCACCTTGTAGGGGCTCGTCACATTAAGCCCCACGATGGCGGGGTTAGACTCCAGCCAAGGTCTCAGTGCCGAGAGATCATCTAGCTCTTGTAATATGTAGCGCGCATCAATCCCCTGCGATTCAAAAAGATCGTTGAAGTAGTCAGCCGAGAGCGAATGCCCCAAGGGCTTACCTATCAGTGCGTAAATACGTTGCATACTCTTATTCGTTTATGCCTCTAAGCTTCTGCGGTGTATAAGACGCAGATCCCTAGGGGCATTTCTTTATATTGTACCTCACTAAAGCCTGCCCTACGGATCAGTGCCGTCATCTCCTCTCTCTGGGGCATGGCTGTAATAGACGCTGGGAGATAGCTGTAAGCAGAGCGATCGTGAGCGCATAGCTGTCCAATCCACGGGATCAACCGCTTGGCGTAGATGTTATACCCCTGCCGCAGTAACCCTGCACGAGGCTCGCTCAGCTCCAGTATAGCGAGAGCACCCCTAGGTCTTAGGATGCGGTGCATCTCTCGCAAGCCTTGTAGTGGGTTCGAGAAGTTTCTAATGCCCAGTGTGCAGGTCACCGCATCGACCGACTGCGTGGCTAGAGAGAGCTCCTGACAGTTCTCCGCCAGTAGCGTTACAGACGCTGTCCGTGCAGCCCGCTTGACACGCTCAGCAGCTACCGCCAGCATACCCTCCGATAGATCCACACCAACTATCTCACGTACCGACGGCAAGTATCGCGAGAGCATCAAGATCATATCTCCCGTACCGCAGGCCAGGTCAGCCACCTGACGAGGCGCATAGTCCGCCAAATGCTCTATGACCTGCCAGCGCCAAGCCAGATCCATACCGCCCGTCATGAGGCGATTCATCGAGTCATAGTGCCCAGCGATGCGGTCAAACATCTGTCGCACGTAGCGAGACTTACCATCTAGAGATACAGACATAGTAATATAGAGATTAGAACCAGCGACTAGGGAGGTTGTACACAGCCCCCTAGTCGCTGGTCCATATATGTAATCAGGTTGTTGTTACTTCTTCAGGAAAGCTAGCAGATTATTCTCGATACGCTTAGCCACATCTTGGGTCTGCTCCTTGACGAAGGTCTTGCCCGTGATATGCTCGTAGAGCTCTATGTAGCGATCACTCACAGAGGCCGCATACTCAGGCGTGATGGTAGGCATCTTCTGCCCAGCCTTACCCTGGAAGCCCTGCTCTATGAGCCACTGACGGACGAACTCCTTCGAGAGCTGTCGCTGAGGCTCGCCCTTAGCTTGGCGCTCCTCGTAACCCTCGAGGTAGAAGTAGCGAGAGGAGTCGGGCGTGTGGATCTCGTCGATCAGGATCACCTTGCCATCCTTCTTACCAAACTCATACTTCGTGTCCACGAGGATCAGTCCCCGCTCACGAGCTATGCGTGTCCCCTCCTCAAAGAGTGTCCGCGTGTACTGCTCGATCACCTTGTAGTCCTCCTCCGAGATCAGTCCAGAGGCTATGATCTCCTCACGGCTAATGTTTTCGTCGTGACCCTCGTCAGCCTTGGTCGTTGGGGTGATGATTGGGTGTGGGAGACGCTCATTCTCCTTCAGTCCCTCGGGTAGCTCTATACCGCAGATCGTGCGCTCTCCAGCCTGGTAAGCACGCCATGCGCTACCAGCTATGTAGCCACGTACGATCATCTCTACCTTAAACGGCTCGCAGCGGTGTCCCACCGTAACCATCGGATCAGGAGTTGCTATCTTCCAGTTAGGTACGAGGTGTGCCGTAGCGTCGAGCTGCTCAGCAGCTATCTGGTTGAGCACCTGACCCTTGTAGGGGATACCCTCAGGGAGTACCACGTCAAAGGCTGAGATCCTATCCGTAGCGACCATCGCTATCAGATCGCCCTCAAGGAAGTATACATCTCTCACCTTGCCATGAAAGACAGATTGGATACCTGGGAGAGATAGGTCGGTGTGTGTTAGTGCTTGATTCATTGTATTATGATCAATAATTGATTTGCTAAAAGGTGCTTGCCCTCTCCTCAGCCTAGCCGGGAGAGGACAAAGTTTCTATGAGTCTTTACTTTGATCCTTATCTAAGTCTATATCCTGCTGTTGGCGAGTCTCTTGTGTAGGTCGTCCGCCCTGCAGTGCTTGATGCTCATTGCGATCGTAAGCATCCACAACCAGCTGCACGATCGGGTGACGCACGATATCCTGCGCATCAAAGTAAACAAAAGGTATCTGCTCCACATCGCTCAGGATCCGCTCAGCAATGCGCAAGCCCGAGGTGACACCCCGAGGCAGGTCTACCTGCGAGAGGTCGCCCGTGATAATCATCTTGCTATTGCGTCCGAGACGCGTGAGAAACATCTTCATCTGATGGTGGGTCGTATTCTGCGCCTCGTCTAGTATGACGACTGCATCATTGAGCGTACGACCACGCATATAGGCTAGCGGAGCGATCTGTATCACATCGCTCTCCATATAGGTGCGTAGGCGCTGTGTCGGGATCATCTCCTCGAGCGCATCGTAGAGAGGCTGGAGGTAAGGGTCGAGCTTGTCCTTCAGTTCGCCTGGTAGGAAGCCCAACTTCTCGCCCGCCTCGACAGCTGGACGCGAGAGTATGATACGTCGTACCTGTTTCTCCTTAAGAGCCTTGACCGCTAGTGCTATCGCTATATAAGTCTTACCCGTACCCGCCGGCCCGATCGCAAAGAGCATATCGTGATCTGCTATGGCCTCCACCATCTCACGCTGGTGAGCACCTCGATAGCCTATACTACGTCCTCTCGCTCCATAGAGCAGATGATTGGGCGATACCTTGACCTCGGGGAGTTCCTCACCCGTAGCCAGCTTGCGTATGGTCTGCTCCGTCAGGAGATTGTAGCGCGTGATGTGCTGGACTAGCTTATCGAGGAGTGCCGTCAAGAGCTGTATATCGGTCGGGTCACCCAGTATCTTGATGATCCGATCATGAGCCACGATCCGCAGCTTAGGGTAGAGATTGCGTAGCAAGAGCAGGTACTCACGGTTAGGACCATAGAGTACTGCAGGATCTATCTCCTCTAGGATATATAGTCTCTCTGTCACTAGGCTTTTGATACTCCTTATTTAATATAGGATGCTATCTCGGAGGCGATGCGAGCCATCTCCTCATCGGTAGGCTTCGTAGCGAGAGGTCCGTGAGCCACATCACCCTCACTATTGATCGGTATCAGATGCACATGGGCGTGCGGCACCTCCAGTCCTAGGACTAGCGTAGCCACCTTGCGGCAGTGCGTAGCCTCCTGTATAGCGCGCGCCACCCTCTTGGAGAAAGCCATCAGCCCAGCCAGCTCCTCGTCCGTCAGATCGTAATAGTAGTCGACCTCACGCTTCGGGACCACCAGTGTATGCCCCAGCTGATAGGGATTGATGTCTAGAAATGCGTAGTGCTCCTCATCCTCTGCAATGCGGTAGGAGGGGATCTCACCCGCTATGATGCGACTAAAGATTGTAGCCATAGAGCATTCGTTTTTAGGGGAAAAGTATTCAAGCAGCGTAGCCGCCTATCGAGTGATCTCTAGGATCTCAAAGACCAACGTACCCGCAGGCACCTGTATCTCCGCGGTATCACCCACCTTCTTGCCGAGGAGACCCTTAGCGATGGGCGTATTGACAGAGATTTTGTTTTCCTTAAAGTTTGCCTCAGCATCAGAGACGATGTAGTAGCTCTTCTCCTCGCCCTTCTTCTTGTTGAGTAGGCGCACATGGTTCAGTATCTGCACCTCATCGGTCTTAATCTGCGAAGGCTCCAATACACGAGCATTACTCAGCTGAGCCTTGAGCATAGCGATCTTGTCCTCGAGATGAGCCTGCGCCTCCTTAGCAGCATCGTACTCAGCATTCTCCGACAGATCTCCCTTGTCACGAGCCTCAGCAATCTGCTGTGTGACCTTAGGACGCTCCTCAGCCTCCAGTTGCTTGATCGTATTGTTGAGGGCATCGTATCCCTCTTGGGTCATATAGTAATATCCCATAGATATAGATTAGGTGATAATGATTTCTAATTCAGTCTAGTGCATATCCTATGAGTCGCACCACGCGGGCCATCTCTCAGCTGGCGAAAGCACCTCATAGATACAAAACAAATGAGGACTTACTCCCACACAGCACCCTCTATCATCTAGAAGAGCCACATCAGAGAAGCCTCGTCACATATTGAGATGTGCTACGCCGTCGGCACACCTCCCTTACTGGGTGCAAAGGTACTAAAAAAACGTTTCACCCCCTTTCCTTTACTTCCCCCCTCCCCTCCGATCGCTCTGTCAGGAGCTACACACGAGCGACAAGCAAGACATAGATGAGAAGACTGTTGCAAAAGTCAACAGTCTCACAATCTTGCTTGCAAGATTGTCCTGACT
>ENA-OOZG01000239-OOZG01000239.1-human-gut-metagenome-genome-assembly--contig:-NODE-239-length-47095-cov-3.196173_pt1 | contig 47095 bp, 113 predicted proteins | sample MGYA00241706_ERZ501384 | MGnify/ENA primary metagenome ERZ501384 (study PRJEB25962, sample SAMEA2042742) | human gut metagenome | biome: human gut; feature: human-associated habitat; material: faeces...
AAATATTAGATTAGGAATTCTCATTTTGACTTGTACTATTTATATTCTAGCACCATATAATGCACCACCTGCAAACATAAGTTTCTCCTTATTGCTTAATTTAGATCCTAATTTTCCTCCATTTTTGTTCATAACATAATACCTCCTTTTCTATAATATAGTAAGATATTATCGCGAATGTCTGTAACCTTGATACTTCTTCTTTGTCAGGCATTTACCATCAGTATCGTCTTCCGGATCAGAAACTTCTTTCTTACATTGCTCAAAATATGGACAGGTATAGCATTCACGAATCCTCATCAAATCATAACTGTTTAACCTCACGACTTAATTCTCCTTTCTACAACTCGTTACGTCGTTTATCTGAAAATATCAATCCATGAACGGTATGCTGAATCCGATCTTTATCAAAAGTACTACCAGCTGCTTTAGGATGACCTCCGCCGCCGTAAGCATGTGCAATCTCACCGCCTACATCAATATCATCCCGAATAGTACGATAACTAACAGTGCCACTAGAAATATCAATCATCGCTATATAAGCCAGATCTGTATTTAACTCACAAAGCCTGTTTCCTAATTCACTGAAATAACGCTCAGCAAAGACCACACCGTATGTATGACCGACTTCATCTACTCTATTAAACAATTGTCTATTCTTTTCTTCTACGTAAATATCAATGTCTTTTTGTTTCTGGTCGAGAAGAGCTATATCTTTTTCAGAATATATAGGAAAGTCACTTATACCTCTATAAAGTTTAAGAGTAAGTATTTGACCTAAAGCCCAATCAATGAATTTCTCACGCCCATAAATATAAAAGAGATCATTCACCTGCTTGCGAATGATTCCTTTTTTTCCAAGCTCTTTCCATCTCCAAGTATCATAATCTCGGACGATGTCAACGAACCCGTCAATATTACAAATTACGTTAACACTCAAATATTCAAACTGTCTGCGGCGTCTTAGATAAGTATAAAACAATTCAGTACCAGATGTTTTTATATCGAGTGTATCATTCATAACACTTACTTCACACCAGTCATATTTATTTAGTCCAAGAGCAGTTGCATGATGATCAAACAGATGCCAAATATCGTCACCGGCGTACAAATCGATAGTTCTAGCTAAATCTTTACCAATAGAAATATCAGTAATAAAGACCTTATCGTATTCTTCTACTGGACCATTCTCCCAGAACTCCTCCACTTTCTCATTAATATCTCTATAATCACAATACTCCACATCTACACTTTCTCTGCCAAAAGCCAAATATGCTAATATAGCACATCCAATACCGTCTAAATCTGTGTGTGTAAAAAGTTTAATTTTACTCATAATCTTATTCCTCCATTTTCTTCTTTTTAAGTTTTATATGTATTACTCCAGCTTCATTCCAACTAGCAAGATTTTCTCCTATTATTGTTTCAACTGTACAAAATTTATGATGACAATTCCGACATCCATAGAATCTGGTTATCTTAGTTTTGGTTTCATATATCTCTTGATGATAATGATGAGAATATGTGTTCCTACCACATTTAGGACACCTCATAATCTTAATCCTCCTGTTTTTTATGAAAATCATAAATAGCCTGTTCGATAATTGCTTTACCAGCCAGTTCCTGAAGACTATTAGATAGAAAACTCAAATCGAAATCTTTACTTTTAGCAATCTCCGGTTTTTCGACAACACACCCGACAAGTTCATATACCCGTTGCTTCTGTTTTTCAGTTAATGTATCGAAAATATCTTGAATAGTGTATTCCATACTCTTAATCCTCCATTCCCTCTATTAACTCATCCAACCTATCTCTCAACTCACAAGCTTCATCAACAGATAAATGATTAATAACCCACTTATCACCGTTCATAAAATCACGGTCTTTGGAAGCAACCACGATTCTCTCGTGATTATCCATAAACTCATCAAATCCAACACGAATATTTTCAGATTCAAATACTCTTTTAAGTTTTTTCATGATTTATTCCATCCTATCTATTTCTTCAAGTTTTTCAGTAATCGGATCCCACTTATACGGTAGTCCATTAGGCGCATAATACGGGGAAGGCATGGATGCAACATTAGAATAGTTATAACCGTTCCAGAAATATACTATACCGGTTCTAGTGTCATAATATATTGTATCTTTTATTCTCTGTAAACATATATTCTGATTATTAGATAGTGAAACATTAAGCGTCTCATGATAAGATACATCAGTACCACAACCAGTAAGCCAACATATCATGAATACACAAACGATTAACATGACTATTTTCTTCATAATCATTACACCTCTCTATAACTGCACTAAAAATCCATAAATAAATGTCACAATCACTATCGCCCAATACTGCCAAGTCCTAACCCCATATCCGGCACTAAACATGATATCAGCCTGTATAACAATTGTTATAAACTCAATAAGATATTTAGATGGTTTCTTCATAAGTCTACTCCTCCTTTAAAATGTCTCTTCCTATACAAATCGGAAGCTCACCTGTTTTTCCATAGACAGCATTAGTACAATGAAGTAAATATTCGTAGGTCCACCGGTTCATATAAATAGCTCCGTCCATAATATATGTCTTACCGTTTTCAAGTGGACTATAGTATTTGTATCCGTATATCTTAGCCCACTTTTTATTTATTCTTTTCTTTTTATGTTTTCTTACCTGCCTACGACCGCCAACAATTTTGACTGGAAATCCATTTATAATCTTGTCCGACATAAAAATATCAATCCTCCCTTATTACTTATATTTTTCCTTAATTACTTTTATTGGTAGTCCTCTTAATTCTCTATCATCCACGTAATTACCTGTTATATGTTTAGACTCATCGGGCTGCCTAACCCATCCATAATATGCATCGCCACCAAAACGTGCCACGTCAAGTAACGTCCTCTCGTATCCATTGGACTCAAAGAACTTTTTAATTATAGTTTCACGGATAGTTTCTTTAATACCACGAATCAAAATCACGATAACGGATAGTGTGAATATACTAACCGGTATAATATATTCTGTCGCCAGTTTAAATTTAAAATATGTATTCATAAAATATCAATCCTTTCTGACCCATGTTGCATAGTCTCTTTCTTTTTTAAGATCTAGGATCACCTCGTATAGTACTTCTTTCGCTTCTTCAGGTAAATCAAAGAATATGGGATGAGCAATTTGATCTTTTTCATCATATTTTTTATTCTTCCACCTTCTTAAAAGTATCTGAACAAAGACATCTCCATTCACAGCTCTATCAATAAGACTTTGAATATACTTACGTTGCTCTTCCGGTAACTCCGTGTGCTGCTTCTGCTATTTCTTCTATTTTTTCTTCTGTAATACAATCTGATAATGAAGACTCTTTTCCTTTCAGTAACGATTCTTCCATTCCCGGAATTGATTTTAAACGCATAGTCTCGCAAATAGAATTCCAGTCACCCTCAGAAATAAGTACGGTATTGCATTCTTTACCCGTAATCAGTACAGGCTCAGAATTCTCATTTACTTTTTGAATCAGATTATATAAATCTTTTCGAGCATTAGTTATGTTAATCACTTTCAAAATATCAATCCTCCTTACGTTCAAATTTGCTAAATGCTGTACAAGTATCACATCTATAAGTTTGAATTCCATATAGATGAACACAATCTTTACATGTATATTGTCCAACCGATTCTTTTAATTTATAACTAGGAGATATACGTTTTATCAATCTAGGATCTATATAATCTTCTGCAAATGGACTGCATCCATATTTTTCTTTACATGTTTCTCTTATATACAGAAACTCAAAACTCGGAGAATGTCTAAGTTTCAACAGTACCAATAATTTATACAATATATTGTTCTGCCTATGCTTACACCAATATCTCCAAATTTCTAACCGTGATTTCATACTCTTATTCCTCCTCTTTATAAATAATTTGACCCTCACGAGTAAAAACCGGAATAGTGAAATCAGTAATACGCTCACCACAGTTAGGACAATGACGTGGAAGAAAGCAATCGTCGCATCGTCTGAGTCCAATAAACTCTCGCTCAGCATCCATAAGTTCTTCTCGCTGTGGCGGAGTATATATAAAGTTCTTAAAAATATACCCACAGTTACATACCGGTTTAAAGTTTACATAAGCCATAAAAATATCAATCCTCCTTACATGCAAACGGACACTTCTCGCCTGACTCCAATCTACAGCGATTATTCATACCATTTATTAACGCACATTCATATTTATTAGTCATCTGCCAGTAATTACTATGTGGACATTCTTCAGCAGATTTAGGCGAGATGAATTCCGTCACACAATAGTTTTCATTTACAGCATCATATTTTGGTATAATACCAACGCATAACAATTTTGCCTTGCTAATATGAAGTACTCCGTGAATATCAACTTCAGAAATGCTTATATCATAATATCCGCCGATATAAATTCTGCCATTGTTGTTCAGATACTCGCCTGGTATAGCATGGTCGAATACACAATTTACAGCGATATTATTACCATCTTTGTTTACAGTTGCGCTACCGACTACCGAATTTGCACCATTAACATCGAAATTCAATACAACAGGTATCCGATCAGCCCAAGTAATCTCACAATCTTTTTCAAACAGAGAATCACATTTATCAATTACACCTAGTTCTAATAATGTCCCTGTATAAAGCACGTTTATATATCTCCCTTCCTCTTTGCATTGCTACAATATTCTTCTTTACTAACTACCCTATTGAAAAAATTACAGCGACCACTAAATCCAAGATTATAAACAGGCGTATAATGCTCACAATCTTTACATCGTATAATACTAGCTATATTTCTGTATTTCATAGGAATATCCATACCAACATGTAATTCTACGTCTTTTAAACCTTGCCTAATTAAATTAATGTCTTTGACACCAAACTCTACTGCGCGTCCATTTAACAAATTTACAATATCTTCATTACCCAGTGTAATCACGAGTTTACTCATAAATCACATGTATCTCCTTTCTAAACCAAAGCAATATATCCAACTTCTTTACCATACTTATTATCTGTTATTTCAGCGAGCACAAAGTTCCAGTCTAATATAAAATCGCTCATTACCAATCTATTTTGTGGATCATATAGCGGAATATCTTCATCCGGATTGAACGATCCACCAAATACATTTTCTCGCCATCCATGAATATTATCATAAACTGCTTTTAGGTCTTCTTCTTCCGGAATATGCTCGTCAATCCATTTCAGAATAGTAAAGAAAACTCCATTCTCTTCTAATGTACTAACTGGCTTTCTGTAATCCGGTATATAATCTTCGTCAAAGAAAACAAACCCAACAGAATCACAATACTCTTTTGTATATAAACCGTTTATCATCATAGCTGTACCTCCCGTATTTTTGCATAAAAAAAGAAAGAGCCAGTTAAGACTCTTTCCCAAAGTGCTTGTGTAATAGTTTGTATACTTCTCTGGCTTCATCTTCGTCCAGTGATGCTAAATCCCATCGCTCTATGTTGTCCTTGATATCAGATTCACGATCTCTTACACCAACAACGAACGGTCGTCCACCTTTGGCATCCTCATTGTACGAAAAGCTACAATTTTCAAATATCAACATTACAGTCATCTCCTTTCTTCATAACAGAATAGGATTAACTCGCGAATAATATTTTAATCTTCATCAATCTCTTCCAATGGACATGTGCAAGTAGGGTTAAGAACATATCTCGGATGTGGACCCGTTTGCTGTGCTATATCGTATGAGTAATCAATTTCTAAAAGCCTGTGTTCTTTAATACACTTTTCTTTATACCTACAGTGATCACAACCATATTTAGAGTCAAAACTGCCTGCAACAGATATAGCTGAAGTCGGGTACATAGAAGCAACCGGTACTAAATACTTTTCTCCAAGCGCATTGAAATCATCAATCATTTTCGATACTTTCTTCATCTGCCTTTCATAATCTTTATAGGTTTTGCTTAGATCAAAAATATAATCGTCATTACGAAAACTGAGATTTGGGATTATACAAACCATCAAATTCCGGATAGCAACAAACAGCTCAGCTCGATCATCATACACTCTATCATCACACCAAACGGCTAACTCCCCAGTTCTCGGATTCTCTTTAATATAAAAAGAATCGTCATCCGTAAAAGCAAAGTCCATATACAATGTTTTACAAAACATCTCCAAAACCTGTTCTGGTTCTAAAACAAATGTTGTAGTTACTTTCATAAAAATCAATCCTCCGCTCTTCTATTCCACAATTTAGCTATTTTGTCATCTGTACAATACTCATCGTAATAACCATCACTTATTTTTCTATTGTTCGTTCACGGCATTCATCACATATAACAATTTTCACTGTATACCTCCTACATTGTTGTTACTATCCAATACAATAATCCTATACCAATAAATATCAAAGCAGGCACACTAATGAGTCCAATCAATGCCGCCGCAAACTCAGTAGTACGTGTCTCATCGCAAATGTCAACACGAGAACACATACCAGTATCCCAATAGCATCTGCCAGTACAACCGTATTTTTCAGCTCTCTCTTTCTGTTTTTCAAATTCACTCTTTTTCACACTATCAGCTCCTTTACACTAGAATATCAAGTTCTGCACGGTATCTAACTGCATCCTCCATATAATTATCATCAACAACTGATATATTAATATATGGTCTAATATACTCAATAAACTCATTCAACACTTGAAATTGAATATAATCCTGACTAAGGGCATCGACAGTAAACTTGTTAAAAGATTTCTCAATTCTAAGTCGAGATACTTTTCTGCTATCTTTTACAATTTGCACGTGAACTGGTCTATTTCTAAGTAACACTAACTCCTGTTTCATTCTTTTCATTTTAATTCTACGATTCATGCTTTCGTTTCCTTTCTTATAAACTATTAAATATCAATCCTCCGTTACTCTAAATGTCACAAACTTTAGTGGATAATCACCAGATTCAATATCATCTACAGGCTCATTTAAATTAAATCTTAAATCATTATAAATATCTTTTTTGTCCAATACCTGCACAGTTCCTGTTTTAGTTACTACACACCTTCCTGTTTTACATTCAGTCATGCCGACATGCATTGTCAGCAAACCAGTTTCTATAAGACGATTACACTCCTCTTTCGATAACTGAATACTATAATTGCCACTTGGTAAAGTGAAAAATGCTTTCATAAAAATATCAATCTCCTTTAAACGTAATAATTCTCTGGTTTCTACTTCCTCTAAACTGCAGAGTAATATCTTTCCCTTCTTCGATAAACGGACCGTCTACCAGAGTATCAATATAACTCAGAATCTCATCAGTAAATTCTGTCCAAACTTTTCCGCCTTTTACAAGATCCACATCATATAAATATCCAGTATAAACCCAAATATTTATGTAGGGATATACTTCTCTGGCTTTACGAAGAATATATGCCACAACGTTCTGATTCTCCGGCTCAAATGGATCACCACCAAGAATTGTAAAGCCACCAATGTATTTTCTGCCTAGTGCTTCAAGAATATAATTCATCGTCTCATCAGTAAAAGGCTGTCCGTATCCAAAGTCCCAAGTCTCCGGATTAAAACAACCTTTACAATGATTCCTACAGCCAGATACAAATAAACTTACTCTTACTCCAGGACCGTTAGCAATATCACAAGTATTTATTTTTCCATAATTCATATTAGTAGCTCCTACCAAATCGCTTTAAAGTTATATACCGGTTACTCCTCCTTCTCCGCAATAGTAATTCGTACCATGCTGTTCTCTGTATCGATTTTTGCGATGTTACTTTCAAGTATGTCAGCTGATAAGAACGTTAACGCATCATTAGGTTTTATCTTAGTAATAAAGGCATCACCTATATATAAATATACATAACGGGTTTCTGAAACTGATAAGACATCTTTTACTGTAAGTAAACTGTTACTTGTTTCTGCTGTATTATGTGCCAGACTCGTAATCTTTTGTTTCGTAATTGTCACAGCACGAATCGGAATTCCATCAAATAAGCCTGATAATATCATATCAAGCTCGTCAATAAGTATTCCTTTTGACCAAACAGATTTATTTATAGTACGAGCCAACACATCAACGATTGCAATAGGATATGGAATATCATAACCATTCATTTTCGCTTGTTTGAATATTAGAGATGCCGTAGACTTATTCGCTACTAAAATATAAGCTCTGGTCTCAGCTGATCTCCTAATCAATTCTGTAGTTTTCCCGCTCTGACGTTCTCCAATAATATATTCTGTCATAATTCTATTCCTCCGTATCTGTATTTTTCTTATACTCTTCTTCCATCAAACCAACAAAAATATCAGTCTGATTTCTTCCGGTTCTTTTACTCAAATCTCTTAACATACTTGCCTGCTTATCATTCAGCCGTAGCATAACACGTTTTCGTTTGGCATCCGGCTTTACAGGTCTACCTCTTTTAGCCATAAAAATATTAACCCTCCTTATTTAACTTGTCTTTAAGTAATATTTTATAAGCTTCATTTTCGGATGTGAGCCTCTTCACCTCTTTTGATAATAAAGCAGTTTCTTTATTACATTCTTCTCTTATCTTAATAACTCTAGTTATTGATACCCACTGACAACCGTTGATCCAACAATGCAATTTATCATCATCGTAACTAACTTTTTCCAACCTTTCATCATTACTCATACTCTACCCCCTCCTCTTCAATAACGCAGTGTACACTTCCACATTTAAAATATGCTTCTTCATGCTCGTCCTTGAAATATCCAACTAATCTGGTTCCTACTAAAAGAGTTACATCTTCCGGTTCTACAGTATAACCAGGTAATTCGCCTGCTATCTTTTCAGCAATTATTTTCTTAATTTCTTCTTCACTTAACTTTACTTCTATATTTTTTAATATTTTCATAATGCAAACGCTCCTTTACCTAAATATCACAATAGTTCCAGCAATTAACCACAATATTTTCTCGACTCTTTTATTATGATCTTGTTCAAGCCAGCACCAACACCCCATGCCGCAAAACCATAATGCTTTAACTATCATCATTACAGTCTCAAAATCAATTATCATGTCTACCACACACCTCCCTAACAGCAGACAACTATCGTAAGCAAAATCAAATATTCAATACGCTTAAATGGATCCTTCTCACGACAGTATATCCATAGACAATATACTCCGGCTATTATTTTAAACAGTGTTCTAAAGTCCATTTTTATTCGGCTCTCCTGTTCCATAAGTCTGCAATTTCTTCATCTGTACACCAATCCCCATAATATCCATCACAAGTTCTCTCTTCTGTTTTAGCGTGACATTGAGTACATTGAACAAACTTTACAGTATAATGACAATATCCGTCTGGTTTACTTCGTTCTTCAATCTGAGCTTTACCTCCGCAAAACGGGCATGGTTTTAGTCTATTGTTTAGTTGTTTTCTTTGCTCTTTCTTTTCTTCTACTAATTTAATCATGCAACGCACTCTCCTTTTTCTGTCTATACAATAAATATAAAAAGAGAAGCCCTTGTGAGCCTCTCCATTGAATTAGATTTTGTCAATAATACATCCATCAACGTTAAAATCTAATAATGCATTTGGTGTATAGCCATTGATAAAATCTTTATTTCTATTCATAGTATAGATACCGAAATCTATGTAATTATCACTGATTGGATTTTTCTCATCATAAATCCATCCAACTAACTGCCCAACAGCCGTTCTTGGTAATCCCAGCATGACATATACATCATTCAAAAATAAGTACCCTTCATTTTGCAGTCGTACATTTGCGTATTCCTGTGCCTGTTTAATAAAGATCATATTTATTTCTGGATCATTTGTCCATCCTGAGCATTCATCATCGAAAAACCGTGCATATTCGCTGATGTCTTTTAATGAATTGTCCTTCTCAGTTTCTTTCTTTTCTTCTTCGATACCTCCAAATAATTTCATAAGTTCCTCAATAGTTCCTTCAAATGTAATTTTCATAATTTAAATCCCCTTTCTGAAAATATCATTGTTATCTATTTCATAACAGAACCAGTTTTCATCGCGTATGTTCAGAGCCTCTTATCTATAAACGAATATGACACCCATGCGCAATAACCACATTCTTCACATATGTATCCTCTACCACCCTGAGAATCTGTGTCTAATAATAATTTCTTTCCACAATGAGGACAATATCCGTTGTTATACGCTTTCTTCTCCAATAAGATACCTATTACAACATCACCAAAAATGAACACTGCTAAACTTCCCAATATGACAAAATACATGCTCTACACCTCCGTTGGAATATCTTTTAACACAAATATAAGTTCGATTTCATGGATGCTGTCGAAATATTTAAAAGTATCAAGCTTCAAAAAATTTATCGAAACTCCATATTTAGTAAATCGTTTCGACTTAGAGATTTTATCGACAGCAATAGCTAGAATATCCTGCTTATGTTCTCTTATTACTTCCATCGGTTTTTCTTCAGCTATTCGAGTATTCATACGAAGCCTAACAAAATCAAAAGTTTTATTATTGCTATTTTCAAAATCTCTTTCAACAGTTGGCTGATCTACTCTTGTGATAAAACGATCAATATCAAATTTGCCGTCATTACGAGGTTCCCAACTACTTTTATGTGGTGCTCTCACTGATCCATATTTTTTATGATTATTTATACGATTCCGAATGCTATTATACGATTGCGGTCTTACATCAAAGTGACGCCTCTTTTCGGTGAAAGCTGCTTTTTCATGTTCATCAAGTTCAACAATAGTAGTCCATACTCTGTAGTGTTCATCTATGGTGTGTTCCTCTAAACCGATCAGCGAGTTCCATTTACTTGGCGACAACTTAGCATACGGACCGAAATCAATATGTAATTTTTTGTTATCGTCAAAGTAATATAGATACTCTTTTTCATCAATGTACATTACCAAATATGGTATAAACATAAATTTTGTTTCTTTACCTGCAATTTTCATATTTTTAATCACCTTTCAAATAAAATCTGTTCATGAATATCTTTTTAACCAATTTTTGCAAAAGAAAAGAAGCCCTTAAATCGAGCTCCTAATCCGTTTCTTGTTCCTCTTTTCTTCTAAGTTATTAGCTACTATTTCAGATCCAATCCAAACACCATTCATAGCTATCGGTATGAGGAACCATACATTAGAAATATCAATGAATACACTCATCAATATTCCAACTATAATTCCTACCACACCCATAGTTCCGAATAATAATGCTATTTTTCTCATATCTAAAATACCTCCTATCCTTTCTATAAGAGGAACTGAAAATATCGCGTGTAATCACTATTTCTCAGAATATTTTTCATGTAACTTTGAAGCCTTAAGCACCAGATACTCAACAGTATCCTGATCACTTATATAACCAGCTAAAAGAGCTTTCATTTCCTCTTCAAAATAATTTACTTTTTCTTCACTCACTGCTTTTACCTCCATGCATAAAAATAGAAGACTCAGCTATTAACCAAGTCTTCCATAATATTTTTTAGTCCATTATTATAACTTTCTTTCAATATCATCCTGTTTGATATCAACTGTGTCCCAATCAGGTCCTGGTAAATCTACATCTGCTATATATGCAGTATCTTCTTCCAACACCTCAACAATCGTAGCTGTTCTACCATCTTTTAACATTACCCTATCGTACTGACTGATTTTCATTATTTGAACTCCTCATCAAATTACATTTCAAGATCATCAATATCATCAAAGATATCTGTAAGAGACTTATTATCAAACAGCTTTGTATTCATAACTTCTTCAATACTACCTACCGTTACAAAATCATCCCCATACCACATATCGAATTCTGTTGAACTCATCGGATCCACACCACAGCTTTTACCGTTATAAGTAAATGTAATCTGAGTTACTATTTCTGCTATTCTATCTTTAAGTTCGTTAATTTTCATAAAATATCACCATTTTCCTTTCTTTCGTCATCAGTCAGTTCACGTATACTTCTATGAACATAACCATCTTCGTCATATGTATAATCATGTGCATGCTCTCCATGTATACCATAACTATGCTGTTTAGGTTTTCCATGATTATTATTACTTATTTGTTTTATTTGACGACCATTATCATCGTAATAGTTACGTTCGATACCACCATTCTTATGAGTAATCTGTGTTATACCATTGGGCGGTCCTTTTAGCTCAGTTCTTTCAACTATAAGTATATCTTTACCAGCTGCGTTTTTCAATCGGTTAATAGGATACGGCGGACCATTTTTCACACCCCACTTCATACCTTTGACACCACTATGCTGAATCTCTTCTTCGTCAAGCTTATCATGCATTTTACCAAGAATATCATCCACAGTCTTCCTGGTTTTATCGCTGAGTTTCATATAATCTTTATGCTCTCTATACCAGTCAAATATTTCATATAGATTATCTTTACTCCAAGAGAAAGCCCACCAGTCACAGATCATCTCCAGAATATACTCATAAGGCATATCTAATATAGTCTCTGCTTCATCTGGATCATCATGAATCAGAACCCAGTGCTGCCAATGATGAGGGTTTCTATGAATATGTAATAACCATGCATACTCATAATCTCTCACAACTTGATACGATCTACTTCTGCCATAAAAATAAGCATCATACGGTTCATACTCATCTGGCTGTGACTTACTGTAGTCATGTGCAAAACCGATCTGATGCTCTAAATCCAATCTTCTACCGTCTGGAATCAATTCTGGTAAATTATCTTTAATCCAGTCATATCCTTTCTTTACATTTGCTTTATGTTGCTGCAAATATTCATCATATTGTTTACTCATTAGTCTTCTCCATTCTGCCAAGTATTTCTATAAGTTCTTCAAGCCATTCTAACGGTGGTAATTTATCAACTGCAATATAATTGTAAATTCCATTCATCAGTTCATCCTGTCGTTTCTTATCCCATTTTTCTCTAGGTAATACCCCAACTGGTGGTTTCTCCGCCTTGCCAAAATCAATAGAATCTTCAACATCGCAAGCTCTACATAAATATCGAGCGTCGTTAACCGATAACTTACCATCAATATAATAATCTCTAACCTCTGTAAATACCGTTAAACCATTTCTACGGCACAAATCCTCAATGACAGTTCTATAATTTTTGCATCTCTCTTCTAAGATTTTTTCTCTAGTTATAATCATCCTGATTCCTCCATTTAATATCATCAATACCCCCAACCGGTCCAGTGATATATTTTACGAAATCTGGTAACAGCATTACTCCAGATTTAGCCTGATCCAATAAATCTAAACGAAGTGCTTCTAACCGCTCCGGTTTCATCCGAGTTTCACATTGCAATATTATTACATCACTGGCATCTTTTTTAGGTATATATTCTCTTGTGCAGTCACATCCACAATCTTTATTCTGAAGTTCACAGTTGTCACAAAGAGTCTCTGGCTTTTTATTAAGCTGAATATCACCGTTTTCTTCTGCTGCAATTAACACAACTAAAGAATACAGTATTCGCATATCGAATTTGCTAACGCCTCTTGGTGGCGCTACTAAATATATATATTTACCAGCCTTTAGTCCCTTATATAATTCTGTAATGAACTCTTTATGCCATGATCCAAGCGCTGTTCCTAATGTTCTTTCAACAACATCAACAATATCCATATTTATTATCCTTTCCTCTAATGTTAAAAAAAAGAAAGAGCCACAAATTAGGACTCAATCTTTCAATAATCATTTCTTAAAATACCATGCTTCAAGTTTAGGTATCCAGTCAATAATACCTACCTTATGCATATATAATTCCTCACCAAAAAGCACCCTTCGTATGATACACCTCGGTATCCACGGATATTTCTTCTTAATGAGCCTCATACAATCTAAAGTATCATATACTGGTTTATTACTCATAAACTATCAACTCCTTTCATTAAAGCCTAAGATTTTATCGCGAAAAAGAAAATATAGCTATCCTTTCTTTTTTCTCCACCAGCCATAACATCTCGGTAATTTTTTCCATGCTACAACATCGATTCGCTCACATTCGCTGTCCGAATATACGAGATTATCATGAATAGGAGCTCTGCATGATTCATACACTTGATACCCATCAAACACATTCTGCCGTTCTGCTCTTATCCATTTTGAGTTCCATTTAGTGAATTTCAGCTCCATAACTTTGGGTATATTCTCACCAGCGCCATGAGCCACAGTGCATAAATATATACCGTCAGTTTTTGGCTTAAACCATTTATATGGTCTCCACAAGTTAAATATCATTTGATTTGCTGCCCCCTTTCTCTAGTAACTCTTGGCTTTTGTCGCACAAGATTGAACGTTTCAATAAATAATGCTACGAACTCACATACAATAAGAAGTATCATTAATGGCACTGTACATATAATTTTTACAAGCTGCCAAAGATACTCCGAGTTAGACCTGCCATTATTCAGAAATTTTCTAGTTACAGTAACGTACGACGATAAATGCGGTAAATTATGTGCTGCTGAGTAAGCACATACTATGATCAAATACCACACGTTAATACATATCAACAACCATAATGTAATCATACTAGGCAATTTAGTAATTTCCATACTGAATATCCTTTCTAATTATGATTTAAACATACCTTCTTGTTTCCAATCTTCTTTAGATGGTTCTTTATTATTGTTTTTATTAGCACTTGCCAATGCTATACAAATAAGTACCAACTGACCAATAATAAAACCACCGACGAAGATGATGCAGTCTAATATAAGTTTCATACAATCCTTCCTTCCATCTGCCTTTTAAGTGCTTCTAATATAGTGTCTAACTGCGCATGACTCAGATGAATGATAGGACAACCATCTGGTATCGGCGCTCCATTACAAACGTTATCGTCTGTTAGTCCGCAGATTGTATCAGTGCTAAACGGATCTCTCCTGGAACACGGGCAAGTCATACATTTACTTGGCTTATCAAATATAACCATTGCTTTACTCATTATTTATTACCTCCAATTTTCACCTGGTACTGTAATAGTGATATTGATGTTTTCGCCATTACGACCATCATTCACAATATCAATTTGACCTCTATACTCAGCTTTTACGTTTCCTTCAGAATCCTGAATCTTAATAGTTCCATGGTTCGATGCTTTGGGTATCTGTAATATAAAAGTCTCCTCTTCTTCTACTTCGACTGATTTGGATTCATTGGACCCAGATATGATATCCTGATTTTTCTGCATTTTATGTTTCTGACATGCAGTACAGATTAAAACCAATATGATTCCAAATCCTATTGACAAATATGCTAATCTTTTCATTCTATTATTCCTCTCCAGTAATTAACTCAGTATACGGAAGACTCTCAATCCACCATTCAAAAAGAAAAAGAGGGAGCCTACTTTAGCCCTCCTCGATTTTAATCATAATCTTTTTCAAAGCTCTATTAGTTCTACTAATAACGTCTCCTTCGTTAATAATCTCATTCTTTTCCCAACACACATAAGTTCCTTTTACAAGCCTGATATTAAATATTGTTATTGGGCTTCTGTCACGTACATATTCACTTGTACCAACAACGACCCAAATACAATTATCGTTATCTGTCTTCTTATTTTTATGTGTGTTGATTATTTTAACAAAATCACCAACTTTTACATTTTTAGCTTCTTTAATAGTCATAATAAATCACTCCTTTTATTTCCTCATAATAGGAGATGTAAATTTAGCGAATATATTTTTGAAATGTTTCTCACGCTGAAATATAAAAGAGAAAAGAGCCTGAAATTAATCAAGCTCTTGTGTTCTTTATGGTAAATAACAATCAGTAATATTTCCGTTTTTATCTTTTTCCCAATAATAACCGGAATATCGGTTTTGTATTAAACTATCGTATCCCAACATCTCGTATACTTTTGAAAGATATAATCTATAGCGCCATTCGTATTTGATCGTTTCCGTTAACTCATCGATAAATTCGTGTTTTATAGGAACCTTAACCAAAACCCATTCGCTAAGATCATCATTCAATGTATTTGTAATGTTTTTAATAGATTCTTCACCGCTGATAATCATCGGTCCATTTGGAAAAATTTCAACGTCTTTATAATCATTCATTTTATTCACTCCCCTTTCATAATAGGAGTTGTATTTTTAGCGAATTTAGTTTGTCACTTCTTTCTCTCCAGTAATCAAATCACTTACAAAACTCTCGCCATTCATTACTCTTCTTCGGTTACATCTCATACACAATTCCTCCTCATTTTAATAATAAAAATTTAATCTACATCGGTAAATCAGATGCTCCAATGGTATAGCAAAATGCGCAGATGAAACATACCGTGAAAATAGTAAACGCCACACCCCAAAAGAGATGTGACGCAGCGCTGTATTGAATCCTGGAGGTTATCGCAAATTCTAAAAACGACACCGCAAATAACACTCCGAATACCAAAGCAAACATTTTGATTTCCTCCTTAATCTTCGTCACCTGGCTGCCATAATCCGGTGCCCCTGATGTTATCGACTTTCTTTTCACAGTTCCAAGGCGTAGTCATAGCTACATTTCCCGTGATCAGTTCAGAATATGGAAGCGTTTCAATCCATGAACAGAAAACACGCCATTCCGGAAGCCTATGTGCTTTACGCTGACTATATATAGTTTTTAATTGCTGATAATTAGTAGTCATACCTGCAGTAAGTATAAGACCAACCGGACAATTGTAAAGCAAATATAAATAATTTTCCGACGTAGGATTATCATTGTAGATATTTTTTAATCGTTCCATTTCGGATTTAGTGTTATCGGTTACATAAGCACAAAAGCATTTACTATAATCCATTTTTGATATACGATGCATAGTGGATTGTGACGATACAATATCAAACCAGTGATATCTTTCCCCTTCTGTCCACGCTTTAACAGTAAATGATAAATCAAACTGTACTATAATTCCCTTTAAGAAATTGTCATGACCGGTTCCTTTTTCACATCCAGCAAGTGTTCCGATTCGCTCTGTATATTCTCCAGTACAGTTATTTACATCAACTTGCATCGGGAATTTAGAAACTCTGAAACTATTTTCCAACCCATATACGTTCACATTATTTACTAAGTTATTGCTCATACTACATGCCTCCATGTTTCTTTATTTCTTATAGCTCTAATAGTTGAAGGATCTACTTTAAATTCTTTTGCTAAATCGCTATTTCTTTTATTACTTTTTCTGATATACCGAACTGCATCATCGTTAAGTTTACTGTTATGATTCTGTACACCGAATGATCGACACTCTAATCCGGTTTTGTATGCATGAATTACATTCTCAGATCTGTTACACCATTCAAGATTATCAGCTCGATTATCTGTCTTTATGCCATTAATATGATTAACATCTGGTTTTCTATATGGATTAGGAACAAAACATTCTGCTACTATTCTATGGTATGAACAGTTTCTTCTGTTTATTAGCCCATGTAAATATCCACACTGATCTGTAGTTGGCGACATCTTTATACCGTTAATATTAAAAACATCCCCATTCGAGAAAACTACGTATTTATCTTCGTATACGACACCCTCTTCTAATTTATGACCAAACTGTCGAACAGCAGAAGATAATCTATTGTCTTTATACTGTTTTACAGCATTTATAGCTTCTTTTTCATTATTATAAGTACCTAATGAAATAAATCGTGAATGATCTGATGCATAAGCCTCATATTTATCGTCTTTTACTTTTCGATAACATTTACCTTCTCTTCTCATATAAACTCCATCTGCTCTGGACTTGCCAGAACTACATTTTCTAATTTAATCATATATCTTTTTTTCTCCTGTTTTCTGAATTTATTTCCAAACTAAGCTTCTTTCTTTATATGTGCGTCTAAATAATCAGCTTCTTCATCATCATACATAATAAGTGCTCTGTCAAATATACCGATGCTAGTTGGAATACCAATACCATTATACTGTTGGGGTATGCTCATTGATTGATATTTTATGTCATGTATCACCTTATCGGCAATAAAAGCATTAACATCTTTTTCAAAAGATAACATGTCTGAATTACAAATAATTTTTACTTTCATCCTAAGCTTCCTCCAATTCTCCAAACAGCTGTTCATAAGTAGCAATATCATACATCATGAGTTTTTCTTTAGCCTGATTCTCAGTCATAGGTACAGCATACTCGTTACGATCTGAGTCATATGTCATAAGCCATCTTCCTTTGTGACTTCTCCATAAACGAACATTTTTACCATCACAGTAATAGCTATGAGATAAAAACCTCACTTTATACTCATGCTGAATTTTATCTGACACCATCTCCATTTTATCGGTGTCATATTTAATTTGATCAATTACGCATATCATTTCTTCTGTTCTCTCCTCCGATACTCTTTAGTAATAGCATTCCAGCGTTTCATAGGAAGATCATGCGACTTTTTATAATTGTTGTAGTACTCTCGGTTGTCTTCATAGTAAATACATTTGAGATATTTCTTCGTGTATTTCATATATGCAACTACTCCTCCTCATAAATAATTTCTACACCATCTTCTTCGGGATCATTCCCATGCTTAGCTATTTCCTCCCAACACTTCCAAATATCTACAATCTCACAATGCCTAGACTGGTATCTATCGCCTTTATCTGCATAAAAATGTGGGCATCCGTAACAGGTATAAATATGCTTCTTATACATCGTAATAATCCCCTTCGTATTCATTCATAAAGGGCTCGATCTTCTTTAAAACATCTGAAGGTACTATATTTTTGTAAGACCAATCAAATGGATTTAAGAGAATCCTTTCAAAATTAGCAACACAATCAAAACTTATATAATCACATTTAAAATTATTATCTGGTGTACAATTGTTTCTAATTTGAAAACAATTATAATCACTAATAGCGTCTATTACTTTAAGGAACATCTTACAGGTATTTTCGACTTTGATCCTATAAAAAATACATATAATCAATCCGATAATACCAACAATACATATTACAAATGACATCACTCTTCCTCCCTCACAATTCCACGGAATACTACTTTCTCCTCAGACAAATTTACAAAATATCTTTTGCCCTTATATATGACCTCATCACCGTAATAATTGAAATCTTTATCCGGCTGTGAAGCATACGATAAAATATTTAGTTTTGTTGTTTTATTCATAACATTACTCCTTAATGTCCATTGGGTGTCGGAATATAAATTTTATATTTTCTATTGGAATCATAGCCAGCGTTATAGTAACATTATTATTTTCATGCACAAATGTAACTAATCTTTTATCCATATTTATTACTTTATTGCATAGATCTCTAAACTCCAGAACAGTTCCGTCCATAAGTTTTACTCTAAAAGAATATTTCATAATAAGTTATATCCTCCTTACTCTAAAATATCTTTAATCGCATCGAGCAGATCTTCTTTATCACTTTTGGCTTTCTCACTCTTTTCAATAGCAGACTCAAGTGCTGCTTTTGCTTTAAGAATCTTATCCTTATTGGTAAAGAGAGTGTTTATTGCTTCGTACTTCTCTACTGCTTCAGCTCTCTTCTTTTCAGCTTCTTCAACTTTTCTCAGGCATTCAGCTCGGACTTTGTTAATTTCATCAGAGCATTCCAATTTCTTTTTTACGATAGTTGCCTCTGATTCTTTCCGGATACGTTCCGCTTTTCTCAACACCTCATCGTTGGCTTCTGCGATATTCTTTGCGTGGAACTTAGCGAACTCAACGTCATCCATTTTATTGATCTTGAGAGAATATAACCGATCTTTTTCCGCAGCTGCACGAAGAGCTTCTTCTTTCAACTGATTCTGTTTAAGTGACTCTTCTTCCTCAATCTTCATCATATTTTTAGAATGCTCTTTTTTAAGTTCCTTTTTCTCGATCCAATTTGCAATTCCATAAGCACCTGCTCCGGATGTAAATATGGATGCTCCAGCTACCATTAACCATTTTCCGATTTCTTTTACTTTAATAGTGTTCATTCCTATTCTTGTCCTTTCTTTTGATATGATAAATAATCTGTAAGTGCATTCGATGACTCCTTTATGCCGTCGGAATATCCGTTAAGATAAGCCTCTTTTACAGTGTTCAATAAATTAACCATTGGCTCTATATCGCTGCCGAATATCTCTTTAAGAATATCTAATATCATTACAGCACTATGAAGTTCTTTTTTAGATATCCGCATTTCGTACTTATCATTTACATAGTTTGCAAGTCTGGTATAAATAAACTCATCTTCCGTTTCTTGAATCTGTCCGTGCAAAGCAGTATAGCCAAAGGATACGGCATCCATAATATCTGAACGTGACATTGCAGACTCTTTCTTTTCAATTGAATCAAACTCCGGAATATTTATTTCCGATGGCTTCTTGATATCAAACATATAGTGGTTCTCCTTTCTTACTGTGAAAACACAAAAGAAAGAGCCCTAAATGGACTCCTCCTCATTTTTGTCTGTTTCTTTTTCAGCTGGTTTTTCTACCTTTAAATAAGTCTTTCCGAATTTACTGATAATTTCCACAGCTACACATCCTGCATAAACTCCTAAAATAACTCCGAATGCTTTCTTAAACGTACTTTTCATGTTACTGCCTCCTTAAAAATCTACATACTGTTTCATAACAGTACATGTTTTTGTCGCGAATCAGGTCAATAATATTTTCTTATCTCTACTAATCCGCACTTCTTGCACTTGCATCGGAACACGCCAACACGAAAACCACTGTAATCACGATAGGACCGAACAAACTCTTCTTTCTTCCATTTGTGATCACAAAGTTTCTTCCTATTAAATATCAATCCCATTTAATAAACTTCCTTTCATTGAATTTTCGCTTATCACGTAATGCTCTTGATATTGCCATATCTATACCACTGTGGGTTTTCAGATGATAGTAGTATAAATCATTGTACGAAGTGTTCAATCTGTCAATTCTCCCAGCAGCCTGTGTCATCATCTTATAACTGTAATTCTGACTGTAAAATATAATGCAATTGGTCCGGATGCAGTTCCACCCTTCCGATGCTGAATTGTATTGACACAGATATACCCATTGATCTCCTTCAGGAACCGGCTGATGCTTATGACCAGTCCATTCTGCTACCTCAGTACCAGGTTCATACGCTAAGTTCAACAGAATGTCCCTTTCATAATTGTAATTATAAAATATAATGACTCTCTTATAATTCTCCAATATCTCAAGTAAAGTAGCCTGTCGAGATTCATCGGTGTTGACAACTCTACGCAAGACCTGACATAAAGCCCCAGCATCTTGTATTGGCTCATTCGTAAAGGGGTTCCATCTATTTCTCATAACTTCCCGGTACTTTTCACGATTATATTCACAGTAAATATCATTGTCATGCTTATTTATGTTGTGCTCGTACTCCATGTATACCAATACGTTATCTCTCAACCGATCCAGTCTTCTTGTGTTCATATACCGGTCAATTTTAGGGAATTTTGTATACCTCGAAAATATAACATGCTCACGATTAAACTCAGATTTATTACGGAAGAATCCATTAGCCAAAAATACCGGAAGATACTCAATATAAGAATCGCCCGGTGTAGCACTAAGTAATATCCAATCGTTCCTTTTTGCAATTTTCAGAAAACTTTTAGTCCAAGCTCCATATGATACTAACCGCTGCTCATCTAATAAAAAGAACGCATTGTATACATCTGTATATTTACCTATATTATTCCAACTGTCGATAACCACAGTATTTCCGAATGAGGTCTTTCCATCGTCCCCTGGAATCATAATAAAGTTAGCCAATTCTCCAAGCCACTCTAAACTATCCCGTTTCTTAGCAGTTGTGATTATATACAGATCTTTTGGTTCTTTCATCGGAACATACTCGCCTTTGTCGATCCATCCGCCACATTCTTTAAAATAATAAAATAAGCCGGTTCTCGACTTTCCGCTTCCAACACCACCACACAATATGCATCCATTATGAAGTCTGTTAACTGCATCTAACTGATACGGATACAGAAAATTTGTGGTATTCTTTTTCTGTGTGATCATTGTGTGGCATCACTCCTTACAAAATCTGTGCTATATGGTTTGTGCCTGAATGACTTTTTACTCTGATCTGTAGATGACGATCGTTCTAACTTGTAATATTCAGTTGATCTTGATATATCAAAACCAATCTTTCTGAATCTTTTGTCTACAGTATATTTCGTATATCTTGCCATTTTATCCCTCCGATTCTTCTAAACGGAATCCTGCATATTTCCATAAATCTTCTTTCATCTCGTCCATATCAAGCTCTCCGTCCTGCCATTTTTGATAATATTCAAGTACATATGCTGTAAATTCTGGTATTTTCTTCTCGTATGATTTCTGCCAATAATGGTCCATAAGTACTTCAAGCGGTAGAGTTAATAGCAACACCATCGCAGTATTTACGGCATCATATGTAGCTTGTTCTTTTACTTGTTTTATCCTGTCACCTATCTGCTGTTCTACAAGAGCATTAAGTTGAGCTTTTGTTAGATTATATGTTGCAGTATTTGCTTTCTGAGTTTCTCTCTGTTTTCTTCTGAGTTCTGCTCTGCTCATAAGTCAATCCTCTTCTAATTAAGTAATGCCTTATCAATAATCTGGAAGTTTGCTCTATGAATATATAACGGTTTTCCATCGATCATCAACTTTGTCATTTTCGGAAGATCGTCCGGAATATCCCAATATACTTTATCTCCAGAATAAGCTACGATAGGCTGTCCGAGCTGCGATTTAATCACTACTACTCTTGATTTACCAAATGCATTTTTATAAGAATTTACGATACCGGCAATAACTGTGTTCTCTGTAAACTGACCAGTACTATTACTGTAAATATCATCCTGTGTAAAGTCCGCTTCCGGTGTCAGTCCATCTCCTTCAAATATACAGGTGTCTCCGCAGCTCTGAATCTCTTTACCATCTACATTGATAGAAATAACCGAAGACAACTCATAATTACGGATAATATCACCATCACTATCATAGGAAGTTGTCTTTACTTTATTTCCTGTAATATTGATTTTGTCGCCAGTTGTGGTCATAACCAATTTTCCATAGTTATCATACGTATGAATTGCGTATCCATTACCGACAAGATCTCCTCTGATGTCACTGATAGCTGAATCAATAGCTGCACATCCAGCCAACGTCGCCACTAACATTACACATAAAAATGCTGTAATAATTTTCTGAATTTTGTTTTTCATCACACTTCTCCTTTACTTCCACACACGTCCTGTTTTCTTTGATTTAATAACAATTCGTCCTTCAATATGAAATCCGGATAACTCGCATATATTAAAGATCGTATCTAACAGTTTCTGAAACTTTGCCGATTCATCTTCTACATGCTTCATTGCCAAATATGCAGTCGGATCCATATAGCCCTCGCCATTTCTTTTTAAGTCTTTATTGTTCACTCTTCTGTGGCTCCTCTGTCTGTTTTATTTCTATATTATTATTTGCTTTCCCTTCACATTTAAAAGCTGCCGTTCTTTCAATACATGTACAGATTCGGTCTACCAGCGAATGAATACAAAGATACACAATAATAATCAGTACGATAAAAGTTACAAAACTAATGTTATTCATTATATAAAAAGTCCTCCTATTTTTATCAAAGTATCAATTACAAATTTGCAGAAATAATATACGTAAGCGATTACCGCTGTAATAACGACCGATACTACCCATAAAATAGCAAGGGCTATGCCATATAACAGATATATTATTCCGCTGATGATCATTACAACAAAATCAAATATCATTTCTGTCTTCTCCCTACACGCTCAAAATCCAGCAAGTAAGAAACTTTCACATGTAGTACCTGCGACAACTGTAAAATCCTTGTTGCAGATGGTATATATTTGCAATGCAGATAAGCACTTATCGTAGCTGGGTTAATGTCCAGTGCATCAGCCAGATCTCGTCGTGACATGCCACGGTACTTCATTAAATCGAATAAGCGATACGCGAATTCCATACTCCATTCTCTCTTTGACATAATTTATTTTTCGTCTCCTTTATAGTTCGGATTTTTTTCAAAGTTAACCGGTTTGTGTGAATGATAATTCATCGAATGTTTCAAACATTCATCACACGGGGGGGCACTTTCTCTCAGATTCTTATAATTGCACTGTTTACAATATTGATCGAAATATACTTCTTTATAAGAATATTCCATCTTACAGTCACCTCCGTCCTTAGTCATAAAAAAAAGAAAGCTCAAGAATTACCCAAGCTTTCGTCAATATTTTATTTCATATATTTGTTTACTGTTTTTTTTATTACATATTTTTTAAATTTAGTTGCTATATCTTCTGCAATACATTCTGTAGAAAATCCATTAAGAACCATTTGCGAAAAGTTTGGTATTGATAAATCCCATGTAAGATTCTCAAATGAATCAATTCTCACATATAATTTATCGTCACTAACTGTCACATAAATTTTCCCAACAATTTTCTCTTTCAGTTTTGCATGTAAATTCATAGCAATTAAATATTCATAATCTGCCATAATAAACAGCCTCCTTTTATTATTTTTCATAAAAGGTTCTGTTTATTACGCGAATTTACTCATCATGTGTATGAAAATTAAAATCTATGTATACAGCAATAGCCCATACTTCATCTGCTGTTGCGTGTATTTCTTTTAAATTTGGATCACTTTGCTTCCATTCCTCATACCCTGTCCCAGATTTAATAGCTATCAGAGCATTTTCTAAAGCGTGTTCTATACAAGTCATTTTTATTATACCACCTCATCTTCCGAATTATGACATTCATTATACTATATCTTGTGTTAATGTGTCAAAAATAAAAGAGCCCATCAATTAAGACAGGCTCTTAAACGTACTGCTATCCGATTTTCGGTGTGACCAATTTATCATAAATATCGATGGCTTCTTTTCCTTTAAAAGCGTTAACGATATCTACGGATTGGTTTGGATGTTTTCGTCCAACCAACAGCACACTTTCATCAGCATTTGATCCAAAATCGATACTGACTAACAGAGTGTCTGGTAACTTCTTTAAATTCACTTATTATCACCTCCTACAATGTATGTCTGAAAAACGATTCAACGGGTACATTTAGCACCGTAGATAATGCAGCTAAATGATTTGCATTAGGTACTCTTTTTCCGTTCTCCCAGTCACATAAAGCATCTCTCTTTACTCCTACTCTTACTGCTACATCTTTTTGATACATGCCTGTATTTTCTCTGGCTTTTCTAATCAAATTATAATCAAATTTAAGCATAAAAATATCCTTCCATTTAATATACTATAAGTTTCTTCTTTTCTCTGTCCCAAACGTATACATTATCACTAAGTATATCTTTAGGTTCCAATGCCGTCCGATTCACTGTATATACCATCTGTTTTACATCGCTTATCGATATACTCAGCTGATTTTTCTTAATAAACAATAATTCATGTTTACTACTTGGAATAATTATCAAATCAGAGTCATAATCGTCAGCTATTTTACCTATGACATCAGGCATACATAAATAAAACGCACCGAATATCATACTCGCATTCGTAATTATATAAAGTAACACATCATCATCGTTAAAACCCGTATCAATCGATACCATGCTGCTCATCATATCAATTATATTTTTTACTACAGGTGTACCTATATTTTTACAAGCATGATAATAGAGATATTCTTCTGTACAACCTAAATACTTAGCAATCTTATTATCAATAAGTAACCGCATGACTGTATCTTCTTTTTCTACCTGTAACCAATACTGAACTACCAAATTACTTGAATATCGGTGCGGAATATTATCAAGCATGTCAGCAGTTACGGCTTCAGGATGATTAAGAGATCCTACAATATTTTCAGGAGCGTTGTTAATAAATTCTTGAATATCAATCCTGTTCGTCATAGATTTGTTCTCCTTTCTTAGAGATACCTCATATAACAAGCGTACACAGTTTGTTGAAAATCGCATTGTTCTAATAGCTGTGAAAACTCTGTATCCGTCATACACTTTATTTTAAATGTAAGTTTCAATAGGAACATGTATATATCCCTAAACATGCTTAGTTCTCCTTTCTCGCATTATCTACAGTAATTCTGTATACTCTTTAATTAAATCATCAGAGCACCATTCTGGTTTGTCTCGATCTGCTAAATTATTCCATATACTTTTTATCAAGAATAACTGCTTCTCAACACTACCAGTTGATAACATATCTGGGTTGCGTCCGTACCGTATATACAATCCGCATTCCTGAATCAGAGAATCTAAAATATTGCATTGAATTTCTGTAGATAAATTTAAAATATTAACCACGATCTCTTTCTAAATATAATAGATAGTCCATTCTGTAGTGACCTCCGTATGCACTTACAGAATATATAGACTCGTCCATAATGAAAGCTGGTAAATCACTTTGAAGGTATCCTCTGTCATAATCGCATTCCGGATCGCCAACTACAGATTCACCATCAAAAATACCGATAAATCCCCAGTCTTTTGAATGATTTATAAGCACTTCATGAATAAAATCCCTAACTGTATATTCTTTGTCCAGAGTTACTGAATACGGCGCTTTTTGTTCTTCTTCAGGACCGAGCTGTTCTAAAGTAAACATGTTATAAGCCCCACTTTCCAATAGGTTCCCCAGAAGTTCCTGCTGATTCGCTGCTATCCGTAGCTTTAAAGTATGCTCCTTCTTTCTGAGGATACATAAATTCAAACATCAGGTAATTCGCAGCATCTAACAAATATTCAGTGTTTCCGGTCTCTTTGTATTTCTCTATACATAGATCGTGACTTTTAATAGCATCAACCAGCTTATCTCCAAAATTGGTTTTAGCCGGTCCGTACTTGTGAAAACTGACTTCTACTCTATTTTTTCTAAGAGTATCAAATCTGTCCGAATACTCTTTTTTCATATCAGGCTGCATTGGTATACACCGTCCTTTCTAAAATTAAAATAGAATCTCAGTACATTCCGCACCAAGATTCCGGTTCTTTTTTATTACTTTTTCTATGTCTTTATTAAATTCTGTGCCACATAAGCATAATGACAATGTCTCATACTTTGAAGTAACGACACCTACTGATCGCACATGCTTTAATTGAATACAAGCCTTTTTTCGATTAAACACTGGTACAATAATCTCATAATCATCTGGCAAGTTACTAATGATATCACGAAGATCCTTTACAGTAAGATTTTTAATATCTGGTTCTGGCTGTATTTTGGAGAATTTTTTGGTTAGTTCAATCTCTACAGTTTTATTAAAACTATATATTGATTCAACTTCTTCATCGTACCATTGTTCAATAAAATTCACTGCGAATTTATTGATATCATCGTTACTGGCACTAATACTACCATTCATGACCATATCTTTAGCTTTAGTTACGATGCTTACGAGTAATTTATCTCGCAGTTTTCTGCTGTTATTCATAAGGACACCTCCGTATTTTCTGTGTATACAATAAATATAAAATGAAAAGACCCAGTTAAATTATTTCAACCAGGTCCGTCTCATTTCTACTTATGGTTACTAATAGCTACTTTACAAATGTCCGTAACCATAGCTCCTAAAGTTACAATCAAGGCTGCTCCTACCCAGCCAGGAATGTTAATACTTTTGTCACCTTTTTTTACCTCTACGTTCATAATAGTTCTCCTTTCTACTAACCATAAATTTCTTTCATAACAGTCTTTGAAAATGACGCGAATAATAAGAGCCCCAGTTATTTTTATCTGAGACTCCTATTTGTCTTATGCATGAAAACCTATATCAACTTTGTTACTTGGCTCATTTTTGATATCTGTTTTTATTGTTTTTTCATATTTAAGTCCGGCAGCTTTACATGCATTTTGAGCATATTTGTTACCGCGTGATGCCATAGCCATAAGAATATCTTTGGTTATACATTCGTATACAAAAGTTACATCGTCAGCTACGTACTTACCCATAGCAAGTCCAAACCCAATTGCAAATGCTGCCTTTCTTAAATTTTTGGTGTCAATGATTACAGCCTTCATACTATGTACCTCCTAAATTAAATATATTTTCATGTACTCATAAAGGAGTAAGATTATATCGCGTATCATCACAACTTATTTATCTGCAGCTTTACCTTTGTTCTGTGTCTCCTGTTCATTTAGTACTTTTGCTTTCGATGCTGTAGTGTCAACTGCCGGTACAGATTCTGTCTTTACATCTGGTTCGCTAATCGCTTCAGATCCTGCGGGATTCTGCCATTCCAGTTTCTCCCACTGACAAATCTGTTTATTAGTTACGCTATCCTTGTAAGTAAATACACATTTATAGCGCCCCTTACCGCTTTTATCGATATAAATATCACCGATTCCTGCCTGAATTTCGTTACCTGGTTCTCCGTTACCTGTTAAATGTGCCATGCCTTTTTCCTCCTGTATTTATTATTCTTCTGGATACTCTTCTTCTGCAAGTCTTTCAGCAAATCGATCGACTTCCTGTGTTACCCAAAGTGCCTGTACATACGCTGCTCTAAACGGACCCTGTACCTCCCCATCATAAGGACGAATGTCTAAATCGACGGAAGTAATATCAATATTGTCAAGCATACCGATGGTTTCTGGAGTCAACGGTACAGTGTGCTTACCTGATTTTAAGTATACTTTAGGACCACGATCATTGAATTTAAGTTTCACCGGAAGATAAATGAACGGATCATCTCCTTCTTCTCTAGGTGCTTTAATCTTTACATTCCAACCGACGCCATACCTGTTAGTGTCTTTCATAAGAGCATCCGCCATTTCTTCAGCTGTAACAGTACGTCTGCTGTTTCCGTCATCGAGAGTTCCACCGGCAATAATCATAGCAAAGTTACGATCTCCTTCACGATTATACTTATCTCCAAGTCCTTTGAAATTTTTGAAGATAATTCTTGCGTCATTGATTTCCAGTACGTTTTTTGGTGCAAATGTGATTTCCATAATTTTAAATCTCCTTCGTTTTAATTTTTTTTGTTTGGAATAAAACATTGTTAAAAAGTTACAAATAAAAAGAAGAGCCTAAACCATAAGATCTAAGCTCTTTCTCTCTCATAAAAGGGTATGTTTTCATCGCGTATTACATCAGCATTGATTTTGCTATCGCTCTGATTATTTCTTTTTGACGATCGTTTAAGTCATGATACAGCGTGAATCCGGTTGCACCATTGTAGTCATCGCCAAATTGTGTATAATACATACTCTTTTTCCATAATTCTGGATATTCAGTTTTTAATTTAGTCAGCACTTTAGCCTGTTCATCATAATATTTATCAGAGATTACATTATTATTCATCTCATAATAAATATACGAATGCACTATAATAAAGCGCTGCAAGAAGTCGATATATTCCTGAGTTGTTAATTCAGCCTTTGTTTTCATATATTAACACTCTCTATGCAAATGGAAGCGTATCTTCATCGAATGGAACTTCTTCATCAGCATCAATCGGAATATTCATAAAATCTTCCGGATTAATATATGTAGGCGGATTTACAGGAATATATGGATCATCAGACATAAACCATTCAGAGTCACCATATTTATTGATTGTATCCACAGCATCGTCAACTAATTTAGTGAAATATGAAATGTCGATAGATTCCTCGCTTACATCTCGTACCATTTCTGACTCAAGCCACCGGTACCCAATAGTTCCAGATGCGGCAGCTCTTTTGTCACCGTCAATACGATAAAGTAATCCACCACCATGTCCAGGCTTAATAGGACAGAACTGACCAACTCTTCCAATAAAGTGATAGTCATGCCCCTCATCAATCTTCGGTTTCAATTCTGCATAAGTTGATTCAAATATGGTATCAGATACAAGTCCCTTTTTATACTTATCTTCTATCTTATTAAGATCTTTTTCATATTTAGTTACATCTGGCAATGTCTCATTAACATCCAAATATAATGCTCCTGCAGTTGCTGCAAATGTTTCACAAAGATCGTCAAAGACAATATCATCTTTACTGAACAGAGTCTTGAATACATATGGCACTGCAAACTGATCTCCTGTAGCTGTCCACCAAATTTCTTTTCCAGTAGCCTTGTCGATTTCCGGTTCTTTAAACTTAGCAATATAGACAGCCTTATTTACCAGACAGAACTTCTCGAATTCGGCTTCTGTTTCAAAGTTGTAGCCATATTCCTTACCGAAGTCACATACAAACTTCTGAATCTCTGGTGTCGCGTCTGGTATTTTAATTGAATCCGTCTTGATATGAGCCACAGTAAAGCCTCTACGCTGCACTTCCCGCTTCAGAAGTGTCATAAATAACGCACCACGTTTAGCTACAATGTTATCTTTATTACGATCGTCTCTGAAAGCACACGGATAAGTAGCTTTCGTCTGACCGTATACTGCATTTACAACAGTTTTTAAAGCATTCGCCAACATCTTTGCAGTAAGTTCGCCGTCAATAACTTTCTGAATATACGGTTTCAGCTTACCGTCAAACAGATCATCAATATCGTCCCATGCCTGATGCTTAATAGATACACGTCCCTTTACGATGTTCTCGAACTGTTTCGTATACTCCGGTCCAAACAGAACTTCAGCAATAATTGATGATGGATGCTGCCCGGTAACATCTCCGTCCCAAATACCACCGTAGATACCCGGTTCAGAATATACACGACCGCCCTCACCGATTTCTTCACCAAGATATGTAGATTTTCCATTCTTATATTCATATCCAGGAAAGAACGGTAAAATGCTCCATCCTTCAGGTAATACTTCTCCAGGAACATAGCTTCTATATACCGGAAGTCCATCAGCTCTGAACACTCGGAAATTATAAGTATGACCAAACTTTTCAACATATTCTTCATACTGATCGCTTCCTACTGGCTTTGAAAGATCCCGATAATTGAATTTACTCTGAGGATTTCTGTCGTTTCCAAATATAATTCGCTGAGACAAACTATTAGTCGTATCATTAACAGTCATGCCGGTAATTGATGCAAGAATCTCCCTGGCAATCCAGTCTCCTTTTAAATAATGGAACGCAGCTTCTGTTGCAACTACGTCATTTACACAATAGCCAGCAACTTTGTCCCATAACTTAGGATCAACCGGTTCGTCCCATGGAAGTCCAAGCTCTTGATGATGATCCCCTGCTTTTATGATAGCAATCTCCTCGTCAGTAAATTTCTTTTTCTTCAAATCATCTACTGACTGCTTATTCATTTCAATCTCAAGCTTCTTTAAACTCTTTTTATTACCGGCAGATGCAAAATCATAAATATCGGTATACGACAGGTTGAATGCTTCACTGAATTTCGCTTTACGACTGATAGCTTTATCCTTGTTAATAAGTCGCTTTGACAAATTATACAATTGCTCATTATCGTATCCCATCAAGCACGCGTAAATCATATGATTATCATAAGCCCTATTATTGAACCCAACTAATTTAAATTTAATAAGAGATTCAATATCTTCAGGTCTTGGATTAATCAATCTAACAACCGGTTTACCGATACCTGCAATCTTATAGCATACAAGAAACAGATTTGGAAATACTTCAATATCGTAAAATACAAGCTCATCCGATTCGCTGTCAGACATAGTTACACTTGTGTCCTCTGATTTAAATTTCATTTCGTTAACTATTTTCAAGCATGTTTCTGCCTGATTAGAGCTACTTGCCGCTAACATATATACAGCATTTTGCATATCAGTTACGTCATATCCGAGTCCACTATCATATGCTTCTTGTAAAGTTTTATAGATCATGTCAATACTTGGTTTAGTATTTACCATAATTTCTTTATTTAAATGCTTCTTAATAACCGCTCGGAGCATTTTTTCATTTTTTATACCGTCAAAATTGACCATTTTTTCCTTCCCCTTCTTCAAAGGTAATCCCGAACTGAGTATGGTTATTGCAAGTGATGTACATTTGATAAGTTTTCGTCTTAAAGAACTCTTACCAGTAAATACTTTTACTTCTATGTCTTCATCATAAATACGACTTAACTCGTTCGGATCACCATTGTAAATATAATGCAGATGAAGCCCCTTCCCACTTTTACTTACTTCTGCATATGTCGGTGGAAACTTATTGGCAGCCTCCAAATTTCGCTCTAAGGATTTCTCACCGTTTTCGTCTTTAAGATCAAAATCAATTACGATATGATTCTCTGGAACTTTTACATAGTGAAGTTTTGATGTATCCAGGTCTGATAGTTTTTTCGTAACTTCGTTCCATGCTTTCATTGGTGTTTCATTTGCTGACGCATACTGAGCCGGACAATCAGCACAAAATTCATCAAACGTAGATAATCGTTCCTGCAGATCAATCCATTTTGAATCTTCCTCAGTCTCCACTTTCTGTTTTCTACTGTCGCCCATATCGTTCTCAAAAATATCAGCACGAAAACCACTATAATAACTGGTCAGTTTCGTTCCATCCTCTTGTGTAAATCGATCTTCATAATTCCAGAAATAGTTTTTAAGCTCTTCCTTAAAACGTCTCATAGACATCGGTTTATATATCCGAGCTTCTTCTGCATACTGCTTATACATTTCCCATGCTGCTTTTAAAGTAGTATTGTCATTTTTCCGGAACAAACCATACGAATCGCACACATAGTTATAGAAATCGTTTGAGGCAGACATCATATTTTTCGGAATATAATCGTCATAATATTCTGGATCAGCCTTATAAACTTCTAAACAGTGATATGCAATCGCTCCTAATTCAAATTTGACCTGTTTATTAAGGCGCCTGTATTCACGTACTCCCAGTTTTTTGCCTGTAGGAGTAACATCAATAAGACGCCTTAATAATCCTGACTTACCGTCGGTAATCTGAACCGGTCTATTAGTACCCATAAATAAGAATGCTTCAATCTTATCTTCGTAGATACCTTTAAATTTTTCGTTAATTGGCATTTTTTCATGAGAAACTAATGAGTTCAGAACAGTATTATCTTCGATACGTGACAGATCTCCATCGTGCTGAATTGCAACTAACGGATTAGATTTGAATGTTTCAAGAGCGAAATCATTATTAGATTGACCAAGAGCTTTTGCATTGAATGTACAATAATATCCGTCAAACAACTCTTGTATAATATTTAGAATCGTTGATTTACCAGTACCAGCAGCACCGTACAGAACCATGAATTTTTGTATATGTTTGGAATCACCTGATACAATAGATCCTATAGCCCATTCGATTTTATGCCTCTCTTCTTCAGAATATAATGTTCCAATCAACTTATCGAAAGCTTCATAACTTCCTTTTTCAAGCGGATATGATAACTTTTTACTTGCATAAGTTTCCCGAGTTAATTCAGTATTGGCAAACACAAGTTCAGTATCAAGTGAATGGAAATTATCTCTCATCTGTTTCTGACAATACTTATGAAACTTATCAATTGATCCACTGTCAGCATCCCACATATATTTTATTTGAGTATATCCATTTATTCTGTCACTATGTTCTTGTACATATCGATCAAGTTCAGCATCAATAATATGTACAGCATCGTCTTCATCAGTACTCCATAAATGCCGGCTTTCATCCCAAATAGCATAAAAGTCTTTAGCTCTAATCATCAGATCCTTAGACTTTTGCATTTTGAATTTTGGAAAGACTTCAGTTCCTTCTTTAGTCGGTTTTGTTGCTATAGTCATGAAGTCTAGCATTCCATCCTACATCCTCCTTCCATTATAAATATAAGAAACAGCAGTCTCGAAGCACCAGTCCTTTTTATCGTTGTAAGTAAACACAAAGCATTTATCACAATCTGTCCGAATACATATACTGTTACTTGCAATAAAATACCACTGGCAAATGGTTTCGACATACTGCGGAAATAACCTTTTAAATTCTTTATAAATATTTTTCTGAGTCATGACACGTCCCCTATGCTATTGTATCTAAATACCACAACATGCAAGTCCACGTCTCTACATCACGTAAATCGTATTCGCAATCTCGGATAATAAACAGACTACCATGTCCATCAGGTTCATATTCCCTTTTTAAGAATCTCTCAATAACTCTTCTTACATATGTCTGATTGAACATTCTGTCTGTCATACCACCTAATCCAAGATTATTTATCATTTTCCAAAACCACTGAACTGTTCGGTCTCCTTTTTTAGGATCGTCCATGATTTCTTCGCATCGATACGCCATGGCAAGAATCATTTCCAATACACTACAAGGTCCATCCAATTCATGATTTACTGTGATATGATTTGAATATGCAAACTGCCACCGTAATCCTTCTTCCCCATCTCCAGCTCGATTACTATCATCGTCTAGTAACCAAGTGTAAGGAACTGTATGAAGATACGAAAGAAGTTTACGGTAACTGTTTTCATTTGCGAAACGCTTTGCTGAGACAGTATTGTACATCCACTCAAAGTACTCTCTCTGTAAGTCGTTACTCATCCATTACGTCTCCATAATACGCCCCGTATTCACGCATGATCTCGTAAACAACTTTATCATTTTCATTTACGACATATACTGTGTCAGGGTCATCCTCATACTCACCGAAATGATTTTTAAAGTCACTGCCGATCAGCTCAATTGCATTAGTTACAATTTTATTATCATCATTTGTGATTACACCGTCTGTGTAGTACCATAACGACAGTGACGGATATTCGCTTTCCTGAAATTCATCAGGACTGATTACTCTAATAGGATCCATAGATTTGCTCTCCTTCTCTTTTTTCTCAGAAGACTCCTGAAAATACTGATTATACTTAATAATGTTCTCAGCTTCTTCTTTTTCAGAGTCTTCGATAGTATTTTCAGTTGTATCCTCCGGCTGGTTCTGCTCATCTTCGCCCCAGTCAAAAGGTTCGTCGTTCATCTCAGCTTCGTGCTTTTTTTTCATATATCTCCAAGTAACCGCTGAACCGATAAAAGCTCCCATAACCAAAAATGCTACATCATTTAAAATATTTCTACTCATAGTCCATTACCTCGTCTTCACTTTCATTGTTATCTTTGATAGTTATTACTGTAACTGCTAATCCTCCAAAGAATAATGCGATTGATATCAATATTCCCCCTGTGATATGTCGCCGTTTGTTGCTTCGTAAAATATCATCCAAAATGCTCAAGTTTTCTTCCCACTTTTCCATATGCAGATACCCTTTCAATAAAAGCTCCGACTACACGTTTAGCATCGCAACTCCACTTATAAAACATATACCTGCTATTGTTGCAAATAAAACATACAGTCTCTTTTTCATAATTAGTCACCTTCACCTTTCAAATGCGAATTTTACAGCTTATAGCAATTCTTTTTATTGTATTCACCCTATAGAGTTATTCTTAGGCTTTGAACCAGCAAATACAAACCACTGATTACCTATCATATATCCTTCAATTTGGTCCAACTTAATCCACGCTCGTACAGTTGCTACTCCAACTGAAAGACGTACTGCAGCTTCGTCTAATGTCTCAAATCCTAAGATTTTCTCACCGTCATATATGGGTTCATTTTCTAAATTATTTTGTAAAATGTATTGTATATAATCATGCCCGGTCAAGATGAAACCTCCTTTCTCATAGATTCACCGGTGCCGGAAAATCGTACATATCACGATATGGATTACCAGAGTAATATGTACGAAGTCCTGTCATTCAGATCTGATTATAAATTACGCCATCGACATTAAAGTCTAACAGAATAGTTCTCTCATATCCGTTTACGAAATCGCGCTTTTTAGTGTTGTACAGATCATAAATACCGAAATCAATGTAATTATCACCATTTGGATGCTTTTCATCATAAATCCATCCTACTAACTGACCAGCTGCTGTACGCGGAATACCAAGCATATCATACACTTCATTTAAAAACAGAAATCCTTTATCTTTGAGCATAATGTTAGCGTATTTCTGCTGATCTAATAAGAATTTAAGATTAAACTCAGGATTCTTTGTCCAGCCATTGCATCCATCATCAAAGAACTTTGCATATTCACTAACATCATTCGGATTTACTGTCTGAACCGTCTTGGTTACTTTCTTTTCTTTGCCGGTTTTCTCATTTACAACAGTTTCTTCCACCTCAGCAGATTTGATATTATATTTAAGTTCTTTATCTAATTCCTCACCAAACTTCTCAATAACACGGCTACGATAATCTTTGAAACTCTTATCCATAGACGCATAAGCTGCAGCAATTGCTACATTTCTTTTCTGAAGAATATTGTGTCCAGCCAGAATTGCAGTAACAGATACAGTACCGAGAAATACTGCCGGCGCATATAACTTAGCAAGCTGGAGTCCTTTTTTACTATACAGAATAGTCAGATCTTTCTTGTAATCTGTTTCTGTATACTCCTCTGTGTAACCATTGTCTTCTACATATTTCTTTGTTTTCTCGATGTCACTATTAGATTTTTCCAGAATTGTATCAAGTTTCGTGGTTGCTTTACATGCCATTACAGCACTCGTCACAAGACCAACAACCCCGCCAACTACAAGAAGCTCTGGACTGTGCTTTTTAAGCTTGAAACCTACTTTGTTGACTTTTCTTGCTACATTACTTGGTAATTTAATTTTATTCATTCCTATTTCCTCTCTTATTTTTGTTTTATCTTTTTACTCCATTTTGAATTTAATCAATCGGCATAGCTTTAGGCATTTTCAGATAATACCCGTCTCTACCACGAATAACTTCCGCAGTTCTGATATTGAACCATCCGTATCTCTGAGCGGTGAACGGCGCGGTAAGACCTGCTAAATCATACATATCAGCAACCGTTACCATTCCGTAAGATGCTACAATGTCCGACATCTGTTGTCTTACAAGTTCTGCGTCTGCTCTTGTATCGAATGATATGTCATCGTAATCGAATCGTGATGAACCACTTCTTGCTGGCGGTCTGTCACGATCATCATAATAACTACGATATGACGGACTACTATTAGCCCGACCTGATCTGCCTGACCGGTTCTTATTTCCACCGAATAAAGCTGTAGTCGCTTCGATGATTACATCTGAAATTGCATTTTTAATAGCCGGTATCAACACATCCGAAAAAACATACGATTTAACATTGCTAATATCATCAGCTAAAAATAATCCGCTGAGCTTACGCATTTCATTTGGTTTTGTTTTAGCTTTCCCGCTGATTACTTTCTGCACTTTTTTATTGTTTGCAGATTCAGCAGCTTCTTCTTTACTCCTGTGGGAGTTTGGTTTATATTCAGCCATTACTACCTCCGTTTAATTAACTATTTTGATTCGTCCAGGTAAGACAACAGGCGTACCTGGAAGTCTGTTATTTTGTTTCTTGAACTGATATGATAAATTGCTACGTGCCTTTCTTACAGTTGGAGCCATCGTTTCACCTTTCCAGCGATCAGTCACCAAGTTATCAAAAATCAGCACCGGACCGTCATATACATATCGTTTATACGGTTCATATTCCTGCATAGAGTTCACTCCTCTTGTATACTGTTTCTATCCAAGTCGTGTAGGTTTTGGAATTCTAAGCTCATATCCGCTACGTGTTCGTACAACTGCAAATTTTGATGCATCGAACCATCCATACAGCGTTGATTGATACTGGTTATACATACTGTAAATGTTTTCATCAAGCGTATATTCACGTACCTCAGCCACTGAAACACACCAACAAACGTCCACAGTATCTTGTATATGTTTCAGCACTTCCTCAGCATCAGTTCTACATGGATAATCCTTACAGTAATACTCATAATCCGAAAATGTTGAGCCTACTTTTTGATGTAAAGTATCGACTATCCATTGCTTCAAATATCCCATCTTCGCAGCATAAGATAACACCTTAATTCCGCATGTCCCAAAACCTACAGTTACTCCACTAATGAACGTCAATGCATACTTAATTCTTTTTCTCATATTTGCAAAAATCCTTTCATATTTGATAAAACAAAAAGAGAAACCCGAGATTTTACTCTCAGATCTCTCTTTTAAATAAACGTTTTACTCTTCAGTTGATTCTTTCTCGTCAACTACTTCTGCTTCTGAGTCCACTGTGTTTTCCTCATCCACATCATCGTCTGCTGGTTCTTCAACTTTTACAATCTTATAATGAGTGCGTTTCTTTTTAGGTTTCCCATCTTTCTTATCTTTGTGTTTCTTTACAAGTGCTGCTCCTGCCGCAATTGCAAGTCCAACTCCGCCTAAGACTAATGCTACTGCCTTTCCAGATCCGCCTTCACTTTCAACTGCATCATCAAATCCAGTTTCCATAGGTGTTTCTGTTACCATAGTTTCCTCTGTTGTTTCCATTACTTCATTAGTTGTTTCGTTCATATCTTTTTTCCTCCTAAAGATTTTTATTTATTTTTTTTCATAACAGTACATGTATTTTTCGCGTGACCGATTTAATACAAATCATCGTACCCGTATTCCGGACGCGATAAGAAATCCATCACAACATATACTTTTCCATCCTTTACGATCGCATCACTGGTCACTACATCAATATAATCTTTATCGATACGCCAACCGATATAGTCAGATGTGCCAGTATGCTCGATGCCAACTTCATCATAAAACTGACTCAGAGATACATACATATCTGATCTCATTTTTCGATTCAGTTCGTTTGCTGCAGCATCTAGTTTATTTTTACTTGACAGAAACGGTTGATTCGACATGGCATCAATAAACCACGTATCTCCATCACCGGCGATTACAACGTTTGACTTCTTCTCGATTGTACCTTCTGGTGATACTTTATTTACCTTGTCTTCAGCCAGCTTCTGTTTGATTTCGGTTACTTTCTTTTCGCCAACAACTTCTGTAACCTTTTCATTAAGTTCGTTATAAGCAGTCTTGGATAACTCATACGCTGAATATAGTGCTGCGTGTCTTCGAGCACTTACTGTATTGGCTCCGATCAAACATCCAACCGATGCGCTGCCCAACAATAATGCCGGAATGTACGGTTTCCAAGCTACTTTCACAGTTTCCACTGGTTTTAACTTAATAATCTGATTCGCCGTTGACTGTCCACTATCATAAGCTTCCTGTGACAATTTTCGATTCTGATTATCGATCTCTTCATCAATCAAATCCAGTGCTTTCGGAGTTGCTTTGACCGCCAGTACTACCGTAGTAATCATACCGGCAATTCCGAGTCCGGTTAAGATTTCGGGGCTCTTTTTCTGCACTACTTTTTTCGCCATTTTGAAACATTGCTTTACATTTAATTTGTTCATGATTTGCTCCTTCCTTATGAACATACTTTTGTATATAAATAAAAGAGACCCAATCATATGATTAGATCCCTCTCATTCCCTACTCTTCAGAAGATTTCTGCTTCTCTTCCACAATTTCAGCAGCTCTCTGTGCAATTTCTTCTGTTTCATCTTTGCTCATCAGAATATTTACTAAAAAGCTTCCTGCTCCAAAGACCGCTGATGCCACAGTCAAAATTGTTTTCTTGTCTACCTTAATTTTGTTCATGTCTGTTCTCCCTTCTGTTTTCTCATAATAGAGTTAGATGTAATCGCGAACAAGAAAAAGAGAATATGTAGGTCCGGTTTGACTCTTAATCTTAATCGCCTACTGTTATTATCGCCAGGGACTTAATGCCCTATATTCTCTCATAACACACCTTGTAAATTTCGCGAATTAGTAATATTCCTGAATGGCAACCGTTGGTTCTGGAACCATTTCTATGGCATAACATTCCAGCCCGTCGTCCATTGTGATTTTACGGTGGTTGAAGTCTACCCACATAGTAGATTCATCCTCCATAACCCATCCAACCTGATCACCATATTCTGTTTTATCGATGCCCAAAAAGTTATAGAACTCATTCAGATATATACCTGCATTCATACAATAGTTTCGATTCAGATGATACTCAGCCTGTAGTACCTGTTCTATAGGAGCGTTGAAATATCTATGACCGAATTCGTCATAAAAGAGAATCGGCTCACTGAAATCTTCTTCGAGAAACTGTGTACAATCACTAAACATATTAAAAGCATGAATATACCGTTCTTCCGCATCCTCAGCAGCAATGGCTTTTACAATTTCATTATGCTGCTCCTCACCGTATAGCTCTATAAGTTTACGACGGTACTTCTTATATGATTGATCCAGAAAAGCATAAGCACTCATGATGGATGCCTGCTGTCTCTGGTTCAGGATCTCAGCACTTAATATACAAAATATAGTAGTGACTCCTAATACAGCAACCGGAACGAATGGCTTATATGCAGTCTTTACGACATCCCATTTTGAAAGTTCGTCATCAGACTCTTTCTTTGCCTTATCGATTAAGTCCAGTGCTTTCGGTGTCGCTTTTACCGCTAATACAGTAGTAGCGATAACACCGATACTGCCCAGGCATGTTAATCCAATCGCTACGTGATTTCTATTAAACTTTATTTTCTTCAATGAAGTCCCTCCTTACATCGGTAAAAATTAAAAGAGCCCCATAATTAGGACTCCTTTCTCTTTAAATCTACAAGTTCAATTTTTCTCTGACTTTCTCTCTTTGATTCCTTATAATGCAAATTTGTTATGAGTTCTACCTCGTCCATATAAACGCTGTGTATCAAGCTAATAAGTTTATCGTAATCTACTTCTTCTCCATTTTTAGCCTTATACACAGTATCTACCATGTTTGTGTACTTCTCACTTGCTGTCTGCATCATTACTTCAAAGCCAACGTTCATCTTAATAATCCTCCTTTAAAATCAACTCTGTATTTCATTAAAGGACCTGTTCATATCGCGAAAAAGAAGAGAAGCCCATTTAGGACTCCTCATCAATACGTTCCATAATTCTACTAAATTCGGTTTTATTCATTTTTCCATCTACATCCAAATGAATCTGAACATCGCCGTCAACTACATCAATTTGTACATCATTCAATTGGATATCTATTTTATATCCTAATTGTTTGTATATTCTCTTTGATATAATTTTAGCTACAAGTCCTTTCATAAATTTTGTAGACAATTTTATTTTCAATAAATCCATCATAGTATTTTCCTCCTTATGATACTGTTTTCATAAAGGAATGTGTATTTTTCGCGAAGAAAGAAGAGCCCATTATTTAGGCTCATTCTCTTATCTTTTAGAAAGTTCTTCTATCACCTTCTTACTAATCTTTTCGTCAAGTATCTTTTCAGCATTATTTTTAGATAGCAGAGTTAAACCTGCTCCTATTACTGTTACTGCAAATTTAGCTATTCTGATAGTTTGCTGTGATAACATTTTATTTACCTCCTTTCTTTTTTTCTATAAAAGAACAAGTAAATGTCGCGAATTATATATTCCGACGGTCAAAGCAGGTTTCCCATCGTTCCCTTGGTATTGGCTTCATCTTTAAAGCCCACATAATTTGACGTACTGATACTGTAGGATATAACGAATTATCTGCCGGTCCGGATCTATCATCGAAAAACTCTTTGAATCCGGTATGTAGATATATGTCATCTACCAACCATGGATCTATTTCAGTCCAATATGTAGATTTTGTTTCTGAGTTATATCGCTGCTGTATCACAACCAGCCCATTATTATCCATTTTGAATAAAGTACCAGATGAATAAACAGGATGATTGCACTGATATATACTGCCATATGTCGCTTTGTATATTTGAGGTTTCTCATAAAAATACCTCATTGATAGGTCAACTCCTAATAGTGTAATTTCGTGAAAAAAGAAAAGAGCCTTAGATTTCTCTAAAACTCTCTTTACCAAGTGTTAACGATTTTGTTCCTGTTCTTTTTTAGTTTTCCTCACATCCCTAATAGCCGAAATTACATAACCTGCTGTAACGCTTAAACCTCCAATAATTGCTCCTTTGATCCATCCCTGTCTATACAGATCTGCTCCCATAGCAATTAAGGCGTCCGAATGCTCTACTGCAAGTGCTTCAATTTCTCTTTTCTGTGATTCAGTTATTAATGGTTTCATAAATCATTACCTTCCTTTCTATAAAAGAATATGTATTAATCGCGAGTAAAAAAAGAAGAGACCTAGATTTCTCTAAGCCTCTTTCAACTTTATGTATTCTTCATTCTACTTCTTTGGAAGTAATCTCTGAATGAATCCTCTGCCCATTATTGTTGTAAAGGTTCCGGTTTCCTCAAATTTGATAGATTTGCATGTACCCCAGACTGTTACACAAAGTCCGCCAATACCTACTACACCTGTCAAAATATTCTTGATAAGTGAATCCGTCTTTTCATGCTTGAGCTGTTGCTCTTTCATAATACGATCGTTTTCTCTACTTTCGTATTTATCCTGATACTCCAAATCAAGCTTGTCGATATCATTATACTTATCCAAAAGCTTTGTCAGAGTTTCGGTAGCTGCCTTATGTTCTTCTGATCCGATTTCCATTCCACCAATTTCTTCGAGTTCGTCCTGAATCTCTTTTTCCAATAATTGTTTTGTATTCATGTTAGAATCCTCCTTTTTGTATTTTGTTTGAATACATTTCATAACAGAACTAGTTATTCTCGCGTGAGTACGATTCGCGTTCTTTTCTTCAAATTCTGGTCTGGAAGAATTCTCATATTAACAGTGTAAAGATCTTCTTCGTCTGGAACTGGCTCGATTTTGAAATAACCGTAAGCTGCTTTGGTATAAAATCCTACTATACCTATCAGAATTCCTGCAACCATCCCGATAACAACACAAATTCCATATGCCATACTTATATACCTCCATTTCATTTTGTTTTATGAAAATCCCACCCCGGGAATTTTTCACAATAGAAAAGTAACATTATAACCAGTAACCTCTATACTGGATGTGCTAACCTAGATTAAAATTTCTAAGCTAGATTAAAAAAAGAAAAGAGCCTCAGATTTCTCTAAGACTCTAATACTAAGTTGATGTTAGCAATCATATTACTTACGATTCTTTTCAACACATAATATGCTGATTATTGAAATAATGTATATTCCAACTATCGCCACATCACTGCTGATAGCATGTTTATTCTTCATACGATTTCATCTCCTTTCCTATAAAACAACTTGTAAATTTCGCGTGTAAATAAAAAGAAAAGAGACCCCTTTTATCGAGTCTCAATCTTTTTCATAGATGCTTTAACTAATACATTACCTTCTTTATCAAGATAAGTCATTGTTCCGTCATCTGCTTTCTTTACCTGATTAGAACCATTATTATATACGTTATCCATAGTATTCATAACTCTAATTCTTCTCATTCTTTCTGCACATGTCATCATAATAAGTTCCTCCTAATTTTAGTTAATAATAATTAAAGTTTCTTTCTATAACGTACCATGTATTTTTCGCGTGTAAATAAAAGAAAAGAGCCTCAGATTTCTCTAAGACTCATAATCTTATTTACTTCAACACTTTCATTTCTGATAATATATCTGAAAGTCGTTCTCCATTTTTCTTACGCTGATCTATTTCCAACCATTCTTTATTAGAAAGTTCTCTACGCAATCTCCAATAATGTCCAAGAGATCTGTCATAGCAATATAAATCTTTCAGTGTTTCCTGCTTGCGTAAATTGCTTCGCTTAGATACAACTTTTATAATTGTTGTAATTCCTCCGATTGCAACTGGTGCAAGTGTAATCACCGCTTCTTTATTTCGCATACACCACTCTTTTCCATTTTGAATTTTTTGTTTTACTTTCTCCTTAAATGCTCTTTTCTTAGCTTCACGTTTGAAATCTTCCATTGATACCACTTCCATAATTTATGCTCCTTTCAAAGTTTCATTTGTGTTTCTCATAATAGAAGGAAATTCTATCGCGAAAAAGAAAAGAGCCGGTTAAGACTCTTCTCGTTCCATATTTAGTTTTATTACATCAATACATAATCCTACAATATCGGCATGATCTTTACATTCTTTTATAAAAATCTTTCTTTGATGCCTCCTGATTGGATTAAAATCTTTCTTTAATTTGATTTTAGTCTTCTCAGCACACTCCAAGAAAATTTTTCTTCTGTCCTCAAGATCTACCAATATTTTGTCATATCCTGTCATAGTTATAATCCTCCTAATATTCTTTCTATAACACACCATGTATTTTTCGCGCCTGACATAAAATAGTACTGTACATGTCCCCTTTTCAGGTACTATAATAATCTCAAAGGAGGATCGATACATTATGCATAAGTATATTGACATAACAGATGAAGATGAAATTGAAAATGCTTTCTTTAACGAGGAGCCGGCATGTGAATGCGGGTGCTGTATGGAACCAATAGGTGATACAGATACATTCAGATGCCCAGATTGTGGTTATACTGTTGATATTAAGGATTACGCTATAAACGGACCGTTCTCAGACATTTTATCGGTCTATTATGCGGATGACGTACCTGGACCGGGATGCAGGGATTGTGGCAATCCAGCTTATCCACTTTGTAGAACATCCTGTCCACTTTTTGACGACTAATCTCTTATTTTGTTGAGCAGCCAAAAGAACCTCCGATAAGTTTCATAGTATACATCTTTACAGCAAGGAATATTATATTTAACCCTAATAATGTCATATGATATCCCTTCAGTTACTCCGATTAAAATGTATTGTGCAAGCTCCGGATCGGATTCTTCAGCTGCTCTTTCTATCATATTCATCTTTTCACACAGACTCGCTCTTACGATGCTTATTCGTTCTGTTGGATTTGACATATGATAGTGAGTCCGACATAAATTCAGATTACTGCTGTTACTGGCAAAAAATCCAAGTGAGGCATACGACTGTTTCCATATTGGATACTGAAGACAAAAATGCTTTAATTCATAATACCGGTGCCGTTCTATCCAATATGGATTTTTCTTTGATACTTCAGCTCTTATAGTTGTTCCCATTACACTCGTTCTCCTTTCCATATGTAACCTGTCTCTGCGTATAACTTAGCCGGTGAAATATAATAATTGATGCGTCCTTTCCGGATATCCATATCTTCTATCTTCGTGATAGTTTCACCTCGTCTTACTGCAGTTCCAATATTCAAGTAACCAGTTATAATACCAGCTCGTACCCAGTTACTGTCCTTACCGTATACTTTGGCTGCAATTTTCACTGGTACTGAGCCTTTTCCAAATTCAAGGTTTTCCATTTTGAATTCATCTCCTTTCATCTGCTATGGTACACATTTAATTAGCATCAGTAAAAACAAAGTAAGTGGATAATATTTCCAGACATAACAAAAGAAAAAAAAGAAGAGCCTCAGTTTTTGAAACCCTTCTTGTCTCTTTCTTTCCATCGTATCATGGTCATCTCACATGGATAATCCTCGTACTCTAAATCATCTGGTGATATCCATCCGTTAAGTACACCGTTAACAATGGCTTTATCGTAATGTATGTGTGGAATTATATGCTCCGGTAATTCTCTATGTACTCTACCACATTTAGTGCATTTTAATCTTCTAATGTATATGTATGTTTTTACTCCTTTCTGTATCTTTATCATTCGCATAACATGGTCATACAATTTCAAAGTACCTCCGCATACAGGGCAAAATAATTCACCCTCATAAACCATACGCAAGTTACCTCCAAATATTGTATTGTACAAAATGTAGGAGTTGACGTGTCCCTACATCTATATGCTATAAAAGGATTGTAACGAATTCAATAGGAAAGGAATGGTAATTATGCTAATCAAATGTCCGGAATGTGAACTGCAGGTAAGTGATAAAGCTGCTTTTTGTCCTCACTGTGGATATGTCATTACAAAATCTAAGGTGTATTCACCAAAAAGAAACCAAAATAAAAGGAGGCGATTACCTAATGGGTTTGGTAGTATTGTCTTACTTAAAAACAAAAATTTGAGAAAACCGTACCGCGCACTTGTTACAGTACGAAAAACATCAGATGGAAAATTTATAAGAAAGCCATTAAAACCAGACACATATTTCAAAACATATAATGAAGCGTATGAAGCTTTACTTGACTATAATAGATCACCTTACGATATAGATATAAAATCATTGACTATGCAAGAAGTGTTTGATCGGTGGTTTGATGATTATAGAAAAGGGTTAAAAGGAAGAAACTCTGAACGTACCATTACCGCCGCTTGGGCTTATTGCTCTTCTTTGTACGATATGCCTATTAGCTCAGTAAGAGTACTTCATTTAAAAGACGCAATGGAAAATGGAATATATGTAGATAAGAAGGGTGAAAGTAGAACGCCGTCTCCATCTACAAAAGAACGAATCAAATCAATGTTTAATTTGATTTATGATTATGCAGTCGCCAACGAAATAACCGATCGTAACTGTGCTAGAATGTTTAAACTTAGTAAGAATATTATTGAAGATTGTGAAGCACTAAAACGTAGTCATATACCGTATACAGCTGATGAGCAGAAAAAATTATGGGACAGCATAAGAGAAGAAGAATCCTGGTCAGAGATAGTATTGATTCAATGCTATATGGGGTGGCGTCCTCAAGAACTTGGATTAATTGAGCTTGAAAAAGTAGATCTTGAAAACTGGGAAATAACTGGTGGTATGAAGACTAAAGCAGGTACTAACCGAACAGTTCCTATTCATCCTAGAATTAGACCTCTTGTTATTAAATGGTACAATAAGGCACAAGAGTTGAACAGTGAATACTTATTTAATTGTACCGATACGAATACGGCAAGATCTAATTTGAAATTAACATATGATAAGTATAGGCGTAGAATAGAAGCACTTGTTGATGCTTTAGAATTGAATCCAGATCACAGAGCTCACGATGGAAGAAATACTTTTATAACAATGTGTAAAAATGCTGGGGTTGACGAATATGCCATTAAAACAATGGTGGGTCACGAAATATATGACATTACTGAAAAAGTCTATACTAAGCGTGACCCACAATGGTTACATAATGAAATACTGAAAATACAGTAGTTTTTTGATATCTAGTGTATCAGTAGGGTGTATCAGTAATGTATCAGTAGTATATCAGTTACCTACTTTTACACACTTTTTACTACCATCTACTGCATTCACAAGTCCTTATTTTACGCGGTTTTCTTAGAATTTACCAGCTTTGTGAGCTTCCTCGATACTTACAGCAACAGCGAC
>ENA-OOZG01000244-OOZG01000244.1-human-gut-metagenome-genome-assembly--contig:-NODE-244-length-46791-cov-5.662616_pt1 | contig 46791 bp, 48 predicted proteins | sample MGYA00241706_ERZ501384 | MGnify/ENA primary metagenome ERZ501384 (study PRJEB25962, sample SAMEA2042742) | human gut metagenome | biome: human gut; feature: human-associated habitat; material: faeces...
TTATCAAATACATGAATTTTTTCCATATCCAGAGCAAATTTAACTTTATCGCCTGTTCTGGCAGTTGTACGAGGATTTACTCTTGCTGTCAGATGGAATCCTTCGATATCGAAGTATAAGTAAACTTCAGCACCAAGTAATTCATAAACAGTAATGTCACCTTCGATTACGCTTTCTGGATGAGAAGCGATAGCCATCTGTTCGTCAGATACATGTTCCGGACGAATACCAAGAACAACAGTTTTTCCATCATATCCGCCGTCGATTAATGCTTTTTTCTTAGAAGCCGGAACAGTCAGAGTAGTTTTACCAATCTGAAGTGTAACATCTTCACCTTTTACATGGCAAACAGCATCTAAGAAGTTCATCTGAGGAGAACCAATGAATCCGGCAACGAACAGGTTGCATGGGCTATCATACAGATTCTTAGGTGTATCAACCTGCTGTACAACACCGTCTTTCATAACTACGATTCTTGTACCCAGTGTCATAGCTTCTGTCTGGTCATGTGTTACGTAGATAATTGTTGCTCCTAATCTTTCATGAAGTTTGGAAATCTCAGTACGCATCTGAACACGAAGTTTAGCATCCAGGTTTGACAGAGGTTCGTCCATAAGGAATACTTTAGGGTCACGCACGATAGCACGTCCCATAGCAACACGCTGTCTCTGACCACCGGAAAGAGCTTTCGGTTTACGGTCAAGCAGTTTCTCCAGGTCAAGGATTTTAGCTGCTTCTTTAACCTGTTTGTCGATCTGATCTTTCGGAACTTTTCTCAGTTTCAGACCGAATGCCATGTTATCATATACGGTCATGTGCGGATACAGAGCGTAGTTCTGGAATACCATTGCGATATCACGGTCTTTCGGCTCTACGTCGTTTACTACTTTATCGTCAATTTTCAGAGTACCATCGGAAATCTCCTCAAGACCTGCGATCATACGAAGTGTTGTAGATTTACCACATCCAGATGGTCCTACGAAGATGATAAACTCTTTGTCAGCGATTTCCAGGTTGAAGTCTTTTACTGCTTCAAAACCGTTCGGATATCTTTTTGTAATGTGCTGTAAAGATAAACTTGCCATTTTTGAATCCTCCCTAAATAAACATCATGCGTTTTATTATGAGTTTTGCATTTGCATCTCTCTTGCTTATGGGACTAGTATACCTTTTCTACCCGCATTCGACCATGCCACAATTACACAAACTTTCCTCCGGCAGATTGGCAATTCTGCTTTCGGATTTTCTCGAGCCGTTCTCTTCTGTCCACTTTGCACAAACAAAATGTTCACTCTTATACAAAATGACGAAACGAAAAGTTTATATTCTCTTCATTGCATTTTTCTGAAAAATTCGCTATACTTTTCTATGATGTCTGCCAGCCGGAACGTTAATCGGCGGCACACTTAATTCAACAGAAAAGAGGAACAAATTATGAGTTTTTTCAGCCTGGACAGTAAGTTCTCGCAGATTATGGGCCGTGTCTTCGACCTGATGATGCTGAACATTATTTTCCTTATTATGTGTATCCCGATTGTGACAATCGGCGCCAATTTCACAGCAATGTACTACGTCACGCTGAAGATGATCAAAAATGAGGAGACGTATATCTTCCGTACCTACTGGAAATCCTTCCGCGAAAACTTCAAGCAGGCAACTGCCATCTGGCTCATCCTGCTGGCGGTTCTGATTGTTCTGATTCTTGATCTTCTGCTGGTCATGAGAATGCCGGGTACCATCACCTACCTGCGTTTTGTTTTCCTGGTACTGATCTTTTTCGAGGCCATGGTACTTTCCTATGTATTTCCGGTACTGAGCCGCTTTGACAATACTGTAAAAAACACGATCAAGAACTCCATCCTGATGGCAATCCGCCACCTGCCGTGGACCATCATGATCCTGCTCGTCAATCTCTGTCCGCTGCTGATCTATGTATTCTCCACGACAAAGATTGTCAGCTATCTGATTCTTCTGATGTTCCTTCTGGGCTTTTCCACGGTAGCGCTTGGATGCTCCTGGTTCTTCGTAAACAAAATCTTCCCATTCTATATGCCTGAGGAAGAAAACGAGGTTCTGACACCGGAAGAAGAATCCTTACGGGCACTCGAAGCAATGGACAGACCAAGCCCGCTGACTGAACGTTCCGATGACGCTGCTCCGGCTGAAACTACCGATGCTGCAGAAACTGCTTCGGAAGAGGAATCTGCAAGCCCGGCTGAACAGACAGAAACAGACGAAACAAACGAATAAATAAACTGCATTTCATAAACAACTCCCCGCCGGGAACCGCATCTGCTGCGTGTTTCCCGGCGGGGAGTTGTCGTTTTCTATTCTCTTTTATTTTTCAACACTTCTCAGGCATCCTGCTGTGCTTCCTCCTGTACCGCTTCCGGTACGATCATCGGAGGCATCGGTTTTTTCTCCTTTACAGCTTCATCAAACGTAATCGTAACCTTGAACAGGTCGCCGTCCAGATAAATGTTGAAGCTTCCATGCTGCAATACCGTTAGGTTCTTTGCGATTGAAAGACCCAGGCCGCTGCCCTCGGTGCTCCGGCTGACATCGCCGCGGATAAAACGCTCCGTCAGTTCATCTGCCTGGAAGTTCAGCGGGTTCTCGGAAATGTTCTTAATCGAGAGCTGAATCTTTCCGTCTTTTTTGATGGCATCCACATAAACCCGTGTTCCCGGCATGGCATATTTGCAGACATTTACGTACAGGTTCTCAAGCACGCGCCAGATGCGGCGGCTGTCCGCACGGATCAGAAGCGGTTCCGGCTGGAGAATACAGATCAGGTCGAGATTGCGGCCTTCGAACCGCTCCGCAAATTCTCCGTTCACCTGCTGTACCAGTTCATTCAGGTTCAGGTTCATGAATTCCAGTTTAATATTTCCGGAGCTGATCTTCGATGCCTCGACAAGGTCCTCCGTCAGCTGTTTCAGGCGCTGTGATTTTTCGTCGAGTACGCGGATATAATCTTTCGCTTTCTCGTTTTCAATATTTTCCCGTTTCAGCAGATCGACATAATTAATAATAGAAGTAAGCGGTGTCTTGATATCGTGGGATACGTTGGTGATCAGATCCGCTTTTAAGCGCTCGCTCTTCATCTGCTCCTGCACTGCCGCTTTCATTCCCTCTCCGAGCGAATTGACAATTCCGGCAAGCTGAAGGTTGTCTTCCCCCTGCAGCTCCGTCAGGTCAATCTTGTAATCCAGATCGCCCGCAGCAATCTCTTTTAAGCCATGTTCAATCTGTTTTCTTCCGGATGCCTCGCGCAGCAGAAGAAGCAGCACTGCGGCATCCATCACCAGGGTAAGGAATACGCCGAACATTCCGAAGCCGCAGCAGAGAATGATCTGCACGCCGCAGAAAACGCAGAACATAAGGATCGTTCGCTCCGACTCCTGTCTGCCTTCATAGAAGGTTCTTCCGGCAGACACGATCCGGTGGCCGACGCAGTACAAAAACGACTGTTTCCAGACGTTGCGTGCTTTGATCCGGCGCACCAGTGAGCAGTACGGAATCAGTGTGATCAGAAATCCGGCGAGGATGCCCGATGCGGCCACCAGGCTTCGCCATGTATCTGCTTCATTTCCATAGGATCCGCTGTAGATGTAGTTTCCGTCAAAATTCTGGATATAATGAACGCCGCCGTAGGAAAGTTCGATGCAGACAGCAACGATTCCAACTGCTCCCATCACAATCAGGATGGCGGCTGCAGCTGCGATTTCCGTGTACCACTGATCGAAAAAGTAAAGGCGGATTTCTTTGTTTTTTCCATTTCTTCCTGCCTGCAGTGTGAACAGGACCAGGCAGACCAGCGTTCCGATTCCGCCAACTGCAATCATCAGAAGAAGGAGCTGCATTTTCGGAAGCCACTGGCTGTAGATCTCACTGTACTGGGAGAAATAGTCGCTTGCTGCCAGATCCGGATCCAGTGCAACAAAGATCTTCTGATAATTATCTGCAATCTGATTGTTCAGTAGATAGCTTCTCGCTGCTTCCACGGCCGGGCTGTTTTTTCTTGTTGCATAAGAACGGACTTTGTCGGCACCGCCGGTCCGGTCAACAGCAAAGGCGAACGGATAGGGCGATTTCTGCGCAATGGCTGTTGTGTAACCATTTTTCCAGGAATCCACATTCGTATAGATATTTCCTTCTTTATCCTCCAGACAGTACCAGAGATTGGCATCGTCCGCATCGACGCTGATGCCGCTCTCCTGGTTTTTAAAAGCAGCAACTTCTTCCGTGACCCCGGAAAGTGTCATATACAGATCGCGGATGGATACCTTTTTCAGATTTGCCGCCGCGTACTCATAGAGGTACGTTCCCGCTTTCGTTTTCTGCGTTTCCAGGCTCATTCCCTGATCGTATAGATACAAAAACTGGGAGGAAACATCAGCAGGATCAATTTTTTTCTCTTTCAGGCTTTTCACTGCATTATCGGAAGGAAAGTAGACCTCGCCGTCCGGGGAAAAGCTGTCAAACGTCTCTGCATCTGCCGCGCTCACTTCTTCGGTGAGTGCGGCTACATCCGTCTCTTCTGTTTCCTGGCTCACGTCAGTTCCATCTTCGTATGCAAGATAGGCTTCTTTGTCAATTCCGGCATCGTTCGTCGCATAATTGTCCGCAGTATACGCTGCCACCTCATTGAGGTCTGCGCTGCTGCCGTCATCGTACATCTTGACAAGCTGGTCAATGGTGTACGTTGTACTTATCCCGCCGCTTCCCTCTCCATCGGTTGCAAAGGCACGGTAATCAATCTCTTTTGTTCCGTCGTATCGACCGTTTGTGCCGAATTTACTCATATCATTATAGTAGCTCATGACGTTATGAAGCTGCCGCTGCACCAGTGTGCCGCATGCGGTGGTTTCTTCAAACGCATACTTTTTTGCTGCCGCATTCGGCGTCAGGCCGACGCTGGAAAGCATCAGTGTCTGAATGCCCCCGAACAGCGCACTGGCGGCAAAAACGATCAGCAGAAGAAAAACGATCAGCTTCCCCGTCAGGCTGTAGAGTTTTCGTTCTTTCACAATTATTCACTCCTTATTATTGTTTCTCAATCTTATACCCAATTCCCCATACAACTTTCAGATAGCGCGGCTCCTTCGGGTTGATTTCGATTTTCTCACGGATGTGACGAATGTGGACCGCAACGGTGTTGTCCGCACCGATCGCCTCCTCGTTCCAGATGCTCTCGTAGATCTGTTCAATCGAAAATACCTTGCCTGGATTTTTTACCAGCAGCAGGAGAATGTTATATTCGATCGGGGTCAGTTTGACTGGTTCACCCTCGACGCTGACTTCTTTTAAATCGTCATTGACGAGAAGCCCGCCGACCTGATACACATTTTCTCCGTCGTCCGCCGGAAGATTTCCAAGTTTCGTGTAGCGCCGCAGCTGAGATTTCACCCTCGCCACCAGCTCGAGCGGGTTAAACGGCTTCGTCACGTAATCATCCGCGCCGATGTTCAGTCCCAGAATTTTGTCCACATCCTCTGATTTTGCGGACAGAATAATGATCGGAATACTGCTCTTTTCCCTGATTTTCAGCGTCGCACGGATGCCGTCCAGTTTCGGCATCATGACGTCGATAATCAGCAGCTGAATCTCCTCCCTCTCGAGCATCTGGATGGCCTGCATGCCGTCATATGCTTTCAGCACATGATAGCCCTCCTGGGTCAGATAAATCTCAATGGCGTCTACAATCTCTCTATCATCATCACATACTAAAATGTTGTACATTTCTTCTTTCTCCACCTTTCATTTTTTCTTTTCCGGCACTTTTTTTCCGCGCCGGACCTCCCACATGATTCAAAGATGATTGTACCGCAAATTCCCTCAAGTTGCCAGATGTCTTTTGTTTTCATCCTTACTGTACCAAAGGAATCTTTAGGTCCGCAAAGGAAAATCTTAAGTTTCTATAAAGTTTTGTCTGTGAATTCAGAGCTCAAACATTTTTTAGACAATTGCAATTATTTTCTTAGCACATCCTGCTTGCCGTCTATGCGGATCTCAATAATTTAAAGATCATCAACGACCGATACGGGCATGAAGAAAGGGACTTCTCCATCCGCCTTGTCGGACAGTTTCTGCAGGATTCCATCGGCAAACGCGGTGTCTGCGGACGCATCGGCGGCGATGAATTCGCATATCTTGTTCCGTGTTCCGACGAAACAATGTCCAGGGATCTGTACCGGACGCTGCACTCCGCATTCGACATTTTTAATAGAACGAACGAAAAAGCATATAATATTACCGTTTCCACCGGCTTTTATCTGCTTCCGAAAGACATGGATTCCACACTTCCGGAGATGCTCGCGCATGCGGATGCAATGCTTTACGAGGAGAAACAGAAACGAGATAAGAATGTTGCGAAAATTTTACCAAAATAGGAATTGATTTTTTTCTGGAAAGCAGTTAGAATACTTGAGGGATGATTTTTGAATCCCGTATTTCAAGCGAAACAGACCGGCAAAAACGGCTGTTTGATCAAAAAATTTCTAAAAAAAGGCAGGTGAACAGAATGGATAGTTGTGATTCTCATGGGCGAAGTACCAGCATAGGACGGGAACCGGAAAATATGCAGGATGACGGCCATCCTTCTGTCCTGCTTTAATCTTAAATATTTTCCCTTCTTATCCTATGAAAACCCGAAGTAAGACACATGATCCAAACCAGTTTTGAAACGTAATTCTCTGGTTCTTTTTTCGTGTGCTTTTACTGCCCTGTGAGGGTTCCAACATGCTTTTTCGCACCGACAGCACGCATGTTTTTTTCTGCTGTCAAAAAAAAGAATGGAGGATAACGAAAAAATGGAAAAACGAGTACAGGATTATACCCAGGAGATCCTGGATACAATCCGCAGTAACTCTTCTCCGGCTGTCATGGGCAGCCGCCTGGAAGATTACCACGAAAATGACCTGGCAGATGTTCTGCCGCTTTTAACGGTTCCGGAGCGATGCAAACTGTACCGCATTCTGGACACGGACATGCTGTCCGATATTTTTGAGTATGCTGAATCCGACAACGTAGCCGAGTACCTCGAAGAGATGGATGTCAAAAAAGCCGCTTCCATCCTCTCCAAAATGGAGACCGATGCACTGGCCGAGGTTCTGCAGAAACTCGACAAAGCAAAGAAAAAACTTCTGATCGAACTGCTCGATCCGGAAGTACGCCACGATATTGAGATGATCGCCTCCTTCGATGAAGATGAAATCGGTAGCCGCATGACGACAAACTGCATCATCATCCGCGAGGATCTGAATGTCAAACAGGCGATGAGCAGCCTGATCGATCAGGCCGCAAAGAACGACAACATCTCTACCATCTTTGTTGTCAATGCGCAGCAGAAATTTTACGGAGCGATCGATCTGAAAAACCTGATCATCGCAAGACGCGACGAGACGCTCGAGGATCTGACCGTAACTTCTTACCCGTACGTATATGCAGAGGAGCCGATCAACGAGTGTATCGAAGAACTGAAGGATTATTCCGAGGATTCTATTCCGGTCCTCGACAATGACAACCGCCTACTCGGTGTCATCACATCATCAAACATCATCGACCTGGTTGATGATGAGATGGGTGAGGACTACGCGATGTTCGCAGGTCTGACCGCAGAGGAGGATTTAAAAGAGCCGTTAAAAGACAGTATGAAAAAACGTCTTCCATGGCTGATCATCCTGCTCGGTCTTGGCATGCTGGTTTCTTCTGTAGTCGGTATTTTCGAACAGGTTGTCACAACCCTTCCGATCATCATGACCTTCCAGTCCCTGATCCTTGACATGGCCGGAAACGTTGGTACCCAGTCCCTGGCTGTTACCATCCGTGTCCTGATGGATGAGTCCCTGACCGGAAAACAGAAATTACAGCTTGTTTTCAAGGAAATGCGCATCGGTTTCTGCAATGGTCTTCTGCTTGGTGTTCTGTCCTTTGCTGTCATCGGACTTTTCATCTTCTTATTCAAGGGAAAGACCATGATGTTCGCATTTTCCGTTTCCGCCTGCATCGGCATCGCACTGCTGCTGGCAATGCTGATTTCCAGTGCCGTCGGCACCTGCATTCCGCTGTTCTTCAAAAAGATCCACATCGATCCGGCGGTTGCTTCCGGTCCGCTCATCACGACGGTCAACGACCTTGTCGCTGTCGTTACATTCTATGGCCTGAGCTGGCTGTTCCTGATCGAGATGCTGCATCTCGCAGGCTGATCTTTTGATACGACTGAAAAATTTTTAAGAGGCAGATATCAACTTTTTCTGGTTTCGGAAAAAGCTGATATTTGCCTCTTATCTTTTCTCTTCCCTTCTTTACATTCCAAACAGAAACCGATATAATAGCAGGTAACGGTGCTTTTATGCTTTGACGTTTCACAGTGCCGCAAATATTTTGAAATGAGGGTTTTTGAAAACATGATTGTCAATCTCATCACCACAGTCTACAACTTTCTCTGGGGCGATCTTTTTACGATTCCGCTCCCGGGCGGCGGCAGTCTCGGAATCTCCCTTTTGATTCTTCTGCTGATCCCAACCGGCATCTATTTTACGATCCGGACACGTTTTCTTCCTATCCGTCTGTTCCCGGACATGATCCGTGCCCTGTCGGAAAAGAAAAATGAAAAAAGCAGCCTTTCTTCTTTTCAGACACTGATCGTTTCCACCGCAACGCGTGTCGGTATGGGAAATCTGGTCGGCGTTGTCGCTGCAGTCTCCGCCGGAGGCGCAGGTGCTGTGTTCTGGATGTGGGTGACGGCTATCATCGGCTCGTCTACCGCGTTTATCGAAGCTACGCTCGCACAGCTTCACAAAGAAGAAGATCCTCTGTACGGCGGCTACCGCGGCGGTCCTGCCTACTACATTCACGATCTGGTTGAAGACCACCTCAAGAAGAAAAAACGATACGTTCTGCCGGCTGTTCTGTTTGCCATTGCCGGTCTGATCTGCTGGTGCGGTATCAGTCAGGTAATCAGCAACTCCGTGGCTTCTTCTTTTAAAAATGCATTTTCCATTCCGCCGCTTTACACCAGTATCATGCTGGTGATTCTTTCTGCAATCATCGTACTGCGGAAAAATGCAACCGTAAAGGTGCTGGATTTTATAGTTCCTGTCATGGCAGTCTGCTATTTCTTTATCACACTGTTTATCATCGCAGTCAACCTCCGTCAGATTCCTTCTGTGTTTGCACGCATTTTTGAGGAAGCCTTCGGACTTCGTCAGATGGCAGCCGGCGGTTTTGGTGCTGTTCTGATGAACGGTGTAAAGCGTGGTCTGTTTTCGAATGAAGCCGGTTCCGGCTCCGCTCCATGCGCCGCTGCCGCCGCAGAATGTGACCGCCCGGCCAAAGCAGGCCTTGTACAGGCGCTCGGCGTTTTTGTTGACACAATCGTCATCTGCAGCTGCACCGCAATGATTATGCTGCTTGCACCAAAGGATCTGATTAATGGCCTTTCCGGCATGGATCTCTTGCAGACCGCCATGCAGTATCATCTGGGAAAATTCGGTGTGATTTTCATTGCACTTACGCTGTTTTTGTTCAGCTTTTCCACGTTCCTCGGCATTTTGTTCTATGCCAGAAGCAACGTTGCCTACCTGTTCGGTGACAAGTGGTGTTTCCAGACCGCTTACAAGGTTCTTGCACTTGTAATGCTGTTTATCGGCGGTATTGCCGCATACACTTTTGTGTGGGATCTTGGTGATGTCGGCATCGGGCTGATGACAATTTTCAACATTATTGCACTGTATCCACTTGCAGGTGAGGCGCTTTCCGAGTTAAAATCATATGAGGAGTCGAAGAAATCGTAAATCCTGTGGATTGCTGTTTCGGACCGAAAAATGGGTTTTTGAAAAAGGAGGTTTTTACACATGATCATTGAACCATCAAACTACACGTATGAGACAATGCCGGACTACACAGACGCGGTAGACGGCGCCGTGGAAATTCCGGTGACCGGAGAGGAAATTGAGATCCGCTATGCGCATGAAGTTGTCTACGACGAGGCGCACAATCTTCATCTGGAAATTTTCACACCATTCCAGATGGCGCACCCGGAGCGCACTTGGCCGTGCATCACATTTATTCAGGGATCCGCCTGGATGAAACAGTATGTCTACCAGAAGGTCGGCATGATCGCCCGTCTGGCGCAGCGCGGCTACGTTGTTGCAATCGTCGAATACCGTCACAGCGGAATCGCACATTTCCCAGCGCAGATCATCGACGCAAAAAATGCGGTACGTTTTCTGCGTGCGCATGCGGAGGAATACAAGCTGAATCCATCGCAGATGTTCCTGATGGGAGATTCTTCCGGCGGACAGGTTTCTTCCGTTGCCGGCATGACCGCAAAGAGCGGAAAACTTGACGAGCCGATCAATGAGGAAAGCTGCGAGGTATGCGGTATTATCGATCTGTACGGAGCTGTTGATGTGACACTGCCGTACGGCTATCCGATAACGCTGAACCATCAGAAACCGGACAGCCCGGAGGGCATGCTGATGGGCTATGACATTACCGAGCATCTTGAGGAGGCTAAGGCAGCCTGCTCCAAAACATACGTGAACGAGGATTTCCCGCCGATGCTGATCGCACACGGCACGAAGGACACGATGGTGTTCTGCCAGCAGAGTGTCGATCTCTACCACGCATTAAAGGATGCCGGAAAAGATGTACAGCTGTATCTTCTTCGCGGCGCAGACCACGGCGGTGCAGCATTCTGGACCGAGGAAATGATTACCGTTTACGATAACTTCTTCAAAAAATGTTTGGGTGAATAACATGAGAATTGCTTACTGCGAAGATGAACCGGCGCAGCGTTCCCGGATGGAAATGCTGCTCCGCACCTTTGCGGAGCGAAAAAATATTGAATACCAGAACCAGCTTCTCGCCCGCCAGGTCGAGGAAGTGCAGAATATCTATCTGACAATGCGCGGCTGGCGCCATGATTACCACAATCATCTGCAGTCAATGAAGGCATATGTTGAGATGGGACAGTATGATAAGCTGCAGGAATATCTCGGGCTGCTCGAAAATGATCTCGATCAGGTCAACCAGCTCTGCGACTCGGGGAATGTGAATCTTGATGCGATTTTAAATTTCAAAATTTCACTCGCCGAAAAAAACGGCATCCGTGTGGATTACAAGGCGACCTGCCCGGCGGAGCTGACCGTAAGTGATATCGATCTCTGCGCGCTGATTGGAAATCTGATCGACAATGCGATGGAGGCGTGTGAGGGGATTGCGGATCCCTATATCCGGCTTTATATCGGGGTTCTGAAAAACCAGCTCTATATTTCGGTGACAAATGCGACGAAGGATGCGGTGCGGAAGCTGGACAGCGAGTACATCACCACGAAGCGCGGAAATCACGGGCATGGGCTGAAGCGGATCAACCTTGTGGTGGAAAAATACGAAGAGTATATCAACCGGCAGAATGAGCCCGGGGTTTTTGTGACAGAAATTATGCTGCCGCTGTGATGCTGCTCTCTGTATTTTCCAGACGAAACTCTTTACAGAACGTGAACACTTTTTGCTGTTCACGTTCTTTTTTGTTTCATTTACGTACTTTTGCCCCGCATTTTGCCCGGATATGGTAGGATAACTACAGTTCACAGGAACAAAGGAGGTTCGTATGTATTCTTTATGGTCTAACTACGTTTATATTCACCGGGAGTTGTGGCACTACAGCAGAAAGCCGGTTCTGTTTCAGGCTCTCGAAATTGTGTCGCAGGTGCTGACCGGCTTTTTCGGGATTCTGCTCCCCTCCACTTATTTCAGGAATGCAAACGGCTCCTCATCATAAATAAAATGCATCAGATGATACGAGCACATAATCGCCACATTCTCTTCTCTGAGGATTCTCTTTGCCTCCTCACGGTCCGCCAAGACAACCTCAATAACTTCGCTCTCCTCCAAGTATTTCCGGCTGATCTCACCCTCACACCAGCCGTAAACTGCGGAGCATGCCTCGTCCGTCATTCCAATGGTTGTGAAGAACGGTTTTTCATAACACGGATCTACTTTTAACGGGTGGAACGTAAGCCCCGTCTCCTCGTGCATCTCACGCACTGCCGCTTCGTAGAACTCCTCACCTGATTCTACGAGGCCTGCCGGAAATTCGTAGATGTAGTCGTCAATGGAAACACGGTACTGGCGAACCAGAACGATTTTATCGCGCTTCTCCCCGTACAGACTGTACATCAGCACGCCGTCCGGCGTATTCTTCTTCGTCTTGATCTTCAGCGCTTCCATCGTTTTCGCGCGCGAAGCAACATAGTAACGGAACGGGTGATCCACCTTGTTCTTCCCTTCCACCAGATAAAGATTTACATATGGATTCTCCGTCTGTTTCGTGATTTTTTCAATCTTCGGCATGGTATCGCTCCCCCTTCTTTACGCATCAAAATCAGTCTCAAACACGCCCTCCGGGGTGCGCATCGTCAGCACGCCGAGGTTGAATTCATCATCCATCACCGTGATGTGGTACTCGAAAATCACATCATCATCAAATTTCGATAATACCACATAGGAACCGTTCTCTTTTCCCTCGATCTGGTCGCAGATGTCATCGTAAACATCGCTTCCCGAAATCGGCCGCGGATAGCCGGATTCTTTGATTTTCTTTTCAATCATTTCATATAATTCGTTCATGTTCTGCCCTCGTTTTTCTTTTTATCGGTTATGTTTCATTGTACCACGAAAAGACCCGCGGGGACAATCCATTGCGGCGATTCACCGTGAACTTTTTTTATTTTCATACATCTTCTGGTCCGCCTGTTTCATGATGACGGTGCCAGATGACGCACGCTTCGGTTCCTGTCACTTCACCAGCCTGTTTTATCAGCTCTGGATCCCACGAGGCGCTCATGCCGATCGACTGCGGGAAGGATGTCGTCACGTCCGGCTTTCCTTTACGATCTCAACCGCCTCTTTCACCAGCTCTTCAATGCGGTCGAATTCGTTGTTTTCAATCATCGTATTTTTTACCATCCAGCTTCCGCCGCATGCTGCGATGCGGTCGTATGCCAGGTATTCTCTTACATTCTGCGGGTTGATGCCGCCGGTCGGCATGAATTTCATCATGGTGTACGGTGCTGCGATGGCACGGATGTATTTCAGTCCGCCTGCTGGTTCTGCCGGGAAGAATTTCACCATGGTGAGCCCAAGACCGATTGCCTGCGCCATCTCAGTCGGGGTCACGATGCCCGGGATCACTGGTACTTCGTGTGCCTGGCACCATTTTACTACCTCCGGGTTGAGGCCCGGGCTGACGATAAATTTTGCTCCGGCTTTCACGGCGCGGTCCGCCTGCTCGGTTGTGAGCACAGTTCCGGCTCCCACCAGCATCTCCGGGAATTTTTCGCTCATAATGCGGATGGATTCTTCTGCCGCATCGGTGCGGAAGGTCACCTCGGCGCAGGCAAGTCCGCCCTTGCAGAGAGCTTCGGCAAGCGGCTCTGCTTTTGCTGCATCCTGTAAAACGACAACCGGCACAATGCCGTATGTTCCAAGCTGTTCGAGAATCTGATTCATGATAGCTGTTCCTCCGTTTTGATCTTTATCTGAAATTTATTCTGCATTCTGTTTTTATTTTATTCCCTTGTATCATAACCGGACAAGTTGTTTTTTTCTATTGTGCGAATTGCCGAATACATTGTAAAACTTGCTGTTTTGTGATATGCTGGGAATTGTTGTTATGGTTCAAAAATATCATTTTTTTGCAAGGATGCTTTTATTATGAAAGAAAAACTGCAGACGAAATTTGCCACCCGGCAGTACATGATTTCGGATACGTTTGAGTTATACTATTACAGCACCGACGATGTGCCCGGCGTAAAAGAACATACGCATACGCATTATGAGTTCTATCTCTTTCTCGAAGGGGCGATCTCACTAGAAATCGACGGAGTGCTCTACACACCGACGCCCGGCGATCTTCTTCTGATTCCGCCCGGCGTGCCGCATCATCTGGTGATGCACGACCTGTCTGTGCCGTACCGCCGCTTTGTGTTCTGGGTCAGCGCCGCTTTTGCAGAGCAGCTCCGCGCCCGTTCCGCCGACTACGTTTACCTGATGGAATACGCTGCCGAAAATCAGAAATATCTGTTCCCGCTCGATTCCGTCGAGTTCAACACGATCCAGTACCGCACCATCCGCCTGATCGAAGAAATGCGGTCCGATCATTTTGGAAAAGAGACGCAGATTTTTCTCTACGTCAGCGACCTGCTGATGCAGATCAACCGAACGGTGTATGAGCAGCATCACCCGCTCACCCGGAAAGCACAGCTCTCGCTGTATGAACAGCTCTGTTTCCATATTGATGAGCACCTGTCCGAGGATCTGTCGCTCGAACGGCTGGCGGCGGAACTTTTTGTGAGCAAATATCACATTGCACACGTTTTCAAGGATGAAATCGGCATGTCGATCCACCAGTACATTTCCAAAAAGCGGCTGGCAAGGTGCCGTGAAGCGCTGCTCGGCGATGTACCGGTCACGAAGGTGTATCTGCTGTTCGGATTTCACGACTATTCGAGTTTTTACCGCGCGTTTAAAAAAGAGTACGGGATCTCGCCGAAGGATTTTAAAGAACTGCATACCGTTACCAGCGATTAACACGGTCGTTCCAAATGCACTGTTCACTTTGTACTTTTCAGGAGGATTTTTAATATGTTTCAGATGTGGGGAAAATTAGTGGAAAACAATCATATTCTTCAGGATCTTACCGTCTGCATCGACGATGAGGATACCAGAACGCACAAGGTCTTCCGTGCGCTCGATGAAATCTGTGATGCCTGGAATCTGGCGAAGCCGATCTGGCTCGATACGAATATTTCGGAGTTTAAACGGAGATCGAAAACGCGGTTCACACAGGATAATTTTATTGAATCGCTGGAGTTTGATTATCTGGAAATTCAGATTACAGAGGAATAATGTTCTCTCGTTTTTGCAGCGAATAAAGCAAATGCAAAAGCCGGGCATCCGGCGGAACTTGGGAGCGGCTGTTCTTACAGTCCCCTCTGCGGTTCCGTCGGATGTCCGGCTCTTTTTATGTATTTTGTCCCTGGATTTGTATCCCTTTTATACCACGCGGTTTTCCATGCCGCCTTCCAGGTACGAAGCAATATTTTTCTGCACCAGTCCGATCAGGCGCGTGCGGGCTTCCTTCGATGCCCAGGCGATGTGCGGCGTGATGTACAGGCGGTCATCGTCCGCCATTTTCAGCAACGGACTGTCACTGCGGATCGGCTCGCTGGAAAGTACATCGAGCGCTGCTCCGGCGATCGTTGTCCACGATCTCGTAGACCAGATGATGCACTCGCGCAGGGCACAGCAGAGGTCACGCTCATTCACGATCGAGCCGCGGCCGACGTTGATCAGAATTGCGTTCCGCTTCATGTTGGCAAACGTTTCGATATTCATCAGGTTCTCGGTCGCCTCATTTAACGGGGCGTGGATGGAAACCACATCAGAATCCTTCAGCAGACGATAGAGATCGACCCGCTCGTAGTCCGGATCGTCGTGTGCACCGGAGGTGGAGTAATAGATCACACGGCAGCCGAATGCCTGTGCAATCGAAGCCACTTTTCTGCCGATCGCGCCAAGGCCGATGATGCCCCACGTCTTGCCCTCCAGCTCGGTGAACGGTCTGTCCATGCAGGTGAAAAGGCTGCTGGCGGCGTAGCTGCCGTTTTTTACGTAATCATCGTAATAACGGAGTTTTTCTGCCAGATAGAAGTACATCGCAAAGGTGTGCTGGGCCACGCTGACGGTGGAATAGCCGGCGACGTTCGTCACGGCGATGTTGTGGCGCTTCACATAATCGAGATCGATGTTGTTGATGCCGGTTGCGGTGACGCAGATCAGTTTCAGGTTCTCCGCGCCGGACAGGGTGCGGCTGCACATGCGCACCTTGTTGCAGATGACAATATCCGCCTCCCGCACACGCTCCGGGCATTCCTCCTCCGTTGTTTTTTCATATACTGTCACTTCTCCAAAACGGGAAAAGCCGGACAGATCCATGTCCTTTCCCAGTGACTCTGCCTCAAGAATTACAAGTCTCATGTTGGTTCCTCCTTTTGCAGATGATGATTCTGCTTTATCCGGGAAAGCAGTGCCGCCTGTCTGTTTTGAAAGACGGCACTGCCTGAAATATTTTTATCTTAGATACCTGCGGACTGCCGATTCGGAAATATGGTCATGTCGATATGCCATGCTCCCCGGCCTGATCCCCTGGTATTTACACGTATTCGCTGATAATCTCCCTCATCAGCTTCTCTTCCTCGGGCGTCAGCATTCCGGCAAACCTGCTCTCGGCCGCGGCGGTCTGGCGGATGCCCTCCCTGACTTTCGAAATCCTCGCTTCTTTTTCCGGATCTGCGAACAGTTCATTCCGCTCTTTGGCGGACTCGCTTCCCGCAGTCTGCGGTTTTGCTTTCGCCGCTCCGGTTCCTGCCTGTGCCATGGTTTCCGCCTGCACCGGCTGCCGTTCGGTCTGCTGTACGGTTTCCAGCACCGCACTCTGTTTCGTCGCTGCAAACTCATTTTCCAGATAGTCTGTCCAGCCGTTCAGCAGAATTTCCTCTTTTCCGCCGAAATCCAGACAGAGCCGGAAAAAGACAAGGCCTCCGGCGAGCGCGGTGCCCGTTCCGAGGTAGCGCATCAGCTCCGCCTCTCCATAACGGTATCGGTAGATCGCCCACAGCGAAAGAATCGACAGCGCCAGAACCGTGAGGATCATATTCTGGCTTCCGCGCAGAAGCGTCGGGACTGCCATTCCCGCTGACCTGCCCTGTGCAATCTGGCTGCGCATAAACGCCCCGGCATTCGAAAAGGGATGCGCTTTTCTCTGACACGTTTCCAGCACCGACCTGGTCCATTTCGACTTTGGTTCCTTCAGCCTTCCGAGATCGCGGATGGCCCGGGTGTAGAAACGGTTATTCCAGAACAGGCACCACACACCGGCGATTCCTGCTGCTATCATTGCGTATAAGAACACATTTTGTTTCACACAAAACTCCAGCATTCTTATTCCCCCTGATGATTTTTGAATTTGCCTGTCATGATCATATGCCGGTGCTTCCGTTGCGGTGCATCGGCGGATGCCGCGGCAGAATTTGCGCGCACAGGATTCTTCCGCTGGCATATCGGCAGTGGAGACGTGTTACAGTTCACAGGTACCTGGGAACTGTAACATTCGCAGCCCTCATTGAAAATTTTGCTTCGCAAAAGGAGGGCTGCTCACACCTGAATCACTTTCTTACGCAGCAAAACAGCAAGTGTTTTACTGCTGAGCAATCCGTAGTGAGCATCTTCTTGTTCCGATGTGCCACAGTATAGCACTGCCGGAAAAATTTGGAAACAAAAAACGTTCGTCAAATTCTTTGTGATTCTGTGCTTTTTCGCGTGAATTTTTATTTTTCGTTCCTTCAGTGGATTGCTTTCGTGCCGGTTCGCGTGGTTTCGCTGGTTTTCGCCTGCCCGTTTGTCGATTTTTTCTTCTTGCTTTTTTTAGATTACAGGCGTTTTACCATTTCCTGCAGCAGGTTGACACAGTGGCGGGCTGCCTCGCTCTCAAAGGTCGGGTAGTCCATTGTTGCGCTGTCGTCTGCTTTGTCGGAGATGGCGCGGAGTACGACGTATGGAATCTTGTTCAGATAAGCGCCCTGCGCAATCGCAGCGCCCTCCATCTCGGCGCAGGAACCGTTGAATTCCTCAATCAGATGGTTTTTCACTTCTTTGCTGGAAATAAACTGGTCACCGCTGACCACGCGTCCGCGGAATACCTGGATTTCCGGATTGACTTCCTTGCAGACTTCCTCTGCCACCTCTGCGAGGTGCTCGTCTGCCTGGAAGCTTAAAACACCCATCTGCGGAATCTCGCCGAGCGGGTATCCGAAGATGCGCACATCCATGTCATGCTGAACAGCATCGGTCGAGATGACGATATCGCCGATGTTGATTTCATTCCGCAGGGAACCTGCAATTCCGGTGTTGATGACACAGTCCACGCCGTAATCATCCACAAGAATCTGCGTGCAGATACCGGCATTTACTTTGCCGATTCCGCTGCGCACAACAACCACTTCTTTTCCGTTCAGGTAACCGTGGTTGAACTCCATGGATGCCTTCGTGCGGATTGTAACGTCCGTCATCATTTCCTTTAAGCTTGCAACTTCAACTTCCATTGCACCGATAATTCCGATTAACTTCATGTTTATGATATCCTCCAATAACTTTCCTTCTGGTTTCTTCTGCGGCCTGCATCCGCACACCGTAACCGGCTGCAGCGGACTCTCCGCTCTTTTGTGATTCCTGTTACAGAATACCATAAAATCCGAATCTGTGGTATCTTTTTTCTTTGCTGTTTTCCGATTCTATGGTATAATAGCAGGAAGCGAGGAAATACCGTGGCTGAGGTTCACGGTCATATCCTAAATTTCTCATTTACGAAGGAGGATCTTATCTATGGAATATACAACAAAAGGTACCTGTTCCAGAAAAATTCTGTTTGAGGTAGAAGACGGTAAAGTACACAACGTACAGTTCGTAGGCGGATGCAACGGAAACACACAGGGTGTTGCAAGACTCGTTGAGGGCATGGACGTAAACGAAGCCATCTCCCGCATGAAAGGCATCGACTGCAACGGACGCGGAACATCATGTCCAGACCAGCTTGCAAAAGCGCTGGAACAGGCAATTCAGAAATAACTCTTTTTAACGCTTGCTCTTTTTTATAATAAATCCCCGGGAATGCTCACCCGGGGATTTTGTAATTTATGCACTTCTGTTTTTTCTTTTCTGATGCAGCACAGCCTCCCTGCCGCCTGCTTTCTGCCGCTCTTTCTTCTATATATAATAGCGCGGTCTTTCTTCCTTCCGGTCGCTGAAACAGTTTTATCTATCCCATTTGTCGCAGAGACTGTTGATCTGGTCAGCAAATTTGGAAAGATCTTTGTTTGCGCCGCCTTTGTTTCTTGTAATAACCGTAAGCAGCCGCTGACCAGCCGCAACGAGGCGGTCGAAGACGGCATTTCCGCTGCTTCTCGTGCGCAGGGTTCCTGCATTTGCGGCACTTTCTTTCTGGATCGGAATGCCGACAGTTTTCTCGATAAATTCATTTTCTTTCAGATCAAATACGGTCCCGGAGAACGGAGCCATCGCCGGATAACGGAATTCATCCCACAGTTTTTCTGCAAAAAGTTCCGTCACCTTATCCTCTCCGTGCGTCACGAAAACGCGGTCCGGTTTTGCCCGCAGACTGCCCGCCCATTTGAGCAGTCCTTCCTGATCTGCGTGGCCGCTCATGCCCGGGAACTGGATGATGTGCGCGTTCACATGAACCTCTTCCTGGAACAGTTTCACTTCCTTCGCGCCTCCGATCAGCGCCCGTCCCAGTGTGCCGACGGCCTGATAGCCGACGAAAAGAACCGTGCTCTCCTGCCGCCAGAGGTTGTGTTTCAGATGATGCTTGATTCGTCCCGCATCGCACATGCCGCTCGCGGAGATAATGACCTTCGGGGTTTCGTTGAAGTTGATGGCTTTCGATTCATCGGATGTAATCGAGAGCTTTAAGCCCGGAAACAGAATCGGGTTAATGCCCTGCGCAAGGAGTGCTGCAGCATCGGAATCGTAGCACTCTTTCTGGTGATCGCGGAAAATATTGGTTGCCTCAACGGCAAGCGGACTGTCCACGTAAACCGGGAATTCGCCGTGGCCGTGAACCAGATGTTCTGCCTTAATTTCACGAATAAAGTACAGCATCTCCTGCGTTCTTCCAACAGCAAACGACGGGATCACGAGGTTGCCGCCGCGGTCGAGCGTTTCCTGAATGATTTTTGCCAGCTCCGGTACATAATCCGGTTTCGGACCGTGGCTCCGGTCACCGTAGGTGGATTCCATAATCACGTAATCAGCGCTCTCCGGGTACTCCGGGTCGTTGATCAGCGGCTGATGGATATTTCCGATATCACCGGAGAAGAGCAGTTTTTTCGTCACACCGTCCTCTGTCAGCCACAGCTCAATGGATGCGGAGCCGAGCAGATGACCGGCATCGAGAAAACGGATCTGAATGCCGTCCGATAGTGTCACACGCTGATGATACGGAATGCCCTCCAGCAAGCGGATCACGCCGAGGGCGTCCTCCATTGTGTATGGTGTGACGTAATCTTCTTTTCCCGCCCGACGGTTCTTGCGGTTCCGCCACTCGGCCTCGGCGAGCTGAATGTGTGCACTGTCGCGGAGCATGATGTCCGAAAGCGCTACCGTCGCCGGAGTCATATAGATTGGGCCGCGTAAGCCGTGCGCATACAGCAGCGGCAGATTTCCGGTATGGTCGATGTGCGCGTGCGTGATCAATACAAAATCAAGCTGGGATGCCGGGACCGGAATCGGCTTGTTTTCATAAATATTCGGTCCCTGCTCCATACCGCAGTCCACTAAAAACTTCTTTCCGGCAGCCTCCAGATAATAACAACTGCCCGTCACTTCATGTGTTGCTCCAAGAAATGTAAGACGCATAAGATGCCTCCTGTTCTCCCGTTTTGTTCGGGGACAAAATGTTGTCACTGCGGGTCAAAACACGCGTTATACGTTTGGCCCGTTATCGCGGCCAGCAGTCGTCAAGTTCCCATGCCAGCATGGTCTTTGACGCGTTGTCCGCGAAAATAATCTGAAATTCCTTTTGTATTTTATGCTTATTCTCTCTTTTTTGATTATTATAGCATAATATCTGGCAGATTCCAACGGAATTTTAAGGCAGATTGCACAACAATCTTGATATTTTTGTTCAATTATGGGCATCGGCTTGTAGAAACGTACAGAAAAGAGGCACCGGTATTCCTGCAGTAATACCGATGCCTCACTTATCGGGGCCAGCCGATGTTCCGTATGATCACTCACACGCTGAACATAGTAACACATGATGACTCAGATCTGTGTTGTGGTTGGAAAAAGGAATTTCGACGCGTTGAAAATCCTGAAAGATCTGCGTTTTCGTCTTAATATATTCATTGTTATAAGGTTTCTATAGGGGACTGGCCCCGAGGGTAATTAGATAGGTAAGTAAATGTGCAACCTTCTAATTTGAATTTTTGTTAGTTTCCACTATTCTCTTGTGTTTAATAAATACTAATTATTTTGTTCCTTTTCATCAATTTCACTTTGATAGAATTTATGAAGATTTAATTAGCCAATGTAGATACCGTTAGTTGAACTTCCACCATTTTCAGTAACACCATTCTTAGTACAAGAATGATAGCCTCTTAAACGATAATAATAGCCTTTTTCTACTTTCACTTCTTTGCTCAGATACAATGAATTTGTATTATAATCTACATTCTCCCATTTTTTGTAACTATAAAAGTCCTCACTTCCACTAGAACGTTCCAAATAAACATTCAATTTTACAGTACTGCACTTTCCATTACACTGTGTTGCTCCAAATATCCCAACATATCCATTTCCATTATTAGTAATTCTCACAATTCCCTGGTGAAGATATGTACTTCTAGCAACACTTTGATAATTTCCAACCGATTCTGTCTCATCTGTCAATTTAGAACCATCAATCGTGTTTCCCAGATAATCTAATGTTCCAGCCTGTGCGTTTACTGTGTTAAATGCCATTGTCAAAACGAGTAGTGCGCAAAAAAGTACGTTTTTTAAATTAATAACCTTCTTCATACTTCCTCTTTCCCCTCATCTTCATCTACATAATATACGTTTACACCTTTTTATAATTACAAATTATACTGCATTTCACTCAAAATTTTTACTAATTCTTCTTTTTCCAATTGACCACTTAATTGATAATATGCATCTTTATATTTCCATTTTGCATAATAATTATTTTCTTCATTTTCAGACATGGTTCCCATCTCCACATCTAAAGTGTTATCAAGTGTTTCTATTTGAACTTTTTCAGTATCTTTCCATTCTCCTTGTGATAAATCTTTTTCATTTGCTGCTAAATTAAAATATACGGATGTATCCTTATATTGATATTCAATAATAGCTATCTGTGCTGCTTTCGATACAATCACGCTACTATACTCCATTTTCTCTGGAACATAATAAAACTCTGGAACATCAATATGTAATATATCTTTTATTTCTCTCTTTGCTTCCTCTAAACTTCCCGTTGAATATTTTCTATCTTGTCCATTGTCTACCCACGTAGTATCTCCTACATTTCGAACCCCATTAATCGTCTCCACCAACCGAATCCGATTCGCCTCGCTCGTCATACTCGCCCCAAAAACGCAAGCTCCCACAACCAACACAACACCAGCCGCCTTTGCCGTCCGTACCCAGTGTTTTGTTGTTTTCGCTCTCTTCGCAATCTTCTTCTGTCTCTCCGCCTGTTTTTCACGTTCCACCTTTTTCTCCACGATCTGGCGGCGGATCTCCAGTGTTTTTTCTGTCGGGTTGCCTTCCGCGTCCGCGAGTCCTTCCTTCTGGAGTCGCTGCTGGAAGCGCTCGTACATTGCGTTCAGTTCTTCCTCTGAAAGTGCAGGCGCAGCCTCCGGCTCCTGTTCTGTTGCTGTGTTTCCTTCCTCTGCCTTTACAACTGCCGATTCCCCTTCCACCGTTTTCGAATCCGCAGCCATTTTTTCTTCCATCGTCTGCTCCAGTTTCTTTTTCAGCTGTTCTTCTTTTTCTATCTTTTTCATCTTCTTCCGTTCCTCGGCATTTTCCATGTTGTAACCGCTCTTGACTTTTTTTCTTCTTGAGGGGATAATAAAAGCCAAATGATATTATCAAATTCCAGGGAGGAATTCTCATGAAGCATATTGTTCTGACAGGCGGAGGTACCGCCGGCCATGTTACCCCGAATATTGCCCTGATTCCAAAATTAAAGGAAGCAGGTTATAAAATCTCTTATATCGGTTCCTACGACGGTATGGAGCGCAAGCTGATCGAAGATCTCGGCATTCCGTACTACGGAATTTCATCTGGAAAGCTGCGCCGCTACTTCGATCCGAAAAACTTTTCCGATCCATTCCGCGTCGTAAAAGGCTACTTTGAAGCAAAAAAACTGCTCAAAAAGCTGAAACCAAACGTTGTCTTCTCCAAAGGCGGCTTCGTTTCGGTACCGGTTGTCCTTGCCGCCAAAGCATGTAAAGTCCCGGCGCTCATCCATGAATCGGATATGACGCCTGGCCTGGCAAATAAGCTGTGTATTCCGTCCGCTGCAAAGGTCTGCTGTAATTTCCCGGAAACCGTTAAATGTCTCCCGGAAAACAAAGCCGTTCTGACCGGAACGCCAATCCGCCAGGAACTGCTGTCCGGCGATGCACGGGAAGGCCTGAAGTTCTGCGGATTCAATGCCGCAAAACCGGTTATTCTCGTCATCGGAGGAAGCCTCGGTTCCGTCGCTGTCAATCATGCGGTCCGTTCTATTTTACCAGAACTTCTGAAAGATTTCCAGGTGATTCATCTCTGCGGTAAAGATAAACTGGATGCATCCTTAAATGGTACCGAAGGTTACGTTCAGTTCGAGTACATCAAAGATGAGCTCCCGGATCTCTTCGCCGCAGCAGATCTGATCATCTCCCGCGCCGGCGCAAATGCGATCTGCGAAATCAGTGCTCTGGCAAAACCAAACATTCTGATTCCGCTTTCTGCCAATGCCAGCCGCGGAGACCAGATTTTAAATGCGCGTTCCTTTGAGCGTCAGGGTTACAGTAAAGTTCTGGAAGAAGAATCCGTGAATGCGCAGACCCTTCAGTCCGCAATCCGTGAGGTTTACGAAAACCGTCAGACCTACATCAATGCGATGAAGAAGAGCAGCCACACCGATTCCATCGGCCGCATCCTTTCCCTGATCCAGGAATGCGAACGCAAATAGTAACTACAGAAATCCCCTTTCTCTGGCTTTGTCAGCAAAGTGCTGGCAAAGCCATTTTTTCGTCCGGGTCATTTTCACCCGCAGATTTCCGATGGTGATACCCATTTCGGATGCTACTTCCTTTTCCGAACGCTCATGCACCTTGATTTCACGCGTAATATAATAACCCGATTCATCATGATCTTTCAGTGCATCCATCACTTCCTGAAAAAAATGATTTCTCTCCTGCTTTTCTTCCTCTGCAAGCGTCGGAAGTTCCATCTCTTCCGCCCGAAGATCCTCATCCAGTTCGTTCCAGTCAAAACGTTGTGTTTTTCTTTGATAATCAATTCCCAGATTCTTTGCAGCGACACGGACCCAGCCTTCTACTCTGTCTTCATCCAGCGCATCAATATTCAGGTACAGTTTCACCATCGTTTCCTGTGCGATATCATCCGCATCGGCTTCATTGTGCACCACCTGCATTGCGGCTGAATAGGCTGTCATTACATACTTTTTATATATTTCTGAAAAGTTATTTTTGTCCATTGTTCTCCGCCCCTGTTCGTCTGTCATTGATTCTTTTTCTGGCTGCTGCCAGCCTTTTCTCAGGCCTTCAGCTCTGCCGTCACGCTCTCAATGATCTGCTCTTTTACCGCATCCTCGAGAGTTCCCTGCTTCCATGCAGCAATACCGGCATTGTCACCTTCATATCTTGGAATCAGATGCATATGGAAGTGGAATACCGTCTGTCCTGCTGCCTCACCATTGTTCTGTACCAGATTGAAGCCATCAGAATGAAGCGCTTTCGTCATGGCCGTCGCCATTTTTTTGCCGAGAATCATTGCTTTCGCTGCGGTTTCATCCGGAATTTCATAAATGTTTGCAAAATGCTGTTTTGGAAGAATCAGCGCATGTCCTTTCGTTGCCGGTCCCTGATCCAGAATGACACGGAACTCATCGTCCTCATACAATGTCGCGGTTGGAATTTCTCCGTTTGCTAATTTACAAAAAATACAATCCATGATCTTTTTCTCCTTTACTTTTTTTAATTCTTCTGTTGTTCCGAATCCCGTTCTGCACGGTTCCGAACAACTCTATTTTCTCACTATTTGTCGAAAAATGTCAAATAATGCAGAACGCTTTTTGTTGCGCGCTCCCCCTTTTCAATGCTAAACTTTTGCCTAATCAAAAATCATTACCTACGCATCATAAGGAGGATACGGCTATGTCAAAAGAACCAACAACCAATTCACAGGGCTTATCGGAAGAATGTCACGCTATGATTTCCCGGATTTCACATGAGGTTCGAAATCCTGTTGCGGTTATCCACAGCTTTCATCAGCTTCTTCTTTTAGCGCATCCGGAGCTTTCCAACGATCTCTATTTTCAGAAAATCCAGGAAAATATGGCTTTTCTGAACTCCCTGCTCGATGAGCTCTCCTGCTATAATCATTCATATCGGGCGGTACGCGCTTACGTGAATCCTTATCTTCTGCTCCAGAATCTCTGTGCCGATACCGGCGTTCTCCTCGAAAAACAACAGGTTTCCATTGAACTTGTCAAGGAATCTGCCATTCCGCGCTTTGCCCTTGATACCACGCAATTTCGTCAGCTTTTTCTGAACCTGATCCGAAATGCGGCGGAAGCAATGCCTTCCGGCGGAACGATCAAAATCTCTCTCTGTTTCGACGGTGACTTTCTGACCATCCGTGTGCAGGACACTGGCTGCGGAATCCCCGCCGAGGGTCTGCCGACTCTCTTTGACCTTTTTGTCACACATAAGAAAAACGGAACCGGCCTTGGACTTGCCATCTGCAAGGAAATTGTAACCGCACACGACGGCACGATTTCCGTTTCTTCCGTTCCCGGGGAAGGAAGCACCTTTACGGTCGTTTTCCCCTTTTCCTGATCCTTGCCATTCCCGGATAGAGAACCGCCATCAGGACTGCACCTGCCAGAAAACCGCCGATGTGTGCGAAGTTGTCCACATTTGAAGACTGGAATCCGACCAGCAGCGAAAGGACAGCCATGACGGCCATCCGCCGGAAGGTGAGATCCTCCAGCCTTCCTTTCCGAAATGCCAGAAGAACAAGCATCGCTCCGACAGCAGAAAAAATCGCTCCCGAAGCGCCGGCGGAAACTGCCGGTGCTTCCCCTGTTTTCATCAGAGACAGTTCATGCAGATACGAGCACAGATTTCCGACGAGTCCGCCGCCCAGATAGATGACCAGATAACGGATCTTTCCAACTGCGCGTTCCAGGTAATCCCCAAGGAACAAAAGAAGCAGCATGTTGTTGATCAGATGCTGGATGCCAAAGTGAAGAAACATACTCGTAAACAGGCGATAGTATTCTCCGCTCTCAATCAGCGGCGCATACGCCGCACCGCAGTCCATCATATATCTGGAGCTCTCTGTCCCTCTGGTCAGTGTGACTGCAAGGAATACCAGAATATTGCATACGACGATGACCAGATTGATGCTGTTTTTTGATCTCTTCCACATACGGTCCACGATATCTTCGTTCGGATCGTAACTGTTTTTCCTTTGTTCTTCCATTACATCATTTCCTTATTTGTGCTATTTTTTTATTATAATTTAATTCACTTGTAAATGCAAGAAATCGTCAATTTTTTTTCTTTTTTGATAAACGTTTTTCGACAATTATTGACGCTTCACGACGGCTTTCGACGTTTTATGACATTATTTTTTACATTATTTCTTTTTTTAATTTTATGCATAATTTTCTTTTCTATAATATTTTTGTTTCATTCGCATAACTTTTTTCTTTGATCATTCTGCCATATTAAAAATAACGCATCCAGCGCTTTCTCCAAATCGAAAAAGTGTAATGCGTCATTTTTCTCTAATTTCTGTTTTTCTCTCCCGCCTTATACCGGTATTTCTTCCCGGCAAATGAGATATCGTCTCCATCCTCCAGCTTCTTTTTTGTCTCGCCCATCAATGGAACGCCATTCACCGTTGTTCCGTTCCGCGAATTCAGATCCAGCAGATAATCTCCCTCTTCTGTACTGACCAGCTTTGCGTGAAGGCGGCTTACCGTACGGTATGGCAGAATTACATCTGCCGCCGCTGACAGTTTTCCAATCAATGTGCTTCCGCGTTCAATCGGAATCAGCGGAAGATCAATCGGATCTATCGGAATCAGATATGCCCTTCCCTCATCCTCCGGGCTGGTCAGCAGTTCCGTTTTTCCAAACAGATCCTCTTCATGCCCCTCCAATTCCATCAGGCTGTGCATCTTTCTGTTTTCCTGTTCTTCATTCTTTTCCCATGTTTTCTCTTTTTCGACTGAGGAATCCCTTTTCCATCCCTGCTGTTCTGTATCGCTTTTCGGATTCCATGTTCCATCTTTCTGTTTTAAGCCCTTCCGATTCTGATATTCCGAAAATACATCTCCTGTTTCTCCTTGTTTCCGGATTCCTGCGGCCTTCCCATAGCTTCCTGTTTCTGTTCCCGACTGCCGCTTTTTCCATCGGCTGGCAAGTTCCAATGCCAGACTTACAATTCCCACAACAGCCGCCGCTCCTCCCAGCACCAGATACCAAACAGTTTCGGCCTGTGTCCACCGCAGTGCCAGCACACCTCCCAGAAATCCGATGCAGATCACTGCTTCCACAATATTTTTCCAGCGTCCTTCATCCTTTTCTTCCTCCGCTTCCACAAAAAAATTTTCCGCCGCTTCCGCTTCTTGTTCTCCCCAAAGTGTTTCCTCCATCTGTACAGGCGGATTTTCTTCCCTAGGACGCTCTTTTCCCTCCTGCTCCGTCGTTTCTTTCTTCTCTTTCCCTGTCTGATATAAGAGTGCCTGAATCATCTCAACCGAAAAGATCTCCGCCGAAATCTCCCGATACAGTCCATACCCGAGTACCACCGCATCCTGCTCCTGGTGATCCAGCTTCGGCAGCAGATATTCCATCAGCTCCCGGATCTGCTTCTGAAAACAGCCTGTGTGTCCCTGCTTTCCCGGCAGATAACAGAAGGAAAAGTTCTCCAGATTTGCATCTGCAAAAACCAGCTCCGGCTGCAGAACGAGACCGTCCGGTGCAAGCAGGTACTGCCCCAGTTCTTCGAGAAGATCCAGCAGCTGTTCAAACAGTTTCCGCAGCGCCTCCGCCCCAATCGAGCGCTGTTCAAACACACTCTGAAGCGACTGCCTTGATGTCACCTCATAGTAAAACAGTGTTTTATCATCCATTTTCCCGATTTTGCAGTCCAAAAGCCCTGGGATTGCGTTTGTCAGCAGCATACGAATCTGATACGACGCCGTGTCCGGCTCTTTTTCCTCCTGTAAAATAACATACGTATGGTTCAAATCTCTTTTATAATCAATCTGCATTTCTCCGCTTCCGTCCTTACTTCTGGTTCCAGATCTGTTTTACTGCCCGTATCTTCCGGATCGTTTTCACCGGATTGTTTCTCCTGCTTTCACTCAAAACCGAATATTCCCACGCGTTCCGGCTCCAGATTGGCAGAATGTTTCCTTCTGCTTTTATCTGAATCTCTTTTTCTCTGCACACCGTCTGTACAGTCACCGGTTCAGCCGGAAGCGGTATCTGGGAAATCCACCATTCCATCCGGCTTTGGGCGGCTGCCTCTCCTTTTTCCACAGACAGGCGGCCTTCACTGGCGGCAAGCATTGTGCTTTCATATGCCGCAAATGTATACCAGCTCCGTGCGTGCACAAAAAATGTCAGCGACAGCAGAAGAAAAATCACCATCAGAACAAGCGGCACGACCAGAACTGCCTCTACCGTAATACTTGCTTTTCTCATTTTCACTTTCAAAGCATTCCGCACCTCCCCACAAATCCAAGCAGCAGAAACGGCACCAGCGGTATGGAATCCTGTTTCCGTATTTTCTTCCGCATCAGAAGGACTCCGCAGAGTACCGAACAAAGAATGAGTCCCAGCGTCAGAACGCCGAATGTCTGCCCAAATCCCAGCCAGATTCCAACCGTCAGAAGCAGAAGGCCGTCCCCGTATCCCACCTGTTCCCGTGATATATAACTGAGCGTCAGAAATCCCGCTCCCGGCAGCAGGGACAGCAGCCATTCCAGCCACGATGTCTGTTCCACCAGAATCTGCCATCCAATGCCTGCAAGGAATAAAACACCGGTCAGGACAAGGCTGATCTGCCGTTTCCTCACATCCATTCCGGCAAGAATCCCCAGATACAGCAATATAATTGCACTCTTTACTTCTTCCTGATACACAGCCGCGGCCTCCTTTCCGCAAATCCGAGTTTCTGTTTACCGTCCTTCTTTCCAGTCTCACCCGGAAAGAAGACACCTGCTCTGCTCATATCCGGCTTTCTTACGCCGCCTTTTTCGCGCATTTCGAGCACTGCGGCAGTCCATCCGTCTGTTCCAGTGCTACAAGTTTTACTTTACGTTTCAGCCCTTTGCAGGAAAGACTGTTATGATACCGGTTTCCGTATTTCGTATAGTAAACTTCCGCACCCGCAGCGCCATTTCCCACGCACTGTTCGCATTCCTTATATTTTTCTCCATCCTGATTCCGTTTCCACGCAAGCGCACCCGGTGAGGAAACCTGGATCGAAAGATTGATATGACTGCACGACGAATCGGTATGATACACACTGCCGTTCTCAGTCACCCACACCATCTGTTTTGCTTCGCCCTCTTCTTCATCCGCCTCCTCTTCTGTCTTTCCGCAGAACAGATGCACTTTCGCACACGCTGCAATTCCCCGGTTCCGCACCGGAACGAGGCGGTTTCCCATTTTCGGCCAGTAAATCGCTTTCAGTTCCAGCCATCCATTTTTCACACGGCTTCCTGCCAGTGTCACCATTCCATTTTCGCGGATTTCTTTTGGAATCTTTGCTTCTGCATAAGCAATGCACGCGGCCGTTTCTGGTATTTCATACGTTTCTTTTCCCGTCTCATCCACCGCGTAGGCACAAACGGAAAGATACCGCGCGGACTCCTGCAGAGATACCGTCAGCATTCCATGCAGCCGGTAAAGATCCACGATTTTTAATAACACAAGAACCGCGATCAGAAAAACAGGAAGTGCCAGTGAAGCTTCCACCGTCAGGCTTGCCCTGTTCCATTTTCGTTTTACAAAAGGCTGCTCTCCTGATCCGGATTTATAAAAATTCCCGGAAGAGTGGATAAGTTTTTTGATAAGGTTCCAGAAATAAATGTGCCGTTCAGAAGAACACCCTTTTGTATCCCTGCCGGAGTCATCCCATTTTTCAGGCTGCTCCCTGCATCTCATATCCATAATTTCTCGTAATCTCATACTCTCGTTTCCCAATTACCGCCGTAAAACCGGCTTCCAGTTCATCGACACAGCAATCCAGTCGGAAACCCGGCTGCTGCTGTTCTGTCCGCATATTGTATTCCACCAGATCCATCGCTCCAAACGTTACCGCTTTTCCCGATTTCTGCATCAAAAGCAGCCGCAGATAATCGGAATACTCCATGCCGCCCGGTGCATTTTTTCTGCTCTGATCCCCTGTTTCCAGCAGTTTCGGAAGCTGTTCCAGAGAAAGCTGCCACGATTCTGCCGTTTTGAACAGCGCTACTTTTCCACCATCCAGCAGTTCCCGCAGATCCAGAATGCTTTCTGCAAATGCCCAGCACACGGCAAGTGCCATTTTCACAACCGGCATCGCCGCCGGAACTCCAAACGACGCGGCAATTACCCCCGCCATTGCTTCCATCTCGCCCTGCTTCTGCGCATCTTTCGCCAGATACACCAGATTTGCCGCCTCCCGCAGCGCCAGCAGACGGTTCACGGTTCCCGCCAGATTATCCTGATCACTGTTTTTTCCGCAGAGCACATATTCCACCTGGCACTGCAGCCCTTCCTTCTTCTCCTTGCTGGTATAGCACGGAAATTTCCACAGAATATATTCGGACGAAAGCATCTTATCCACAAAGCTCAGTTCTTTTCCACACTCTGCCATGCCAAACCCGCTCTGCAGCTCCCGTTTTGATGCAAGAAACGATACATCCGTTTCCCCCTGCGACAGTGCCTGCCCTTCCGGGAGGACCAGTCCTAAAATTCCCATTTTCATTACTTTTTGAATGACCTCAATCGGATTCACAAAATCTTCCGGTACCGGCTGCTTCTGATCCGGTTCCGAAGGCGTGCCGTTTCCAGATTCTCCTTCACCTTCTGTTTTTTCTGTTCCCTCTTCTGGCTGTTTGGATTCTTCATACTGTTTTAAAACCTCCTCTTCCTCGTAACCGCTCTGTCCGTCCTCCTGACGTTTCACGGTTTCCTGTTCTCCTCTTAATTTCTGGGAAAGCTGCTGTATTCCATAAGTTCCAAGGCTGGCTTTCATTGCCTCACAGATCTGACGGGAGAAAGCACTTCCCTCCTCGTCTGTCGCAAGACGATAGCCGCCGAGATAAACTTCTGTAACCTGTCCGCCAGATAAACTGCCTGATAGAATTCCCATCCCCGATGCAGTGGGGGACAGAACTTCTCCCGCAGTTTCTGCGACTTTTCTGCTCATGGTTTCAGGTTTCCAGACACCGCTCTTATCCCCGCCGTTATAAAAAAACAGCTCGTACTGTCCCAGCAGTGTTCTGTCATACCCGGCAAACAGAGAATACAGTCCCTGTTCCATTGCGCAGGCCGTCATCACCCGTGCATGGGCATTTCGCACCGACGCAATTGTCCCGGAAATCAGGGAAAGCATCAGTATCAGAACGAGACACAAATATGCTGTTATGCTTCCGGCTGCCCATCTTTTCTGTCTTTCTGTTTCCCTCATGGGATACAGCTCCTTCCACTTTACTTTTACTTTTTCGAACTTTAGATGCCGTGGATCGGATAAAGGATATACCGAGACACAGATATGCAAATGACATATAGGTCCGTACCGGCTTCTAAATTTTTCTTTGGAGTTCCGTATTGGACATTTTCCCGTTTATACGGTGTTGCTCTGGTTTGTGACCTTCTCCATCAGACTGTTGACCAGACTCACAAGCTGCTTTTTAAAGATTAGTACGAGTCCGATCAGCACAACGAGAATCAGAATCACTTCCACAACCCCCACCGCATCTTCCTCTTTCCAGAACTCCGATATCAGCTTCATAATTCCCACCTCCTCTCTTTACCAGCTGTTTGTTGTGGGGATAAAAACATCCCCTATGCATAAAAGGACAAAAATGCCGGAACCGTGAGTATGACCAATACAACCGCAAGCATCATGCCCATCGGAAGAAGAAGCTTTGTCGATGCCTTTTCTCCTGTTGTTTTCGCCTGCCTTCTTCTCTCCTCAAAGGCCTCCTGCGATTCCTGTTTCAATAATTCCAGCAGTCCTTTACTGCCTTTTTTCAGATTCTGCGTCAGCAGAACAGCAAGGGAACGATACGCTCCGGTTCCCATACGCATTCCCATGCGCTGGTACGCTTCCTGCTCGGAAACACCGTTTTCCATCTCCTGGCAGGTAAATACAATCTCTTCATAGGCAAAACGTTTCTGCCCGCCAAGCGCCAGATTTTTCCGGTAATCCACTGCAATCCGCTCGAGTACTTTCCGCATCCCAAGCCCGGCACCCAGAAGAAGAACCATTTTGCTGACAATCTCGGGATAATCCCGCAGCATTTGTTCTTCTCTTTTCTGCCTTGCTTTTTCTTCTTCCCTTCCTTTTGCCGCCCAGCAGACTGCTCCTGCCGCCGCGGCAAGTGCCATCAGCTCCAGACCTGTCAGATCCGGCACTTTTGACCATGTTACAGTTTCTCCGTTCAGTGTCTCCGGCAGATAATAGGCTGTTTCTTCGGGATGTGCTTCGTTTTCTTTTTCCACTGCTTTTTTCAGTGCCCTAAGAACCGCATCCCGCCCTTTTATCTCCGGTGGATAGACCTGAACCTTCCGTATATATTCTGTTGTTTCCCCCTGAAGTTCCAGTTCCGCTTTCAGCGTAACCTCCACTCCTTCTTCGGGAATCTCGTCTGACAGCAAACCCCGGCTGTCAATCAACAACGGCCTGTCTGTTTCCCAGCTAAGCGCCACCGGGCTTCCCGGTATTTCCGTAACCAGATCCATGTTTCTGTTTACCGTATGAAAAGACAGATTCTCACCTAAGATGATTTCATCCAGCGCCTCTATCGCCGCACTGAACGCCTCTTCTATCTCTTCTGCGCTGTAAGCTCTTGCAGGTACAGACAGTGTAATTCTTTCCGGTTTCTGATTTCCAACAGAAACCTCAAGTTTTTCCTCTGTCGGTTGGCTGCCTAAGGCACCCCGTTCCAGTTGAAGTTCCGCTTTTTCATCTCCTGAAACTTTTCGCACTCCGATCGGAAGGCAGAGTGCAGTGCCCGCTATAAACCCTGTCGCTGCAAGGCAGAAAATCCGTCTCACCAATTTGTGATCTTCCGCCTTTTTTCTCATCCGGAAATACCAGATGAACAGCCCCGCCCATGCGGTCAGACAAATCCACAACATTTGATTCCTCCCCTTTTTTGCGGACGAATCGTTATGATTCGCAGTCTTACTTTTTAAACTTCAATTGCTTCTTAAAATTCAATGTCCAGAATCTTCTTTCCAAGCACCCATGCTGCCAGATACACGGCAAGGCATCCGCTCATGAAGAAAACTCCGATTACATTCCCATACATCACACTTAAGAATTCCGGAAAGGAAAGCTGTACATATCCCAGAATTCCAAACGGCACAACACTCATAATATTCTGCTCGAACCGCCGGGAAGAAACGCCCGCACGGATTTCCCGCATCGTGTCAATTCTCGTACAGAAAATATCCCACGTATTCTGAAAGATCTCGCAGACATTTCCTCCTGTCCGCTTCGCAATCACCAGTACACTTGCAAACGTCGCAATATCGTCAATGCGGCTTCGCACCGCAAGATCCTGAAACAGTTGTTCCACCGGCACGGAAATCATCATTTTATGACGCATCCGGCGCAGTTCCTGTACCAGAATGTTTTCTTTTCCCAGCGACTGTTCCAGCTGTCCTGCCGCCTCCAGCACTGCATTTTCCATGGAATAGCCGGAACGCAGTGCCGTGTGCATCCACGCAATCAGATCCCGGAAGCTGTCGTACAGCTCCTCTTTCCGTCTCTGAATCCGGTTTTTCCGATACGTGTGAAAATATACGATTCCAACCGGAACCACAGCAATGCATGCCCACCACGCCCGGTAACAGAGCAGGTTCACAGCGGCGGCAATCCCAAGACTGATTCCCGCTATTTCGAGATATTCCCGACCGGTAAATTCCCAGGTCTGATAGTCGATCCCCTTCGTCTCCTTCTCCTCTGCCATGCCCGTCTTTGCCTGGCTTCCCTCACGTATTCTCATCCTGTTTTCCCCTCCAGTTTTTCTCTGTGTACCAGTTCGCCTGTCTTTTGCAGGCCTCTCCCATATTCTCTTCGAAACAAAGAAACCGTTTTGATTTCGTCCTCCTCCATCCCTGTGATCTCTGCGATCTCCTCCACCCGACGACTTCCATCCTCCCCGCGTCCTAAATGCACGAGAATTTCGATTCCCGATGCAATCTGGCGGCGGATTGCTTCCAACGGGAGCTGCACTCCCATCAGCACCATCGTTTCCAGACGGGAGATCATATCTTTCACGCTGTTTGCATGTGCCGTGCTCAAAGATCCCGCATGCCCGGTATTGAAGGCCTTTATATGGACTCCCTATGTTCCCATCATGCAGAAATACAATATCTGCACTTAATATACACTGTATATAACGTTATTATCTTGCCATTCCACAGTTGCAAAAAGAAAAGAGAGCCTTTCACAGCCCTCTTTCATATTGACTTTCTCATTCATTTGTCATACTTAACAGTTTGGCAACCAATGTCTCTAAACTTTTTCCCAAAAATGGGACAAAGTCTGGTATTGCACCAAATGCCATCCCAATTATTATCATTCGCCCACATTCTCTTGCAGATTCCAATGCAAATCCATAACTCAAAACACCTGTCAGAATAAATATAATTGATAAAAAGTAAAGCAAAATATTTCCCAACATCATCGGAATTTTTAATAACCAGCGAATCAATGTCATTACTGCAAGAATTAAATATAAAAACACTTTTATTATGTACTTAACCAACATTTTTAATCCCTCACTTTTTTGTCTTTCCGGACAGCAAGAATCTTGCCATCCGGACTTCCTTTTTTTTGCTATCCGGACTTCCACTTTTTTGCTATCCGGGCTGCAAAATTCTTGCTATCCAATGCAGTTCATTATCCTTTTGTATATATCATTTCCGTCAAAATCATCTCTTCTGCATCATGACAAATGGCATTCATCCTCCTTGTCCATTCCATGTTGTCCTGCCTTTTTAATTTCTCTGTAATTCCTTGTTTCTCCATCATCTGTTTTACTAATTGTTCTTCCCTATCCCTTGCTTCTGCATCAATCTGATTCAAATGCTCGACAAGTTTTCCTTGTAACAACAATATTTGATATTTTGCCTTTCTGTGTTCCTGTAAATAGCTTTTACGAAGCATCCCATATTTCCCATAAGTTGGTTCGATATCTGTAAGTGCCAATTTTGGCAAATAATAATCACCACATAACATATAAGTAAGTCCATTTTTCTCATCATAAATTTCGTTCTGCATAAAATATTCTCCTTTTCTTCCTATAATTGGTCGTACATCTTCAACAGTGTTCCCTTTTTCATTTGACTATATTTCACCTGTAATTCTTCATATTTTTTCTGAAGACTTTCATATTCGTTTTTCGGAACACTATCGGATAATTTCTGTTCTAAACTCTTAATCCGTGCTTCCTGTGCTTTTGCAATAGCATCACTTTTAGGATTTCGCAATATCATTCCCTGTTGTTTTTCCTTCAATTCCATCATGACCTGTTTCACATTCGGATTATTATAGAAAAAACCTCTGGAAAGTCCTGTTAGTTTTGTAAGTTCAGCAACTGAAATTTTTATATTTTTTCTATACATTGTTTCAATAGCTGTTATTGCTGTTTCCGTCATTTCCGCACTTTTTTCTTTTGCCAGTGCTACCATTTTATCGTGTTTCTGCATTTTCCTTTTCCCTCCTGTATTGTGCTAATAATTCATTCATTTCATCTCGTACAGCCTTTGTATCCTCCGCTAATGCTTCGTTTCTTAACCGCCGATAATGTGGTATGGTTCGTGTATCCTTATGCCCCAACAGCCTTGCAATGCTATCATCATCTAATTTCATTTCTGTAAGTTTTACTCCAAAAGTATGTCTAAAACGATGTGTACGAAACTCAAAATAATTTCCATTATCATCCCTGATATCATTTTCATAAATCATGATATTTACATGATATTTCAGCATTGAATCTGTATACAATTTTCCATTATCTTGCAGAAAAATATATTCTGAATCTGGATGCTCCTTTTCTGAAACTTCTATTGCTTTTCTAATCAATTCTGCCAGCTGATTGCTAACTGGTCTTTTATATTTCCTTGTTTTCTGCTGGATAATAGTTATAAAATAATGTCCAGATTTCTCAGATAAGCAATCCCTTCGCAAAGTCAACGTATCCTCTATTCTTGTACCGAGCATCTGATGTATTATTAAACATCTGCCTAACTGGGGCTTTAATTTTGTTAATGCACAATTAAATCTTCTGATTTCTGCATCTGAATACGCTTCTGGTAAAGCGTTGTCATATGCTCTGCAATCACTGGACAGAAAAAGGTTGCATATATTTCCTATTTCCAGTTCACGCCCTATTTCATCCAACAGATTATCCAAAACCGACAGCTCTGTCGTGTAACTGACTGATGTAAGACCGGTATCCGTTTTTATATAAACCAGATAATCTTCTATCATATCCCTGCTAATTTCTGTAAAGTGCTTTACTTCTGGGAATCGATCATACATGAAACTAGCAAACCGACGGAATCCACGCAATTCACCTTTTATACTACCCATTGCTTTTGTCTGGCAGTGGCTATACAATATTTTCTTTATTATCTCTTTAAATTCTTTCTGCCTGATCTCACGAAAATCTAATCTATATCTTCCACGAATCGGATTACTCCTTGGCACAATATCCAACTTTCTCATATCCCATACATCTTTTTCATTTTCTGGAATATCTGCTGTTTTACACTTCACAACATACTCATAATACATTTTCAGAAAAGAAATCTGAGCGCTACTTTGTTGCTCAACATTCCGCCTATCCGGTCTATTTCTTCTAACATACAGCGCCAATCCTTTTTTATATAAAAATGCTTTATAACTTCTCTCCAGTTCTTCCCATTTTTTATCAGTGATGCTACTACAACTTGTACACTTCTCATTCAGAAATTCTTTCAACAGATCAAATCTGTAAATATCATTTACTACTGTTGATAATGACAAACGTCTACATCTATCATCGATATACCCATAAATCTCATCCTGCATCTTTTCATTATGAATCTCTGATATGTAGTACACCCTGTTTTCCTTCCATTTCAGTCCTGCCAACTGTTTTTCTGTAGCTTGTTGATAACAGTCATACGAAATCAAATTAATATTACCTTTCATCATCTTCTGCTCCTTTCAATTTAAATGACTGATTTTTAGAGAAATATTTATCTTCAGCCGATACAATACGTTCCGGCATGAAATCAATGTACTGTTTTGTCATATTCTCACTTGAATGTCCTAGATAATCTCGTACCCCTTGTATAGAAACCCCATTTCCGTACATTGAAGTTGCAAGGTTATGTCTGTAATCGTGTGCTCTAAAAATATAATCTCCGCAGTCAATCCCACGAACCTTACACTCCCGAATCATCTGATTTGAAAATGTCTGTCCATTAAATGCACCACCCTTTTTATTTTTGAATAAATACTCCCCATTTTTTATTCCGTACTTTTTTTCATAATCATTCACCAGTCCAACCAATAAACTGGGAACAGGAATGACTTTTTCTCTCCGCATTTTGCTTTGATATATGCGCATCCAATTCTCATTGCCTTGTGAATAAAAGGCTCCCGATTTTATTGTACAAACCTCGCTTTTCCTAATTCCTGTGCAAAACAAAATCAAATACATCAACTGTAAATGCTCTGGGAATGCCGGCAGCTCCTTAATCAGATGAGCAATTGTTTTTTCTGGAACACTTCTTTCATTGTGTTCTGAAAAACCTTTTTTTAAAAATCGTTCCGGATAAAACTTCAACACTTCAATATTTTTCATTTTCAAAAACTGTAGAAATGTATGCATATGTGTGATATATCGGTTAAAAGTAGAATACTTAATATCGGACTTATCCAAAACAGACACATAACCCTCTATATCTTGTATCTCCAGTTCAGTTACTTTCTTACTCTGTCCATCCAGATATTTTAAAAATTGTGAAATAAAACTTATTGTATTTCGGATATTTGATAAAGACAGATCCGATATCCCGACCAAATATTTTGCGTATAATTGTAAATACCAACGATTTTCTTTTTCGTAAATATTAATAAATGAAAGGCTTTTAACAGGTGAACTAGCATTGATTCTCGATTTATCAAACTGAAACCTATCCATATACCAGATACACGCTCGCCAATTTGTCTCTGAATCTGTCAGAAATAACGTTCTTCTCGCAAACTCAACAATCTTAGAAGCCTGTTTTTTTATAATTTCCGACTCCTTGTTTAAATACAGATAAAATCTGTTTTCGTCTGCCTGTTCCATTTCTTCAATATCATCTATTCCGTACTTATCGCAAAACCGTATAAGTGCTTTTAATGGTTCTAAAAAATATCTTCGATGTCTTTGTACCTTATCCATATTCAGAATTTCACACAGCAATATTTTTGTCTGTCGCACCAACTGTGATGAATGTATCCTCGTTAAGTCCCATAACAAATCATTCTTATCAACCACCTGACGGAAAGATTGTGCTTTCTTCTTATTGGGGACATACAGCAAAAACAATTTGTCTTGCTTAAAAAACTCCTGTTCTACAGAGAAGGGCTTTCCTTGTGAATAGACATCCGGCATATTTTCTATTTTTAAACGATCAAATAAGCTCAGTAATTCCGCTTTATATTTTTCTGAAATATCCTCTTTTTCAAGAGAATCCATATACATTTTTCTCGTTTCATAGTTAATATCTGCAGTACACTGTATATCTGTATACTGAAAAAATTTGTATAACCGGTTATAGTATTTTGCTTCTCCAGTCGTAACTAAAGATATTTCTTCCTTTAATTTCTCAGGTATTTTTTCCTGATATAACTTCGGAACAATTTTTAATACTGCCAAGGTAATCCCTCCTTCCTTTTACAGAAAATCTGCAATTTGGTATAAATTTTCATTATTTGAGTAGTATTGATCTGTCGCTTCTACCAATCGTTCATTATTTTCACCCAAGTATTTAATGGTAGTTTCAACTTTCTTATGCCCCAGGGCAAAACGAATGTCATTCAAATCCCATCCTTCTTTTCTTCTTTCCTCCGCAAAATAGTGTCGGAGCTGATGCGGATGGGAATTGATATCCGTTTTTTTGGATAGCCTTTTCAACATGCTATACACAGAATCCGCATCTAATGGCTCTCCTTTGTTTTTTCCAGTTAATTTTGTAAATAGATACTCCGAGTTCATCAGACTTTTTCGGTTATCAGAAATGTACTTAACCAAGAACTCAAAAGTTGTATTACTTAACAAAGCCATTCTATATTCTGCATTTTTTGCTCTTGCCAAGTTGGTATTGGATTCACGATACCTTACCCGAACCGTCCTTCTTTCAAAATCAATATCTTCGGTATAATGGATTCCTAGAATTTCCCCTAATCTAAGACCGGTTTCTGCCATCATTGCTATCAGCAATCGATCTCTATCATTCGTACAGGCATTTATCAGCTCCTGTATTTCTTCGGATGTTATTTCTTCCAGATTAGGTTCTTCTTCTTTGAAGAAACCTTTAAACGAATTCACTGCATTTTGATGATTTACTCCCATACTGTCAAAATATGATACTTTTTTTACTCGTAAGACTTTAAGCATTGGCAAAACATCTTCCAGTGCCAAAAACTGGTAGTATCTGAAGACTGCACCAAGATACATATTGCAGGTCTTATTGCTCGTCTGTGTATTATGCTCAGTATGCTTTCCACTCTTAACCCAATACAAGAAATCAATAAAATGTTTATTCTGCTCTGAATAGGATAGCAATGTAATCTCATCCAATCCTATCGTTTGCTCCTGCAGATAATTGTAATAATATGAAAGTGCGAAGGCTGCGGATTTTACAGTATTCGGAGAAGTATTAATCTGATCCAGATGCTTCAAATACTTTGATGGAAGGATTTCAATTTCTTCAATATCAGAAATAATCAAAAAACGTGGTCTATTATCTTTCAAAACCGAAACAACCCTATATTTCAATCCACAGCCCTCCTTCCTTTCGTTTTGATTTGTTTGACTTCTTTGACTTCTTAATTCTACATTATACACAAAGAAGTCAAAATGTCAATTACGTTTTTGATTTCTTTGACTTTTATAAGAATATCAATAAAGCATTTTTTGATTTCTTTATGTTTTAAATTGATTTTTAGGGATATAATTGATAAGATAAAATACAAGAAGTCAATTTATACAAAGTCAAAGAAGTCAAGAGGAGATTTGCATGAACGAATTTATATCAAATTCAGGCACACTAATAAATCCTGACAGCGTTTACGATCAGGAAAGATTCATCAATATACTTCAAATCATTTTACAGAAAAAAACACAAAAAGAATTATCTGAACAAACAGGCTTAAATAATGCAACCATTTCACGAATGCTCAACGGTGCCCGATCTGGAAGACCATATAAAAGCACTATTGATAAAATTGCAAAAGCCATTGATGATCCAGAACTTATCCAAGAATTATATGATGCAACGGGATATTCTTCTAAGAAAATACAGGAACGGAAAAAGATAATTGCAGACAATGGATTTTCTCTGGATCTCTCTACTGTTCAGGTGCATGAAAAATTTTTTTCTACCTTAATGCGTGGACTTTCCATGATGACAAGTCTGCATAAAGTTGAATGGACAATAAAATCCGGAACACCCAGATCATACGATTATTTAATTGAATTAAAAGAGGGAACTATAGATTATTGGTATATTAGATATGTAGATAGAATTACTTCTGATGAAGAAAGAAAAAAAGCCTTAACTGCCATTTATGGAGAATTTGCAAAATTGAAATTGGACGGAAAAATCAAAGTTTCTTGCGCCACTCCTTCTTATGAAGATTATGATTATTTTATTACAATTCCGCCATACCAATTAAATACAAATGCTTCTATTATACATTTTGATTCTGAACTCGAAAGATTTGCAGACGAAACCTTTTTAGAGACAGCTTTACCACTTAAAGAAAATATTCCTGTTAAGGATTTTTGTAATCTTACCGAATCACTGATACTATAACTTTTTGGTTTTATCACAGAGAGAGTTGCTTATGGCTCTCTCTTTTTTTAACGCTTCCTCCTCCCATGTTCTAACTCATTATGGCAAATCATTTTCTAAAGCAAGTATCGCCTAGAGTAACTCAAAATCCCATTTCTGGATTATGATTCTCTGACGAACTTAATGGAGATTACGATTCCCCATACCCTCAATATCACAAAATATCAAATTTTGCTATTAGCTCATAATAAATTTTCGCAGCTATCTGTTTTTGCACTCATAGTTATCAAAAGCTTTTTATAACCATCTGCTTCTACCGGCTGCTGATTCAAAATTCTTTTATTCAAAAATGAATAAAAGTGAATTTCACAAAAAATACCCATCACAAAAAATGTAATGGGCACTTCTATTCATTATATTTGCTCCGACAAACAGGAATTTTAAATTTATTCTTGAATATATCTTTTTATTCCAGCTAATTCACAATAATTACCAAAACTACTATATTCATTTTCAATTATTTGTTTTTCAAATTTTCCACCATGAGCAACGTATTCATCAAACGATAATTTGTTAGTGTTAAGTAAAGAAGCAATTCGTTGTATATCAAGAATTATTTTATCATCTAAACACATATCTTTTTCTCCTTACAACTACCGATTTTCCCAATTCATCTTACCACTATTTCCATTTTTTGAGAACATAGCAAATACCCCTATATAATATTTCTCATTGTCGGCTCTTCCTGCATCTTTTCTAACATATGTGAAAAAACCTTTTTGAAAATCCATGTTCTCACTTTATACTTTTCTTTATAAGCATCCGTCACCACTCTGTAAAGTGCTTCTGTTGCCTCATGTATGTTTACACCATGACAGTGTTCGATTTGTTGTACGTCTGATTTTAACAACGCCCTTGCCATTAGTTCTGTTATCGCATCAGCATTTACTTTTTTCGGAACACTTTTGTTTGCGTTAATTTCCAGTTTTTTTACTACGAGTTGTTTTAAGTCATCTGTTCCTAAAATCTCATGTAAATCATGTTTGACAATATCTATCACATATTCCAGTTTTACAGAATCTAACAATGAGAATCCTTTTAAATTTGACGGTCGTATTACAGACGGTAATACAATTGATACGTTGTACGTTTCCTTCTGCTTTGTTTTATCGACTTCCAAATAAAGCCGATTCTGTTTATTTCTCTTCTCTACTCTTTGTTCTATGTTCTTTGGACACTTGCCACTTATGACCATTGTAACTGCATCCAATCCTATAACTGTATCGTTCATGTTCCTTATGCTCCTTCTTTTTATACAAACAAACAGCCAATGAAAAAAGGAATTTTAATTATTACCTAACTTCACTGGCTGGGTTGTTTTCTTTTTATTTTATAACGGTTAGAAAGAGAGCGTTATAAAAACATGGGTATGGTAGACATTTGTATTTGTATTTGTATCATAACAAACATGGCTATCACTTTTTCTGTACTATCCTTTACAGACACCAAAAATAAGGATGTTACTTCATTTAAATTGTATTTCTTCTCGGTTGGAAATTTGCCACGACATGGGCGATTGTTTGATTTGAATATTTCTATATATAACATTATACTACTCTTTTCTAATCTGTCAACCCCTTTTCCTTATTTTATCTAAATTATTTTTCATTCCAATGTATTCTATCAGATATTTTATATTCTTGCATATCGCATTCCTAGGATACTTGTAATATTTAAACTTGATACCATACTGTATATGATGCACTATACACCACTTACAAATACTTTCTACCGTTACCATTCCCATTTCTATTTCTTTTCTGAATACATCAAAAAAATACTTCTCTGATTCTGTCTTGACCTTAATAATAATACTAACATTATACATATCAATCATATAAAATTGTGGCATATAATACCCCTTTCTTCCTTTGTAAATTATGCTTATTTTATGTTTAAAGTTAAAACAAACGCCAAAAAACAACTATAGAATAGAACAATCAAAACTCCTGCAACCCCTTTGTTTTAAAGGAAAACTGCACATTGCTAAAAACTAGGAAAAGTGCGTTTTAGTTTCAATCGTAATAATTCGTTCTGTTTTGGGTATATATTGAGATAATGCATTTAGAAATGTGGTCTTCCCGGAACCGGTTCCTCCACTGATAAATATGTTATATCCTGCTACTACAAGCATAGCAAGAAATTCTGTAACTTCCTCGCTAACGGAATCCCATGCAATCAGCTGCTCCATTGTGATTGCATCTTTGGGAAACTTACGGATCGTTACGATTGGTCCGTTCAACGCAACCGGAGCAAGCACGACATTCACTCGGGAGCCGTCCGGCAGCCTCGCATCTACGATCGGTGATGCTTCATTGACGATACGGTTTGAACCCGCCACAATCTGCTGTATCACATCTTCCAGTTTCTCCCTGGACAAGAAATGTCTCTCTGCTTCATACAGCTTTCCATGTTTTTCATAGAAAATGCTTTGTACTCCATTGATCATCACTTCAGTAATCTCATCATCCTCCAGAAAATCCTGTAAAAGATCCAGTTTTCTGAACGCATTAAACAGTTCCTTTCCAAGCGCTGTCCTTATCTTCAGCGGAATATATTCTTTCTGCCCGGCTTCCTGTAATACCTGATAAATAATCCCGGTCAGTTCTTCATCTTCCACTTCTCTTGTCAGATCCAGTTTTTCAAGAATCCTCGCATGTAACTGTTCCGCCTCAATCATGTACATCCTTCCTTTTGATTTTCTGCAATACATCTTCGTAACCCAGAAGCGTAAGTTCCTGTTCAAACTGCCGGATCTTCGCCTGTGCATAACAGTCCCTTATCTCCGGAACATGTACTTCTGTACACACCCGCAATAACTGATATACCTGTGGGAGTCCTTCATCAATATCAAGTACGATCATCTCATAAATACTCTGTTCTGCGATCTTCATAAGCAGATCTTTCCATTCCTGCACACTTACTGCCTTTACGTCTTCTGCGACCGCCATTGGATGTACATAATCCAGATGTCTTCTATGCTGCACGATCGTTGTAAGAAATAAACCAAGATTTCCTTTTTCCTGTCTCGCATAATACAGAAGATCCGACAACGTCTGTCCTTCTCCTGCAAAATGTCCGCCAATACCACTATACAGTTCCAGGTTGAGATATAATACATTCGCATTCACTGCCAGTTCTTCTCCAAGCTTTAATGCATAAGACGTCTTTCCGATCCTGTGAACCGGTGAATACACGCCGATCAGTCTCACTGCCTGCTTTCCTGCTGCCTGTCCGAGGAGAATATTTTCCGACTCCTGAGCATCAATATTTTCCAGAAGCAGCTTTACGATCTTCTCTCCCGACTGATATTTATATAATGCCGTCTCATCTTCCAGAACCTGGCTGTTCCCTGCACCGGTCAGCAGAAATTTCTGCTCTGCCGGTACTTTCTTCCGTTCTTCTGCTTCGTACTCTGCTGCCACAAATAAAATCTGTATCTTCGTTCTGTCTGCAATTTCCTGCACTTTTTCTATCCGGTCATACACCTGCACTTCCATGCCAAATTCCTTTTTATGCATCAGATAATAAGCAAGTGCCTGCGCATATCCTTCTTCCGGATCACATATAATTAAATTCCCGTTACTCACATATGCCTGCCTCCTGTGTAAAAACACTTCTTCTACGCCCGCTTTCGCTGCGATTTGATACTCTTATGGACTTGTTGCACTTCATTGAATCCTACGCCGATACGGCATGAATTACTTAGAATTATTATTTTCAACAGATCAACACAAGTCTTAGATTTGACTTGTAGGACGATTATACTCTACCGGTTATTTCCTGTCTATCCTTTTTTCTGAAAATTTCTATCTTTGTGAAACTCTGCCAAAATTTCGTTCTTCATTTTCCTTAAAATTCTATACAAATTTCACATCAAAAGATATAATACTAATAAAAAACAGTCAGGAAATAACAACATGAATATAAATATTTTTCACTTTTCAGATTTATCTTCGGCAGCTTTTACCCTGCCAATGCAGACGATAGACGTCTGGTTTTTTAAAACAGAAGATTTCCCACCAGATGCACAGGATACGCAAATTCTTTCCACAAAAGAACGGAACCGGATTGCCGGTTATTCACAGGGGAAAGACCGTATCCAGCATCAGACTGCGCGCTTTCTCTTACGTCTGCTGCTTGGAAAATATCTGCACATTGCACCGGAAGAACTTGTGCTTCGTACAGGCACACATGGCAAACTTTATCTGGATTATGATGCACTTACAGCCAGAGGTCTGGGACATCTGCCACGGCTTTCCTTTAATCTCTCTCATTCGGAAGAGCAGATTGCGTTTGCATTTTCTTTTTCTTCCCCGGTCGGTATCGACATCGAAAAAATACGTGAAAATGCACGCAGCAGCCACCTTGTCCACCGTTTCTTTCACCCGGATGAAGAACTGCGATTCGCACATTTACCGGAGTGGGAAAGTACACAGCTTTTTTTCCGTTACTGGACGATACGAGAAGCATTTTTAAAAGGAATCGGAACTGGATTTACCATTTCCGCAGATTCCTTCCGTATTGATGAGATCGATTCAGATTCCGGTCTGTACCAGCTCACAAAATATCCGCTCTGGCGGGTTCAGGCACTTCCGGCTCCGGATAAATATTTCTGCAGTGTCGCCTACTGCGTTCAGAATCCTCTATAAAAAGAAATTCCATATAATAAAGCAACTCCCGGTGTACCAAGTACACCGGAAGTCACTACTGTCACCGGGTTCATTCCAACCCGGATGTCAATTCCTCTTGCGTTTAAAAACTGATTTACAAAAAAGATCAAGGCTGTTCCTATCACAGCTCTGACTACAAAATTTACAAGCACCTGCGTCCGATATCCCGGCATATGTAATTCCTTCTTTCTCATTTTATGATATTAAGGTTGTTCTTCTTCCAGTATATCGTCCTTTTTTAAGTTTTATTCTTAAAAGATGCCCTACGAATTGTTTCGTATTCTCACATTTCTGTCATCCTATGCTTTAAAGCTCTAGCCGCACCTCACGGTTCGTCCGGTGATATTGATGATAACGGACTCCCGCTGCATCAAACATCCGCATAGATGCGCACACGGACGGCGTTCCCTTGTACTTGTTGCTGTCGTAAATCACTTCTTTGATCCCCGCCTGAATGATCGCTTTTGCACATTCATTGCACGGGAATAAAGATACATATAATTTTGCGCCTTCCAGACTTCCGCCACGGTAATTGAGTATCGCATTCAATTCACTGTGAACCGTATAAACATACTTGGTCTCCAGCGGATTGTCGCCTTCTCTTACCCATGGAAATTCATCATCTGAACAGCCGGTAGGAAGTCCATTATATCCCATAGATAAAATCTTGTTATCCTGACTTACAATACAACATCCCACCTGTGTGTTGGGATCTTTGGAACGTCTTCCAGACAGAAGCGCAACCCCCATAAAATATTCATCCCAGCTGATATAATCTTCTCTTTTGCTTCCCATCTGCCATCCTCCAACAATTATTTTGTTCCGAAAATACGGTCTCCTGCATCGCCAAGTCCTGGAACAAT
>ENA-OOZG01000246-OOZG01000246.1-human-gut-metagenome-genome-assembly--contig:-NODE-246-length-46464-cov-2.585878_pt1 | contig 46464 bp, 37 predicted proteins | sample MGYA00241706_ERZ501384 | MGnify/ENA primary metagenome ERZ501384 (study PRJEB25962, sample SAMEA2042742) | human gut metagenome | biome: human gut; feature: human-associated habitat; material: faeces...
CACGGAAAGATGTATATATGTATATATACATTCTTGCCCGAGTGAGAGAGGCTCAGTTTTGTATTGTAGATTTTCTTTTTGAATGTAATGAACAGGATACAATATCAAATATAAATAGCCCTTAAGGTGGTATCTAGTACACAAAGAATTTTAAGATTGTGAATTGCAACAACATGATATTTTTGGTATATAAAAATATTGAAAAATACTTGAAAAAAAAGCAAAATCAAGATATAATAACAAGTGTAAAAAATGTGTATCCGTAAGGACAAAAGAAAAAATGGAGGTAGAAAAATGGCTACAAGAGAAAAAAACATATGGATATTGTTAGTATTTTTATTAGCAGGATTAGTAATAGGGGGATTACTTGGAAAATTAGCAGCAAGTGTACCATGGCTTTGGTGGTTGTCATATGAACAACAATTTGGACTAGATACACCATTTGTATTAGACTTAAGTGTGTTAAAAATAACATTTGGACTAATGGCAAAAATTAATATAGCTAGTATAATAGGAATGGTTTTAGCAATATTTATATACAAAAAAATATAATAAAGTGGGACAAATAAAAAACGAAAGGAAGTTTTAATTTGTCATTAAAAATAAAAGAATTACCGGAAACAGAAAGACCATATGAAAAATTAGAATTATATGGTGAAAAAACATTATCGAATGCTGAATTATTAGCAATAATAATAAAATCAGGAACAAAAGAAGAAACATCAGTACAAATAGCACAAAAAATTTTAAATCTTAATTATGATCCACAAATGGGTTCACTTAACTTTTTAAAAGATATTTCACTAGAGGAACTTATGCAAATAAAGGGAATAGGAAAAGTAAAAGCAATACAATTGAAAGCGGTAAGTGAATTAGCAATAAGAATGTCAAAACCATCAAATTATAAAAAGGTACAAATTAAATGTACAGAACAATTGGCAAAATTGGTTATGGAGGAATTAAGACTTGAAAAAAGGGAATTTGTAAAGCTATTTTTATTGAATACTAAAAATGAAATACTAAAAAATATGGACATATCTGTTGGGGGTACAAATTTTGCTAATGTAAATATGAAAGAAATTATATCTGAAGCATTAAAAATAAAAGCACCGAAAATCATATTAGTACATAATCATCCATCAGGAGATCCAACACCGAGCAAGGCTGATATTACTTTTACGGATAGGTTATATAATGCTGCAAGAATGTTTGATATTGAGTTAGTAGACCATATTGTTATTGGAAATATGAAGTTTAAAAGTATTTTTGTTGAAACTAAAAAAATGGTTGAAAAAATAAAAAAAGAAAATTTAAAAATACAAAAGGATGTTGATTAGAAAGGATGAAAAATATGAAATTTTTTACATTTGGTTCAAAAGATATAGGAATAGATTTAGGAACTGCAAATATTTTGGTTACATTAAAAGGAAAAGGAATAATTTTAAAAGAACCTTCTGTTGTTGCTATAGATAGAAGAACTGGAAATATTATGGCTACAGGAAATGAAGCTAAAGAGATGTTAGGTAGAACACCTGAGCAAATAAAGGCAGTCAGACCGTTAAAAGATGGTGTTATAGCTGATTTTACAGCAACACAATTAATGTTAAAAAATATAATTGAAAAGGTTGAAAAAAGATATAGTGTGGGAAGACCAAGAGTTGTTGTAGGTGTGCCATCTGGAATAACTGAAGTTGAAGAACGTGCAGTAGAAGAATCTGTTATACAAGCAGGAGCAAAAGAAGTATATCTAATTGAAGAACCTATGGCTGCTGCAATAGGAGCATCTTTAGATGTTGCTGAACCAAGTGGAAGTATTATAGTTGACATTGGTGGAGGAACAACTGAAGTAGCTGTAATTTCTTTAGGAGGAATAGTTATAAGCCATTCTTTAAGAGTTGCTGGTGATGAATTAGATGAAGACATTGTAAATTATGTAAAAAGAGAAATGAATTTGGCAATTGGTGAAACAACAGCAGAACAAATAAAGATGCAAATTGGTTGTGCAATGCCACTTATGACTGAAATGACAATGGAAGTAAGAGGAAGAGATTTGACGGATGGATTGCCTAGAACTGAAAAAATTACATCAACTCAAATAGAAGAAGCTTTAAAAGAATCAATATCAAAAATAGTAGATATTGTAAAAGGAACTTTAGAAAAAACTCCACCAGAACTTGCATCAGATATAATGGAAAAAGGAATTGTACTTGCAGGAGGAGGAGCTTTAATTAAAAACTTAGATAAATTATTAAGTATTGAAACTGGAATGCCTGTTTATATAGCGGACGAGCCTCTTGACTGTGTGGTTAGAGGAGCTGGAAAAACATTAGATGATTTGGAAAGACTAAAAACAGTTTTGATTAATTCTAGAAAAAGAAGATAAATATAAAATTTGCTTTGAAAGGAGAAGAATATGTATAGGAATAAAAAAAGTGGACTATTGGGAAGTATTATTACAATTATAATCTTGATATTAATAGTTATCTTTTCTAATAGAGAAGCTAATACATCATTCTTTGAAAATATTGCTAATAAGTTGGTTATGCCGGTACAAAATGGGTTAACTTATTTAAAAAATAAAGTTAGTGGAAATTCAACATTTTTTAGTGATATAAGTAATTTAAAAACAGAAAATCAAGAACTAAAAAATAAAAATAGCCAATTGGAACAATCTTTAAGAGAACTTGAAAATATAAGAACAGAAAATGAAACATTAAAAGAGTATTTAGGTTTAACAGAAAAATATGGAGAGTATAAGACAATTCCGGGATATGTAATTAATAAAGACATTAGTAACTATTCAAAAACTATAATTATAAATATAGGTAAAAAGGATGGAATTGAAGAAAACATGACTGTTATAGCTGATGAAGGGTTAGTTGGACACATAGTTTCAGTAACTGATAATACTGCTAAAGTTAGAACTATAGTTGATACATCAAGTTCAGTAAGCTGTTTAATGAGTACAAACAAAGATAGTATTGTATGTAAAGGAACTTTAGATAGTAGTTCAGAATTGAAAGCAATGTATATATCTACAGAAGCTAATATGGTTCAAGGTGATAGTGTTGATACATCTGGTTTAGGAGGAATATATCCAAAAGGAATACATGTTGGAACAATAAAAAAAATAGTAACAACAAAAAATATAACTGATAGATATGCTTTAGTTGAAACAGCAGTTGACTTTAGTAAATTAAATACAGTTTTGGTTGTAAAAAATAATTAAAAGGTTTACATATGCCTTTGGAAAGGAATGAAATTAAATTTGAAAAAGTTTTGTATAAATTTGAGTTTAATATTAATAGGCTTTGTTATTTATTTTTTGCAATCAAATTTTTTCAATTGGTTTTCAATTGGAGGAATAAAACCTAATCTTTTTATAATATATATTTTATTTATTGGATTATTTGGAACTAGAAGTATGAGTATCATATATGCTTCTGCTCTGGGAATATTTTTAGATTTAATATTTAATTCTAAAATAGGAGTAAATTTATTTGGTTATGTTTTGATAGGTGTGATAGGAACTATTTTTAATAAAAACTTTTCAAAAGATAGCAGAATAACAATAATGCTAATTTCAATGGGCACTACTTTGATATGTGAGATAATAGCATATATATATAAAATAATAAATGGAGCTTCAATAGAGGTGCTTACGTTTTTAAAAATAGTTTTAATAGAAATAATATTTAATCTAATGATAATAATAATAATTTATCCATTAATACGAAAATTAGGAGAAAAACTAGAACAAGTATTTAATGAAGATAAAATATTAACTAAGTATTTTTAAGCTGAAAAGAGGAGGTCTTGTATGGACAAAAGAAATTTAAGATACAACATACTTACAGTATTAGTCTATATAATAGGAATAATACTGATTATTCAGCTTTTTAATCTTCAAATAGTTCATGGTGAGGAGTACAGAGAAAAATCAAGCACAAGACTTACAAGAGAAACAAAAATAGAGGCAGCAAGAGGAAACATATTAGATAGAAATGGAAACACAATAGCAGGAACAATTACACAATACAGCCTGGAAATATATAAAAGTAAAATAGATAAGCAAACATTAAATAACACGTTGCTAGAAGTTACAAAAGTGTTAGACCAACATAATGATAGTTATAAAGATAAATTTCCAATAGATGCAGAAACATTAGCATTTACTATGGACAGTCAAGAGGAAATAAACAATTGGCTAAAATCAAATAAATTAGAAGAAAACTTAACATCAGAGCAAGTAATAAATAAATTTAAAGAAAAATATGAGATAAAAAATGAAGACATAAAGGAAGCAAGAAAAATAATAGGATTAAGATATGGCATAGAAAAAGAAGGATATAGCAGTATGAGCGCATATGTTATATCTAACAACATATCAAAAGAAAGTGTAGCAATATTTGAAGAACAAAGTTCAAAGTTCCCAGGAATAGCAACATCTACAACTCCAAGAAGAAAATACTTAAGAGGTAATTTAGCATCACATATTTTAGGATATATTGGACCAATAAACAAAGAAGAGTTAGATGAGCATGAAGGGTATTCAATAAATGATTATATAGGAAAAACCGGAATAGAATTTTTATTTGAAAAATACCTAAAAGGGGAAAATGGAAAAAAACAAACAGATATGACAATAGATGGTGTTACATCGGCAGAATATATAACAAAAGAAGCTGTTGCAGGGGACGATGTAGTATTAACAATAGATGCAAATTTACAATCAGTAGCGGAATCAGCATTAAAAAATAATATAGAAAAAATAAGAACAGGTGGATTTGCAGAACAAAGAAATGTAAACAATGGCGCAGTAGTTGCATTAGACGTAAAAACTGGAGAAGTATTAGCAATGGCAAGTTATCCAGATTTCGAGCCGGAACTATTTATAGATGGAATAAGCAATCAAAAATGGACAGAATATACACAGGAAGGAAAAAGTGCATTAATAAATAGAACAATGAGTGCTTATGCTCCAGGATCAATATTTAAAATGGCATCAGCAATAGCAGGATTAGAAACAGGTGCAGTAACAAGAACAGAAACAATTAATGATACAGGAATATATCCAAAAGGATATAAGCCTAGATGTTGGTATTATACTAGCTATGGAAGAGGACATGGACCACTAAATGTATCTGGAGCAATAAAAAATTCTTGTAATTATTATTTCTATGAACTAATAACCAGAATGGGAATAGATAACTTAGAAAAATATGCAAAATACTTTGGACTAGGCGAGAAGACAAATGTGGAATTACCAGGGGAAACCTCTGGAACTTTAGCAGGAAAAACATTATATGAAAAATTAGGGCAAACTTGGTACTATGGAAACTCACTATCAGCAGTAATAGGACAAGCAGAAAATAATTTTACTCCGTTACAAATAGCAAGGTATATAGCAATGCTTACAAACGGGGGAAAAAGAATAGATGTAACATTAATAAAAGATATAATAAATGCAGAAGGACAATCAGTTCCAAGAGATGAAATAAACTCATATGTAGCAGAAAAACTTGGTATAAAGAAAACAGAACAAGAAGATTTAAACATTAATCAAGATAATTTAAATGCAGTATTAGAAGGTATGAAATCAGTTACAACAGAAACCGGAGGAACAGCATACTCAGTATTTAAGAATTTCCCAATAGAAGTAGGAGGAAAAACTGGATCAGCAGAAGCGGGAGATAATGTAAATGCATGGTTTGTTGGATTTGCACCATATGAAGCACCAGAGATAGCAGTAGTTGTATTAGTAGAAAATGGTTCGCATGGATACTATGCAGCAGAAGTAGCAAAAGAAATTATAGAAGCACAATTTAAATTAAAAGAAAACGTAGCAGAAAACAATACAGCATTGCCATACACAGAACAACAAAACTAATAAAGGAGCGATAAATATGAGAAATCCAGTAGGAATAAGCATGAAAAAAGACGAAATAATGATAAGAATAAGCGAGGGAGCAACACAAAAAGAAACAGTAGAATGTTTGAACAAAAAAATACCAGCATTAAAAAAATTATACAAAAGTGAAAAAACGCCAATATGTGTAGTAGGAAAAGTTTTAAAAAACAAAGAAATAGAAGAAATAAGAAAAATAATAAATAAAGACATCGATGTAGAAGTAACTTTTGATAGCCCAAAAGTATTGGGATTGCACGGAATAAAAAGAGTTTTCGAAAAAGAAATAGAAAATTCAGAGACAAAATTTTATAAAGGAAATATGAGGTCTGGACAAAAAATAGAATTCGAAGGAAGCTTAGTGATACTAGGAGATGTAAATGGTGGAGCAGAAGTAATAGCAGGAGAAAATATAGTAGTTTTAGGACACTTGAGAGGACTTGCACATGCCGGAGCAAAAGGAAACAAAAAAGCAATAATAGCAGCACAAGAAATAGATTGTCCACAAATAAGAATCTCTAATATAGTAAGAGAAATAGAAAGAGAAGAAGTAGAAACAGAACAAGAATGTAAATATGCATATATAGAAAATGATAAAATTGTAATGGAATAACAAAAAGAGGGAAAAAGGGGACTGTCCCCTTTTTCCCTCTTTTCTCTTTTTCATCATGAAAGCAATAATAAAATCAACGCAATAAACAAAAATTGATCTTGTACTCCCTCTTCATAAAGAAATGCAAGTAAAGAAACTAAAAGAATATCATCAAAATGTAAATTTATTATCATTTCTTTTTATCACCACCCATAAAAGGAAAAACCTCCATAATCTTACTCATATTCATGAGCTGAATATATTGGTCGACCTTGGACTTACGGCTCTCTTTTAAATAAGGTTTTAAACATTGCAAAAGGTTAGCACGAGGGTCGTCTTTTGCATTCATTTTATCCATAATGGTTTTCATTCTCATAATAGTTTCAATATCAATACCACTTGTATTATTCTCACTACTTTGACTATCATTTGAATTAGAAGAATCAGATGAAGAATTTGCATTATTTGAGGCATTGGAATTATTAAGCATGTTAAATAAATTGTTTACCATATCAGGTGAAACATTATTTTGACCAGCAATATTATTCAATTTTTCAAAAACATCTGACATATCTTCACTATTCAAAATTACCAAACCACCTTATTATTTTAAACTAACTTATTTAGAATTATTTTGTAAATCTCTTAAAATTTCTTCTTTGCTTTTAGTTTGAAGAATTTTGTTAGCTTTTGCAATTCCAGCTTCAAGGTCTTTTTTATCCATTTTAGAAAGCATATTCATCATTTGAGAAATATCAAAATTATTATTGTTATTCAATAAAATCACTCCTAATTAAATATATGTATTAACAATATAGTATATTCAATCAATAAAAAAATGTGCAAAAAACGAATAGGGACAGACCCTTTTGTTTAAATTAAAACAAAAGGGTCTGTCCTTATTCGTTTGGGTTTGTCCCGTTTTTGACTATCTTACAATCATATCTTCTCTTCCTGCACCAGTTCCTATAAACTTAACAGGAACACCAGTAAATTCTTCTATTCTTCTTAAATATTTTTTAGCATTATCTGGAAGTTCTTCGAATGATTTACAATTACTAATATCACCAAAGTTTCCATCAAAATCTTCATATACAGCATAAGAATTATTTAAGAAATCAACATTTGTTGAGAAATCAGTTGTTTCTTTTCCATTGCAATTATATGCAACACATAATTTTATATTATCTAACTTACCAATAGTATCAACATGATTTACAGCAAGTCCAGTAATACCATTTAATCTAACAGCATACTTTAATGCAACTAAATCAAGCCATCCACATCTTCTAGGTCTTTTAGTTGTAGTTCCATACTCATGTCCAAGTTCTCTTATTGTATCACCAATTTCATTATTTTGTTCAGTAACATAAGGACCAGCACCTACTCTTGAAGAATAAGCTTTAAGTACGCCATAAACCTCTCCAATGTCTCTTGCTCCAACACCACTACCTGTACAAACACCACCAATAGAAGGGTTAGAAGAAGTAACAAATGGATAACTTCCAAAATCAATATCAAGTAAAGTTGCTTGAGCTCCTTCACAAATAACCTTTTTACCTTCATCTAATGCATTATGGATTAAAGTAACAGTATCTGTAATATATGGTTTTAAAATTTTAGCATATTCTTTGTAATCTGCAAGAGTTTTTTCTAAATCTACAGTTTCATGCCCATACATTTCGAAAATTTTATTTTTATTATTAATATTAATAGTTAAAAGTTCTTCGAAACGATCAGAAATTAAATCTTCTGCACGAATTCCACATCTTTCATATTTATCACAATAAGCAGGACCAATACCTCTTGCTGTTGTTCCGATTTTGTTGCTTCCTCTATTTTCTTCTAGCAACTTATCCATTTCAACATGGTAAGGAAGAATAATATGAGCTTTATCACTAATACGTAAATTGTCAGCAGAATAACCATGCTCTTTTAAATTTTCCATTTCTTCAATTAAAACCTTTGGATCAACAACAACGCCATTACCAATAACAGCAATAGTACCTTTGTTTAAAATTCCAGAAGGAATTAAATGAAAAGCAAATTTTATTCCATCAACCTCAATAGTATGTCCAGCATTATTTCCACCAGAACATCTAACAGCTATATCTGCATTACTTCCTAGGTAATCGATAATTTTTCCTTTACCTTCATCACCATAAAAAGTTCCTAAAACTACATCAACTTTTGATCTTGACATAATAATCACATCCTAAAATAAAATATGTTCCATCTTGCTAGAAAGAACATAAACATTATCGTACAAATGTGCAAAAAAGTCAAGATGTGGTAGTTAATCTAAAATTATTTGGTAATAAATCAGAAATAGAATATTCAGTAATTTTATTGCCCTCAGAAAGAGCATAAATTTTAAAATCTTTATTAACAAATTCACACATAAATTGTCTACAATACCCACAAGGTAAACAGTTATCTAAAGAATCAAGAGTATTTCCACCACAAACTACAATATATTCAAAATCTCTTTCACCTTCCGAAATAGCCTTTGTAAAAGCTACTCTTTCGGCGCATATTGATTGTATTCCGTCATTTTCAATATTGCATCCAGAATAAATTTTTCCAGATTTGCACATTAAAGCGCATCCAACATAATATTTACCATAAGGAGAATAAGAATTTTTTCGAACTGCTTTTGCAATTTGAATAGCATTAGTTAAGTCCATAAAATACCTTCTTTCAAAATTAATATATTACAGTTATTCTATATTATGAGAAAATAAAAGTCAAACAAATTGTAATTTGTAACCCTTTTTGTAAACTCTTCATAAAATATAGCAAAATACTTATACAGAGAGGATGAATAAAATGATAAGCTACATAATAGAAGGGGGAAGAAGGCTAGAAGGAACTTTGGAAGTTTCAGGTTCAAAAAATGCTTCGCTTCCAATAATAGCGGCTAGTATATTAAGTGGAAAAATTACAAAATTATATAACGTACCTAACATACATGATACCCAAATAACTTTGAAAATATTAGAGATTTTAGGTTGCAAAATATATAAGAGAAATGGTAAAATAGTTATAGATTCGAGCAATATGGAAGAACACAAAATTCCAGATGATTTAATGAGACAAATGAGGTCATCTGTTGTATTAGCAGGAGCAATACTTGGGAGATTTAAAAAAACAACATTCTCATATCCAGGAGGATGTGATATTGGTTCGAGGCCAATAGATTTGCACCTAAAAGGACTAAGAAAATTAGGAATAGAAATAGAAGAAGAAGCTGGATACATAAACTGCAAAACAAATCAAATTATAGGTAGCAAAATACAACTAGATTTTCCATCAGTAGGAGCAACTGAAAACATTATAATGGCATCTGTATTAGCAGAAGGAGAAACTATAATTACAAATGCAGCAATGGAGCCAGAAATAGTAGATTTACAAAACTTTTTAAACAAAATGGGAGCAAAAATAAAAGGTGCTGGAACAAATGTTATTAAAATAGATGGTGTTAAAACTTTAAAAAATGTAAGCTATAACGTTATGCCAGACAGGATAGAAGCAGGAACGCTTTTATGTGCTACTGCAATTACAGGAGGGAAAATAGAACTAAATAAAGTTGAACCAATACATATAGGACCAGTAATTAGCAAATTAGAAGAAAGTGGTTGTAAAATAAATGTAGGAAAAAATTCTGTAATTTTAGAAGCACCAAAAAGGTTAAAAGCAGTAGATATAAAAACAATGCCATATCCAGGATTTCCAACAGATATGCAATCAATTTTTACAGGAATGTTAACAACGGCAAAAGGTACTTCAATGATAATAGAAAATATATTTGAAAATAGATATAAATATACAAGTGAACTAAAAAGAATGGGGGCAAAAATTACAACAGAAGGAAAAGTTGCAATAGTAAAAGGAACAAAAAAACTAGTAGGAACAACAGTAGAAGCAACAGACCTAAGAGGAGGAGCAACATTAGTTTTAGCTGGACTTGTAGCAAAAGGACAAACGACAGTAACCAATGTTGAACATATATTAAGAGGTTATGAAGCATTAGATAGAAAACTAAACAAAATTGGTGCAAATGTACAAGTAAAAAAATAGATTAAATGAACATTGTTATAAAACATATAATGGGCGAGCAATGCTCGCCTACAAATACAGATATTGGAGGATACCTATGAGAAAATCTAAAGGACAAACTATTGATTCATTTTATACAAATAAAGACGAAAAAATAAAAAAAAGAAATAATAGAAAATCTAAAAATATAAAAGAGAGAAACTCTGCGAGAACACAAAAAACAAGAAAAGGTAAAACTCAAAAAAGTAACAATGAAGATAATGATATAATAAATTTAGACAATGAAATAATTATAGGAATGACATTAAAAGAAGAATCAAAAAAAGACACCAAAGCAAAAAAAAGTAAGAGCAAAAAGTCAAAAGATAAAAAAACAGTTTCAAAAAGTAAACCAGTAAAAAAGACACAAACAGCAAAAAATAATAAAAAACCAAAAAAGAAAAATATTAAATTAAAAATAGTAAAATGGATATTTTTATTAGCAATACTTGCAACTGCTATAATTTTATTCATGCTATCAAGTGTGTTTAACATAACAAACATAACAGTAACAAATAACAATAAAATATCAGAGCAAGAAATAATAAGCTTATCAGGATTAACAAAAAATGAAAATATGTTTAAAGTGCTAAACAAAAAAGTAGAAGAATCAATAGAACAAAATCCATATATAGAAAACGTAAAAATAACAAAAACAATATCTGGAACAGTAAACCTAGAAGTAACTGAAAGAGTAGCAACATATATGCTTAAATTCGCAAATGGATATGTATATATAAATAATCAAGGATATATGTTAGAAATTTCACAAGAACCACTAGAACTTCCTATAATTAGTGGATTCAAAACTCCAACAGAGAACATAAAAGAAGGAAATAGACTAGTAGTAGAAGACTTAAAAGAACTAGAAAACGTAATAAAAATAATGGAAATAGCAAAAACCACATCAGTTGGAGCAATAATTGCTGAAATTGATATATCTGATCCAACGAATTATAAAATAATAATACCAAGTGAAAATAAAACAGTTGAATTTGGAGACTTAACAAATATTAATGTAAAAATATTAAAAATAGAGTATATTATTGAACAAGAAAAAGGAAAACAAGGTGAAATATATTTTCAAGGTGCTGAGAAAGCAGTATTTAGAGAAAAAGTATAAAGAGGTGAAAAATTTGAATAAAAGTAAAATAGCAATAATTTTGGGCACAGTATGTATGCTTTTAACAATATCAATAGCAGTTCAAATGAGAACAATAGAAAAAGCTACAAATACAGTAGGAACAGGAATAAGTGATAATAGTGGGTTAAAAGACGAATTCTTAAAAAACCAAGATGAATATAATACGGTGTATAAAAAGCTAGAAGAAGCAGAAAAAAAACTAGAAGAAGTTAGAAATCAGGCAACCCAAAATAATGAAACAGATACTAATATAGAAGCGGAAATAAAAGAGAATAGAAAATTATTAGGACTAACAGAAGTAACAGGACCAGGTTTTATAATAAATCTTGATGACAATAGACAGATAAATAGTTCAGAAGTGCTAAATGTAAGCGATTACCTAGTACATGAAGGAGATTTAACATATATAATAAATGAATTATTTAATGCAGGAGCAGATGCAATAGCAATTAATGATCAAAGAATAACAAGTAAAACTTCAATACTTTGCGATGGAAATATAATAAGAATAAATGGAGAAATGGTGTCAGTACCAATAACAATACAAGCAATAGGGTATCCAGAAAGATTGGATTATGCATTAAATAGGCCAGGTGGATATTTAGAGATATTAGCTAATGCAGGAGTGCAAGTATATGTACAAAAATCAGAAAAAATTACACTTCCAAAATATGAAGGAGTGTATAGCTCGGATTTCTTAACAAGAGGTGATGAATAGTTGAAAAAAGGAAAAATAACAATAACAATAACAATAGGTTTAGTAATGCTAATATTAACAGCAGTTATGTTCATCCAATTCAAAACAGTTAAACAAACAGACTTCACTTCATTAGAAAATATGAGAGAAGACGAATTAAGAACGGGAATAACAAGTTTTAAACAAAAAACAGAAGAAACAAATAAAAGACTAGAAGAGGTAAATGCAAAAATAGCAGAATATGAGCAAACAATTGAAAGCAATACAGAAGCATCAGAAGTATTAGCAAAAGAGCTAGAGCAATTTAACAATTTACTAGGGAAAAATGACGTTAAAGGTGAAGGAGTTGTAATAACACTAACAGACACGAGAAACCAAAGAATTTGGTCAGAGGATTTACGACTATTAGTAAATGAACTAAAAGAAGCGGGAGCAGAAGCTATATCAATAAATGACCAAAGAATAGTATATGATACATATATAGTAGACATTAGCAATACACATATACGTATAAATGGACAAGAAATGATAGTTTCGCCATATGTTGTAAAAGCAATAGGAAATCCTACATATCTAGAGAGTGGACTTTCAAAAAAACAATATGGATATATAGACACAAAACTTGCAGAAGGAAAAGATGTAACACTTAAAAGAGAAAAAAACATAGAAATAAAAAAATATGAAGGAAATTTAAGCATGGAATATGCAAATTAGGGGGTAATTAAATGATAGCAATAGCAATTTTAATAGGATGTGTAATAGGAGCACTAATAGGGATGCATGCACCAGTAATTTCATATACATATTCAGGTTACTTAGCAATAGCAATAGTTGCAGCTTTAGATTCTGTATTTGGTGGAATAACATCAGTACTTAAAGGGAATTTTGACTTAAAAGTATTTCTATCAGGATTTTTTGGAAATGCAATACTTTCAATACTATTAACCTGGCTAGGTGTAAAATTAAATGTAGATATATACCTAGCAGCAATAGTAGTATTTGTAGGAAGAATGTTTACAAACCTTGCAATTATCCGTAGATATTATATAGATAAATGGAGCAAAAAAATAGAAGAAAAAGAGGAAACAAAAAATGAGAATGAGAAGAAAACCGTGGGTTAGAGAAGAACTTGCGGAAGCAGAGTTTTTTATAGATGACGCAACCCAGAATCTAGGAAAATGGCATAAAGCATTTAAAAGAAAAAATCAGCCCATGCATTTAGAACTTCGGATGCGGAAAAGGAAGCTTTATAGCAAAACTTGCAGCACAAAATCCAGAAATTAATTATTTAGGAATAGATATAAAAAGTGAGGTATTAGGGCTAGCAAAAAGAAACATAGAAAAAGAATACTTAAATGCACAAAGAGAAATAGACAATGTGCTTATAACAGCTTATGAAATAGAAATAATACAAAACATATTGAACGAAAAAGATTTAGTAGATAGAATATATATAAACTTTTGCAATCCTTGGCCAAAACCAAGGCATAACAAAAAAAGACTAACACATACAAAACAACTAGAAAAATACAAGGTATTTTTAAAACCGGGTGGAGAAATATATTTTAAAACGGATGACTACAATTTATATAAAGCAACAATAAAATATCTAGAAGAAACAGGCTTTAAAATTCTAAAACAAACAGAAAACTTACACAAAGAGCCTATATGGGAAAGCAATATAGAAACAGAACATGAGAAGATGTTTGAAGAACAAGGAATTACAACAAAAGCAATAATTGCAAAAATTATATAAATTTGCCAAAAAGGTATTTACAAAATGTAAATATATGGTATAATAAAAATAGAAATAGGAGGCCACAAAAATGTGGTTGCCATCAGGGATTTAATAAAAATCACATCTCTAATAGCATGCAGAGATGTGATTTTGCTTATTTACTGGTAATTATAGCCAAAACTATAATTAAGGTAATAGCAATTATGGTTACTGCAACAAGTGCAGTGAAAAGTAAAATTATTATATGTAACATAGTTTGTTCAACCATAAGCATCACCTCCTTATCATATATGTAAAGAGATGACAGAGCCACATTTCTGCTTTTCCTATTTCCAAATACAATTATACTACAAACTGTAAAAATATGTCAATAATATTTGCCAAAAAAACAACAAAAATATATGCGAAATTTGTTGAAAAAAAAGTAGTAATATAATATAATAACCCTATCAAAAACAGAAGGAACAAAATCCTTCAAAAGATAGGAGAGGTTTGTAATGGAGAAGAGTTTTAGCGAGAGTTACAAAGCAGCAGGCGTAGATGTTACAGCAGGATACAAAGGCGTGGAACTAATGAAAAAAGCAGTGCAAGCAACATATACAAATGCAGTAATATCAGACATAGGTGGATTTGGCGGACTTTATGCGCCACAAATTAAAGGAATGGAAGAACCAATTTTAGTTTCCGGAACAGATGGAGTAGGAACAAAACTAAAATTGGCTTTTTTAATGGATAAACACGACACAATAGGAGAAGACTGTGTAGCAATGTGTGCAAATGACGTAATATGTACAGGAGCAAGCCCAATGTTCTTTTTAGACTATATGGCACTTGGAAAAAACATACCAGAAAAGGTAGCAACAATAGTAGCAGGAGTAGCAGAAGGATGTAAAAAAGCAAAGTGTAGCTTAATAGGCGGAGAAACAGCAGAAATGCCAGGCTTTTATCCAGTAGATGAATATGATTTAGCAGGATTCTGTGTTGGAATAGTAGATAAAAAGAAAATTATAAACAACAAAACAATAGAAATTGGGGATAAAGTAATAGGACTTAAATCATCAGGAGTTCATTCTAATGGATTTTCACTAGTTAGAAAAGTATTTGAAGTAAATAAAGAAAACTTAAACGAATACGTAGAAAGCCTGGGATGTACAGTAGGAGAAGCTCTGCTTAAACCAACAAAAATATATGTAAAACCAATATTAAAACTTATAGAACAAGTAAAAGTAAAAGGAATATCACATATAACAGGTGGAGGATTTTACGAAAATATGCCAAGAATGTTAAGAGAAGGTGTAGCATTAAAAATAGATAAAAATTCTTATGAAGTACCACCAATATTTAAACTAATTGCAGAAAGAGGAAACATACCAGAAAGAGATATGTATAATACATTCAATATGGGAATAGGAATGGCTGTAATAGTTCCAGAAAGTGAAGTAGAAAAATCACTAGAAATATTAAAACAAGCTGGAGAAGAGGCATATTTGATTGGTGAGGTAATAGCAGGAAATAAAGAAATAATAGTGTAAACGAATAAAAATCAGCATCTTGCACATTTTTCTTCAACTAATAAAATCCTCGATGTATATACTAATTTTAATTCGTTTAATATAAAACGTATATTTTTATAAATATAATAAAAAGGAGAGTAAAATGGTAAAAAGAATCTATGTAGAAAAAAAGCCAGAATTTAGTGTAGAAGCAAAAGGTTTATTAAAAGACCTAAAAGAAAATCTGCTATTAGAAAATCTAGAAGATTTAAAAATAGTAAACAGATACTATGTAGAAGGCATAAATGATGAAATATTTGAAAAAGCAAAAAACACAGTATTTTCTGAACCACAAGTAGATGAATGCTTTGAAGAAGAATATCCATTCGCAAAAGAAGATAAAATATTTGGAGTAGAATATTTACCAGGACAATTTGACCAAAGAGCAAACTCACTATCAGAATGTTTGCAAATATTAACAGAAGGAGAAAGACCACTTGCAAAAAGTGCAAAAATATATGTTATAAAAGGAAATATAAGTACTGAAGACTTAGAAAAAATAAAAAAATATATAATAAATCCAGTAGACTCAAGAGAATGTACATTAGAAAAATTAAAAACAGTAAAAGATGAACATCCAGAGCCAAAAGACGTAGCAATAGTAGAAGGATTTATACACATGACAGATGAAGATTCAAAAAAATTCTATGATAAGTATGGGTTTGCAATGGATATAGAAGATTTAAAATTCTGCCAGAAGTATTTTAGAGATGTAGAAAAAAGAGATCCTAGCATGACAGAAATGAAAATGATAGATACATATTGGTCAGATCATTGTAGACATACAACATTCTTAAGCAAATTAGACAAAGTAGAAATAGACTGGGATTTAGCAAATAAAATATATGAAGACTACAAAAAATCTAGAGAATACGTGTATGATGGGAAAAAGGCAAAAGATATCTGCTTAATGGATGTAGCAACAATAGCAGTAAAAGAATTAAAGAAAAAAGGAATGTTAAAAGATTTAGACGAATCAGAAGAAATAAATGCATGTAGTATACAAGCAGAAATATTGGTAGATGGAAAACCAGAAGAATACCTAATAATGTTCAAAAATGAAACACATAATCATCCAACAGAAATAGAACCATTTGGTGGAGCAGCAACATGTTTGGGCGGAGCAATACGTGACCCATTATCTGGAAGAGTATATGTATATCAAGCAATGAGAGTAACAGGATGTGGAGATCCAAGAACATCAGTAAAAGACACACTACCAAACAAACTGCCACAAAGAAAACTAACAAATGAAGCAGCAAGAGGATATAGTTCATATGGAAACCAAATAGGATTAGCAACAGGACAAGTTGCAGAAATATATCACCCAGGCTATGTAGCTAAAAGACTAGAAATAGGTGCATTAGTAGGAGCAGCACCAAAGAAAAACGTAATTAGAAAAGTACCAGAGCCAGGAGATGTAGTAGTTCTATTAGGTGGAAGGACAGGTAGAGATGGATGTGGAGGAGCAACAGGTTCATCAAAAGCACATAATAGTGCATCACTTACAACATGCGGAGCAGAAGTACAAAAAGGAAATGCACCAGAAGAAAGAAAAATACAAAGATTATTTAGAAATCCAGAAGTAACAACACTAATAAAAAGATGTAATGATTTCGGCGCAGGCGGTGTTTCCGTAGCAATAGGAGAACTCGCAGACGGATTAGAAATAAACCTAGATAAAGTTCCAAAAAAATACGAAGGATTAGATGGAACTGAACTAGCAATATCAGAATCACAAGAAAGAATGGCAGTAGTAATAGAAGAAAAAGATGTAGAAAAATTCCAAAAACTTGCAGAAAAAGAAAATATAGAATCTACCGTAGTAGCAAAAGTAACAAAAGAACCAAGAATGAAAATGTACTGGAGAGGAAAGCTTATAGTTGATCTATCAAGAGAATTTTTAAATACAAACGGAACAGTAAAAATAGCAAACGCAAAAATAGAAAAACCAAAAGGAATACAAGAGTATTTTGAAGGAAAAAGAAAAATACAACAAAATAAAAATAGTGTAGGGGTCGCGCTCCTGGGCAACCCGCAAAATTGCATCAAAACAAACGGAAAAAATTGTGCAAAAACAGAACTTTGGAAGAACACAATATCAGATTTAAATTGTTGTTCTCAAAAAGGATTGGTAGAAAGATTTGACAGCTCAATAGGAGCAGGAACAGTTCTAATGCCATTCGGTGGTAAATACCAATTAACACCTACAGAAGCAATGTGTGCAAGAATACCAACATTAAAAGGGTACACAAATTCTGGAACAATAATGAGTTTTGGGTATGATCCATATCTTTCAGAAATAAGCCCATTACATGGAGCTGCATTTGCAGTTATAGATTCACTTACAAAATATGTAGCGTGTGGAGGAGATTACAAAAAAGCATGGTTTACTTTCCAAGAATATTTTGAAAAATTAAGAGAAGAGCCTACAAGATGGGGAAAACCATTAGCAGCACTTTTGGGAGCATACTTAGTTCAAGAAAAACTAGGACTTGCATCAATAGGTGGAAAAGACTCAATGTCAGGTTCATACAACGAATTAGATGTTCCACCAACACTTACATCATTCTGTATAGGGGTTGTAGACACAAATAAAGTAGTATCAAATGAATTTAAAAAAGCAAATTCAAATGTGTATATGTTAAAAACAAAAATAACAGAAGAATTTTTACCAGATTTTGAAGATTTAAAAGAAAACTATGAATTAGTGCATAAACTAATAGAAGATGGCAAGGTTATATCTGTTGCAACAGTAAGACAATTTGGAATAGCAGATACAATAACAAAAATGTGTATAGGTAATAAAATAGGTTTTGAATTTAAAGCTAATAAATGCTTATTTAAGCCACGTTATGCAACATTTATAATAGAAGCAAAAGATAAAATAGAAAATAAAAAATTAGAACTTTTAGGAATCACTACAAATAAAAAAGAAATAAAAATATCAGAAGACGAAATATTAGACCTAGAAGAATTAATAAAAGTATGGGAAGAGCCACTAGAAAAAGTATTCCCAACAAAAACAAATGAAATAAATAAAAAAATAGAAAACATATTGTACAAACCTGCAGGGGGCACACCTCAAGTGAGCTCACATAAAATAAAAATAGCCAAACCAAAAATCTTTATACCAGTATTTCCAGGAACAAACTGCGAATATGATTTAGCAAAAGCATTTATAGATGCAGGAGGAGATCCTAAAATAGCGGTATTTAAAAACCTAAAACAAACAGACATAGAAGAATCTATAATTGCAATGGAAAAACTAATTAATGAATCACAAATAATAATGCTTCCAGGCGGATTTAGTGCAGGAGATGAGCCAGACGGTTCTGGTAAATTTATAGCAACAGTATTTAGAAATCCACGATTAAAAGAAGCAATTCACAAACATTTAAATGAACAAGATGGTTTAATATTAGGAATATGTAATGGATTCCAAGCATTAATAAAACTAGGCCTAGTACCATTTGGAGAAATTGTAGAACCAACATCTGAAATGCCAACACTAACATATAACAATATAGCAAGACACCAATCAAAATTAGTAACAACAAAAGTAGTATCAAAATTATCACCATGGTTTAGCAAAGTAGACTTAGAAGAAGAATTCATAATACCAATTTCACATGGAGAAGGAAAATTTGTAGCAAGCGAAAAAGTAATGCAGGAATTAATAAAAAATGGACAAGTAGCAACACAATATGTAGATGAAAAAGGAAACGCAACATACGACATAGATTACAATCCAAACGGTTCAGTATATGCAGTAGAAGGAATAACAAGCAAAGATGGTAGAATACTTGGAAAAATGGCACATTCAGAAAGAAGTTATAGAGGAAATATAATAAACGTACCAGGAAATATGGACCAAAAACTATTTGAATCAGGAATAGAATACTTTAAATAATTTATAAAAAAGATATTTTCAAAAGTAAAAATGAGGCACACATCGTATGCCTCATTTTTGTTAATTCCATATTTTATTTTACAACTATATTATAAATTTTATTTTTTACATAGATTTCTTTTACAACATTTTTTCCATCTAGTAAACTAGCAACAGCTTCGAGAGCCTTTGATTTTACACTTGATTCATCTTCATCTAAAGCAATTTTAATAGTTGCTTTTACTTTACCATTTATTTGAACAGGAATTTCCTTTTCACTATCTATTGTTTTAGCTTCATCATATTTAGGCCAGCTAGATTCGCAAATTGGCTTAAATCCTAATTGCTCATTTAGTTCCTCTGTAATATGAGGAGCAATAGGGTTTAATAAAGTTAATAACAAATGATAATCTTCTTTTGTTATTTTATCCTCAGCATCAAAGCTATTAGCTAAAATCATTAATGCAGATACAGCTGTGTTATAAGCCATTGTTGTTAAATCAGTTTGCACTTTTTTTATAGTTTTGTGGATAAGTGGTTCCAATTTTTTAGAATAACCATCTCCATCACCAATTTTATCTTTTAAACGAATAACTTTGTCTATAAAACGTTTGCAACCTCTTAGAGAATCTGTACTCCAAGGAGCATCTTGAGTATAATCACCCATAAACATTTCATAAAGTCTTAAAGTGTCTGCACCATATTCGTTAACTATATCATCAGGATTAATAACATTTCCTTTAGATTTACTCATCTTTTCATTATTAGAACCTAAAACCATACCATGGCTAACACGAGTCCAAATCATCTCTTTTTTAGGAACTAAACCAATATTATATAGAAATTGAACCCAGAATCTTGCATATAGTAAATGTCTTGCAGTATGCTCCATTCCTCCATTATACCAGTCAACTTGTTTCCAATATTTCATAGCGTCCATAGAAGCAAATTCTTTATCATTATGAGGATCCATAAATCTTAAGAAATACCAGCTAGAACCAGCCCAGTTAGGCATTGTATCAGTTTCCCTTCTAGCTTTTCCACCACAATGAGGACAAGTTGTATTTACCCAATCGGTAATGTTTGCAAGAGGACTTTCTCCACTTTCAGTTGGTTCATATTCTGCAACATCTGGTAACAATAAAGGTAAATCTTCTTCCTTCATTGGTTGCCATCCACATTTCTCACAATAAATCATAGGAATAGGTTCTCCCCAGAATCTTTGACGAGAAAATACCCAATCTCTCATTTTATAATTATTTACTTTTCTAGCAATACCTTTTTCTACTAATTTATTTGTAATAGCCTCTTTAGCTTCTTCAACAGTAAGACCAGTAAATTCTTCTGAATTAATCAATTTACAACCTTTACCTAAATAATCTTGTTTCTCAAAAGCAGATTCACTAACATCTCTACCATCAATAACTTGAATCATTTCCAAATTGTGTTCTACAGCATATTCAAAATCTCTTTGGTCATGAGAAGGAACGGCCATAACAGCCCCAGTTCCGTAGTCTCCTAGAACAAAGTCACCTAAAAATACAGGAACTTCTTTTCCATTAACAGGATTAATAGCCATAATTCCATCTACTCTGCAACCTGTTTTACCTTTATTTAGCTCTGTTCTATCCATAGCAGATTTTTTAGCAGTTTCTTTAATATATTCATTAACTTCCTCTTTATTTTTTACTCTAGGCATTAATTCTTTAATTAACTTGCCATCAGGAGCAATAACAAAAAATGTAATACCATAAACTGTTTCAATACAAGTTGTAAATACAGAAAATTTACCTCCACCAACAATTTGCACATCAAGTTCAACACCAGTAGATTTACCAATCCAGTTAATTTGACCAAGTTTTACTCTATCAGCAAAATTAGTATCATCTAAACCTTTTAATAAATCTTCTGAGTAATCACTCATTCTAAGCATCCATTGAGATTTTTCTTTTTGCTCAACTGTACTACCACATCTTTCACAAACTCCACCAGCTGCATCTTCATTAGATAAAACAGATTTACAAGTAGGACACCAGTTTACAGGAATAGTATCTTTATATGCCATACCATGTTTATAAAATTGTAAGAATTGCCATTGAGTCCATTTATAATAATCTGGGTCAGTAGTAGAAAATTCACGAGACCAGTCAAAAGAAAAACCTAAATCTTTCATTTGTCCTTTAAAAGTATGAATATTTTCTTTTACAGCTTCCTTTGGGTGAATATGATTTTTAATAGCATATTGTTCAGCAGGAGCACCAAAAGCATCCCAGCCCATTGGATATAAAACATTATAACCTTGCATTCTTTTCATTCTAGCCAAAGCATCTTGAGCAGTATAGCTTCTAACATGCCCAACATGAAGACCCGCACCAGAAGGATAAGGAAATTCTACCAATATATAATATGGGTCCTTATTATCTCCAGTAATTGCTTTAAAACTTTGTTTTTCATCCCAATAATTTTGCCATTTTTTTTCTATTTCTTTATGATTATAATCCATAGTATATCTCCTCATTTCTATAAAATAAATGTTAAAAAACTCTTAAAAGTGAAAGTTCCCTAAACAATATTGAAAAGATTATATAACAAAAATCAAAATAAATAAAGTAAAAACTATTAAAATTTGTAAATATCTGATATAATAGAGCAAACAATTTAGAAAGAAGGAAAAACATGAAAGCATTAATTACAGGAGCCTCATCAGGTTTAGGAAAAGAGATGGCAAAAATATTAAGCGAGCAAGAAATAGAATTAGTTTTAGTAGCAAGAGAACAACAAAAACTAGAAGAAGTACAAAAAGAACTAAAAACAAAAACACAAATAATATGCATGGATTTAAGCCTTGCGGAAAATTGTGTGGAATTATATAAACAGGTAGGAGATATAGATATATTAATAAACAATGCAGGATTTGGAACTTGTGGAGAATTTATAGAAACAGATTTAATAACAGAATTAAACATGATAAACACAAATGTGTGTGCAGTTCATACACTAACAAAACTATTCTTACAAGATATGTGCAAAAAAAATAGTGGATATATATTAAATGTAGCATCAATAGCAGGATTTATGCCAGGACCACACATGGCAACATACCATGCTACAAAAGCATATGTGTTAAAATTAACACAAAGCATTTACGAGGAATTAAGAAAAAGAAACTCGAATGTAAAAATAAGTGCACTATGTCCAGGGCCAATAAAAACACCATTTTTAGAAAAAGCAAACGTAGAATTTAAAACAAAAGTTATGACAAGTACAGAAGTTGCAAACTATGCAATAGACAAAATGTTTGAAGGAAAATATATGATATTACCAGGAGCAAACAACAAAATGATAAGATTTTTAAGCAAAATAGTACCAGACAAAACAATAGGAAAAATAGTGTACAACATGGAAACAAAAAGAAAATAAAGGAGGTACAGTATATGAAAATAGGCCTAGCATTAGCGGGAGGCGGAATAAGAGGTGCAGCACATATAGGCGCAATAAAAGCACTAGAAGAAAACGGAATAGAAATAGAAGCAATAGGTGGAACATCAGCAGGAAGTATAGTGGCTGCCTTATATGCAATGGGATATAAAACAGATGAGATAATAAAATTATTTAGAGAATTTTCTAGTCAGGTTTTATCTTTAAGCCCTAAATATATATGGGAATCTATTAAAGCCACAAGAGATATAAAATTAGGTGGAATAACAACTAGTGAAAACATAGAAAAAGTAGTTGAGCAAGCAGCTAAAAAGAAAAATGTAAAAAACATAAAAGACTTAAAAATGCCAATCACTATTCCAGCAACAGACTTAATCTCAAACAGAGAAATAATATTCACAAATAACGAAAATTTAAAAGGTGAAGAGTATATACACGACATAGAAATTGGCAAAGCCGTAAGGGCGAGCTCAACTTTCCCGGGAATGTATGCTCCGTTTGAACACGAAAAATATCAATTTGTAGATGGGGGAATATTTTCAAACCTACCAGTAAAAGAAACAAAAGAATTGGGAATAGACAAAGTTCTTGCATTACGTTTTAAACTAAAAAGCCCAAGAAAGCAAAAAACAATATATAATATAACAATGCAATCATTGGACCTAATGACAGAAAACCTAATAAAAGAATCTGTTAATGCAAGCACATCTGTTTTAGAAATAGATTTAAGAGAAGTAAAACCATTTAATATAAAAAAATTGGAGTTTTGCTATAAAGAAGGATATTTACAAACATTAGACAATATATTAAGAATAAAAAGAGAACTTGCAGGTTAATTATTAACTAAATAATACAAAAAACAGGAGTTAAAGATATTAATAATTCCTGTTTTTCTTTTCTCTTTTTTTAATTGAAATATGCTTTTTACTAATATTTCCAAAAACACCTACAAAACTTGAAAAAAGTGAGAAAAACCACTTGAAAAAGTTTACATAACCGTATATAATATATATGTATAAAATTATCATAGCGAAATTACGTTTAATTACAAAAATGTCATGAAAATGTAATTTTTCAAAAATTCTTTTTAATCTATTAGTTTCCGTAAACAAATTTAAAAAGGATGTAGAATTTGAACAATTAAATAGAAAAAACGTATATTGACATTAATTGCAAAAAATGTGAGAATAATGCTATATAAATATAAGAAGATAAAGAAAAAATACTAAAATAAAATCAGGAGGAAAAAAACATGTTTAAAAATCTAAAAAAATCAAATGATGGAAAAATTAGTACAAAAGTTTTAGCAACATTTTTAGTTTTAACTTTAACTTTTTCAAATTTTGCACTACTTCGGATCATATTTGGGAAGTGGTTTAATTTCATATGCAGCAGATGAACAAAATCAAATTACATTTAATGCCCAAATACTAGATAGCGAGGAAAAGAAAGTAAAAGAAGCAGACATAACGTCTGAATTGAATTTACGTTTAAGCATAGCGGTAAAGGAAGGTAATTTAAAAAATGTAAATCTAGACTTAAGTAACTGCAACTTTAAGTTAAAAGATGAAAGTGGAATAGACCAAATAAATGCAGGAGAAACTAAAGAATTAGATTTTAAAATAGTAGCAAGAAATGATGACCAATTTAAATTGGATTTATTAAACATGGAAAGTAAAATAAAATTAACAGGAACATATTCGAACGATAATAAAACAGAAGAAATAAATAAAGAAGAAACAGTTTCAGTAAAATGGAATGCACAAGAGCTTTATAATATGGATGATGAAACAAGAAAAGAAACAAAGGTACTAGAAAATGAAATAATAACAAATAAAACATACACAATAGATGGAAAAGAAAAAAGAGTAGTACAAGTAAAAATAAAATCAGGAATAAAAGACAACATATATCCAATAGAAAAAACACAAATAACAGCAAACCCACTAGAATCAGGAAAAATGGAAGAAGGTAAATTTGTAGATGAAAATGAACTAAAAGCAGAAAAAGTTGAAGTAGCAGCATATTCAACAATGGCAACAAACGGAAAAGACGGTTCAATAAACTTTGGAACAGCTGAGGAAAACAAATTAGGTTCATGGCAATATGATAGTGAGAGTGGAAAAATAACAATAACAGTAAACAACAGCAAAGATGAAAACAATTGTGTAGCATGGGCTAAAAATGCAGTAGACGAATTTGTAGTTACATATATATATAATGAAGAAAGTGTAAAAAATGTAGACATAATTGAAACTACAGTAAAAAGCAATCTTAAACTTTATGTAGATGAAAACGGACTTAATAAAACAAGTTACAGAACAACAAATGCCAAAGAAGATATGCTATTAGAATTAGATATACAAGCACCAGAAAGCTTAAGTAAAAGAAACATTCAAAAAGGAGAAAGCTTTGCAGAAGCTTGGACATTAAATATAAGCAATACACAAATAGGAGAAAATATATTAGCCGTTTCTGAATTAGACAAATTAAATATAGCAGATTCAAAAGACATAAAACCAGTTACATATTATAATGCTACATATATAAATAAAGAAGACTTTATAAACATATTAGGGGAGAATGGAGAAATAGTTATCCTAAACATGGCTACACGTAAAGAATTAGGAAAAATAACAAAAGAGAGCACTATAGAAAATAACGACAAAATACTTGGAATTAGTTATTCAAAAAATGCAAGCCAAATAGGAGTGCAAATAAGTAAACCAGTAAAAGCTGGAAAATTAAGTATAGCAAGTAGAAAAACTTTAAACATTTCAAGTGTTGAAGAATATGTGTCAAAAATAGATAAAATAGATTCATTAACAATTAATGCAATAGCCGGAATACCAAAACCAAAAGCAGGTAAAGAAGAGTTTATATATTTAACAAAAACAATATCAAAACAAATTTCACTAGTAAGCCCAAAATCAAATGCAGAGTTGGGAATAAATTTAGGAAAAGATAAAGAAACTTTACCAGTAGAAGAAGAAAACAAAGTTGACTTTACAGTTACACTACATACAAGCAAAGAAACAGACAAACTATTTAATAATCCAACAGTACAAATAGAATTACCAGAACAAGTAAAAGAAGCATCAATAGTAGAAAACACAGAAGGAATATCAAATGCTAATGGATTAGAATTAAATGGTATAACAATAAACAATAATATAATAGAAGTAAAATTAACAGGAAATCAAGGAGAATACGTAGACTATAACGGACAAGATACAACAATAACATTTTCTGCGAACCTAAAAACACCAGAATTACAACCAACAACTACAGGAGATATTAAATTAACAGTAGTAAATGGAGAAGAAGAAGCAAAAGATTCAGAACAAGTAACATTCTCAGCAGAAAAAGGAATAATACTTGCAAATAGTATCTCAAATTATAACGAAACACAACCTGAAATAGTAGCAATAAAAGGAAACAGCAAAACAGGTTTATTAAGCGAGGAAGAATCAGCAATAGCACAAGTTAAAGGAACAATAATAAACAACACAGGAAAAGACTTAGAAAATATAGTAGTAACAGGAAACTTTGCAGAAGCAGGTTCTACAATAACACCTATACTAAAAGAACAAATAGCAGTAGAAAATGCAACAGTAGAAAATGCAACAGTAGAATATTCAGCAGATGGACAAACTTGGGAAGCATATAATGCAGAAAAAGCAAGCACATACAAAAACTACAAAATCACATTTGCAAAATTAGCAGATAAATCAATAACAACATTTACATATAAAATAGAAATACCAGAAAATTTAGGCATAAACAAATCTATGAATAGTACATATGCTATAAAAATAGAAGACAAAATACAAAAAGCAGCAAGTATAACACTAGAAACACCACAAAAAATAGAAATAGAAGTATCTGCAAAAGCAATAAGTGATACTGTATATGAAGAACAAGAAGTTACATTTACAGTAGATGTAACAAACAAATCAAACGTTACAGCTAAAAATGTAAGCTTAGAAGCAAGCCTTCCAGAAGAATTAGAATTAGTATCAAAACCAGAAAACTTTGATATAGAAGCTGGAAAAACAATAACAAAAACAATAACAGCAAAAGTAAAAGCATTACCAGAAGAAACAAAACAAAAAGATATTACAACAACAATAAAAGCAATACCAAATGGCAAAGAAGATCAAGCAAAAACAGTAGAAGTAAAAAATGTAGTAAAACAAGCAAATTTAAAAATAGAAGTAAATAGTTACATAGAAGATAGCGAAGAGAAAAAAGCTGAAGTTGGAGATATTATACAATATGAAATAACATTAAAAAATGCTTCAGAGTCAGAAATGAAGAATATTGAAATAATAAATAAGATACCAAAAGAAACAAAACTTGTAGAAGGCTATATGTTGATATTGGATGAAGAATTAGATGAATATGTGGAAGATAAAAATATTTCTAAAAAAGATTTAGGAAACAATATATATTCATGGAGTATTTTAGAATTAAAAGGAAAAGAAGAAAAAACTTTAATTGTAAGAGTAGAATTAGAAAGTTTGACAGAAAATAAAATAAAAAATGAGATAGCTATTAAATGTGAACAAGAATTTGGAAAAGACAATCAATATATAATACAAGTATTAAATGAAGTAAAAGCACCGGCGAAGGTCACAGCTACAATGTCAAGTCCAACAGAAAATGCAGAAGTTAAAGAGAATGATGAAATAATCTATAATATTTTAATTAAAAATGAGGGGGAATCTTTAGCAAATATAAATATAGAAGATATATTACCAGAAGGTTTATCAGTAGAAAAAGCAGAATATAAAATTGGAGATGAGAAATCTGAAGAAATAGAATATAATCCAGGTACGGTTAATCTATATGAAATTACTTTAAAACAAAATGAAGAACTTAATATAAAAATAATATGTACTGTAACAGACAAAGTGACTAAAGAAAAAATTAGTAACAGTGCTACTATTTCTATGAAAGGAAGTAAAGATATAAAAACAAATGAAGTCATGCACAGAGTAAAAGTTAATCCAGAAATCCCAGATAAACCGGGCATAGATGAACCAGGCACGGACAAACCGGATACACCAACAGATAAAACATACAGTATTTCTGGTACGGCATGGCTTGATGAGAACGAAGACGGAATAAAAGATGAAAAAGAAAAATTATTAAAAGGTATTTTAGTAAAAATAAAACAAATTAACAAAGATAATGTTGCAGAATACCTAAAAGGCGAAGATGGAAAAGAGATAACAGCAATAACAGATAATGATGGTAAATATGAATTTAAAGAATTAAAAGCTGGAAAATACATAATAGAATTTGAATACAACACAAAAACATATAAGCTTACACCAGTAACAAATAAAGATTCTATACCAACTGCACCTACAACAAGCGAAGGAACAACAGTAAAAACAGATACACTTAATGTAACAAATGAAAATATAGAAAACATTAATATAGGTTTAGTGCTAAATTCAAAATTTGATTTAGAATTAAACAAATATATTACAAAAGTAACTGTTCAAAACAACAGTGGAACAACAGAATACAATTATAATAATGAACAATTAGCAAAAGTAGAAATAAAAGCAAAACAAATGGCAAGCTCAACAGTACTTGTAGAATATCAAATAGAAGTTAAAAATAATGGGGCAGTTCCAGGAACAGCAACTGTAATTGCAGACTATTTACCAAAAGGACTAAAATTTAATTCAGAAATGAATACAAATTGGTATCAGGGAACAGACGGAAACTTGTACACAGAAGAATTAAAAGACATAATGTTAGAACCAGGAGAATCAAAACAAGTTAAATTAGTTTTAACTAAAGCAATGACATCAAATAGTACAGGCACATTTACAAATGCAGCAGAAATATATGAAGATAAAAACGATTTTGGACTAGTAGATACAAATTCTACACCAGCAAACAAAGAAGAAAAAGAAAATGATTATAGCACAGCAGAATTAATTATAAGTACAGCAACAGGTAGTCCAATGATGTATATCGGAATAATAATAACAAGTATGATTATATTAGGTGGCGGAATATATCTAATAAATAAAAAAATAATACTTGAAAAGAATATATAGGAAAGGAGGAAAAATTTCAGTATGAAAAAAAGTAAAGCAATTAAATTATTAATGCTCATAGCAATTATATTAGGAATAACAGCAATTCCAACCTTCGCAAAAGCGGTTCCAAGCTTAGATGAATTTAAAGTTAATAGAAGATGGTATTGTTTAAGAAGAGATGGATATTATAGTAATACAGGATTAACAAATGCTGGAGAGATAACAGTTAATGGAAAAAATATAATTGGTAATAATTTTAATATAAATAATAAAAAATTAACCAAAGACCAATTATACAAAATAGCTTATATTTTAACAGAGGCTAAAGCAAATGAAGCAAAAAGAATTTCTGCAAACGGATTTTCTTATCAACAGGCGATATGGATAATTTTAAGACAAAATATAAGTAAAGACAAAAAAGATGTTGCAGATGGAAATCCAAGTAGGATAACACTGAATAACGCTGCGGATGACTATAAAAAAGCTGTTGATAATGGTTTAGGAAGTAAAGAAATAATAAAAGATATAATAACTGATGAGGCAATTTTATTAGAATCAGGGGAATATGGACCTTTTTATGTGACATATGATGCTAATATTGCTTATAAAACTCCAAAAATTATAATTGAAGGTGGAACAAAAAAGGGAGAAAAATCTACTACTCAGGATGGAATAACAACTGTAAAATTCAACATAAAACCAAATAATTCTAGTGTTACTAAAGTGAAAATAAAAGTTACAGCTGAAGGAATAAGAAAGGCTAGTTTTAATATATATAATCCAAATGAATACAATGAAAATGATTCAAAACTGACAACCACAGGAGCTAAATTTTACGTTGCTAATGGAATTCAATGTTATTATTGTAGAGAGGACTATAAAGCCGGCCATCCTCAAAATGTATTTTTGTGTGTAAATACAGGAAAATTAGTTTATATACCAAATGGATTTAACGTAGCATTTTATTGCCATGCATGTGGTAACACAGATGACAATGTTAATATTCATCAGTCATTAGCTAACAATGCACAAGGATATTTCCACACATGCAGTCAAAATGATAAAAAAACTTACCAAGTTGTCAAGTATGGTGGAGATTATTGGAGTACTAGAACTAATACTGAAATTTATCATATAGGTGCATTAAATCAGGCTCACTTAATGACAAAATGTAGGTGGATAAGAACTGGGAAACAACCATTATTAGAATCTTTGGAACGTAAATCGCAAATAAATAAAGAAAGTAAAGAGAAAGAATATGACCTTATTCCACCTGTTAATCTAACATTAGATAAAGTAAACAGTTTAGATTTAGAAGGCAATGAACTATATAATATACCAAATATACCATTCAACATAAAATTTGAACAAGATGGAAAAGAAATATACAACAAGGATGTTACAACAGGTAAAGATGGAAAGGTAAAAATAGAAAAGGTAATACCAAATAGTAGAAACGATATAACAGTAACTATTACAGAAAAGAAAGATGTAGAGGGGGATGGTTACAAAGTATTATCAGAGCCACTTGTAATAACACTACAATGTATTGATGGAAAGTATTGGAAGGAAAAAGACGGAGCTGGAAAACTATCAGGAGGCGAAAAGTACGTTGTTAACTATAACACAAATGCAACAATAGGATTAACAGTAAAACTAGAAAACAAATCTATAATAGAAAAACTAACATTATCAAAAACTTCATCAGTAAAAGATGGAGAAAAGGTTGAAGGAGCAAAATTCAAATTAACACTAACAAACATTGCAAGTATAAAAGGATATAAAATACCAACAACAGGAACTCCAACAATAATTGTAACAACAGATAAAAATGGAAACATAGTATTAGAAGACATTGAAATAGCAGACTTAAGTAAAGACATAGTAATTACAATGGAAGAAACAGAAGCACCAGTAGGTTACAAAAAAATTGAAGGAAAAATAACAGTAACATTAAAAAGAAAAGGAAATACATATACTATACATAAGGCAGAAAAAGAGGATACTGTTACTGAGGATGAGTTTAAAGCAGGAGAAGTAACATTAATAAATCACGAATTAGTATTAAATATTAAAGATATTCCTATAATGAACTTAGGTGGAATAGTTTGGACAGAGAAAATAAAAACAGGTAAAGAACAACCTGATATAAATAACACATATAGCGAAAGTGACGACGAAGCTTTAGGTGGAGTTACAGTAAGATTGCTTGACGAAAATGATAAAACTGTAGCAACAACAAAAACTGCAGAAAAAGATGGACAAGAGGTAACTTATCTAAACAATTTAGGAAAAGAAGGCACAGTAAAATTAAAACAAGGTCAATATTTATTCACAAAATTAGATGACGGAACAAACTATATACCAGTTGGAACAGATTATAAAGTAGAAATTGATTATGATGGTATTACATATAATCCTTTAATAAATCCAGATACAAGCATGCTTTATAAGAATAAAGAGGATAATAAAGGGGTATTTTCAAAAATAACATCAGAAGAAGACCATGGATTAGCTGATGGTACAAAAACAATATTTGGAACAGAAAATGAAACCCAAAGTAAAACAAATGGTGGCTACACAATTAACTATACACTTCAAGATGAAGAGAATATACCAGACAAAGCAATATATTCAAATGTAGAAAAAGATGGAAAACAAGCTTTTGTAACAGCAAGAAGTGAAAAATACTTACAAAAAACAGATGATTGGAAAACTACATGGAAAGACAATAACGGCGTTGGAGAAATTAACTTAGATAGTTATGCATTTGACATTAACTTTGGATTATATAAAAAGTTCTTTGACTTAAACTTAGGAACAGACGTAGATTCAGCTGAAATTGAAATAAATGGACAAAAAACTGCATATACTTATGACCAGATACTAGATGGAATGCTAGATAAAGACTTGAAAGAAAAATTATATAAAACGACAGATGATAAAGTTGATTATAATTTATACTTAGCTTATTCAGACTACTATTATAGAATTGATGACTATAAAGTGCCAGGTGATACAAATAGTTTAGGACAACCTTATGGAGAAGCATTACCTAATAAAAAAGATAAAAATACAGAATTACAAGTATATGTCACATACGCATTGCAAATAAATAACCAAAGTACGCAACACAACGCTACAGGAGTTAAAGTTAAATACAGCTATGACGAAGGATATGAATATGTAGGCGATGTGGAAGGAACTGTTAACGATGAAAAGAATAAAATACTAACTATAAGCAATATTAATCTAGTGCCAGGAGAAAGTAAAAAAATAACATTAAAATTCAAAGTAAGGAAGAATGAAGATGGCACATTTTTTAAAAAACCAAGTGATACAAGCAAATATACAAATGTGGCAGAAATTGTTGAATATTCTACAACAGAAGGAAGATTAGTAGATGCAGATTCTGCACCAGGAAATACTTTCTTAGGAGAAAACAAACCAACAACTAGACGTGAAGATGATACAGATACAGCAAATGGAATTGTTATTACATTCAAAAAGAATGCAGAAAGAAGTATTTCTGGAAAAGTATTTAATACTAATGGTAATAACGTCAGTGACGTAATAGTTCAACTTATAGAACTTGTAGAAATCAATAATAAACAATATGAATACATTTGGCAAGAAACAGTAGCTGGAAGCAATACAGTAAAAACAACAGATAGAAATGGATATCCAGGAAAGAGTTATTCTTTTAAAGTTGATGATATGAATAAAGCTGGTGAATACAAATTTACACAAGGAATTATTCCAGGTAACTACATTGTAAGATTTATATACGGTGATGGTACATATTTCGATGAATCAATTGAATCAAAAGATGCAACTGAAGAATCTAAAAATAATATAAAAACATATAATGGTGAAGACTATAAATCTACTTATGTTGATTATAACTATAATGCAGAATGGTACAACAATATATCTTTAGATGGAGAAAACTCAAAAGCAGTAGATAACGAAGCAAGAAGATTAAAAGTAATGAGCTATGCAGTAGATGTAGATGGTACAAAAGGTGCAGAACTAGCATTACTAAGCAAATCAATAGGAACAGATGATGAGAAATTAAAAGCTGTATTAGAAAATACTTGGATGTGTGCAGAAACATTAAAAATAAAAGTACCAGTAGACACAGACGTAAAAGATAACACAAGTGATACAACAGAAGTAGGAAATGGAAGCAGTCCAACTATTTCAAACACTCAATTCAACAATGTAAACTTTGGTTTAATGGAAAGACCAAAAACAAAATTAGTACTAGAAAAACATATAACAGGTTTAACAGTAAAACCAGTAGCAAGTGGAGTAAACTTAATAGCAAATGCAACAGCAGATATTAATAAAATTCTTGACCAAGGTGAAGGCAATCAAATACAATTAGAAGGACAAAGAGATGGATTATCTGCAACAAAATCAGGAAGAACAAACAGAGGATTATGGTACTTACAAACAGATACAACAGAATTAGCTCAAGGTGCAGACGCATATATAACATATACTTATGTTATAAAAAATGAAGGCGAACAAGATTACTTATCTGCAAGTTTAATCGAAAAATACGGAGAAGATAAAGATGGTAGTTATAAAGCATACTTAGAAACTCTAGAAGGAATTGTTAAAGAACAAATAAAATCAAAAGGATTTACAAAAGGAGAATATTTAAGTGGATCATATTATAGAAAAAATGATAACGCTTTTACTCCAACTCTTGTTCAAGCATCAGTTGAGAAACTACAAGAAGCATTAAATCCAAAAGTAAAATTTGTAAACAGTACAACAGACTTTAGTAAAACCGATAGAAATTCAAATATAAAATATGCTTACTATGATACAAATGGAAATATGCAAGAAAATGATAGTAGCATTAATGAAATAATAACAAGTACAAAAGGAACAGGAAAAATGGAACTAAATGGGCGAGATACATCTAAGAAGCTTGTAGTTTCAGTAGGTTTATCAGCATCAGAAATAGAAAATGGTGGAGTATACGATAGCTATATAGCACAAGTAACACACTACACAAATGCAGCAGGAAGAAGAGACCAAAGCACACCAGCTAACCTAAGCTATGTACATAGTGAAGACACTGGAATTACTTTAGATAAATACAATGAAGAAGACGAATTCTGGGCTGAGACATTTAGAATTACAAAGCCAACAGGTGAAGATAAAATAACACCAGTACAAATAGCAATAATAACAATATCAGCAGTAGCAGTACTAGGAGTAGGAATTATCTTAATAAAAAAATTTGTACTTAAAAAATAATAACTAAAAATTAACCAAAGGAATTACTCCTTTGGTTAATTTTATAGGAAAAAACATGAAGAATAATTGACAAAATATGTAAATTGATATATAATTATGTATACAAGCAAACTGCTTGAATTTTTTTTGGAGGCATTAAAATGCAAAAAGAGAAAGAAGACATCATGAGAGAAAAAAGAATGTATGCGGATCTTTTGGAAATTGGTTATTCACACGAAGAGGCATTAAAAATAATCAAAGGAAAAACCAAGAGGAAAACTCCTTTAAATCAGACAATATTTAATATGCTCATTGAAATTGGTATTCCAACTAATGTGGATGGCTTTCGGTATGCAAGCGAGGCCATAAAATTACTGATGGAAAATGAAAATATGCCTATAACGAAGGAGTTGTATCCAACGGTTGCAAAAAGCTTTAACACTACTCCCATAAGAGTTGAACGCTGTATAAGACATGGGATAGAGGTAGCTTTTTGCAGGGGCGACGTAGAAGTGTTAGAATCATATTTTAAGAACTCGTATTCATTTAAGAAAAAGAAGCCAACAAATGCGGAGTTTCTCACAACAGTTGCATATACGGTAAAATTGAAATTAGAAGAATAGTCTCCAAGGTGGGGCACAGTTATAAAGCTGTGCCCTTTACTAATGTATATAAATTAAAAAAATAGATATAATAAAATTATTGGTATATATTGTATGAAAAAAATGCTTGTGATATAATTTATAAAAATGGGTAAAACCAAATATATAACAAAAGAAAGGAGCATAAGCTTATGTCAGAATATGAAGAGCTAAAAGCAAGACTATTTAACAAAAAGGAATGCGGATGGGAGAACTTAAGAGAAGAAGAAAAAACAAGAATAGATACATTTGGAAATGAATACATTTATTTTTTAAATAAATGCAAAACAGAAAGAGAAGCAGTAGAATTTAGTAAAGAAATATTACAAAAGAATGGCTTTGTAGACTTAAGAGAAAAACCAACATTAATGCCAGGAGATAAGGTATACTATATAAATAGAGCAAAAAGCGTATATGTTGCAGTAATAGGAACAGATACATTAGAAACTGGATTAAATATAGTAGGAGCACATATAGATTCTCCAAGATTAGATTTAAAACCAAATCCATTATATGAAGACTCAGGATTTGCATATTTTAAAACACATTACTATGGAGGAATAAAAAAATATCAATGGACAACAATTCCACTTAGTATACATGGGGTTATAGTAAAAACAACAGGAGAAAAAATAAGAATAAATATAGGAGAAGATGAAGCAGATCCAATATTTACGATAACAGACTTACTTCCACACTTAGCACAAGATCAAATGGAGAAAAAACTAAAAGAAGGAATTGCAGGGGAAGACTTAAATTTACTTATAGGAAGTATTCCTTATGGAGATGAAAAAGTAACAGAAAGAGTAAAATTAAATATCTTAAGAATATTAAACGAAAAATACGGAATAACAGAAAAAGACCTATTAAGTTCAGAGTTAGAATTAGTACCAGCATTTAAAGCAAGAAGTTTAGGATTTGACAGAAGCATGGTAGCAGGTTATGGACAAGATGATAGAATATGTGCATTTACAGCTTTAAGAGCAATATTAAATGTAAATAATCCTAAAAAAACAGCAATATGTATATTAGCTGACAAAGAAGAAATAGGAAGCATGGGAAACACAGGAATGGAATCAAATGTATTTGATACATTTGTAGCAGAGTTACTAAATAAAAAAGCAGAAAACAGACCAAATCAATTAGATAAAGTATTCTGTAATTCTAAGATGTTATCAGCAGATGTTGATGCAGGATTAGATCCAATATATGCAAGTGTATCAGAAAGAAACAATGCATCATTCCTAGGACACGGAATAGGACTAAACAAATATACAGGTGCAAGAGGAAAATCTGGAGCATCAGATGCAAACGCAGAATACGTAGCACAAATAAGAGCAATGTTAGAAAAAAATGAAATACCATACCAAATAGGAGAATTAGGAAAAGTAGACGTAGGAGGAGGCGGAACAATAGCCTATATTCTAGCAAACAAGGGAATAGACGTAATAGACTGTGGTGTACCAGTATTATCAATGCATTCACCATATGAAGTAACAAGCAAATATGATATATACCAAGCATACAGAACATATGAAACATTCATGAAATAAACAAATGGGGGAAAAAGGGGTCAGACCCCTTTTTCCCCATTTTATTTTTTAGTAGGGGGGATAAAAAACATAGGGGCATTATTATAGAAAGAAAGGAATGGTTGTGATGCCTCGTTGTAAAAGAAACATTGTAAAATCAGGAACATATCATATTATGGTGAGAGGAGTAAATAAACAAGAAATATTTTATGATGACAAAGACAAGAAGATGTTTATAAGAATGCTACTCTATTACAAAAAAAGATTAGATTGTAAAATTTATGCATATTGTTTAATGAACAATCATGTACATATTTTATTTAAAGATAAAGAAGAGTCAATAAGTGATTTTATGAGGAATATAACATCTAAATATGCGTATGAATTTAATCAAAAGCATAAAAGAGTTGGGCACTTGTTTCAAGATAGGTTTAAAAGCATATATGTTTATAATGATGAATATTTGCTAAGGCTAATAAGATATATACATAGAAATCCAGAAAAGGCAGGGATATGTAAAACTGAGGATTATAGATGGAGTAGCTATAAAGAATATATATTCAATAATAAAATTATAGAGAAAGATGAAATATTAAAGAAGTTCGGAGAAAATAAGTTTACAGCTTTAAAAAGATTTATTAAGTTTGTTAATGATAAAAATGAAGAAGAAATGGATAGCATATACTTAAAAGATAAATTAACAGATGAAGAAGCAAAGAAATTAATAAAGAGGATAACAAATTTAGAAAATCTATCTGAAATAAAGAGTTATAACAAAATAGAAAAAGAGAAAATACTACGAAAGATATTAGAAACAAATAATATAAAAGCAAGCCAAATAGCCAAGATTTTAGAAATAAGCAAGAACTTTAAAAGCAGAATTGGGGAAAAAGGGGTCTGACCCCTTTTTCCCCAAATTAATTTAAAAAATCTCTTGCAAAATATAACAAAAAATGATAATATATTTACATATTAATAATAATAAATAATAGATTTAAAAAAAACCCCAATTTTAGGGCAAGTTTTTTAAATCTATTTTTGTTTTTGGAATTTAGGAGGAAAATGTAAATGAACACAAAGTATATTTTTGTAACAGGTGGAGTAGTATCTGGATTAGGAAAGGGAATAACAGCTGCATCTTTAGGTAGACTTTTAAAAAATAGAGGATATAAAGTAACAATTCAAAAAATGGACCCATATATAAATGTAGACCCAGGAACAATGAGCCCAATTGAGCATGGAGAGGTTTTTGTAACAGATGATGGAGCAGAAACAGATTTGGATTTGGGACATTATGAGAGATTTATAGATGAAAATTTAACTAAGAATTCTAGTATTACAACAGGAAAGATTTATTCTAGTGTAATAGAAAAAGAAAGAAGAGGAGAATATTTAGGAAAAACTGTTCAAGTAATTCCACATATTACAAACGAAATAAAAGAAAATATATATAGCTTTGAAAACGAAGATGTTGACATTGTAATTACAGAGATTGGTGGAACTATAGGAGATATAGAGGGATTATCTTTTATAGAAGCTATACGTCAAGTTGGAATAGAAAAACCAAAAGGAGATGTAATATACATACATGTAACTTTACTTCCATACATTTCTGGTTCAAATGAGCTAAAATCAAAACCAACTCAACACTCTGTAAAAGAATTACAATCTTTAGGAATTAAACCAGATATATTAGTTTGCAGATCAGAATTACCAATACTAGATAATATGAAGCAAAAAATAGCTTTATATTGCAATGTAAGACCAGAGAGTGTAATTCAAAATAGCACAGTAGACAATTTGTATGCAGTACCACTAATGCTAGAAGAAGAGGGACTTACAAGAGAAGTATGTAGATGCTTAAATTTGGACAAAGTTGAACCAAGAAATGAAGAATGGCAAGCAATGATTGACCATATAAGACAAATAGAAGCAGGTCCAGTAAAAGTTGCAATTGTAGGAAAATATGTAGCATTAGAAGATTCATATCTTTCAGTTGCAGAAAGCTTAAGACACGCAGGATTTGCAAATAATGTAAAAGTTGATATTGATTTTGTTGATTCAGAAGAGATAAATGATAACAATGCAAAAGAAAAACTAGGCAAATATGATGCACTTTTAGTTCCAGGAGGATTTGGAAATAGAGGAATAGAAGGTAAAATAGCAACAATAAAATATGCAAGAGAAAATAAAATACCATTTTTAGGAATATGTTTAGGAATGCAAATGGCAGTTGTTGAATTTGCAAGAGATGTGCTAGGGCTAAAAGATGCAAATTCAGAAGAATTTGATGAAAACACTAAAAATCCTGTAATTCATATTATGGATGACCAAAAGAACATAGAAAACAAAGGCGGAACAATGAGGCTTGGAAGTTATCCATGCATATTAAAAGAGGGAACAAAGGCTTTTGAATTATATGGTAAAAAAGAAATAGCAGAAAGACATAGACATAGATTTGAATATAATAATGATTATAAACAAAAAATGGAAGAAGCAGGACTTATATGCAGTGGAACATCACCAGATGGAAGACTTGTTGAAATAGTTGAATTAAAAGACCATCCATTCTTTATAGCAGGACAATTCCACCCAGAGTTTAAATCAAGACCAAATAGACCAGGACCACTATTTAAAGGTTTAATAGCCGCAGCAAAAAAATAAAAGAATATTATCACTTTTAACTGGGCATAATAATATAATAGTATTGACAATGTAAATGCAATGTGATACAATTTTGATATAAAGGTGAGAGGTGATAATTATGGCTAAGACAGATACCTTAAATATAAGAATTGAACCAGAGTTAAAAAAAGAGGTTGAAATAACATTAAATGACTTAGGAATGAACATAGCAGAAGCGGTAACAATTTTTTTAAAGCAAGTGGTAATGACTGATAGTATACCGTTTATAATTAGAAAACCTAAGTTAAATGCAGAAACAATAAAAGCAATGGAAGACGCTAAAAAAGGAAAAAATCTAAGCAAGGGCTATACAGACTTAGATGAAATGTGGGGGGATTTAGAACAAGAGGATTAGTTAATGATAGTAAAATATAGTAATTTGTTTAAAAAAGATTACAAATTAATGAAAAAACGAGGACTAAACATGAACCTTTTACATGAAGTTGTTGAAATGTTAGTTAAAGAAATTCCCCTTCCGGAAAAATACAAAGAGCATTATCTAGTTGGCGACTATAAACGGATATAGGGAATGCCACATACAGCCTGATTGGCTTTTAATATATTCAATTAATAAACAAGAATTAGTATTAACAGCTTTCAGAACAGGCTCACATTCCGATTTATTTGAGTAAAAAACCGAAGCATAATTTATGCTTCGGTTTTTTTGTCGAATAGGGAAAATTGAAAATTTTATGTACTTACAAATCCAAATTTAAAAAACAAAAATTGTTTAAAATCAGATATGTATAAAGTGCTGCGAAGCATCCTTGCAGAAATTTTCCTAGTAAATAAGGCTTTATAGAAATTCCGTTCTTAGAGGTTATACTAAGAACCTGCAAAGCTACAGAAATTCCACCAAAACCAAGTAGAAAAGCACAAATAATAATATTAGTTGATATGTTTTTGCTTGCAATTAATGCAATAGAACAAACCCCATTTGTAAGTTCTATAAGGCCTATTACAATTCCTTTTATGTATTTAGAGGGAATACCGAAAGTTTTAAAAATGGGTGAAAGAAAGCTAGAAATTAATTCTAAACAACCACTACTATTTAAAATTGAAATAACAACAGAAAAAAGCACAACAAATCCGCCAATAAGAAATATGGTACTAATTGAATTCATAATGGAACTAGCTAAAACTTCTCCCAAATTTGATAATGATATTCTAGAAGGCAATTTATTAGAAGTTTCGATAAAAGAAGTGCTTCTTTTATTTTTGCTATTTTTCCACCATCTGAACAAAATCCCAACAGTGATACATGCAAAGATATGTGTTATCAGTAATAAAATTCCAGTTTTAGTATCTTTAAAAAGACCAATTCCAACTGTTCCAATAATGAATAAAGGCCCAGAATTATTTGTAAAAGCAATAAGCCTTTCTGCTTCTATATCTGAACATAAACCTTGCTTTTTAAAGTCAGCTACTATTTTTGCACCGACAGGGTAACCACTAATAATTCCCATTATAAAAGGAAAAGCACCTTCACCAGGAACATTAAAAACAGGCTTCATCAATTTGTTTAACATTTTACCAAGTATAGATATTATATTTGTATATCCCAAAAGTTCTGTGGCAATAAAAAATGGTAAAAGAGAAGGGACAACAGAGTTTGCCCACAAGCTTAATCCTTTTTTTGCAGCAGATAAATTACTATTTGAAAAAAGAATTAAAAACAAGGTAAATAAACATATAATGGTAGGAATAATTAATGATTTGGCTTTTAATACAAGCATCTTAAACTTATTCATGGACACACCTCTTATTTACATTTATATTAAATTTTGCATAATATATAACAAGAAAATAAAGAGTAGACAAAAAGTAAAAATAATGTTATATTATGTAGAGATTAAGTAAGAGGGGAATCAGAATGAATAATTATGAGAATGCTAAAAAAATATTAGAAAAATATAATCAACAACAAATAATTTCTATTGCAGACAAAATGCCACAAGAAAAACAAGAAATGCTTGCAGAGCAAGTACTAAAAATAGATTTTGAAGAATTGAAAGAGTTATATGAAAAAACATTTGAAGATATATATGTAGATTTGGAACAATTAGAACCAATAAGAGGGGTAAATCCGGATAAACTTCCAAAGGAAAAGCTAGATGAGTATGAGCAAATTGCAACAAAAATAATAAAACAAAATAAATTTGCAGTGGCAACTATGGCAGGTGGCCAAGGAACAAGACTTCGGACATTTACTTCCAAAAGGTACATATAAAGTTGATGTTGGAGAAAATGGAAAATATTTATTTGAAATTATAGTTGATACACTAAAAAGAGCAAACAAAAAATATAGTGTAATTATACCTTGGTACATAATGACAAGCAGGGAAAATAATAAAGATACAGTAACTTTTTTAGAAGAAAAGGACTATTTTGGATATCCAAAAGAATATGTATATATTTTTGAACAAGGTGAACTTCCATTAATAACAGAACAAGGGAAACTTTTGCTAAATAAAGAAGGATTAATAAAAGAAGCTTCTAATGGAAATGGTGGAATTTTTAATTCTATGCTAAAAAAAGGTGCAATTGCTGACATGGAAAAAAGAGGTATAGAATGGATTTTTATTGGTTCTGTTGACAATATCTTATTAAAATTAGTAGATAGTTTACTTTTAGGTTTAACTGTAAGCGAAGGAAATCAAATAGGAACAAGAACTGTATTAAAAAGGGATCCAGAAGAAAGAGTAGGTGTTTTGTGTAAACAAAACAATAAAATAAAAGTTATTGAATATACAGAGCTTCCAAAAGAAATTGCTTGTATAAAAGATGATGAAGGAGAATTGGTTTTTGGAGAATCACATATAATGTGTAATTTATTTAGTTTGGATGCTATAAAAAGAGCAAGTACAAAGGAATTAGAATATCATATAGCATTTAAAAGAGCAGATTACTTAAATGAAAACGGAGAATTTATAAAAGTAGATAAACCAAATGCATATAAATTTGAAAAATTTATATTTGATAGTTTTAAGTTGTTTGACAATATATCAATTTTAAGAGGAAAAAGGGAAGAAGATTTTGCACCAGTAAAAAATATGACTGGTGAAGATAGCCCAGAGACTGCAAAAAAACTATATGAAAACTATTGGAAAAAAGCATAAGTTATGATATAGTATAAAAGTAAAAACTGTGTCTATGAAGGGATGGTAAAAAATGAGTAGTAAAGGTAGAAGATATAACAGGTATGCAGAACCAAAACTTAATATGAAAAAAGTTTTAGGCGTAATTGTTGCAATTTTAGTAATAATAATGGTGATTGTTTCAATTGTAAATGTAATAAAAAATGGAGAAGATAAAAAGAAAGTAAAAAGCTACTCATATTATACAGTATATGAAAATGGTAAGTTTGGTGTAATAAACAATGAGGGAGAAACGGTTATTAATCCTGAATATACCGAAATAGTATTAATTCCAAACAAAGATGTTCCAATATTTATTTGTACATATGATTTAAATGATCAAGACGGAACATATAAAACAAAAGTAATAAATCAAAAAAACGAAGAAATATTTAAAGAATATAGCAAAGTAGAAGCAATAGATAATTTTGATTCAAAACAAAACATTTGGTATGAAGATGATGTTTTAAGAGTAGAAAAAGATGGAAAATATGGATTAATAAATTTTGAAGGAAAAGAAGTTTTGCCTTGCGATTATGATGAGATAACAGCATTAAAAGGAGTAACAAATAATTTATTAGTAAAAAAAGACGGAAAAGTAGGACTTGTAAATGAAAAAGGACAAACTATTGTAAATACAGAATACAAAGATATAAAAACTTTAAAAGAAGGATATAAAAACGAATATATAATAGTAAATGATAATAACCAATATGGAATAATAAGCACAACAGGAACAGTAATTATAGAGCCAAAATATGAAGATGTAAAATATTTAAATAATTCAGAAATGTTTGCAATTAAAGATGCTGGAGTATGGAAGCTAATAAATAAAGATAATCAAATTTTAATAGATGGTGGTTATGACAATATAATAGAAGCAAAAGGAGAAAATGTAGTAGTAGAAAAAGGCGGAAAGTATGGAGTTGTAACAACAAAGAATGAAGAAAAAATTCCAGTAGAATATGAACAAATAAAATATACATTTTCTATATATTACATAGCAAAAACTGGTGGAAAATACGGAATTATTAATCTGAACAATGAGCAAGTAAAGGATTTTAATTATATAAATATGGATTATGTTGAAAAAGGCGATTTTATACAAGCTGATGTATCAGATACAGAAACAGTAATATTTGATAACAATTTATCTGAAAAAATAAGTGGAATAGTATCTGAAATAAATCAAGAAAAGGGTTATATAAAAGTATATACAAACAATGAGTATAAATACTACAATTTCAAATTTGAAGAAAAGAAATCTTCAGATATATTAACATCAAACAACTTATTCTTAAGTAAAAAAGATGGAAAATATGGATATGTAAACAAAGAAGGAAAAGTAATAGTAGATTATATATATGAAGATGGAACAGAGCAAAATTCATGTGGCTTTGCTGCTGTAAAAAAAGATGGAGTATGGGGAAGCATAAACAAAGTAGGAGCAGTAGAATTAGAACCATCAGTTAATTTAGATAGCAATATATATACAACATTTATAGGCAAATGGCATTTAAATGATAGTGGATTATATTACGAAAAATAGAAGGACAAAAGGGGGATATTCCCCCTTTATTCTTGAACATAAAAATCTATTTGCAAAAGAGGAGAAGAAAAATGGAGTTAAAAGTAAAATATCAATACACATATTTTATAAAACCGTTTTTAATTAAAGAAAATAAATATAAAAAATATCTATTGAGCTTGTTAAAAAATGAAAAATTTAATTTAAAGTTTTTTGAAAAGGAAAGAGATTTAAATATATACTCATATTTTTTGCCAGAAGTAAGAGATTATATTTTTCCAACTTTTAGCTATGATAAACAAAAAATAAAAGAGTTTGAAAACTTAGATAATGCACTAAAATCAAATCTTTTAGCGGATTTGCATTGTAATGTATTTGAATACAAGCTAAACAAAAAAGCTCAAGGTAAAATAAATGATAATGAAGGAATATTTTTTAATATAACAAATATAGAAGTTATTTGCTTTGATTCTGGAATATGTTTTTTACTAATAAAAACGGATTTAGAAAACAATCAAAATTTCTCGAACTTATTAGACTTTAACTATAAATTTAAAGATATAAATTCAGAATTTTCAAAATTAAAGGAATATAATAATATAAAAATACAAACAGATGAATTTAGCAATATGAAGGATTTGCCACAATTTATACAAGAAGTAATAGGGGGAGAAGGAAAATTCGCAGATTTAAAGGATATAGATATGTACAATAGAAGATTCTTCGTTTATACATATGCATGTGTAGAGCAAGAAAACTGGGAAAACTTTAATGACATAGAAAACGATTTTATAAAATTTACAAATGTTCTACCAAATAATAATACAATTGCTTTTAATGGAGAAAAACTAAATAAAATAGTTGAAACAGTTGATCAATTTAAAAATGCAAGATTCGGATTTACAAAGCAAAGTGCAACATTTCTTGCATCTAGCATAGACACAAACAATTATACAAAATTATTATTTGAATATGATAACGATTATTTATATACGTTAATATTTAGTTTGTATCAAAGAATTTATTTAAAAAAGATAGAACTTGATTTAAAAAGCAAAAAAAATATTGATAGTATACGAAGAGTGTTTACAAAATTCACAAAAGAAATATGGGGGAAAGAGCTAACTAATTCGGTTACAGGTACAACTTTCTATAGCAAATGGAAAAAGACATTTGAGTTAGAGGAATTGTATAATAATATAAAAAACAAATATGATATTATATACAAAGACTCATCTGTAGAAAAAGAAAATAAGGTAAATAAAATAATTTTAATAGCCTTGGTAATATCATTGCTATTAAACATAATTAATCTATTCGTGCTAATAAGAATAAGATAAGCAAGGAGGAAAGATGAAAACCTTTTGTGGAACAGATATAATAGAAATAGGTAGGATAAAAGAATCAATAGAGAGATCTCGGAGAAAGATTTTTAAATATAATTTATACTCCAGCAGAGATTGAATATTGTGAGAGCAAAAAAAATGCAAAATACTATCACTATGCAGGAAGGTTTGCGGCAAAAGAAGCAATATTTAAAGCTATATCAGGACTTCTAAAGAATAAGTTTGATATATCTTGGCATAATGCACAAGTAATAAATGATAAAAATGGAAATCCACAAATAGAATTCCTAGATATAAAATTTGATAAATTAAAAAGTATTGATATATCAATATCACATTGCAAAGAATATGCGGTGGCAACAGTAGTTGCAGTAGTGGAGGACTAAAATGGAACTTTTTGATTCACATGCACATTATAATGATGAAAAATTTGAAGAAGATAGAGAAGAAATTTTAAAAGAAATATATAAATCTGGTGTAACAAAGTTAGTAAATGCAGGGTATAGTTTAGAATCTTCTAAAAGCGCAATACAGATAGCAAATTCTCATGATTTTATATATTCGACAGTTGGAATTTCTCCAAATGACATAGCAGATTACAAAAAAGAAGATTTAAAAGAAATTGAAAATCTTGCTAAAAGCCCAAAGGTGGTTGCAATAGGCGAGATTGGGCTAGATTATTATTGGAACAAAGAAAATAAAGATTTGCAAAAAGAGGTTTTTATATCTCAAATAGAAATAGCCAACAAATTAAATTTACCAATAGTTATACATACAAGAGAAGCAGTATATGATACACTTGAAATATTAAAAAACAACAATTGTAACAAAAAAGGAATTTTTCACTGTTGTCCATTTAATGTGGATTTGGCTAGAGAGGGACTAAAATTAGGCTTTTATATATCTTTTGCAGGACCAACAACCTTTAAAAATAGCAAAAATGCACCTGAAATAATAAAAATGGTACCATTAGATAAAATGTTAATAGAAACAGATTCACCATATCTTAGCCCAGAGCCTTTTAGAGGTAAAAGAAATGACTCTAGAAATGTAAAATATATTGCGCAAAAGATTGCAGAAGTAAAACAAATTCCATTAGAAGAAGTTGCAAAAGCAACATACAATAATGCAGAAAAAATATTTGGAAATAAAGCTATTTAAGAAACTATTTGTTCTTACTAATTTAAGTTTTTGAATAATGAAAAAATCCAGTT
>ENA-OOZG01000254-OOZG01000254.1-human-gut-metagenome-genome-assembly--contig:-NODE-254-length-46112-cov-12.987494_pt1 | contig 46112 bp, 31 predicted proteins | sample MGYA00241706_ERZ501384 | MGnify/ENA primary metagenome ERZ501384 (study PRJEB25962, sample SAMEA2042742) | human gut metagenome | biome: human gut; feature: human-associated habitat; material: faeces...
CCGTGACGGAATCCTGTAGGGACGCACGATCTGTGCGTCCGTCCCCATTAAACCACGATGCTGTAACCTTTGACACAACGGACGCACAGATCGTGCGTCCCTACTTTAAGTTTGCAGAGTGAAAAGAAATCGACCCGAGATTAGGTCAGTTGAACGGGTTGTTCTTACCTTTGTTGTAGTAAGGTAAGGACAGCAACCAGAGGGTAATCTATCGTCCCTACGAGGCCTTGAGCCTAAGCTCTGTTAGAGACCCTCTGGAGTTCAGCTACTCGAGACTTATTAGAAAGGGAGGCCCGGAGCCTAATTAAAGTAATAGCCTAATGTAGCCTAGCTGCCTTATCAAACATTCAAACACAAAGGTATGAAAACATTTTTTATCGGCATCGACGTATCCAAAGAGAAACTAGATGCCACCCTGATTCGCTACGAATCAGAATCAGACAGCGAGCAACAGCTCGCCTACACCACTGTAGAAAACAACCCTAAGGGGTTCCGGAGCCTCGTCTCTTGGAGCAAGAAGAACGCTGGTCGAGGAGTCAAGACCGACACCATGCTCTTCTGCTGTGAGACTACAGGAGGATACGATCGCGCACTCTGCGACTGGCTCTACGACAACGGCCTAAACATCTGGCGCGAGAGCGCCCTGCAGATCAAGCGTAGCATGGGGCTACGCAAAGGCAAGGACGACAAAGCCGACTCTGAGATGATCGCTTACTATGCCCTGCGTTTTCGCTCCCAAGCCACTCTCTATAAACCTCTGGACGGGAACATGCGCAGCCTACGTGACCTCTTTCTCTATAGGCAGTCACTAGTTGCCGATAGACAGGCTAAGATGGTTAGTTCCAAGGAAAAACAGCACATCTCTAGCAAGTCTAAAGTCGACAACTTCATCTACCGAGATGCTCAGAAGAGCATCGACATCATGACCAAAAGCATCAAAGAGTGCGAGCGCCGAATGCTTGAAATCATCAAGGAAGACGAGGAGATGTACCGCAACTACCTGCACCTCATTTCCTGCAAAGGAGTGGGCCTCATCACCTCTGTCATGCTGATCATCTACACCGACAACTTCAAGAGCTGGAATGCCAAGAAGATGGCTAGCTACTGCGGTATAGCACCCTTCTACGAGAGCTCTGGGAGCTCAGTCTTTCACAAAGCCAACACAAGTGGCTACAGTAACCGACGGCTAAAAGGAATCTTGACCCAAGCAGCCCGAAGTGCCATAACTCATAACCCAACATTAAGACAATACTACCTACGCATGAAAGCCCAAGGCAAGCCCTACGGGGTCATCCTCAACAATGTCAACAATAAGCTCGTACACATTCTCTTCTCTTTGGTTCTACACGACTGCGACTTCGAGCTGGACCACGAGGCGAAGAGAGCTCTTCGAGCCTAGTCCAAGGAAGGAAAGTCTCCGCTCGGGGAGCGCCTCCGCGGCAAGGGGTGGGAGCCCCCACCCCGCCGAGCGGTTCACCGAAGAGAAGTCGACCGAGCTTCCGAAACGAGAAAAAACTTCGTTTTTTACTTGCATATGAACTTAGAAAGCAGGACGACATTTCGCTTTGACACAACTACAAATCGTTATACGTCCGACTCCTCCGATCCTTTCGATGCCCTCCGATCTCTAATTTCTAGCCTCTAGCCTCTAGCCTCTAACTTCTAGCCTCTAACCTCTAATTACATTTCTTTATGGGGAAATTCGTCCGATTCTCTCCTTTCTCGAATATCCACGTGGGGAATCCCAAATCTCCGTGTGGATATTTTTTATTTTCCACGTGGGCGCGATTCATTTCCTCCGAAGTTTCATTTGATTCTTCCGAAGTTTCATTTCATTCCTCCGAAGAATTTTTTATTCTCCACGTGGAGATTTCGAAATATCCACGTGGAAATCACTTTTCCCCGACAGAGGGGCGTTTCGATATATATCCGACTCTAAATTATTGTAACGAGCCAGCTTACGATCGGAGGTCTCTGTTGAATCAAAGTTTACAGCATCCGTTACGTATAACTCGGTGTAGGGACGCTCGGTCGAGCGTCCGTCCCCGTTAAAACAAAACGTGTAACCCACTGTACTACAACGGACGCACGATCTGTGCGTCCATTGTCGAATGATTAGGACTTCGTCGCCTGAACGTTGTAACCCTAAACGGGAACGGACGCCATCCGGCTAGATACGCACCGTGCGTCCCTACAGGACTCCGTCACGGCTGGTGTCTAGTCGGAGGCGTCCCTACTGCAGGCTACCCGAGAGATGTGCGGAGTTGAGGTCGTAGGTGGGCTCTATAACGTAGAAGCGTGATAAGGATCTCTGTCCTTACCACGCTTCTATCTATAGATAATGGGGTCGTGCGCGCCTAGTCTGCTCTGGATCGCGCTAGACCCGTGATGAGACCTAAAGTCTTACGACGATGGTCTCGTGGAGTGACTTTACTTGGTGATGTACTGTGTGAAGTTACCAGCAGCCGTCTGCATTACGACAACGTAGCGACCAGCAGGTAGCGTAGAGAGATCTACGACGCGTCCTGGCTGATCAATCTGCATCACGTTAGTACCGTCGACGGTCAGCACGCGGAGCGTCAGCACCTCAGCACTGTTCTCTACGTATAGCTGAGCCGTAGCGTCGAGCTGCGTAGGATAAGCGATAGGCTCGAGACTGCGCTCTACCTCGCTGACTCCTAGAGGATCATAAGCACCACCATTCTCGTAGACAACCTCTACGGTGTAGCTGTCGGTCGTATTGCCCGTAGCATCTTGATACTCATTGGCGGTGATACCCTCAGCAACGACCTTACCATTCTTGAGGAGCTTATAGCTCTTGACCTTGGGGAATGGTACGGGTACCTTACCCTTGGCAAAGCAGGTGAAGTCGCTGTGCTGCTCTACGTTCTCAGAGGGAGCAAAGACGAAGCGCATAGCGTGATACTCCTCAGGCACTGTGGAACCCTCGTAGTTGCTCTCGGGGTATGGCAGAGCCCTTTGACCAGAGAGTAGGAAGGCGTCTACGTAAGGACGTAAAGCGTCATTGGTGTTCTTGACACAGACGACACCAGCAGCGTTGTCATTGTTCGTGATACCATAGCCGATGAAGAGATCATTCATAGGATTGATCCTGAAGGGCTTGTCCAGAACTACTGTGACCCACTCACCGGGCTTCCAGTCTTGTGGTACGTTGAACATCTGCTCATACGTGATACCAGCGACACCGCCCACCTTGTCATTACGCTCAGTACCATTGCGCAGGATGATCGTATAGCGCTGAGCATCCTGATTGTCAGGGACATTGATCAGAGAGTCAGGGACAAGACGTACGGCATAGAGCGTAGGAGAAGGCTCACCGACAAAGCGATCACTGGCGATACGTACCGTTAGGTTGTAGCGGTTTGGTGTAGTGTAGCGACCTTTGAGCTCAGCCTTAGGATGCTTGTATGTGATAAACTCCATCTTGTCAGGATCAGGATAACCAAAGAGTGAGACCTCCTGTAGGTTAGCGGGATCGTGCCACGTGACAAGGACACCATTGCTGCTAGCCTTGGCGGTAGCAGGCATCGTGTGTACCGCATTACCCCAGAAAGCACCCTGCTCGATGAGATCAGACTCACCTGAGGTGTATGCAGCTCCCTCATTATGTCCATCATCGGGTAGCGTCTTGCCACCATAGTCGTAGCGTACCTGTACACCATAGATGACAGAACCCTCACGAGACTTGTCTCCGAGAGCGACCTCACGTGACTCGGTATACTTATTGTCTGTAATCTCTGTGATAAAGGCTCCGTTGCGATAGATGCGGTAGAAGACCTTCCACTCAGCAGGGATCGTGTTCTTGTCGATAGCTGCCCAAGAGAGGTTTGCCTCCGTATTGGTCACCTGTACCTTGAAGTCAGACACCGGCTGTAGCGGCTTCAGGCCATTGCGCCACGTACCCTCTAGACGACGAGCTGTACCACCATCCTTAGGATCGAGGTAGATGTCCATACAGTCGATCGTGTCATTCTTCTTAAAGTGATCCCAGTGGAACTTGAGACGTCCGTAGAAGTCATCACCCTCTGTACGACCACCCGTGAGTGTACCGACGACTAGGTGCTCAGCACTAAAGAGTGACGAGCCAGAGGAACCACCCTCGGTAGCACCCTTTGTATACTGGAATACGAAGTGAGCCTTTTCAGCTCCGGCCTCACCATCGCCTGTATCCCACTGACCTATCGTGATAGGGCCATCTGCGATGGAGATCTTCTTAGCATCTCCAAACGGGTGGTGTATACCTACAGCTGGGGTCTTGGGCAGTACAGACCAGCGATCCCAACCGTTGTAGTAGACGCGATAGTTCTCAGGCACCTGTGTATGTGCCTCGAGGAGTAGACCATCACTCATACCCAAGAAGGGAAGGAACGTACGCACATCACACCCTACGATAGACTTACCACGATTGAGCGCTATAGAGCCATTGCTACAAGTAGGCTTCTCATAGTGGAAGACAAAGGTCCACTTGTCTAGATACTCCTGCGCTACCTCCTGCTCTGTACTCAGTGAGATACAGTGTGCCGCAGAGAGGATCAGAGGCTTGAAGTCTAGATTGGTATTGTTCATCAAGTTGCCCGAGCAGAGTCCCACGCCTTCCTCATCATACATGATGAGCTGGCAGACACCCGTCTTCTCAGCTTGCCACTCAGCACCCTCAGGGCAGTTGATGCCAATCTGAGCAATCGGATCACCACTCTCATCCTCACCGGGGTCGAAATGGCGACGGAGCTTGTTGGTCTTATTGTCTACTCTAGCATCGTAGATGTAACCGACACCAGAGACTAGTAGCGTAGGCATCGCTCCCGTACGTCCTCGCTCATACTCCATAATGACCTCATCACCATTCAGCGGCTCATTAGCAAAGCCTCCGTGCTTGGGATGGGTCTCATAGGTGTAAGCTCCTAGGAGTGCAGAGCGATCAGGCGTATAGATGTAGAGACGGCCACCATCGTTGGGGATAAAGAAGTCGTCATAGAGTAGCGTCATAGCCTGAGCTCCTGGAGAGGAGATACGCAAGCGATAGATCACCTTGCCAGACTCTAGCTCGATAGCCTGAGCCTGACGAGCGAAGTCGATAGAGGTCTCTAAGACACGACCGATGGTAAGGCGCTTGAACTGTACCTGCCCCTTGTTCCACTGGTGTGCTGCCCTGAAGTCCTGGACGTTGAACTCGGGGAGAACACGAACGACAGGCGTAGCACTGGCCGAGCGTAGCTCTGTCGTAGAGGCTGTGAAGCCAGCTGGTACGCCTCCAAAGGACTGCTGTGCTACGAGGCCCCCAACCCAAGAGAGGGCGATGACACCCACAGCTAGTAGCTTGGATATAAATGAATGATTCATAAAGCGGTGTAAACTGTGCTTTAGTTTGATTATATGTAACTATAGAGTCTAGTCACGACCCAAACATAAGATACAGTGTGGAGCGACATAACTACTGTGCCTCCACACTGTACCTTATATTATAGAGTCGTCTCTGTCATCAACGACGTATGATCAACTTGCGAGGATCATTGCCGATAAGGACAATGTAAGCACCCTCGGGTAGATCAGCGACTGTGAGCTCTGCATAACCCTCACGGCTGGTAGCGTAGCTACGAACGAGTTCGCCTGAGAGCGTGTAGATATTGACCGTCGTAGCAGGCTGTGCACCAGCGATGGTGACGAAGTCTGTAGCGGGGTTAGGATAGAGCTGAGCCTCCTCAGAGCTTGGTACGGTTGGCATGATGACACCGAGCCACTTCTCGCCATTCCATGTGAGCGTATCTCCAGGCTCCTCACCGTTTGCATTTTGGAACTCAGCGAAGATCTCCACATCGTCTGTCAACTTCAAGACCTTTGAACCCATAAGATTGGTTTTCTTACCAGTATTGAGGTTCTTAGCAACGAGGAACGAAAGCTCCCAATCTGAAGTCTCGCTAGTCTCAGCAATGACCTCGATCTCCATACCACGAGGTAGACCTTTCGTATCGAGGCCATCACCCTTGAGCTTGAGAGTACCCTGACCGAGCTTCTTGAGGACTACCTTGCAGATGTCATCGGTAAAGGTAGCAAGCACCTCTACGTCTGCATCTGTAGCGTAGAAGTAGCGATCCTTAAAGATGTCTATAGTGTCACCCTTAGAGATCTTCTTAAGAGTGTTTAGAGCGTATCCGTCCTCGTGCTTGTCGGTGATTACGATCTTAGTGTCGGAGTAAACCTCATCTAGCTGTGTCTTACCATTGACCATGATAGAGCCACCCTTACCTTCAGTCTTGGTCGTAATCTTGCTGATAGAAGCTCCATCATAGTTTTGCCTAGTGCGCTTGTCATAAACGCCCCAACCTTGCTTGTGAGCAGCCTCTACGTGCTCCTTGAGGCAGATGTTCTGCTCCTTGTCACTACGTGTCTCGACAGCATAGATGCTACCAGAGAATGAACCCGTGAGCACCTCCTTCTTAGGTAGAGACTTCATAAGAGCCATCATAGCATCTCCCTGGATGTTGTTATTCTCAACGTAAACCTCTCCAAGGTAAGGTAGGGAAGGAAGAGTAAGAGCCGTGAACTTGTTGTTGGCAAGATTCAAGCTATATAGATTGGCACAACCCTCTAGATTGACAGAGGTGAGCTGGTTGTCCTCTGCGCTGAGCGTAGATAGCTCTTCAAAGCCTGACATATCAAGAGTGGTAAGTTGGTTACCACCAATGTATACATCACTCAGATTATCCTTACCACCTGTTAGATCTGCAGATGTAAGGAGGTTGTTACTAACGACAACTGAGCTAAGATTAGGACAATCCTCTATAGAGAAGCTCTTAAGCTTATTAAATCTCAAGTTGATGCTGGAGAGATCCTTTAGTCCCTTGAGGTCCATCTCAGTGAACTCATTGTTATTCAGACTGAGATACTTTACCTTAGGACAGCCAGTGAAGCTTATCGAAGAGAGCTTATTGTTACTCAGATCTATGTCAGTGAGTACACTGTTGCCACTGAATGTAATCTTAGTCAAGCTACCAGCATGTAGGTCTAGCGTCTTGAGAGCGGTGAGGCCTGTGAGATCTATCTCTTCAAGCTTAGTCGTCTTAGCACTTAGATTTACTAGAGAGCTACAACCGGTTAGGTTGATTGAGGCTAGAGGGTTCATTGAGACAGAAAGGTACTCAAGCCCTTTAGTCTTAGAGAGATCTAGAGTCGTCAATGCATTATTAGAGAGGTCTAGCGAGCTACAAGAGACTCCGTCTAGATCGATTTCTGTCAGTGAGTTAATCGGCAGAGAGACAGTCTCTAGGTTAGGCGCCCCAGTCAGGTTGATGCTCTTGAGCTTATTGGCATCAGCCTTGATTGTCTTCAGTTTGTCATTACCACCGAGCTTGATGGTGTTGATCTCAGCTGTAGTACAGTTTAGAGTCTCTAGCGCGGGTAGACCAGTCAGGTCTAGCTGCTTGAGCGCATTAGTACCGCAGATCAGTGTGTTCAGGTTCACACAGTTGTCAAAGTCAAGCGTCGTAATGCGAGACATAGTACACTCAAAAGTGCGAATGTCACCTGTGATCGTAACAGGCTTTTGTGTGATCTCATAAGCGATCTTGCCCTCCACTTTAACTTGCTTGGCACCCTCGACAGTGATATCTTTGAGCGTGCCATCGGGACCTGTGAAGATGAGATTCATCTTGTCACCGACGTTAAGTTCGGTACCAATGGTAATCTTACCAATGGCGGGTTCCTGAGCCGAAGCTCGGAAAGCGGTTACCCCCAACACGCTTACCAGCGTGAGGAGAAGGAGTAGTTTTGACTTCATAATCCTTATATTAGTTAGTTGATTGATTAGTCTCTAATAGTAGTAGCACTCTAGAGATGCTCTAAGTGAGGAGCGACTCTAGAGTGCTATGCATTTAGTCGACGAGAACCTTTATGGTTTCAGACCCGTAGGTCACTAGATAGAGACCTGTAGGCAGTGGTACTTGCGTCTCTAGCGCAGTAGTCGTGTAGACGACCTGACCATCGAGCGTATAGATCGCTATAGGCGCGACCTCAGGAGCTACGATAGAGAGGAGACCTCCTGCTACGCTGATCTGTAGTGGCGATGCTGTCTGGACGAGCTCATTGCCTACTGTGTAAATCTGGTTGAACTTCCTCCAGTTTTTATCTTTCTTATAGGCCTCCTTAGCATCAGCTGGCACCTCTAGGACTACTTTGCTGTAGAAGTCTTCGCCCATATCGTAGAGTTTGCGATCGTCATTCCTGCCTACAGCTGGAGGTGTGACGGCAAGTATCTGTAGCGTACCACCCTTCGTCTCGAGCGTCCCGTTGCTAGCGAATGCCTGGTCCTCGACTAGTGTGACGTTCTTACCAAGGGTAATTTTCGTAAGCTTATCGCAGTCACTGATGCAGTACTTGGGGATGACCCGAACCTTCTCGGGAATCTCGATCTCAGTAAGTGAGTAGAGCTCAGAAAAAGCTGCTCGCCCTACACTATCGACAGACTCGGGGAACTTGATCGAAGCCGTCCAGCTACACCCCAGGAAAGCATAAGGCTCCACGATGGTAATACCATCAGGGATGGTGACCGATGTGGTACCCTTGTAGAGACAAGTGTGGAGAGAGTTCTTGACCTTGTCGATAAGAAGCTTCCCTTCATGAGTTCCATCAGACTTAACCTCGTAGACCTTGTTACCCTCTGCAACTTTGAAAGCGTCATACTTCTTGAGTTGGTAGAATGCTCCAGGAGCTATCTCTGTGACAGAGGCTGGTATGACCATCTCCTCAAGTGCCTCACAGGAGGTAAATGCATCTATTTCTATCTTCTCCAAGCCCTCATTGAGGACAATCTTCTTAAGATAGCGACAACCATTGAAGGCATTTTCAGAAATCACTTTCACCGTATTGGGGAGCGTCACGCTAACTATATTCTTACGCTGAGAAGGACAGATATAGAGTATCGTCTGCTCCTTATTATATAGGAGACCATCCTTCTCTGAGAAAAGAGAATTCTCAGCATCCACTTGAATAGAGCTGATCACAGGACAAGCTTGAAATGGAGCATCTCCTACCTTCTTAAGTCCCTTGCCAATCTGGATCTTACTTAGACTTTGACAATAGAAGTAGACATTATCCCCTATCTTCTCAATCTGATCTGGGATGACTGCCTCTTTGATAGCCGTCATGGCGAATGCCCTATCCTTGATCTCCGTACAAGTAGCTGGATAGCTGACCGTATAGACCTCATTGAATGCAAAAGCAGCCTTACCTATGGCAACGACAGTGCATGGCACCACATCGCTACCATCCTTGACATGAAGCGTCTCTGGGATCACGACATCCTCTGAATAGATGCCCTTCTTACGATCCATGACAGACTGGGCTTGTGCTATCTCGACGGTCTTTTTGTCCTTGTCGACATAGCGTACAAAGAAGCCCTCCTCGGTTTTGAGGATAGCGCCCGTGTTTGTCTGCCTCAAATCTTGTGACATCAGCTGTCGATCCTTCTTAAGAGCGTAACGAGAGCTGTAAGAAGTCTCCTCGATGCTCCCTTCTCCTTGATTGGAGAAGTCGACTGTTTGGGCTGATACTTGTAGCGAGAGTCCACTCGTTGCTACAATTAGCCCAGCGGTAATTAGTAGTTTTCTGATCATATAGTGTTATTGTTTAGTACTATTCAAACTCTATCTGCGTGATTTACAAATCCGTACGAGTCGCCTAAGCTTGTCGAGCAAGCGTTGGCTCTCAAAACGACGGCAAGTTACAAAAAAACAACGATACAGCAAACCCAACAGCAACTTTTCTCAGTTCAGTAGCGCAGCTTTAGGCGCAGAGGTTACGTGTTAGGACGGATAGTATCTCACGACTTGTCGCAGTATAACAAGAAGAGGCTCTGTAAGTATCAACTACAGAACCTCCTCTTGTATTAAGCTCTAAGGTTAGTTACCACCTTATATAGTATACAACTAGCGGCGAACGATGAGACGACGCGTCTCGTCACCTACCCGTAGTATGTAAGCACCCTCCTGTAGCTGTGTGAGGTCGATGCGTAGCGTGTCACTAGTAGCCTCTACCTGATACATCAGCTCGCCCTCTAGCGTGTAGATAGCTACTGTAGCTCCTGCAGGGATACCCTCGAGGAGTACGTAGTCACGTGCTGGGTTAGGATAGAGACGTAGCTGCTCTGCTACAACGCCCTCGACGCTCGTGTGGTCTACAAACTCAGCCTTGACCTCCGTATTAGCAATCACGGTAAAGCTCTTGGTAGCTAGGATGTCCTTACCATTTGCGGTCAGTGACTTGAGCTCGCACTTGTCGTTTTTGCCACGAGCCTCTATCGTTAGCTTCGTGCCGTAAGGTACTGCATTGGGATCGACAGTCTCTTTGAGCGTGATTGTACCATGCTCGTTGCTTGTTAGCTTGACCGTAAATGTTCTCACCTTGGTGAAGACACCCTTTACGGTCGTAGCACCAGATACTATAAAGCTCTTTGTAGCCAAGATATCCTTGCCATTAGCCTCGAGCGTGGTCAGCTCGTAACCAGCAGCTGGCTTAGGCTCGATGTCTAGCCTAGTACCCTCAGGTACAGCATCAAGGTTTTCGTAGCCAGTGATGTCAAAGTCACCTTTGCCCTTGATCTGCTTCGTGATAGGATAGCTCTTCTGTGTTGAAGTCCCCTTCTTGCAGGTTACCTCTATGATAGGATCCTCTAGGATCGGCAGGCGATGCTTTCTGTCACTACCCATCTCGAAGAAGCTCATCGTCAACTCAATCTTATCGCCACCTACTACACCTAGTCTCTTAACCAGCTCGAATAGCTGTGGTGTGAGTGTTACCTCGCCTTGTGGTGAGATGGTGATAGGCTCCAAGTCGGTCCACACCTGCTCAATACCAAACTGAAGTATGTAGCGACACTTCACCTCATGCTCGGGTGCGATGGTACCAACGTTCTTAACACGAATCTGTGAGAACTCGCCCGTACCTAGGTCTACCTCCATAGGTTCAGTCGTAGAGGCTGGCTCGATGACGTAAGCAGTTCTGATAGCATCAGATGCCTCAACAGTCACGTCAGGTAGCTCAAAGTAGTCCATCTTACCCATGTCCTCAGTCTGATAGGAGACACGAAGAGAGACTGTACCCTCTTTGTAGGGACAGCGCTCAGCATTGAAGGTTACCTCTTGCGTCTCCCCAACCTGTATGGCGGGTAGGATATCAGAGTACTGACGCCACTCACCGCCTTCAGGCTTGATCTCGAGGTAGAGTGGTCTGAAGAACTCCCCACGGCCCGTGTTCTCGAGCTTAAGTGAGACTGTACTCTTCTCATAAGCCTTGAGGGTAGAGCTAGCACTACCCTCTACCATCTTAACCTGAGCGAAGGGGTGTGTGAGGTCCTCCTTGACCTTCCAGCCTAGACCCTCCTTCTCAATGGTAAAGGTGTGACGACCCTTGCCGTTTTCATTATTGCCCTCGCGCACGTCCATAGCGCAAGGTCTCCACTTTGTCGTACCATCAGGTAGCGTGACTTCATAGACTATGAAGATGTCCCAGGTACCCTCAGAGAGGTACTTCGTCACATCTAGGTCTGCTTGGAACTCTGACACAAGGTCATAGAGCCCGTCTAAGTACTTAGACTTCTTGTACTCGTCCATATAGACCGTATCGGTCGTACTAAGCTTGGTAGCAGCGATGGTCGTGAAGCCAAAGTAGTTGTAATCTGCATTGCCCTCATCACCTAGGGTAGGTACATCACTAAGCCAGACAGAGTAGTTAGCATCAAGGATTCTGATCTTTGGACCACCCGTGAGGTGTGTGGTAAACTTACGTGTGGTCAGGAGGGGTAGCTCGGTATCCTTAGAGGTGCCATCACGATCAGGTGTGATGCCTACGACGATACCCTGCTCCATACTAAAGCCACCACCGAAGCCACCACCGATACCTAGGTCGTCGGGCTGTAGGAAGTTAAGGTTGAAGTATCCATTAGCGAGACCGCTCCAGCCCCAGTTGATGTGATAGAGACCCTCATCGTTGTAGCCATCGCAGACAAATGCGTGACCACCGCCCGTACCAGTACCACTATATACGACAGGGCGCTGCTCAGCGAGCTCCGTGCGTATGATCTTGTCCCACTCAGGCTGGGTATAGTTAACACGTCTCTTGAATGTCACCTGCTTGTTATAGCGGAAGTTATTACGTAGAGCCATGACAATCTTCGGAGCGAAGCTACCACTAGCTACGGGATCATATTCTGTCTCGATAGCGACGCCGGCATGGTAGCAGAGCGTGCCGAGAGCCTCAATCTCCTGGGCTGTTGCTTTAGAGGGGTCCTCATAAGAGGCAGGCATATTAGCCCAGTCATAGGTCGTTGCACCGAAGTTTACCTTATGTTTGCGAGTCTTGTATGGCTCCTTGTACTCTATCTTACCCTCGCCCTTGTCAGGCCACTGATAGTAGCGCATCACCTGAGCGTAGGCGGTAGCGACACAGCCCACGGGCATATGCTTGCCGTCGCCATATTCTGGAGTCTTTGAGTTCCATGGCTCAGACTGATCCCACTCGATATCGCCTAGTAGTGGAGCCACCTCTGCGGGCTCACTGGCCATTGGTAGCGTCGGTGCCAAGCGAGTCTGCATACCTATCTGAACAGTCAGCTCATCGATACGCTGCTCACAAGCCTTCAGGAAAGCGGCTAGGTTGTCCGGCATCCGCTCAACAGAGAAAGTACCCGTCGTGGCATAACCTATATAAGGTGCGAAGCGGTCGTCACCAGAGACGATCACGAAGCCACGATTCTCACCCCTATTATATACGTAATAGTAGCGAGCCGGTTCACCAGTCGACTGGAGTTCATACCCGTTGGATGTGCGGGCAGGAGCCGACACAAGGGTTAGCTCAGCAGAGCGCAGTTGCTGCATCTGCGTGTTCTTTTGGAAAAACTGCTCTGCGAGCAGTCTAGCCTCTTGCTCTCGTAGTGGGCGTGCATAGATCTGCACCACGCCACAGAGCAGTAAGCATAGTGTCATGGTCAGCATTCGTGACCGACCGAGTAGCGAATAATTCATAAGCAAGTAGTTTTGTTAGTCAATTGCATTGCGCAAAGATATAAAAAAAGAAGGTATTGCCAACTTTGACTTGGTGACATTTACGGTGCGTTTTGAGATCTGCATGGAGCCCCTATGCAGTGGCGGGTGGAATGTGCGCACAAAAATGCGACACGTCAGATGCTCGTACTTTGCCAGAGAAAACGTACCTTTGGCAGTCTAATCTTAGCGATATATATGTGAGCTTATGCAACGAGTCACACTACCTGCCTTACAGAGACTACTCCTGCTCTCTGCCATAGCCACCCTATGGGCCTCCCTCCCGCTCTCAGCACAGAGTGTCACGGCGGCACGGATTAATGAGGTGATGATAGATAATGTAGATAACTACATTGACAGCTACGGGAAGCGCAGCCCTTGGATCGAGATCTACAACTCCTCTGCGGGGTCGATAAACCTAGCGGGCTGCTTCCTGACTGATGATCCGCAAGATCTTAAGAAGTATATGATCCCTAAGGGGGATGTACTGACAGCTATTAAGCCACGACAGAGTGTCGTCTTCTTTGCCGATGAGATGCCGCTACGAGGTACCTTCCACCTGAACTTCACGTTAGCACCTGACACTCCGCACTATCTAGCTTTGATAAGCAACGATGGGAGCACCATCATCGATGAGGTGGAGGTGCCAGCTGCAATCCCCACTGACCACTCCTACGCACGAATCGATGACGGGGCACGTACAGCTGTAGCAGCTGAGGCTTGGCATATCACGCAGCATACAACGCCTGGGTCAAACAACGTAGTTAAGGACAAGAATGAGAAGATAAACCGTCTACAGGCTGCCGACCCCAATGGCTTTGTGATGACAGTCACCGCTATGCTGGTGGTTTTCTCGGGGTTGCTAATTCTCTTCTTAGCCTACAAATTAGTCGGAATCGTAGCGATGCGTATCGAAGCGCGTCAAGAGAGTCTACACAATCGGCCACACCGAGAGCCCAAGGAGGTAGCCAGCACGACTGAAGACCCGCTCGTGGCTGTCGCTATCTCACTGGCTCTGACGAGCGAGCTGGAGATGGGCGGTGGCGAGGCTCCCGGACAACTAACCATACGTCCCCGCACACTGCCTTATCAGCCGTGGAGTGATAAGACACAGATGATGCGTCCTACAGTGGACTGTAAGCGATTGAAAGCGTAACATTAGACCTAAGCGATTAACAAGATAGCCTTATGAATTTCTGGAACTTCCTTGTTGAGAATATAGAGATCTTCTCTACCTACACCGGCTTTGCCAATGTGACGACGGGTCACGTGATCATGATATTGATCGGTGCTCTATTTATCTTCCTAGGCATACGCTTTAGGTTCGAGCCGCTACTCTTGATCCCTATTGGCTTTGGTATGCTGATCGGCAACATTCCCTTTAAGGATGCAGGTCTGCAGATCGGTATCTATGAGGAGGGTTCTGTCCTCAACATCCTCTACCAGGGGGTGAGACAGGGCTGGTACCCGCCACTGATCTTCCTCGGCATCGGGGCGATGACGGACTTCTCGGCGCTGATCTCCAACCCTAAGCTAATGCTGGTCGGTGCGGCTGCGCAGTTTGGCATCTTTGGTGCCTATATGATCGCCTTGCAGCTAGGCTTCGAGCCAAATGCTGCAGGTGCTATCGGTATCATCGGAGGTGCTGATGGCCCGACGGCTATCTTCCTCTCGTCGAAGCTGGCTCCAGACCTACTCGGAGCGATCGCTGTCTCGGCATACTCCTACATGGCTCTGGTGCCAATCATACAGCCGCCCTTCATGCGTCTCCTTACGACAGACAAGGAGCGACGCATACGTATGAAGCCACCCCGCAAAGTGTCTCGTATAGAGCGTATCCTCTTCCCTATATTCGGACTTCTCTTGACGGGCTTCCTCGTACCCTCTGGTCTACCTCTACTGGGGATGCTTTTCTTCGGCAATATCCTCAAGGAGAGTGGTGTCTGTGACCGTCTGGCTCGCACTGCTCGTGAGCCACTCATCGACATCGTCACGATCCTCCTCGGCGTGACGGTAGGAGCCTCGACGCAGGCGACGCACTTCCTTACGCTCGACTCGGTAAAGATTTTCATGCTCGGTGCACTCTCCTTTATCATAGCGACCTGCTCGGGAGTACTCTTTGTCAAGTTGATGAATCTCTTCCTCAAGGAGGGCAACAAAATCAATCCGCTCATCGGCAATGCAGGTGTCTCGGCTGTTCCTGACTCGGCGCGCATATCGCAGATTGAGGGCGTCAAGTATGACCGGACGAACTACCTACTGATGCATGCGATGGGCCCGAATGTAGCAGGCGTCATCGGCTCGGCCGTAGCTGCGGGTGTCCTCCTCGGCTTCCTCTCCTAAAGCTCTACGAGTAGCCCGCTGGGGCGCAAAGTCTCTACGGGGTTATTTTGTACCTTTGCGAGCAAAGGTGTGCCAATAGGTCTGCGAGGTAGATTGTGGTACGCTTTTTGAGAGATGAACTAGAAAGAACTCTATTGATGAATAAGCATATCAAAAAACCTCTGGGTACTCCCACACCTAACCCGCAGGGATCGGATCCACGGCGTGGCAAGCGTCGCTTTAATCCGATGTGGCTCTACCTGTCGGCCATACTGATCTTGGGGATGCTCTTCTTCCTGCCGTCTGAGCAGCCTACTAATAATAAGGAGGTAGACTGGACGGAGTTTCAGCAATTGCTCCGCAAGGAGGTCGCCACCAAGGTGGAGGTCAACCGCACCAAGGGTGTCGCTGTCGCTACGCTCAATCCAAAGAAGGTGAGCATGGTCTACAGCGAGCAGGAGCTACAAAACATCGAGCAGCGGGGCTTCCCTTTTAGTATTACCAAAGCTCAGTATCAGGTCAAGTGTATGCCTCCCTCGGTCGACCGCTTTGACGAGTTTATCGAGAGGGAAAACATCGCCATAGATGTCAAGTACAAGACCGACAATATGAGCTTTTGGGTCATCCTAGCCAACTGGCTACCGCTGATTCTGATTGTTGTCTTCTGGATATGGATCTTCCGTCGCATGAGTGCTGGCCCTGGTGGCAAGGGCGGTGGCCCCGGCGGAGTCTTTAACGTCGGCAAGTCCAAGGCTAAGCTTTATGACAAGAATGAGTCGCACGTCACCTTTGACGATGTGGCGGGACTGCACGAAGCTAAGCAGGAGCTACAGGAGATTGTCGAGTTCCTCAAGAACCCCGACAAGTACACCAAGCTGGGCGGTAAGATTCCCAAGGGAGCGCTCCTCGTGGGCCCTCCAGGCACTGGTAAGACGCTCTTTGCGAAGGCGGTCGCTGGCGAGGCGCATGTGCCGTTCTTCTCAATCTCTGGTTCAGACTTCGTGGAGATGTTCGTCGGTGTGGGAGCTTCACGCGTCCGTGACCTCTTCAAGCAAGCTAAGGAGAAGTCGCCCTGTATCATCTTCATCGACGAGATCGATGCTGTGGGGCGTGCGCGAAGCAAGAACGCCGGCTTCAGCAGTAATGACGAGCGGGAGAACACGCTCAATCAGCTCCTCACCGAGATGGACGGCTTCGACGGCAATAGCGGCGTGATCATCCTCGCAGCGACGAACCGTGTGGACATCCTCGACAAGGCACTCCTACGTGCCGGTCGCTTCGACCGTCAGATCTACGTAGACCTACCCGACCTGAACGACCGCAAGGAGATCTTCCTCGTACACATGAAGGGGCTCAAGCTAGGCCCAGACGTATCGGTGGATCAGCTGGCACGACAGACGCCAGGCTTCTCGGGAGCAGACATAGCAAACGTCTGCAACGAAGCGGCGCTCATAGCGGCCCGCCACGACAAGCAGGCGATCGAAAAGCAAGACTTTATGGATGCGGTGGATCGTATCATCGGAGGTCTGGAGAAGAAGAACAAGATCATCACCGAGGACGAGCGTCGCAGCATAGCCATCCACGAGGCGGGGCACGCCACCATCAGCTGGATGACGGAGTATGGCAATCCCTTGGTTAAGGTCACCATCGTGCCTCGTGGCAAGGCACTCGGCGCCGCTTGGTATATGCCTGAGGAGCGACAGATCACCCACACGCAGGTACTCCTCGACGAGCTCTGCTCGCTGCTGGGCGGTCGTGCTGCGGAGGAGCTATTCCTCGATCGCATCTCGACAGGTGCCGCCAACGACCTAGAGCGTGTCACCAAGCTCGCCTACGCTATGATCACCTACTACGGTATGAGTGACAAGCTGCCCAACCTCAACTACGCCGACTCGCAGAGCGATGGCTATAACTTCCAGAAGCCGTACAGTGAGGAGACGGCGGTCATCATCGATCAGGAGGTCTCCAAGCTCATCGCTACACAGTATGCCCGTGCCAAGGAGATCCTGACACAGTATGCCGAGCAGCATCACCAGTTAGCGCAGCTACTCCTAGAGCGTGAGGTGATCTACACGGAAGATGTGGAGACGATCCTCGGCAAGCGTCAGTGGGTCTCTCGATCGGATGAGCTGGATGCGCTCAACGAGGCTGCGCGCGCTAAGCGACTCGCTAGTGCCACCCCTCCGCCCTATATTAAAAAGGAGGAGGATCAGCCTACCCCCGCTCCCTCGGATGAGAAAAACGATGAGGAGCCTACAGATGACGAATAGTCCTATCTAGAAGTCGGGCAGAGATACTCACTCGCTGAGCATCTCTGTCCGACTAACTTATTAAGCTCTACCTAACACACGACAACCACTGAATACAACGCTACCATGTCGACCTTTACCACTCGCCTTATCTCGGGCACTGTCTACGTAGCACTCATTGTGCTAGCCTTAACACTCTCTATGGTCTGGGGACTATGGGTACTGCTCTCCGTCTTTGCCGTGGCAGGGATCATCGAGTTCAACCGACTCACTGGTGTCAACCGCCCCTACATCTTCCGCATCGTACTAGATTGCGCAGCCGCCGTCTGGCTCCTCTACGCCACGGCGCAGTATGGCATGGCGATCAGTCACGGCATAGGCATCTTCCTCCCTTACCTGCTCTACCTACTTTATGTGGTCTGTCGCTCTACATTTCTTCCACATCAGGCTATGCTCCCGAGCCTCGGCAACAGTGTCATAGGCCAGCTCTACATAGCCGTTCCCCTTGCGCTGACCATCAGACTGACGCTTGTGGTCGACCCCTTCTCCTCCATGACGCAGTACAATGGGCTGCTCCTCCTCGCCATCTTCATCTTTATATGGGTCAATGACACGGGCGCATACCTCGTCGGCTCACGTTGGGGCAAAAGGAGACTAGCACCAAGCATCTCACCAAAGAAAAGCGTCGAAGGCTCCATCGGAGGTCTCCTCCTCGTTCTCCTCTCAGCAGTCATCTTGCGTCTGCTCTTATTCCCCGAGCTAAGCTGGCTACGCATCTTGCTCATCGCCGTGGTGGTCGCCATCTTTGGCACCATCGGCGACCTCTTCGAGAGTAGCCTCAAGCGTCGGGCCGGTGTCAAGGATTCGGGCAAGCTCATCCCAGGTCACGGAGGCATACTCGACCGCATAGACAGCCTGCTCCTAGCGGTGCCAGCCGTCTACCTGCTTCTAGCCTTCCTCGATCTATACTAAAGCTGTGAAAGTGCCCCGATCACTACGCTCCATACTAGCCGACAGCGGTCTACTCCTCTCTGTCGGTGTCGGGGTACAGCTGATAGCCCTACTTCTCTTACCATGGGTCAGTAGACTATACACACCAGACACGCTAGGCGACCTAGCACTCATCCTCTCCATCGCCACGCTGCTCAGCATCGCCGTGGGGGGACGCTACGATCAGGCTATCGTCGTCTGCCAAGAGCCCTTAGAGCGAAGCCACTTGCTACGCCTCACCCTTTGGATTACAGCTTTAGTGACGCTCGCTCTACTCGCCATCACCCTAGCCTTCGAGCCGTGGATCGGCACCACCCGCTACGCTACCCTGCAGGGCAAGCTCTGGCTCATTCCACCCGTCGTCTGCACCTTGGGACTGTGCGCTACACTCAGCAACTACGCGCTAAGCCTAGGACACTTCAAGCGTATCGCCACTAGCAAGGCGGTGCAAGGACTGGGCAATAATGGACTCAAAGTGGGCTTCGGACTCTTCTCCCCCTCCGTCTGGAGCTTGTGGGGCGCCCAAATAGCCTCGACATTGCTCGCGCTCATTCCACTCCTGCGACCCCTCAAACACAGCAGACAAACCAATAACCCAAGCAGTCGTAGAGAGCTCGGGCAAGTGGCTCGCAAGTACAGAGCCTTCCCCCTCTTTAGTCTTCCTCAGGCAGCCATCACCACCCTCCTCGGGTCAATCCTGATCCTCATGCTACCGCTAGGCTACACCACCGTCGAGATAGGACTAGTCACTATGGCAACGATGCTAGCACGCCGTCCCATACAGCTCATCGCAGATAGCGTCAGTCAGGTCTACTTCAACCGTCTCTCCGTAGCACACCATGCGCAGGCACCTTGGCGACCGCTCGTCCGCCCGCTGCTCATGGTGACGCTCGTGGCAGGCATCCCCACGCTTCTCATTCTCTGGTGGGCTATGCCTTATCTCGTTCGCTGGCTCTTAGCTCCCGAGTACGTAGCCTGCGTAGAGATCATACGCGCCATGCTGGTTTACCTGCTCGTCTTCTTCTTCACCTCCATCATCAATGTCATCCCCGACATCATCGGGTGGCAAAGAGCGCACCTACAGATCCAACTGCTCAACCTCTTCCTGCAGGTTGCCCTCCTGGTGCTACTTATCTACGTCTTGCGTGCACCCTTCGCTGAGACCATCTCCACCTACTACCTAGTCATCGCACTCTACCACCTGCTCTACGGAGGCTGGCTCCTCTACCTCTTGCGCCGACACGATCAGCAGCTCCAGCAGAGCAACGGCTAGCGAATGAAATCATAACCCAATACACCTACTAAGGGCGGACAGATGTGTCCGCCCTTTTTTCGTTAGTCGACCGATCGTCCGTACCAGTCGCAAATTCTCCCATATCTGCGAACGGCTCAATCTGCGTTTAAGTTTGGTTCCAACTGATGAAACTGTAGTGCCAACACCCGTTGGCACTGGAGTTTCTCCCGTATGAAACTAGAGTTCCTTACCTATGAAACTAGAGTTTCCTACCTATGAAACTGGAGTTTCTTCCGAGGAAACTGAAGTTTCCTCCGGGGAAACTATTGATCACTAAGGGGAGTTTGCCTCTTTTAGCCTTCTTGCTTTGACTTTGTAGAGTGACTAAATTGCGCTCGCCTTGCCGCTTCGCTTTACTGCTAAGCACTTTTTGTCTATCTTTGTAGAGGATACAATGAGATAAGACCATTATGGCTCAATACAAACGAGTACTACTCAAGCTCAGCGGCGAGTCGCTTGCGGCTGGCTCCAAGCAAGGCATCGACACGACACGGCTACACGACTACGCCTCGCAGATCATCGAGATCAGCGATATGGGCGTCGAGGTGGCGATCGTCGTGGGCGGTGGCAACATATTCCGAGGGATGGCAGGCTCTGCCGAAGGACTAGATCGTGTGTCGGGCGACCGTATGGGCATGCTCGCCACGGTCATCAATGCGCTCGCCATCAGTGCGGCGATCAATGCGCAGTGCCCCGCCATACAAGGCACACCTCGGGCGGTCGTTATGACCAGTACACCGATGGAGCCCTACGCGCGCTACTACGATGCGCTCACGGCTCGCCAACTGCTGGAGCAGGGGCATATTGTCTTCGTCGCTGGGGGAACGGGCAATCCGTTCTTTACCACAGACTCTGCCTCAGCACTCCGTGGCATAGAGCTACAAGCAGACATCATGCTCAAGGGGACCCGCGTCAACGGCATCTACACGGCCGATCCTGAGCGCGACCCCTCAGCGACCAAGCTCTCTCGTCTCACCTACCAAGAGGTGTACGACCGTGGGCTCAGGATTATGGACCTGACCGCTATGACACTTTGTCAAGAGAACCATCTGCCGATTATCGTCTTTGACATGGACACAACGGGCAATCTGGCTCGTGTGATGCGTGGCGAGGAGATAGGGTCTATCGTTTCCTAATCAATAACCTAGAAACCAATCACAACGAAATATGAGTACAAGCCAATTTACCAAACCTGCTGAGCAGTCTATGCTCAAAGCTGTCGAATTTCTTCAGGACAAGCTAGACCGCATACGTGCGGGCAAGGCCAATCCTGTCCTACTAGACGACATTACCGTCGATGCTTATGGGGCACCGATGCCTCTCAATCAGGTTGCGACAGTGACTGTACCCGATGCGCGTACGCTCGCTATCACACCGTGGGACAAGAAGCTCATCAAAGATATCGAGAAGGGTATCCTCGACTCCAACCTGGGTATCACTCCGACGAACAATGGCGAGATGATCCGCATCACTATGCCGCCCCTCACCGAGGAGCGTCGTAAGGAGCTGGTCAAGCAGTGCAAGGCTGAGAGCGAGGAGGCTAAGATCAGCATCCGCAACGCACGCCGTGACGCTATAGACGCTGCAAAGAAAGCGGTCAAAGCTGAGGACCTACCAGAGGATACGATCAAGCAAACGGAGAACGACGCTCAGAAGCTCCACGATAAGTACATAGGTCGCGTCGAGGAGGCTCTAGCAGCTAAGGAGAAGGAGATCATGACGATCTAATTCCCCTACCCCTCCCTATCACATTTCACCCCTTATGCAAGTCACACCTACAGCCTGAGCTGGCAGGCGGAGCGGAGAGACTAGTTTCCGCATCGGCTGCCCCCTTCCCCCGCTCAAGCTGTGGGTTGTGGCTTTGCTCACATTTTCCCCATTTTCCCCTACCCTATGCGAGGCAGAGTCATCAAGGTCATCGGCAATAACTGTGCAGTGCACGTGCCCGAAGAGGATCGGGTCTACGCCTGCCTGATCAAAGGGAGGCTGCGCATCCAGGGCATTCGCAGCACCAACCCCGTAGTGGTCGGTGACTGGGTGCACTTCACGCCAGACCCACAGCAGGAGGTCTCCTATATAGAGTCTCTCGAGCCACGACGCAACTACATCATACGGCGCGCCACCAACCTCTCTAAGGAGTCGCACATCCTTGCGGCAAACATTGATCTAGCCCTCCTGATGGTCACCATCGCTCGTCCTCGCACTTCCTACACATTCATCGACCGCTTTCTGGCCACGGCAGAGGCGTACCGCATCCCCACCGAGATCCTCATCAACAAGGTCGACGACCTCAAGCCCGACGAGGAGGAGGTGATGCGCGAACTGACCGAGATATACACCCCGCTGGGCTATCCCTGCCACCCCATATCGGCACTGCAACATCAAGGCACCGACGCGCTGCTATCGCTCCTCGACGGCAAGTGCACACTCATCGCGGGGCACTCAGGCACCGGCAAGTCGACCCTACTCAACAGCTTGATTCCCAACCTAGACCTAGCCACGCAGGCTATCTCTTCGCTCTATGAGACGGGGCAGCACACGACTACTTACTCGGAGATGTATCAGCTACCGAGCCCGCACTCAGGCTGGATCATCGACACTCCCGGGATCAAAGCTTTTGGCACGCTAGAGATGAGCGAAGAGGACACGAGCCACTTCTTTCGTGAGTTCTTTGCCTATTCGAGCGACTGTCGCTTTGCCAATTGCACACACCTACACGAGCCGGGCTGCGCTGTTCTCAAGGCGCTTGAAGAGGGACGCATTGCCCCCTCGCGATACAAGAGCTATCTGAGCATCCTTCAGGACGAGCACAGCGGCCCCTACCGACCCGAGCAGTAAGTCCCCAAACGCATACACACATTAACCAAACCATTATGACGAAACCATCTAGAAAGAAAAACACACCCAAGAGGAACCCTACCAAACGCTCCGGCGCGAAGCGGCTTAACCTCGACGAACTAACACGAGCCGTCGTCAAGCTCTTTGCCACAAACCCAACCCACACGTGGAACTACAAGCAGGTCTCCAAGCAGCTCGGCATCACGGAGCAACCGATGCGCCAGTCCATCAGCCGCATCCTCGAGGTGCTGGAGCTGGACGACACGCTCACACGGGTCAAGCCGGGCACCTATCGCTATAATCTCTCGGGAGCTCTGCTCTTCGGCACCTTCGAGCGTCGCTCTAACGGACGCAACGCTTTCATCTCTGATGAGGATGGCAAGAGCATCTTCATCGCCGAGCGTAACTCGATGCATGCGCTCAACGGCGATCGTGTGCAGGCGCGGCTCTTTGCCAAGCGTCAGGGCGGTGACCTAGAGGGCGAGGTGATCAACATCATCGAGCGGTCAAAGCATACCTTCGTAGGGCGACTGGAATTCAAAAAGGACTGGGTCATCTTCGTCACCGAAGACCGCACCCTCTCGACCGACATACTGATCCCGCTCAGCGAACTAAACGGTGCTCAGCGAGACTCCAAGGTAGAGGTGGCTATCACCGAGTGGCCTAGTTCGGACAAGATCCCCACGGGACGTGTCCTCAAGGTTCTCGGCAAGGCGGGCGACAACGACACCGAGATGCGCGCCATACTGACCGAATACAATATAGACTACGACTACCCACAGGCTGCTATCGACGAGGCAGAGCGACTCTCGGGCGAGATAACCCAAGAGCAGCTGGCACAGCGAGAGGACTTTCGCGAGGTGCCGACGCTTACCATTGACCCTGCCGATGCTAAGGACTTTGACGATGCACTCTCTTACCGTGACCTCGGCGATGGCCGGCTCGAGGTGGGCGTGCACATTGCCGATGTTTCTTACTTCGTCACCGAGGGCTCTAAGATTGACGAGGAGGCTTACGCACGTGGCACCAGCGTTTACCTCGTGGACCGCACGATCCCGATGCTCCCTGAGGCACTGTGCAACAATCTCTGTTCGCTCCGCCCCAACGAGGATAAGTACGCTTACTCCTGTATCCTCACGCTAGACAATGCAGCGCACGTACAGCAGTACCGCATCTGTCGCACGGTGATACGGAGCGATCAGCGCATGACTTACGAGGAGGCGCAGGATGTGATCGAGGGACGCAGTGACACCCAGCAGGCAATCATTCAGCCACTCTTCGAGCTCTCCCAGCAGTTGCGCAAGCGCCGCTTTGACGAGGGTGCGATCAAGTTCCAGAGTCAAGAGGTGCGCTTCGTACTAGACCCCAAGGGCCGCCCCACAGGTGTCGAGGAGGTGATAGACAATGAGTCGCACCACCTCATCGAGGAGTTTATGCTTCTGGCCAATCGCACCGTTGCTGAGGACATCGGGCAGGTTCGTGCCAAGGGCAAGAAGGCGAAGAACTTTGTCTACCGTGTCCACGCACAGCCTAGCGAAGAAAAGCTGATGGCGCTCGCCTCTTTTGCTGGTAAGTTTGGCTACAAAGTCAATCTCAGTGGCGAAAATCGTCAGGTGAGTCGCTCTTTCAACAAGCTCCTCGACAGCGTCCAGGGCAAGCGTGAGGAGAGCCTCATCGAGACGCTCGCCATCCGCTCTATGACCCGTGCCGAGTACTCGCCTGACAACATCGGCCACTACGGACTCTCCTTTGCTTTCTACACCCACTTCACCTCTCCCATACGTCGCTACCCCGACCTTATGGTGCACCGTCTCCTGACGCGCTACTACGCAGGTGGTCGCTCTGTGACAAAGGGCAAGCTCGAGGAGCAGTGCCAACACTGCAGCGAGCAGGAGCAGATAGCTACGCAGGCAGAGCGTGACTCGATCAAGTACAAGCAGGTGGAGTATATGAAGGCTCGTATGGGACAGGTCTTCGACGGAGTCATCAGCGGAGTCGCCGAGTGGGGACTTTATGTGGAGCTCAAGGGGTCGCACTGCGAGGGACTCATACCGATCCGCAAGCTCGAGGACGACTACTTCGAGTACGACGAGAAGAACTACCGCCTCCGTGGACGACGCACCGGCAAGCGCTACAACCTTGGCGACCCGATCACCGTACGCGTCACTCGTGCCGACCTAGAGCAGCGACAGCTTGACTTTGACCTCGTCTGATACGCCCCTTCTCATGACTGCAACGCATCAGATCCTCGGCAAGACGCCTGCGCAGCTCACGGAGCTAGCCGTTGGCCTAGGACTGCCCAAATACACAGGTCGGCAGATCGCCGACTGGCTCTACCAGAAGCATGTCTCCTCGTGGGACGAGATGACGAACCTGAGCAAGAAGGCGCGCGCTCTACTCGCCTCGCACTACGAGATAGGCCGTGCTGCGCCTCATCTACAGCAAACTTCACGAGACGGCACGGTCAAGTACCTCTTTGCCGCTGGTGGGGGCTTCGTCGAGACGGTCATGATCCCCGAGGGAGACCGCGCCACGCTCTGCGTCTCGTCACAGCGAGGCTGCAAGATGAACTGCCTCTTCTGCATGACGGGCAAGCAAGGCTTCGGTGCTAACCTCTCGGCGAGCGAAATCCTCAACCAGATACTCTCCGTGCCTGAGGTCAATGAGTTGACCAACATCGTCTTCATGGGAATGGGCGAACCGATGGACAATATAGACACGCTCCTACAAGTGATCCGCTGTCTGACTGATCCGCAGGGGCTGGCGATGAGTCCTAAGCGCATCACCGTCTCGACCATCGGACTGCGCCCAGGCTTGGAGCGTTTCTTGGACGAGTGTACCTGTCATCTAGCGATCAGCCTGCATAACCCACTGTCGGAGGAGCGTTTATCCATTATGCCTGTAGAGCGCGCCATGCCCCTCGCCGACACGGTGGCACTCCTGCGGCACTACGACTGGAGCCATCAGCGTCGCCTCACCTTCGAGTACATTGTCTTCTCAGGGCTCAACGACACACCCCGCCACCTCGCAGCCCTCAAGCGTCTACTCGCACAGCTCGACTGCCACGTCAACCTGATCCGCTACCACCGCATCCCGCACATCGACCTGCCCAGCTCCGATATGACCCGCATGGAGTGGCTCCGCGATCGGCTCTGCGAGGCGGGCATACCGACCACCATCCGCACCTCCCGTGGCGAAGACATCAGTGCCGCCTGCGGTATGCTCAGCACCCAAGAGCAGCAGGGCGCATAAGAGCCTGTTGCAAAAGTCAACAATCCCATTACGACAAAAGGTTCTAGCCTCACAAGAGAGGTTAGAACCTTTTTTGTTTCGTCCAAAGCTTGACACTCGCTAGAAGCGGTACCCCACCGAGATCGCAGGGTATATGTAAGCAACGTTCCACTTACTCACCTTCACAATATTACGTCCCAGACGACAGCTTATCTCACCGCTCCAGTTGCTACGCGTAACCAGCTTGAAGCCACCGCCTAGGCCTATACCCCACGAGATACCGCTCCGCTCTTCGATCTGCTTCTCCCTCTTTCCCGTTTCCGGGGAGTATTCATAGTGCACATTGCGGAGGTTATCGTTGTAAGCGATCGAGCTATTAGCCTCTAGGAAAAAGCCCGCATTAGGCTTTTTCATAGAAAACAAAACGCCTCCAAAGTACCAGCGACCATAAGGCATCACGCCCGCTGTAGGGAAAAAGATGACGTTAAATCGATTAGGTCCAAAATAAGCACTCGCCATAACCCCTACACCCACATCTAGAGCCAGCGCACGTTCATACTCCAGCGCAACAGCCTGAAAAGGTATCGGAGCGTAGAGGTTCAGTCGTACTTCATTGCGCTTTTCGGGTGTCGGAGGCTCAGGCTCGCCAGACACCACGACCTCCTGAGCAGCTAGCCCGAGGGAGCTTAGTGCCAGTAGCATCGTGCTAAGGATTAGCCGTGTCAGTCGTTCTGTCATCATAGTAACGTCTTTTGGTTATGCCCCAAAGTTAATACTATTTCTGAGATTTGGCCACAGCCTCAGTGATCTCCTCGTAAAGTGCCAAGGCTCGTCTCTGCGCCTCAGCAAAGGTCGGCAGCACATTCTCCCGTCCCAGCTGATCGATGATACCCGTCTGCTCCAGATGCGTATAGACCGCAGGACGCACGCCACTCAGCACGACATGCACGCCGCGCCTACGCTGTCGCTCCAAGACCATCTGCAGGTTGTACAGCCCCGTGCTGTCGATGAATGGCACGCGACGCATACGGATGATGCGTACCTCTGGATGGTCGTGAACCGTTACCATCACCTCCTCAAACTTATTGGCAATGCCAAAGAAAAATGGACCCTCTACCTCGTAAACCTCCACTCGAGACGGGAGTTCCACATCTTCATCAGCCAGAGGCTCGTCCGTGATCTCGCCCACGCCGATCTGCTCTACAGAGCTCACATCGAGGATGCGACGGAAGAGCAACGCAATCGCCAGCAGCATGCCCACACCGATAGCCACCGTCAGGTCGGTCAGCACCGTCAGCAGGAAGGTCACCAGTAGGATAACCGTATCCCCTCGTGGCCCCTTAAAGATCGAGACAAACGATCGCCAGCCACTCATATTATAGGAGACCACCACCAGCACACCCGCCAGCACAGCCATCGGGATATGCGCCGTCAGAGGCGAGAGCAAGAGCATAATCAGCAGGAGTACCACCGCATGGATGATTCCCGCCATGGGAGTCCGTCCACCGCTATTGATATTGGTCATCGTTCGAGCGATAGCCCCCGTCACCGGGATCCCTCCGAAGAAAGGCACCACCACATTAGCTACGCCCTGACCGATCAATTCGCTGTCAGGATTGTGCTTCGCCCCAATCACACCATCCGCCACCGAGGCCGAGAGCAGGCTCTCCATGGCGCCCAGTAGCATGATCGTCAGCGCAGAGGGAAAGAGCGCCACGATACGCTCCACCGTGATCGTCGGCATGACGAAGGTAGGTAGCGCACGCTCTATCGTATAGTTGTCCCCAATATTCTCTGGTCTGAGGTAGCCCAACTGCTGGAGACCAAAGCTCACCAGCGTGAGTAGCACCAACGCCACCAGCGTGCTTGGGATCTTCGCATTAACTTTGGGCAAAAGCCAAATGATCAGTATCGTGCCGACCGCAAAGGCAAAGGGAATCCACGACGCCGTCGCAAAGTTGGCGATCAGCACCTGCCACTTGCCGATGAAGTCTCCCGGCATCGACTCGATCTGTAGCCCGAAGAGGTCAGAGATCTGCGTCGTGAAGATGGTCACGGCGATACCCGCCGTAAAGCCCACGATAATCGGATAAGGGATGAACCGCACCAAGCCACCCAAGCGCAAGAAGCCCAGCAGCATCAGGAGCAAGCCCGCCATGATCGTCGCAATAGCTAGCCCGTCCAAGCCATGCTGCTGGATGATGCCGTAGACGATCACGATGAAAGCCCCCGTCGGTCCTCCGATCTGCACCTTGCTACCACCTAGTAGCGAGACGAGGAAGCCACCGATGATAGCCGTCAGCAACCCCTCCGTCGGTGATACCCCACTGGCGATACCGAAGGCGATAGCTAGCGGCAGGGCGACCACGCCAACGATGATACCCGCTGTGAGATCCTTGAGAAAGTCTTGTCGTGAATAACCACGTAGAGAGAGAAAAAACTCAGGCACGAGTCCCTTCATGATAGACATAAGCGTAAGAAAACGGTTGGTACTGCTACAAAGATACGAAATTAGAGCTTAGAGGCTAGAAGTTAGAGGTTAGAGGCTAGAAGTTAGAGGCTAGAGGCTAGAAGTTAGAGATTCGATCATTCCCGAAGACTTTGATAGCCCTCCAACAGCTCCGATTAGCCTCTAGCCAGTCTCTAACAGCTTTTCCAGTACCTCAAAATAAGAATTAGCTGAGCTTAGGACGAGCAGTATGCATCTCCATAAAGAAATAAAACGTACCTTTGTGACAACGACCTCAGATATGTTAGAAAGTATGTTTACCCCCCCCCCCCCATTTAACATTTAACAACAAGAGAGCTAGTCACTTACAAAGCTCTCACGCAAGCACTTCTCTTGCTACCAGCAGGAGAAAGGGCGGGGCAACAACCACACCACATACATCTCATCACACATCACAAGTGGCGACCTCTTCCCGAGAGAGGGGTCGCCACTCGTCGTGTTTTTACTGTAACCCAATATGCTGAAAAGAGTTTTATCACCCCACGTGTTTATTAGGTCTTCCTTTAAGAGGGCTCAGCTGATTAACCAGCTATTTCTAAAAGCAGTAGGAGTTGCTCTATGCACGCTCTCTATACTCACCCTCACCTCTTGTGATAAGAATCATACGGCAGAGTATGAGCGCATCGACAGGTCAGACATCGAGGGGTATGAAGCCTTTGTCAGGGAATACCCATCTAGTATACATGTCTCCGATGCTCAAGAGCGAATCCAAGTAGCCAAAGAGGAGATACGGATGCGAGAAGAGGAGGAGAGGCGTCAGAGAGAGGAGCAGGAGAGGTTGCGGGCTGAAGCCGAGCGACGTCAAAGAGAAGAAGAGGAGCAGCGAGCGCAGCTATACAACACCTATGGCTCTAACTCTCTCTACAATGGATCTCAGCCCTACGAAAGCTTTTATGGCAAAAACCATCGCTACTCTAGCGACGAGCCTCACGCCGAGGTACGTGTAACAGCCGCCCACAACTCTGACGTCATTGTGATCATTAGGTATAACAATCAGAATGGACGAGTCGCAGGACACACCTACGTCAGGGCTGGGCAGACAGCGACTATCCAGCTCCCTGGGGGACACCGCTATCAGACATTCTTCTACTATGGTCGTGGTTGGTATCCAGATAAGCCGATGAAAAACGGGGTCAAGGGAGGCTTCTTAGAAGATGAGGCATACTCTAAAGACGGCTCTACGGCACTACTGCAAGATAATGAAATCCTAAGCTTTAAGCTGACACCTGTACTGGACGGCAACTTCTCTACCTCTCAAAGCAATGAGAGTGAGATATTCTAGCCACACGGCATCGACAGCAAGTACTCCAAACATCATCACAATGAAAAAAACTCTTCATCTCCTACTTCTCTCAGCCTTGTCACTTCTCTGGCTCTGGAGCTAAGGTTGGCAAGAGTTATTCTATATCCCTAGGATGAAACAAGTAAAGCAAAACCCTTATCGACTACTGGGCATCTATGCCAATGCCACGACAAAGGAGCGCTTGGCAAACCAAAGCCGACTGCAAGCCTTCCTAAAGGTAGGCCAGTCTGTCTCCTTTCCACTTGACCTAACCTCCTACTTAGGAGAGGTCGAGCGCTCTGAGGCTGTCATCGCTACGGCTAATGCCAATCTAACGCTACCTCAAGATCAGATACGATACGCCCAGTTTTGGTTTGTAAGAGATACCCCTATAGACACCATAGCCTTCAACCATCTCGAGAGTGGCGACCTTGTAAAGGCTGTGGAGATATGGGAGCAACGGGAGACCCCTTCATCGCTCCAAAACCTCATCATCTGCAACCTCATTAGAGAGGAGTATGCTGAGGCTCTCTCCTATGCGGAGAGACTCTATGGGAATCGTGAAGCAGTGAATCACTTCGTAGCACTGATAGCAGGTGACGAGGCGGGAATTGAGTCTGATCACATCGGGTTTGACTTCCTAGATGCTATGTGCGAGGAACTAGGAGGGAGTCAGTTATTACCTTTAGTCTCTAGCCCTGCTTGGCAAGAGCATCTGAAAGATCATACCGTGGCACCTCTCATCTCAGCGATCCAAGAAGCTGTTGAGGTAGCACAAAAAGAGCGAAAAGCGAATAACAGCCGTGGAGCTAGCGCAGGCAACACTCTATACAAAAAGAGCAAATCCCCACTTTCTAAGCTTAAGGAGCTCCTCTCCACTTCCGACACACAGTATCAGTTGATAGCCGATAAGTTAGGGCTAGAGATACTACAATGTTCCATTGACTACTACAATGATGCAGATGATGATATAGAGACAGCCAGAGAGACGGCCCGCTTGGCAAGATATGCCAGTAGCATCGTCGTAGGCAAGCTGGCAAAAGATCGATGCCTGGAGAACCTCCAAACCATCGAAAGGATTATCGAGAGTCTACCCCCCGATGAGGTTGCCGTGGAGGTTATGGCGATTTTGGATTACTTGCAAGAGTTCAACTCACATCCTAGTAAAATTGATGTTGCAGTAACACTACTCGGGAGCACCCGTCCTCACTTCCAAGCGATCAAGAAGAAGTTGGGAGCAACTAATACGTTCTACCTCAAACTATCGACAAAAGTCGTTGACAGTGCACTACACGATGTCATCGAAGAGGTAAATGATAAGCAAGAATCGGTCTCAGATTTTCGGGGGATTATGTCCCTTAATGAATGCTTGTCAAGAGCTTGGCGTGCGACGCTCCTTATGGACTCCTTTGATATGGAAGAAGAGTTCAAGCACGAAAGATACTCTCCAAATAGATCTACACTCAAAGACATCTGCGAACAACTCCACGTAAGTACGAGTAGCTCAACACCCGCAAGAGTGACCACCCCGACTCCTCAAAGAGCAACTAGCACAACGTCTCAAAGAGTGACTAGCCCGACACCTCAAACTTCTTTTACCAAGTCAGAGCCTGAACGAGATTCAAAAGAGCGAGAGAAGAGACTTGATAAACGAATGAAAGCTTTCGGATATGCCATAATATTTGTGGTCTGTGGCACTATACCTTCGATTATGGTTGGACTTATATCCGACCATTCTAATGATAACTCAGGCACTATTACCTTGTCCCTCATATTTCTATGTGCCATCATAGGAGCTTTTGTTGGGTGGAATAAAGGAAATTAACCAGAAACATATGATATGAAGCGACGCATACTATATTATCTAACCATTGCGATGGGGAGCTTTCTATTGATGAGCTTTGCACCAATCGCAGAGAACTACAATAGTGAGAGTTCCACAGAGGCTCAGCGTAATGAGCTGACTAGCGACTCCCTATCTGTCATTACAGAGCTGGCGCATCGATGCACAGCACTCGAAGCGCAGCACGCCAAGCTACGAAGGCAACTAACGACGACGGAAAAGCATGTGACAGACCTTGCGACTCAGTCACAAGCTCTACTCAGCACTACGACCGCACAGCGGGCTAGCATAGACAGTTTGAGAGCTACCTGCAGTAGTCTAGGAGTGCAGCTCCAGCAAGACGGAGAGCATGTGACACAGAAGATGGAAGAGGTAGACCGTAGCTTGGACAGCAACAAGGCACTCCTACATCAACGCTCTCTGTGGGGCATTGTAATTGCCATAGTGCTAATAGGTGCTGTCGTGGGGATCGCCTACTGGCTAGCCAGAAGGGTGAAGCGTAGTAGCTCCTCTATCGAGGAGATCCGTAAGGCGCAGCACACCGTGGAGGCTGCACAGCAGCGGATGGCAGAGGAGTCTGTCAAGCTTGACAACCAGTTACTCCAGCTGGTCGAGAAGCAACTAGAGACGACAGCCGCAGGAGTAGCGGGATCTGGAGAGCCTGACCACTCGCTAGTCGTCAAGCTCGCAGATGAGATAGCGCGTATAGAGACAAACCTCTCTAAGATGGACAAGTCTGTCAGAGGTTACAAGCAACTCGTACAAGCTAAGGACCGAATGATAAACAATGTACGTGCTAACGGCTACGAGATCATTAGCTTGATAGGACAAGAGTACAACGATGGTATGCAGTTTAAGGCGCGTATGGTACCAGACGACACGCTACCCGAGGGTAAGCGCATCATAACAGGTATGATCAAGATGCTCGTCAACTACAATGGCAAGATGATACAGCCTGCTGAGATAGTGGTAAGTCAAAACATATAACACGATATAGCTATGGCCAGAATTAAGATTGACTATGGTATAGACTTGGGAACGACAAACTCCGCCATCGCTCGCATGGAGGGCGGCGAGTCTGTCATCAAGCAGACCAAGACCTTGATGGATACCCTGCCATCATGTGTCTACTTTTCCAAAAACAAGCGTGGAGAGTGTGCTCTACGCATCGGACTAAAGGCAAAAGATGCAGTCTACTCAGACGCCATTATGGCACTCAGCAAAGATGAGCCTCCCAAGGAGTTTGGCTACCTAGAGTTCAAGCGGGAGATGGGGTCGGATAAGCAGTACTCCAACGAGAACATGACAAAAGCTTTCTACACCCCAGAAGAGCTATCGGCCGAGGTACTCAAGGAGTTGAAAAGCCTTATCACAGACGAGACAGTAAATGCGATCGTAATCACAGTTCCGGCCATGTTTACCGCAGTCCAAAAGGACGCAACGATGCGAGCAGCACATCTAGCGGGCTTCAATAAGTGCGTATTGCTACAAGAGCCTATAGCAGCTTGTATGGCGTATGGGCTATCTAATGAGAAGAAAGACGGCAAGTGGCTAGTCTTCGATTTCGGCGGTGGAACTTTTGACGCAGCTCTTGTCAAGGTAGAGGATGGCATCCTCACAGTGTTTGACACTGAGGGAGACAACTACCTAGGAGGCAAGAACCTCGATGAGATTGTAGTGAACGAGATCTTAATCCCCTCCCTTAAAGAGGAGTATGCACTCGACTCTTACGAGCGTGTACCTTGGAAAAAGAAGGCTTTAGCCGATGCACTCAAGGGACCGGCCGAGGAGATGCGTATCGCATTGTCCTTTGCAGACAGTACGGACTACTCTACCTATGACCGCAACCTCAACCTCGGGGTAGATGACAATGGAGAGGAGATCGACCTGGAGATAACCTTGACAAAGGATGAGCTACTTAACGCCATAGAGGGGCAATACCATAAGGCCATCGACATCTGCAAGGATCTACTAACCAGAAACGGCTTGACAGGAGCAGATCTCACCTCGCTGATCCTAGTAGGAGGGCCTACCTACTCGCCCATCATACGCGAGATGCTCAGGGAGGAGATCACTCCTCACGTAGACACAAGCATCAACCCGATGACTGCCGTAGCTCGAGGAGCTGCGCTCTTTGCCTCTACAATAGATTCAGAGGTCAATGCCGATGAGGTCAGGCGAGAGGCCAAGGCGGAGGTGACCTTCCTTGAGGTAGGCTATGAGTCTACTTCTGTTGAAGACTCAGAGTGGGTGACTATCACGATTGATAAGGGTAAGAGTGGTGCAAACGCCCCATCTGAGCTACTAGTAGAGCTAGAGCGTGCAGATGGAGCTTGGCGCAGTGACAAGACGAGCGTCAATGAAAAGGGAAACATCTTTCAGGCTTTTCTGCTAGAGGGTGTAGCAAACACCTTTCATATAAACGCTTTCGACCATCAAGGCAACAAGGTAGAGGTCTTTCCCGCAGAGTTTACCATTATCCAAGGTGTCAAGGTCGGAGCAGCTCCACTACCTTACAATATCGGCATCTCGGTCTATAATGACATTAAGAAGCGTGGCGTATTTACCCAAGTCAAGGGCTTGGAAAAGAATAAGTCACTCCCTGCCGTGGGCGTAGTCCTCGGTCGCAAGACGACACAAGCTTTGCGTCCTGGTGTCGCTGAGGATGTCCTATCTATCCCAGTCTATCAAGCCGCAGGTCTAGAGGCTGAGGGCAAGACCGCTGCGCTAAACTTCCACATAGCAAACGTAGTCGTCACTGGCGAGGAGGTACAGCAACTTATCCCCGAGCAGTCTAGTGTGGAGGTCACACTCCACGTAGACTCCTCAGAGATGATGACTATGGAGGTGTACTTCCCCACAGTAGACTTTACGGTGAAGAAAGAGCTAAACCTCGGTAAGCGTGAGTCTGCGACAGAAGCTATCCAGTGGGTTAAGGAAGAGATACATACGGCTGAGCGAGCCCTCTCCGAGCTCAAAGACTCTGGACTCTCTGTAGATGAGCTAGAGAAGGAGCTTAGCTCCGTAAAAGAGTTACTCGCCAATGGACAAGACCCGATGCGCACACTCTCTAATCTGAAAGAGCTACTCCGCAAGATTGAGAACCTAGAGGATAGCTCCGAGTGGGATCGCATCGAAAAGAAACTACGCACAGAGTTTGAGCGCCTAGAGGTGGCTCAAAACGATCTAGGCAACGAAGAGTCAGAGCAGATCGTCAAAGAGCTACATCGTCAGGTGGACAATGTGATACGCACCCAAGACGTAGCTCTAGGGCGCAGTGTCTTAGAGCAAGTCGTGCGGCTCTTTGTTCATCTCACGATGGTCTATCAGTGTATGGCTATCATCAAGGATTGCGAGGCGCGCTTTGACCAGATAGCGTGGCGAGATAGGTCACGCGCTCGTCAGCTCATCAACCAAGGCCTCAGCGAGATGAATGACCAGCCCTCTACAGAGCGACTACACCCGATTGCCGTCGCACTCATCGACCTAATGCCTAGCGAGGAGGCTACTAATGCTGGAGGACTGCTCAAGTAAAGCGTCCCGAAGCCTAACCCTAGTGACAAGAGAATTATGCACTTCAAGGCAAAGGAGCTGATTGCCCACTACACCGTACTGTTTCCGCATAAGCAAGGAGCTTATGCGGAGACTTACCGAGTCAAAGACGAGCATGGCAAGACGGGCTTCCTAAAACTAATCGACTGCTCAAAGCTCACAAGAAGGCAACTAGACGACAGCGGGCGTGTCGTAGAGGTAGAGATCTGCAAAGGCTTACAGCATCACAACCTCTGCACTTGCCGTGAGACTGGAGAGTTGCTCATAGATGGGCGACAGTTCGTTTGGTTTGTCACAGAGTTCGTGAGTGGAGAGACTTTGTCAGATCGGATGATACGAGAGGAGGACTTCAGTGTATATGCTATCAAGAGCATTGCCTTGGGGGTGCTCTCAGCTCTCGCCTACCTACATAGTCAGCCCCTCCCCATCATTCATAATGAAGTGACTACGCAAAATGTCCTTCTCAACCTCTTGGGAGATCTAAGTGACTTAAAGTTGATCGACTTCGGTCAAGCCTGCTACCTCAATCAGTCTCTCGGAGTACCCAGAGTGAAAGGGCAGAACCTCTTTTACCTTGCGCCAGAGCGATTTTCAGGAGTTTGCTCTGTGCAGTCAGATCTCTACGCTGTCGGAGCCATGGCTTACCACCTCTTATATAGACAGCTCCCATGGTTTGTCGATGTTTCCAAGCTTAGCGACACCAGTGCTGTAGAGAGCTTACTAGAAGAGCGACACAAGCCTCTAGAGCTGCCCAAGATAGAGAAGTATGAGCTTGACGAGCAGTTTGTCAACGTAATAGCCAAAGCACTAAGCTATGACGCTGAGGATCGATTCCAAACGGCAGAAGAGTTTGCGAGAGCCATCGAGGGTAAGGTAATAGTCGAGCCTTCTATCCAGCGACTACAACGATCTCAGCCTGACGAGGCATCAAGACGATCTACTAAGCCTATGCAAGCTAAGGGACTAGGCTTTGCAGCGATAGCCGGGATGGAGGAGCTCAAACGACAGATGCTAGAAGAGGTCATAGAGCCACTACACAATCCTGAGAAGTACCACCGCTATGGCGTAACAATACCCAACGGCATGCTCCTCTATGGGCCTCCTGGCTGTGGCAAGACTTTCTTTGCCAAGCACTTTGCTGAGGAGGTCGGCTTTAACTTTAAGTTTATCACGCCAGCTACGCTAAAGAGTAAGTATGTCAATGCGACACAGGAGAATATAGCTGACCTATTCAAAGAAGCCATAGAGCAAGCCCCCACGATTATCTTCATTGATGAGATGAATGAATTAGTTCCCAATCGTGATAATACAGACGTACATGAGATGTCTCGGAGTGCGGTAAATGAAATGTTAGCTCAGATGGATCAGACGGGAGAGAAGGGTGTATTTGTAATCGGGGCTACCAACTATCCCAACATGATAGACCCCGCCATACTACGTGCTGGGCGACTAGACAAGAAGTATTACATAGGAGTACCTGACCAAACCGCTAGGAGCGCACTATTTAAGCTTTATCTAGAGAATCGCCCCTACGACTTCGGGCTTGACTACGAGCATCTCGCTAGTCTTACTGAGGGGTACGTCTCTGCTGACATCCAAATGATCGTCAATGACGCCTCAAGAGAAGCCTTACACCAAGAGAGTAAGATTACGATGCAAATACTAGAGTCTACGATTGCCCATACCAAGCCCTCTCTCAGCGAACAAGAGCTGAAAAAGTATGAGCAGATTCGAGCTGAAATGGATCGAGAGCTACCCCAACAACGGAGTAGACCACGCATAGGATTTAAGGACTAAGCAATAGACAATAACTATGACACTAGCAGAACTATACTTAAAGACCATCTTCAGCTGCATAGCCTGCGATGGTGAGATAGCGCCCGAAGAGATTCAGATGGTTAGAGAGATCTCGCAGGTCGAGGATCTCTTCCAAGGTCTAGAGGTAGAGGAAGTCATAAACGGCTGGATTGCAGACATCAATGAGATAGGAGCTGCCTTCCTCCAGAAGTTTCTCAAAGAGATTGACACCGTGGCTATGAGCGATGACGAGCAGCTGACACTGGTCACTCTCGCCTTCAAGGCCATTGAAGCGGACAACGTCACTGAGTATGCTGAGATCAAGTTCTTCAAGAAGATCCGCAAGCATCTATCTATCAGCGACGAGCAAATCCTAGCCACACACCCCGACAAAGAGATCTTTTTACTACAAGACTTCAATGAGCCTGAAGATCTAGCTTGGGATACCAATACGCACTTTGACCTCATAAATATTGAGCAACTGAGTTCTCGTTAATGTTGCCTTAAAAGCAACTAGTGAGATCGCTGGGCCAGGCGGCGGAGGCGAATCTTGACGCGATGAGCTAGGTGGTGCAGCTGACGCCAGAGACGTTTGTGGAGGGGCGTGGCCGTGAGACGAGCGATCAGTTGCTCTAGCGGCTCTGCATCTAGCTGCGCAAAAAAGAGCTGCCGCTTCGGAGGCTCTGCCGCCGTGTGCTCGATAGCAGGATTGCCCACCACGGCACTCTCATAGTTGGTCTCCTGATAGCGACATGGTAGCCCCTCTAGTAGCCTCCGCCCTCGCTCGCTGTGGATCATTACGACACTCGTCCCTTTGTCCTCATCTAGCGCACGATCCAGGTCGGGGCAGGTGCGCTCCACGCCCCAGTAGTCGCCCAGCGTCAGGTCGCTCTGACTGCGGCCCCCTTTCGCCATGCAGGCGTAGCAACTAGGACGCAAGTAGAGGTCGTGCAGGAAGCCCCGCATATAGATATTGTCTCCGTAAAACTGTCGCACGCCGCCCCCTCCAGTGCTTTGTGCCACAAAGTCATAGCGTCGCCAACCCGAGAGCGATTTATTGCGAAAGGAGATCCCCGTGATCTCTCCCTGCCCTGCTCGCAGTGTCGTCAGGTACCTTTGCCACACCATCGGGGAGGGTACGCCGTGGCAGACCACATCGACCGTCGTCAAGTTTTCGTAGGTACGTCCGAGGTAGTGGACCAGACCTTTGATCTGACAGGGCGTCCCTGTGAAGAGGACCAATCGCCCCTCTTTGAGAAACTGCTCCGCCTGCCGATAACTCTCTCCTATACGACTCTGCAGATACTTACTACCCCTAAATGGAGCCAGCCCCTCCACCGTCTCCGTGTAGTCGTGACAGACGCCCCAGGTCTCATCAAAGCGCGCCCCAAAGACCACGCCCCCACGACGTATCGTCTCCTCAGCAAGGAGCGTAAAGAGCCCTCCCGACGAACTCGCCTCGCGGAGCCCTTCGTCGGTAGCACATGCGGCATAGACAGTCTGTGGCTCACGAGGAGCGTCCAGCTTCATAAAGGGGCAGACCCGCTCACACCTATGGCACTCGATGCAACGATCTGCGTTGACGATCGGATAGTCAAAGCCCTCCTCGTCGCGCTCCAGTCGTATGCACCCCTTGGGGCATACCTGTCGGCACGCTTCGCAGCCACAGCAGCGCCGCTTGTCCTCTATCTGTATCATCGTGTCTCAGTCTCTAGTGCAGTGCAAAGTTAACCATTCGCGTACTAACGACCGCACAGGTGAGACTTGCGAAATAAACAAGTGCACAAGAAGTGGACGCTTATAGTTTTTTTGCTACCTTTGGGGTAAAGGAAGTTTCACTAGTGACGGTTTTCGTCCTAGGGCTTCTCATAGTAACACACTTAAAACACTTTACAGCTATGAAAAAGATTCTTTCTACTCTAGCTCTTGTGGCTCTCCTCCTAGGATTCAACGCCTGCCAGTCAGACTGTCCTAATGTCGAGCCAACACCTACCCCGACGCCGACCCCTACCCCGACACCAACGCCGACACCGACACCTGGAGAAGACAGTACCTACATCTTGCCTTTCCTCAGATGGTGGGACGGAGGTGATGGAATCAAGGCTTTTGAGTCTGCTCGTGGTAGCAAGCAGGAGTCTTACGATCCCTCTTTCGACCTCTACGTCTATAGCACGACCAACAAGCTACAACCCAAGATCTCATACATCGTCGGTATGTATGCACAGATGGACATGCCCTCTGAGGTCCTGACTAGTCCTAGCTTCTACGCCTTTATGAAGGAGAATGGATTCGAGCCTACAGGTGAGCCTCAAAACTCAATGCAGTACTTTACCTCTAACAAGTATAAGCAAGTGACCGTCTACTCCGTAGTGGCACCTATAGATCTAGGCGAGGGAAATGTTATGCCTACATCTCTCGTCTTTGCGATGAAGGCTCCAGCACTAAGTAGCGTACCCTATCCTCTGCTAAATTGGCAAGCCTCACTAGACGATGTCAAGGCCTTTGAGACTCAAGCAGGCTTCACCGGTCCCAAGGAGTCTACGGTCAAGAATGGGGAAATAAAGCGTTACCAATTCTCCAAAAAGACGGAGAAAGATGAGTTTACCGAGCTATTTATTCGTCTATACGACTTCCAGGGCGATAAGCTCATCAAGGCCACCTCTATCGTAATCCCTAATGACTACGTTTACCAGCTCAGTGGAGATGCCATCAACCCTTACCAGTACTTCATCGATATGATCAAGAAGGATGGATACACCTCTCGCAAGGGAGACAATGGTCGCCAGGTATATGACAATCAAGCAAAGGGGAACAAGTTCACCTTTGAGACTTGGAGCAATGTCAAGGTCAACGGATTTACTATGAAGGGTGCTGGTATGGCTTTCGTACCCTTCGATGGCCCGGATGAAATTGACTACTAAACGATAGACCGTACTGGCTACGGTTTGCACTTAAAGGACGAGAGACTGTTGCGATTGCGACAGTCTCTCTTTTTGTTAGTCCTATTTGAGCAAGATTCTGTATCTTTGTGGGCATATCTCATACGAAAGCTCCAATGAAGAAACCGTTTAAGGAATACCAGTCTGCTGACTTTGCACAGATCAATCAGGAGATGCTCGCTCTGTGGGAGAAAGAGCAGCTCTTCCACCGCTCGCTACATCAGCGTGAGGATGCGCCGCTATTTACCTTCTATGAGGGTCCTCCCTCGGCCAATGGTATGCCCGGCATTCACCACGTCATAGCGCGCTCTATCAAGGATATCATCTGTCGCTACAAGACGATGCACGGCTACCGTGTGGATCGTCGCGCTGGCTGGGATACGCACGGCCTGCCCGTAGAGCTGGGAGTCGAGAAGAAGCTCGGCATCACCAAGGATGCGATCGGCAAGACGATCTCTGTCGCTGAGTACAACCAGACTTGCCGCAAGGAGGTGATGAAGTACACCGCCGAGTGGGAGTCGCTGACGAATCAGATGGGTTACTGGGTCGATATGGAGCACCCCTACGTAACCTACAAGAATAAGTATATCGAAACACTTTGGTACCTCCTCAAGGAGCTATACAAGAAGGGGTTACTATACAAAGGTCTATCCATACAGCCCTACAGCCCCGCGGCTGGTACGGGGCTAAGCTCGCACGAGTTGAATCAGCCGGGCTGCTATCGTGATGTCAAGGATACGGTCTGTACCGCACAGTTTCGCATCATCGATGCCCCCGAGTCTCTCCGTGGACGTGGCGAAAGCTTCTTCCTAGCGTGGACCACTACGCCGTGGACGCTCCCATCGAACACGGCGCTCTGCGTGGGGCCCTCGATCGAGTACTGCGCTGTGGAGACGTTCAACCCCTACAGCGACATGCCGATCACGGTAGTACTCGCCACGGCACTCCTAGGCAGCTACTTTGACGCTGAGAGCGAGGTGAGCGAACTGCCTGAGACGTGGGACAAGGAGACCTACAAGAAAGTTCCCTGGCACCGCATCTCAACCTGCAAGGGTAGCGATCTCGTCGGTATTCACTACGAGCAGCTCATCCCGTGGGTCAATCCTGGCGAGGGAGCCTTCCGAGTCATCCCCGGCGACTATGTCAGCACCGAGGATGGTACCGGTATCGTACACATTGCGCCGACCTTCGGTGCCGACGATGAGCGCGTCGCTAAGGCGGCGGGCGTTCCCCCTCTTCTGATGATCGACAATAAAGGGCAGCAGCGCCCGATGGTCGACCTGAAGGGACGCTTCTACAAGATCGAGGCTCTCGATCATCAGTTCCTCAAGGAGTCGGTGAACGTACCACTCTACGACACTTACGCAGGACGCTATGTCAAGAAGGATTACGACCCCAAAGACACACCTGACAAGGAGACGTTAGACGTAGAGATCTGCGTCATGCTCAAGCATGAGAACCGCGTCTTCCGAGTCGAGAAGCATACGCACAACTATCCCCACTGCTGGCGCACCGACAAGCCGATCCTCTACTACCCGCTAGACAGCTGGTTCATACGCTCTACCGCTTGCCGTGAGGAGATGATGCGTCTCAATGAGACGATCGACTGGCATCCCGCAGCGATCGGTGTAGGACGCTTCGGCAAGTGGCTGGAGAACCTCCAGGACTGGAACCTCTCCCGCAGCCGCTACTGGGGTACTCCCCTACCTATCTGGCGCACCGAAGATGGCGACGAGGAGCTCTGCATCGGCTCTGTCGAAGAGCTATACAAAGAGTGCGAGCGCGCTGTGCAGGCTGGCGTCATGTCGGCCAATCCGCTCGCTGGCTTTACCCCTGGCGACTACAGCGAGGAGAACTATGACAAGATCGACCTGCACCGACCCTACGTCGATGAGATCACGCTCGTGGCGCAGGACGGTAAGCGTCCGATGCGTCGTGAGAGCGACCTAATCGATGTATGGTTTGACTCGGGGGCTATGCCTTTTGCGCAGGTGCACTACCCCTTCGAGCATCGTGAGGAGGTCGAGAGTGGCAAGGTCTTCCCCGCCGACTTCATCGCTGAAGGCGTCGACCAGACACGTGGTTGGTTCTTTACGCTTCACGCTATCGCTACGATGACCCAGGGGAGCATAGCCTTTAGAAATGTCCTCGTCAACGGGCTCGTCCTCGACAAGGATGGCAACAAGATGAGCAAGCGACTAGGCAATGCGGTCGATCCCTTTGGTATCATCCAGCAGTACGGCTCAGACCCACTACGCTGGTACATGATCACCAATGCCAATCCGTGGGAAAACATCCGCTTCGATCCGAAGGGCGTCGAGGAGGTGAGCCGCAAATACTTCGGAACGCTCTATAATACCTACCAGTTCTTCGCACTCTATGGCAACTTGGACGGCTTCGATCCTTCCGTTGCCCAGATCCCCTATGCGGATCGTCCTGAGATCGATCGCTGGATCCTCTCGCGTCTCAACTCGCTCATCAAGGAGGTCGACGGCAAGCTGGCAAGCTACGATCCGACACCCGCAGGACGTGCCATCGAAAACTTTGTCACAGAGCATCTGAGCAACTGGTACGTGCGTCTCTCGCGCAAGCGCTTCTGGGCAGGCTCTATGACCGACGACAAGCTCAGCGCCTATCAGACGCTCTACCAGTGTCTCTCGGTAGTAGCTCAGCTGATGGCCCCCATTGCGCCCTTCTACGCAGATAGGCTCTACCGTGACCTGCACGATGACGCAGCATCGGTACACCTCACCGACTACCCCGTGGCAGACGAGGCGCAGATAGATCTAGACCTAGAGCGCAGCATGGAGCTAGCTCAGATCTACTCGACGCTAGTCCTCTCACTACGTCGCAAGGTCAATATCAAGGTGCGTCAACCGCTCAGCGCGATCATGCTACCGGTCAATGATCCCGCCGACAAGATACACATGGAGCAGGTACACGACCTACTGCTCAGCGAGGTTAATGTGAAGGATATTCGCTTCGTCGATCCCTCCGACTCCATCTGGGTACGCACGGTCAAGCCTGACTTCAAGGCTCTAGGGCCTAAGGTGGGCAAGAATATGAAAGCACTCGCAGCTCAGATCAATGCCCTCACACCCGAGCAGATCAATGAGCTAGAGCAGACGGAGCACCTGACCCTGACGGTCGGTGATCAGCCTATTGTGGTGGACCTCGAGGATGTACAGATCATCGCTCAGGATATACCGGGGTGGACGGTCGCCAACGAGGGTCGTCATACGGTGGCTCTAGACATCACGCTCACGCCCGAGCTGATCGCTGAGGGTACAGCGCGTGAGTTTGTCAACCGCATACAGAACCTCCGCAAGCAGTCTGGCTACGAGGTCAACGATCATATCGAGCTAATCGTCATGGCTCCCGATGAGGTTGTAGAGGCTCTCCGCACCCATCAGGAGTACGTCCAGACGCAAGTACAGGCCGACACGATTGACTACTCCGAGGTACTCAGCGATGCCGAGGAGATCGACCTAGACGGCACCTTGATAGCGGTACAAATCAGCAAAGTATAAACACAATTCACGGTGTCTGTAGGCGATCAAGCTTTCGCACCAGAGAGACTTCGTCCACAGCGCACTAATAGATTTACAGATAGTATGGAAGATAGCAGCAAGAAACGATACAATCCGGAGGAACTCGAAGAGTTTCGTATACTCATCGAGAAGAAGATCGCTCAGGCTCGTGAGGATCTCAATATGCTCCGTGCAGAAAACGCTAACGACATCAGCGACACGACGCCTACCTACAAGGATCTAGACGAGGGTGCCATCACGCAGGCTCGTCTTGAAAACGATGCACAGGCACAGCGTCTGCAGGACTTCATCGAGAAGCTCGAGGCAGCTCTCCTACGTATCCAAAACGGCACCTACGGCATCTGCTCTGTCACGGGCAAGCTCATACCCAAGGAGCGTCTCCGTGCGGTACCTCATACGACCAAGAGCATCGAGGCCAAGCTCAATCGCGACAAGCTTAAGTAAAGTCAGTCGTCTCCTTTATGACTCGTACTAGCCAGCGCCACTGGATTGTCGCAGGGCTCATTCTGCTCCTTATTGTCATAGATCAGGTTGTCAAGATCTGGATCAAGACACACATGTACGTTGGTCAGGAGTACCACATCTTTGACTGGTTTCGCATCTACTTTGTAGAGAACCGTGGCATGGCTTACGGTGTGGAGCTAGGCAGCAAGCTCCTCCTGACCGCCTTCCGCATCATAGCCATGGCTGGACTAGCCGTTTGGCTCTCACGCTTCGTCCGGCAGTCTCGCCACTACTCGCTGAGCTTCTGCTGCATCATCGGGCTGGTGCTGGCGGGAGGCATTGGCAATCTCATCGACTCCCTCTTCTACGGGCAGCTCTTCACCTCCTCCATCGGACAGGTGGCGCAGTTTGTCCCTACCACCGCTGGAGCTGTGGGGTACGCCCCGTGGTTTGAGGGGCATGTGGTCGATATGCTCTACTTTCCCCTCTTCACGACAGTGCTGCCTGAGTGGTTCCCGATAGGCGGTGGGTCGGCGTATACCTTCTTCAGCCCTATCTTCAACATCGCCGACAGCTGCATCACCGTAGGCGTGCTGGTGCTGCTCATCTGCTATCCACGCACCACGACACGCGCCCTCGATCGGCTCTGGCTCTACCTCCGTGGCAAGCATCGCCGCACGAGTCAGCGAGCTAAGTAAGCAACCTCACAAGTTATGCGGGCTTACAGCGTCAAGGTCTCTTTGCTCAAGTTTGGGCTACTAAGCGTACTACTGCTCCTACTCGGGAGTGGCTGCAAAAGACGCTCGTGGCAACGCATACCAAATGGCAAGCTCGAGCAGCTACTCACGGAGCTATACACAGCTCGTGGCATAGGTCAGACGCTCTACCTAAGCTCCGACCAGCAAGACTCGATCTACGCCTCCATACTCAAGTCGCATGGTGTATCTCAAGAGGATCTAGACAGCACCATCTACTACCTCTCAGCTTCGAAGGCAAAGCTGCTTCAGAAGATCATCGCTCAGTCTTCCGCCAGCATACAGCGAGAGGTCGAAATACTGGAGCGCACGACAGGCTTCTTTCAGATTGGTATGAGCGGTGACGAGGGCAACTTCTACTCACCACTACCCGACTCACTCTCGTGCCGTGTCACCCCGCTCTCGACCTATCCTATCCGCATCAGCAAGGAGCAGAGCAGCTACCTCTGGAAGGTAGCTCTCGCAGATATTCCTAACCTCCCCGATACCATTCATCAAATAGAGATACAGGGCCTCGTCAGCGGTACGCAGCTACCCGAAGAGTCCCAGATGCCCTACATCGCCATTTCCAAGCAGCTCGATGCCACACCTCCGCCCCTAGCTATGGAGAGTGTATCGACGCAGTTACCTATCGGAGGGGTCTTCTCGCTAACCCTAGGGGCAGCTACTCCAGAGAAGACGGCAGAGCCTACAAGCTCAACTGATAGCCTATCCAATACCATCGATAGCATTGCAAATGGTCTGATGGATAGTATGCCAGATAGTATGCCGAAGAGCTTCCCCGTGAGCCGACCACGCAAAGAGCCTGTACGCATGGTCCCGCACTTCTCCGTGGGCGATACCATCTCGATCTCTATCTACAGCCAGCCGTCAGACTATCTGGGTACGCAGTCGCTACACTTCAGACTGCAAGAGCTGCGCATCGTCGCTCGCTAGGAGCTACGCATAGCCCCTATGTAGCAAGCTCAGCAGCATACCGATGGCACGACAGATCATCCTCCACCCGGGCGAGCGGATCGTCCTCCGACAGCTACGTTACCGTGGCGAGCTTCTCCACTCCGTACTACTCACCTACCACGATCGTGAGCGAGGCGTCGAGCTAACGCCCTGGCATCACGACGAACCGCCCCACACGCTCTACTACTCAGGCACGTGGAGCCTCATCGAGGACGAGGACCACCACTACCTACTGCGCCAAGAGTAGCTGTTGGCGATTGGCTGTTGGCTGTTGGCTGTTGGCTGTTAGCTATTGGCTGTTAGCTGTTGGCTAGAGCTACTAGTGCCACTAGTGCTCCGATAGCTCCGAAACCCTCTGCCCCTATCCGACACCTCCGATGGCTCTGATGGCTCCGATCAGGATCGACTCGTTACAATAATTTAGACCAGACTACATATCGATACAGAGCTGTGTCGGGGAAAACTGATTTCCACGTGGATATTTCGAAATCTCCACGTGGATATTTT
>ENA-OOZG01000257-OOZG01000257.1-human-gut-metagenome-genome-assembly--contig:-NODE-257-length-45904-cov-4.828590_pt1 | contig 45904 bp, 27 predicted proteins | sample MGYA00241706_ERZ501384 | MGnify/ENA primary metagenome ERZ501384 (study PRJEB25962, sample SAMEA2042742) | human gut metagenome | biome: human gut; feature: human-associated habitat; material: faeces...
CCGTGGAGCATAATCAGACGGCAAATGATGTGACCGAGCAGGTCGCAAAGGGCAATGTTGCCATCATCAAGCACACCGATAACGGCGATACGCAGATCGAAACACCCGAAAATGGCGCTGAGTTTGCCGTGTACCTGAAAGCCGTAGGCTCTTATGATAATGCAAAGGATACCGAGCGTGACTATCTCACCTGTGACGAAAGCGGCTTTGCACAGACGAAGGATCTGCCTTACGGCATCTACACCGTACATCAGGTGTCCGGCTGGGAAGGCAGCGAGCTGATGCCCGACTTTGATGTGTTCATCTCTCAGAATGAAGCTACTTATCGCTATCTCATCAACAACGCTCCCTTCAACAGCTTTATCAAAATCGTGAAGCAGGACGCAGGAACCGGTAAGACCATTCCTTATGCAGGTGCAGGATTCAAGATTTATGACCCGGACGGGAATCCTGTGACAATGACCTTCACCTATCCGACATCGACCAATATTGATGTGTTCTATACCGATGATGAGGGTTCACTGATTACACCTGAAAAACTGCCTTACGGCAGGGGGTATTCCATTGTTGAAGTGCAGGCTCCCTATGGATATGTACTTGATGAAACACCTATTTATTTTGACGTGACACAGGAAAACTCTATAGAAGAAAGTGGGGTTACAATAATAAAAGTAAATAAAAAGAATTTTGCACAGAAGGGCACAATTGCAGTAGAAAAGACGGGAGAAGTGTTCTTTGGGGTTTCAGTTTCAGGAGGCATAGATGAAAGTGGCAATGAACTACCTATCATATATCAGCCGCAGTACGAAAAGCGTGGGCTTCCTGGTGCGGTCTATGAGATCGTTGCCGCAGAGGATATTATTACCCCTGATGGTACCGTCAGAAATCATAAGGGCGATGTTGTTGATACCATTATTACCGATGAAAATGGAATAGCTATGAGCTGTGAACTCTACCTTGGTGAATATGAGGTGCGTGAAGTCACTGCTCCTAACGGTATGGTTCTCAATCCTGAATCCCGTTTCGTGGAGCTTGTCTATGCCGGTCAGAATGTGGCTGTGACCGAAACTGCGACTTCTTTCGAAAACGAACGTCAGAAGGTGGAAATCAGTCTTGTGAAGTCCATTGAGCAGAATGAACGCTTCGATATCGGCACAAACGGTGAGATGAAGAATATTACCTTTGGGCTGTTCGCCGCCGAGGAAATCGTATCTGCCAGCGGCACTTCCATTCCCGCAAATGGCCTTATCGAGATTGTTTCTCTCAATGAGGATGGAACGGCAACGATTAAGACAGACCTTCCTTATGGAAGATACTATGTGCAGGAAATTGCTACAGATAGCCACTACAAGCTTTCTGACGCTAAGTATCCTATAATTTTTGAGTATGTCGGTCAGGATACGGCGGTCGTAAAGATTGCTGTCAATGATGGTAAGGCAATCAAAAATGACCTGATTTATGGTTCTGTTTCCGGCAAGAAGGTTGATGAGGACGGCAACGCTCTCGGCGGTGCGATGATTGGGCTGTTTCGCACGGATGACGGCGAGTTTACAAAGGAAAACGCTCTGATGACTACCACTTCTGCCGAAGATGGTAGTTTTTCTTTTGAGAATATCCCTTGCGGCACTTGGTATGTCCGTGAGATTGAACAGCCCACAGGCTTCGTGCTGGATGATACCATCTATCCTGTGACGATTGGCACAGACGGTCAGGTCGTAGAGATTGAGATTGTCAACGAGTATGGCCGTGGCAACATTCATCTGACCAAGGTGGATTCCGAGTATCCCGATAACAAGCTGACTGGAGCAGTATTTGAGGTTTACAAGGACAGCAATAATAATAGTAAGCTGGACGAAGGCGACGAACTGCTCGGCACACTGACTGAAAAAGAAATCGGTGAATACGGAATGAATGACCTGTTCTACGGTCGCTACTTTGTCAAGGAAACCAAAGCACCGGATGGCTTTGTTCTCGATACTGACGTGTATGAGGTGGTGATCGACACAGACGGCAAGACTTATGATGTCGAAAACAAAGCGGGTGTCGGCTTTATCAATGAGGTGATGCGTGGCAACCTGAAGATTGTTAAGACCTCATCTGATGGTAAGGTCAAGGGTTTTGCATTCCGCATTACTGGTGCAAACGGCTATGAGATTATCCTTGAAACTGATGAGAATGGCGAGATTTTTATAGAGGGGCTTCGTATTGGAGACTATACCGTATCTGAGATGAACAATTCTGCTTCTTCTATGTATGTTTTGCCTGATGATAAAACGGCAACAGTTAAGAGTGGTGCCACTACTATTGTGGAGATGCACAATGTGGTGCGTGAAACGCCCAATACTGGAGAACCCGATAATTTATCGCTTGTACTCACGCTTATGGGACTGTCCACGCTGGAAATTGCTGCGAGTAGTTTTCTCAGATTTAAAAATAAAAAGAAAGAAGAGGGTAATTAATGGAACTTAAAACTATTGTAGCTATTGTATTGGTAGTTGTTATTGTTGGCGGATTTGTTTTCTTGCAGATTAAGAATAGGAAAAAGTAATTTGATTGTCTGTGGGGCAGAGCTAAACTCTGCCCCTTTTATAAGGAGTGATATAGATGGAGCGACTAAAAACCGTGGAGAGCCGTGTGCTTTCTGTTTTAAAAGACTGCCCGAGAGCAAGGTTCGACGATATGATACTTTTTATGCATTACTATGACCGATATGCGGACTATCTTTGCGCTGGCAAACTTCCACTCAATGACCTAGCATTCAATTACAAGGCTTACGGACTTCCGTGCTTTGAAACGATTCGTAGAGCAAGGCAGCGTGTGCAGTCACTTTTTCCTGAGTATTCCCGTAGTGCCGACAATGATGACAATATCGTTATCATTATCGGTATTTCCTAAGTTAGGGGGTAAATAACTATGCCAACAAGGAAAACCACAGCCGAACAGGGCTTACAGCAGAAAATAAAAATTCTGACAAAGCTTTTTGATGCCGGCTGCAAAACCGAAAAGGCTTTGAAGTCACTGACCTTGTCGACGATACTGAAAATTCCCGATGTAACCGTGCCGGATATGACGGTCATCATTGAGCTTCAGGAGCATGTCGTAAAGAACCGCCTTTTCTCCTATTTGGGAGGTGGGATGGATGGGTCGAGTGACACGAGCGAGTGACCGCCACATCATTTGGAGCAACCGAAGCCTTGATGTGGACGACTGGCGAGAGGATTACAAGGAGTTCCTTGAAGCTAATGAGCTGGACGACGACCCGAATGATGAGCAGGCGCTCTATGAGTGGATGGTGGAAACCAATGACGACTACCTCTCCGATGAGCGAGTCAACCTGAATGTTCAGCTTTCCCAGCCGATCATTGTCATTGGCGACATCGGCAGATGGAACGGCAGAGTGATGGGCTACAAGGATATCCCCTCCGGCAACATCCGAGATTGCCTGTATGCCGACACCGACTATACCGAATGGTATGTAGATAAGTACGGCGATCTTCGTGCCGATGCTACTCACCACGACGGCACAAATCACTATCTCTACCGTGTGTTTAAGGACGGCGTTTCCGAAACGCAGATGGAGAACCTGAGAGATAAAATCTATCACGGCAAAGCCACACGAGCCGATATTACCCGGCTGACCCGGCGACTTGGGGATGAGATTGCCGCCGTTTACGGCTTTGACATCCCGAAACAACGAACACCGCAAGAAAGGGGCGCAAGATAATGACAGATTTCACACTGCGACCGCTGACCGTTCCCGAACGCAAATACACCTACGCTCAAAGCTCGCAGCTTCAAGGGCAGACAGGCAATATCGGTTATCTGCGTGGGGACTTCGGCTCAAGCGGCGATCAGTTTTATACCACTTGGTTTGATACCCGACCGCAATGGAAAAGCGATGAGTTCAAGCGGGACTTGGATGATGTAATCAACGCCCTGCGCTCAGAGAAATACGGACTGCTCAAAAATCGTGTTGCTATGCGCTCGTTTGGGCGGGCAAACAAGGACAGCGAAATACAGAATAGCTACGCCACAGTGTTCGGCTTTCGAGCCGATACAGAGAAGTATGCATTTCTGCTTCGCTGTATCCCAGTCCGGGGTGACTATAACTTCTACTGCTTTTGTTATGTGAAGGAATGGCTGGATAAGCATATCGAAGAAGCCAACCGGGATATTCGCTTTATTGACAGCCACTATAAAGAGCTGTTCCGTATCCCGGACGGAGAGCGTATTATTGTGACTGACCGTGACGGTAAGACGGAAAGCTATTCCTGCCGCTATATTGACAACTATCACACAGAGGTTGGACGCAATCTCTTTCACATTTGCGAGTTTGCCGAGCGTATGGAGCAAGGCGGCTGTACCTACGCTCCAATGGAGCCGCCCTTGCCTCCGATGTGCTATTCCATACTCCCGTCAACCGGCGAAGTCATTCAAATTGACCGCTGGCAAAAAGGTTATACCGCCACAAGTTTTAACGACGGGAATCGTGCGGAGAACGAAGCAATTAAAGATAAGTTTAATGAGAAGCTGGGCGTGACTAAGGCGCAGGAGCAGGCGATGCTTGCAGGTTCTATGATCCGGTGGGACTCCATTGCCGCCAAACCCAAGAGCTATGATGAGAACGGCAAAGCCATCAAGCCAAAAGACTATGAACGATAAGGAGGTGTCCGCCGATGGCACGAAAATACGACTTCATTTCGGAGCTGTATAACCGAACCTGCAAAACGGTCGTTGCAAACCCCGAAAGCTGGGAAGCATTTCTGCGCTCTGCCTGCTACAATTACCGTCTGCGCTTTGATGAGCAGCTTTTGGTTCACGCACAGCGACCGGACGCCACCGCTGTTCTTCAGATCGACGACTGGAACCAAAAGTTCGGGCGTTGGGTCAATCGTGGAGCACACGGCATTGCCGTTTTTGAGGATGCCGACAGACGCCGCCAGCGGCTTGTCCACTACTTCGATATTTCCGACACGCATCCCAGTCGCTTTTCCCGCAGAGTTCCCATTTGGCAAATGCGGGACGAATACACGGCAGAAGTGATCGACACGCTGGAAAGCACCTTTGGAGAGTTGAACGACAAGGAAACCCTCGCCGTTGCCATCGAGTCGGCGGCGAGAAATGCCGTAGAGGACAACATCCCCGACTATCTCTCCGATCTGATCTACAGCGTGAAAGACAGCTTCTTGGACGGCGTATCCGAAGAAGAAATCACCCACATTTTCAAAACGGCGGTGCGAAATAGCGTCGCCTATATGACGATGACCCGCCTGGGCATTGAAGCCGGAGAATACTTTGAACCCGATGATCTTCGGGATGTGGTGAATTTTACAACCCCTGCCACGCTGAACGCCCTCGGCTATGCCACCAGCGATATTGCGGAGATGGGACTTGCGGAGATTTCTCGCACCATTCTTGCCCTCGACCGTCAAAATCGCATAATTGCAGAGAAAACCAAAGCCGATTACAATGTAGGCAAAGAAAAAACCGAAAGGAGTCCTGACGATGAACGAGATCACTTACACGAGGCAGGGGGATTATCTGCTCCCCGATCTGACAATGCCGGAGCAGCCGGAGCTGTCGATGGGCAGGTACGCCCGGATGCGGAAGAAGTTCCTGAAGGAGCATCACAAGGTACGCTACTACAACCTGCTGACGAGCTGCGCCCTGAACGAGCATCTGAACGACACGGAGCGCAGAGCGAAGGAGCTGGAACAGATGCTGACGGAGCAGATGGCAGCGTCGGAGGGCGTGACGGAGAATCTGAAAGCGACGGATATGATGAGTTGGGTTCGGAAGATGAACAGTATCCGGAGCCGAGTTCAGGAGATCGTGATGGCGGAGGTAATCTTCGCTTAGACTATTACGACCGAGGTCACGAGGATAAAAGCCTGCCGTTCTTTGGCGGCGACGACACCGTTCGTGAGATACTTGGCACCACGCCGCACCTAAAGGCAAGCAAAGACGAGATACGGGCATTCTTTGAAGCTACCGCTGATGAGAACGCCCGTATTTCTTATATCAAGCGCATTTTTAACAACGACTACACCGAGGTCATTCTGAGAGATGGACGGCGTGTGGGCTACAAGACCTATCAGAATGTGTTGCAGCTTTGGGAGGGCAGCTATCTCTCCCGCACGGCGCAGAGCTTTTATGATTGGGCTGTCATTGCCCAACACTTTGAAGCAATGCGACTGCTTGGAGAGTTGCAGGATACGATGAAGCCGCTGCCGTCCATTGACGGGCAGTTGAGTTTGATGATGGAAGGCGCAGAGGAACGAAAGCCCTCTGCTTTTACTTTCTCTCAGGAGATCATCGACGCTGTGCTCACCCGTGGCAGCGGCATCTCCGAGGGGAAAATGCGAATCTATGAGCAGTTCCAAAAGAGCCTGTCTGCAAAAGAAAATGCCGATTTTCTAAAAAATGAATACGGCTGGGGCGGAGTCTATCCGGCTATTGTCGGAGCCAATATTGATGAGCAACACGACGGTAAGGGTATCCGTATTTCTAAAGGCATCGGAAGCGATAAGCCTCATATCGACCTGAAATGGAGTCAGGTAGAGAAGCGTATTGCCGAGCTGATAAAACTCGACCGTTACCTGAACCCCAAGGAAAAGGCACAGTACCCTGAGTGGCTGCAAAGGCAGGTGGAACGCCATGCAGCACTTGCCGAGGAACGAAGGAACAGAGAAATCTTGTCTACCGCACCTTCCGAAAAGGAAGAGCCGAAAAATGAGCGATATGAGTACCACCTCGGCAGCACCGTCTATCTCGGCGCAAACGAGTATGAAATCCTGTCCTTTGATGATGAGCGTGTGATGCTCTATGATACTCAGTTCCCGCTTTTCAACAAAGAGATGGAACGAGCCGAGTTCGACCGTAAGGTGCAGGAAAATCCGATGAATGACCACCTGAAGGTAACGGGAAAACAGCCCGAAGAACAGATGGTTGAATATGACATTGGAATGGGCTACCTCGGTAACGGACTTACCGTTTGGAACCGTGCCGTGGAGGTCAATGGGGACTATCAGAGCATTGCTCATATTTCCCACGAAGGTGAGATCACCTACTATGTGCAGGACTTGCCGCAAAGCGTTGTGGAACGCATTGAGCAGGCGGCGGAAAGAGAAAAGCCAAAGAATACTGTTTTGCTGGAGTTCTATCAGGCGTATCTTGAAGCTAAAGCAGACGATCCGAACAGCCTTGTGCTGTATCAGATGGGTGACTTTTTTGAAGCCTATGCCGATGATGCAGAAGTCGTAGGGACAGCCCTTGATTTGATGCAGACTACCCGTGCCGTCGATCATAACACCCGTGTCCCGATGGTGGGTTTTCCGCAGAATCGTTTAGAAACCTACCTTACAATGCTGACTGACCGTGGCTATGATGTGACGGTCAATGCTGTTGAGGATGGTGAGCGTATTACCCGCACCGTGGTTTCTACCACAAAGGAAGCTCCTGTCGAGTCCAAGCCTATCGGCAGGATCGACTATCTCGGCACGGACGGCAAGGTCGGTGAAAGCATCGAGTACACCAGCCCTTATAGTTTCGAGAAGGACATCAAGGAGGAAAGCTACTACGGTGTCCCGATGAGCATTGTTTTGTATCAGGACAGGGACGGCAGTACCATCCCGCACGACTTTATTGCACAGCTTGATCCACCGCCCAAGGGCTTTGAGATTATCGACAGCCCGTATTTGCCGGAAAATGCTCTGGATAAAGCGAAGCATCTCATTGATGATTTTTGCCGTGAGGAGTATCAGCGTGAGGACGGTGCGGATTACACCGACCTTACCAATGTAGGTATTGCCTACACCACGACAGAGGACGACAGGCACGAGATTCAGGCAAGGGTCAACCTTGTGGATTTCCGCATCGAAACTCTTGCAGACGGCAAAGTCGTCCGCAGTGAGCAGTATGCGTCCCTTGAAGAACTGACCGAAAAAGGATTGCAAGCACTGTCCTTTGACGACCTTGTTTATCTCTCCGAGGAAGAACTTGCACAGGTGGAAGCACCCCTTACCCCTGTTTGGGAGCATCCGAAGAAAAGCAGGGTGCAGACCTTTGATATTCATCCCGAAATCCCAATGGCAGACCGTCATACCTTTGACCTTGCTTCTCACGAGGTCGAGGAGGTCAACAAGAAAGAACGCTTCCACCGCAACTATGCGGCAATCACCGTTCTGAAAAGGTGTCAGGAAGAAAACCGCTTCGCCACACCGGACGAGCAGATCATCCTCTCTAAATATGTGGGCTGGGGCGGTATTCCCGAAGCCTTTGATGAGCGAGCCGGTTCTTGGCAGACAGAGTTCGGGGTGCTGAAAAACATCCTGACGCCGGAGGAATACGCTTCCGCAATGGAAAGCACTCTGACCGCTTTCTACACGCCGCCAACGGTTATCAATGCCGTGTATAAGGTGATGAAACAGCTTGGCTTCCGTGAGGGCAACATCTTGGAACCGTCCTGCGGCATCGGGCATTTTATCGGTATGCTTCCCGAAGAAATGAAGGAAAGCAAGATCTACGGTGTGGAGCTGGATACGGTTTCTGCCGGTATCGCACAGCAGTTATATCAAAAGTCCTCTATCGCCGCACAGGGCTTTGAAGAAACCAACCTCCCCGACAGCTTCTTTGACGCCGTTGTGGGGAATGTACCCTTCGGGGATTTCAAGGTTCCTGACAAGCGTTACGACAAACACAAGTTCCTCATTCACGACTACTTCTTCGCCAACTCTTTGGACAAGCTCCGTCCGGGCGGCGTAATGGCTCTCATTACCAGCAAGGGAACGATGGATAAGGAAAACTCCGCTGTCCGCAAATATATTGCTCAGCGAGCCGACCTGCTTGGTGCTATCCGTTTGCCGAACAACACCTTTAAGGGTAACGCCGGAACGGAGGTCGTTTCGGACATTCTTATTCTGCAAAAGCGTGACCGCATTGTGGATATAGAGCCGGATTGGGTACAGCTCGGCACGGATGAAAAAGGTATCCTGATGAACAGGTACTTTGTTGAGCATCCCGAAATGATACTCGGAGAGATGAAAATGGTGTCGGGGCGTTTCGGTCCCGAAGCCACCTGCGTCCCTTACGAGGGGGCAGACCTTGCCGAGCAACTCAGCGAAGCCGTTTCCAATATTCACGGTGAGCTGACCGCATATGAGGTGGAGGATGAGCTTGCAGAGGAGGACAATTCCATTCCCGCAGATCCCACCGTCCGTAACTTCTCCTATACGGTGCTGGACGATAAAATCTACTTCCGAGAAAACAGCCGTATGGCTCCGGTGGAGGTATCCGCTACCGCAGAGAACCGCATAAAGGGTATGATCCGCATCCGTGATTCGGTCAGAAAGCTGATCGAATTGCAGACAGAGGATTACCCCGACTCGGAAATTCAAGCGGAGCAGGAGCGATTAAACGCTCTTTATGATACCTTTTCCAAGCAGTACGGACTTATCAACAGCCGTGCCAACATCTCCGCCTTTTCGCAGGACAGTTCCTTTTCTCTGCTCTCGGCTCTTGAGGTCTTGGGCGATGAAGGACAGCTTGAACGCAAGGCGGATATATTCCACAAACGAACCATCAAGCCACACACCCCGGTCACTTCCGTAGATACCGCCAGCGAAGCGCTTGCTGTTTCTATGGGCGAAAAAGCCCGTGTGGATATGGATTATATGTGCGAGCTGACCGGCAAGACCGAAGAAGAAATCTTTGCAGACTTGAAGGGCGTTATCTTTCTGAATCCGATGCACGGGTACGGCAATTCCACACAGGCAAAGTACCTGATGGCGGATGAATACCTCTCCGGCAATGTCCGTGAAAAGTTGGCACTCGCCCGAAAGTCAGCGGAACTTTACCCCGAAGATTACTCCGTCAATGTGGAAGCACTGGAACGGGTGCAGCCCAAAGACCTGACCGCCAGCGAGATCGCCGTTCGGCTTGGTGCTACTTGGCTGCCGACCGAAATTGTCGAACAGTTTATGTTTGAGTTCTTGGGAACACCGAGGTACGCACAGTGGAACATCAAGGTTCATTTCTCTGCCTATACCGGCGAATGGAACATTGAGGGCAAGTCCTATGACCGCAGCAATGTGAAGGCATACAGCACCTACGGTACGGGGCGCATCAACGCCTATAAGATCATCGAGGAAACACTGAACTTGAAGGATGTCCGCATCTTCGACTATGTAGAGGACGCAGACGGCAAAAAGAAAGCCATTCTGAACAAGAAGGAAACGGCAATTGCACAGGCAAAGCAGGAGCTGATCAAGCAGGGTTTTCAGGATTGGGTTTGGTCTGACCCTGAGCGCAGAGAACGACTCTGTCGCCTTTACAACGATAAATTCAACAGCTTGCGTCCCCGTGAGTACGACGGAAGTCATATCGTTTTCAGCGGTATGAACCCCGAAATCGAGCTTCGGGAGCATCAAAGAAACGCCGTGGCGCACATCCTCTACGGCGGCAATACGCTGCTTGCACACGCCGTGGGCGCAGGGAAAACTTTCGAGATGGTGTCGGCAGCGATGGAGTCCAAACGGCTCAGCTTGTGCAGCAAATCCCTGTTTGTCGTACCCAATCATCTCACCGAGCAGTGGGCATCGGAGTTCTTACAGCTTTATCCCTCAGCCAACATTTTGGTGGCAACGAAGAAAGACTTTGAAACCAAGAACCGCAAAAAATTCTGCGGCAGAATTGCTACCGGCGACTACGACGCCATTATCATCGGGCATACGCAATTTGAGAAGATACCGATGTCCATTGAACGGCAGCGGGCGATCCTTGAACAGCAGCTTGATGAGGTGACGGAGGGGATTGCGGAACTGAAAAAGAACCGTGGAGATAACTTCTCGGTCAAGCAGTTGGAACGCACTAAAAAAGCCGTCCGGCAGAAGCTCGATAAGCTCAACGACCAGTCCAAAAAGGACGATGTTGTGACCTTTGAGGAGCTGGGTGTGGATAGGCTCTTTATAGACGAGAGCCATTACTACAAGAACCTTTTCCTCTATACGAAAATGCGGAATGTGGGCGGCATCGCCCAAACCGAAGCGATGAAATCCAGTGACCTCTTTATGAAATGCAGGTACTTGGACGAATTGACCGGAGGGCGTGGCACGGTGTTTGCCACCGGAACGCCAATCTCCAATTCGATGGTCGAGCTTTATACCATTCAGCGGTACTTGCAGTACAACACGCTGGTGAGAAACAATCTCCAGCACTTCGATGCGTGGGCATCGACCTTCGGTGAAACCGTGACCGCCGTGGAATTAACTCCCGAAGGGACAGGTTACCGAGCCAAAACACGCTTTGCCCGCTTCTACAATTTACCGGAGCTGATGGCGATGTTTAAGGAAATCGCAGACATCAAAACAGCGGATATGCTTGACCTGCCCGTACCGAAAGCAATCTTTCACAACATCTCGGTGAAGCCCTCTGAAATCCAAAGGAATATGGTTGCGGGACTTGCGGAAAGAGCCGAAAGGGTGCGGAACGGTATGGTTGATGCAAGAGTGGATAATATGCTCAAGATCACAAACGACGGCAGAAAGCTGGCACTTGACCAGCGGCTTATCAATCCACTGCTCCCCGATTTTGAGGACAGCAAGCTCAATGCCTGTGTGGACGCTATGTTTGAAACTTGGGAGCGTGGCAGCGAAAAGCGGCTGACTCAGTTATTTTTCTGCGACCTTTCTACGCCAAAAAACGACGGCTCTTTCAATGTTTATGACGACATTCGGCAGAAGCTGATTGCCCGTGGCATACCCGCCGATGAGATCAAGTTCATCCACGAAGCGGATACCGAAGCAAAGAAGCTGGAGCTGTTCAAAAAGGTGCGCCGTGGGGATGTCCGTATCCTGATGGGCAGTACACAAAAGATGGGAGCCGGTACGAATGTGCAGAACAAACTTGCCGCATCCTCAGACCTCGACTGCCCGTGGCGACCGTCCGACTTGGAACAGCGGCTCGGCAGAAGTATCCGGCAAGGTAACGAAAACGCCGAGGTTCACATCTACCGCTTCGTAACGGAGGAAACCTTTGACGCTTACTTGTATCAGCTTGTGGAGGGCAAGCAGAAGTTCGCTTCGCAGATAATGACCAGCAAATCGCCGGTACGCTCCTGCGAGGATATTGACGAAACCGCACTGTCCTATGCTGAGATCAAGATGCTGGCGACCGGCAATCCCCACATCAAAGAGAAGATGGACTTGGACATTCAAGTTCAAAAGTTGCGGCTTTTAAAGTCCAGCTTCCTTTCCGAAAAGTATGCTTTGGAGGATAAGATCATTAAGTTCTATCCGCAGGAGATCGCACGGCGCTCTGATGTAATTGCGGGGCTGAAATCCGATATTGAAAGAGCATCGAAGCATCCAAAACCGATGGACGATACCTTTGTGGGTATGACGGTCAAGGGTGCTTTCTACTCTGAAAAAGCGGATGCCAGTAACGCCATTTTGGAAGCGTGTAAGGCAATGACGAATCCCGAACCCATTCCCCTCGGTGAGTACCGTGGCTTTGCGATGGAGCTGTACTTTGAAGCGAGAGAATACAAGGTGCGGCTCAAGGGCGAGCTTGGTTATAACGTAACCCTCGGCACGGATACCTTCGGCAACATCACCCGTTTGGATAATGTGCTGGAGGGACTGCCAAAGCGTTTGGAGATGAATGAGCTGGAGCTTGATAACCTCAAAAAGCAGTTTGAAACGGCAAAGATTGATGTAGAAAGACCGTTCCCACAGGAGGAAGAACTGAAAACCAAGACCGCCCGGCTGAACGAACTCAACGCTCTGCTCGATGTGGATAAGCGTGAAAATGAGATCGTCGGCGGTGAACCCGATGAGGGTGAAGAACCGCCCGAAAAGAAATCGAGGGACTTGGAAAGATAGCCAAACCTCTTGACAATCGTTATCATATATGATAACATTATAGCAAACCGGAAGGGAGGGTTTTGTATGACCGAAAAGGAACTGTTGACGGCAAGGCAGAGCATCGTTCAGAAGCTGACGCAGGCAAGACTGGAAAAAGGATTGTCGCAGGAGCAGCTTGCAAAGCGGATCGGGACCCAGCGTTCCAACATCTGCCGTATCGAAAAAGGAACGCAAAACCTCTCCCTTGACTTAATGATCAAGATCGCAGAAGCACTTGACAAGGATGTGTCCGTAATGCTTGAGGAAAGGAGCAGCACAATGAAAAAAGTATATAGCCTGCGCCTTTATGATGAAACACTGCTGACCTTCACGCTGGAGGAAAGAGGCTTGGAGGGCTTGCAGGCGACAATTCTTCACGCCGAAACGGCAAAGCAAAAGCTGTTTCCTCTCGACTTGGAACTGACAAACGAGGGCGTTGTGAAGTGGCTGGAACGACGGGTAATTCCGAAGAACCGGCAGTTTGTAGACGAGATCTTAAAGACGCTGGGACTGAGCGTCAACAACACAAAGGGCATCATTGACGTCTGTATGGGGCTGTCTCTCAACGACAGCTACTGGGTTGTCCCCGCCGACTTTGACGGCAAGTATACCGATTATAACCTTTACGAAAACCGCTTCTCCGAAGCGTTGTCACTGGTAGCTTATACCGGCGTGGGCGGCAGTCGGGAGGCATTCTCCACTTCGCCGGAGCTGACTACCAACGGTATGCTGCGGAAGGCTTGGAGGTTCGTGGAGGGCGACGGCATCTATCTGTATAAGGGCGGCACGGAGGGTGCTGCGAATACCGGGAACGAGCCGTACAGCGAGTATTACGCCTGTCAGATCGCAGACAAAATGGGCATCGGCTGCGTACAGTACGACTTGGAAAACTGGAAAGGTATCCTTGCTTCCAAGTGCAGACTGTTCACGGATATTGATACCTCCTTCGTCCCTATCGGGCGTATTCTCCGCAAGACGACGCTGAAAGCCTGCCTTGATTATTACAAGACCTTGGGCGATGCGTTCTACGAGCAGCTTTGCAGTATGCTGGTTTTCGACGCCCTGATTTACAACGAGGACAGACACTTCGGCAACTTCGGCTTACTGCGGAACAATCACACGGGCGAGATCATCGCCCCTGCACCCATCTTTGATAATGGTTTGTCGCTGTTCAACTACGCAATGCCGGATGATTTAAAGAACCTGAGTGAGTATGCAAAGACCCGTTCCAATCCCTACCGCATTTCCTATGAGAATGTGTGCAAAGAAGTGATGGGCGCAAAGCAGAAAGCACAGCTGCGGCGAATGGTGGACTTTAAGTTCACCCGCCATTCATCCCTCAATTTGCCGGAGGAACGGCTGACGGCCATTGAAAAACAACTCGGAGAGCGCACAAGAGAACTGCTCTCCATTCCGGTTCAGAGCAGTGCAAAACGCAAAAATGATCCGGAAAGATAATAGAATATATACACGCTTAGCCGCTTGGTTTTCAAAAGAAATCAGGCGGCTATTTCTATTTTGAAGGAGGCGTTCGCTATGAACGAAACAGATTACAATGCTTGCCTTTACGAAAAAATGAAAGCCGAGCAGGACAAATATCGGGACTGGCTTGTGCGTCAGGAGCCGTCCGAAATCCTCAATCATACCTACGAATACACGATGCGGGAGGACATCGTAATGTGTATGGAGGAACTGGAACTTGAGCCTGAAAAGGCAAAGGCTTTGCTTCGTTCTCCTTGTCCTCTGAGTGATGTGTATAAGGAGTTCCGGGACAGAGAAACCGAGCATATGGATACCATCCGGAACTCTATCGAAACGGAAGCTGACAAGAGCCTGCAACGACAGGAGAAGAAACAGCAACGGGAAAGCAGGTGAATTTATGCCGTATATCCCACCGGAGGTGGTGGAACAGGCACGGCAAATCGACCTGCTGACCTATCTGCAAAGCTGTGAGCCGCAGGAGCTTGTCCGAATTTCCGGCAACAACTATACCACCCGCACCCACGACAGCTTGAAGATTTCTAACGGCAAGTGGATGTGGTGGTCACAGCGCATCGGCGGCTACAATGCCCTTGACTATCTTGTGAAAGTCAAGGGCTGTTCTTTTGTAGAAGCGGTCGAAACGCTGATGGGAAAGGCGGCAGTGATGCCGTCAACGACAGTCAAGTCCAAGCAGAAAACGGAGCCGAAGGTCTTGCTTCTGCCAGATAAAAATGCTTCCACAGATAAGATTACAGAGTATCTTTTCGGTAGGGGCATTGACTATTCCATCATCCAATACTGCATTGATGAGGGGCTGATTTTCGAGAGCCTGCCGTATCACAACCTTGTGTGCGTGGGCTTTGATGAGAAGAATATCCCTCGCTATGCGTCCTTCCGAGCGACTAATGACCGCCGTGTTTTGGGTGACTGCTCAGGCAGCGACAAGCACTATTCTTTTCGGATCGCAGACAGCGACAGCGGCACGGTGCATCTCTTTGAGTGTGCCATTGACCTGCTTTCCTATGCGACACTTGAAAAGATGGCGGGCAGGGATTGGCGGAAAGACAACCTTGTTTCCCTCGCCGGTGTGTATCTGCCCAAGGAGAGAATCGAGGACAGCACTACCCCTGCGGCTCTTTTGAAGTACCTCAATGAGAAGCCGCAGATTAAGAAAATCATCCTGCACTTCGATAACGATAATGCCGGAAGAAAAGCCAGCCTTGCGCTGAAAACCATATTGCCGAGCAAGTATGAAGTCATTGACAGCCCTCCGCCTTGCGGCAAGGACTACAATGACTTTCTTTGTTTCCAGATCGGTATCCACCGCAACAAAACCAAAGAAAGGACGAATGAACGATGACAGAGTTCAGTATTTATCAGATCAACACGGATCGGGACGACAACCGTGTATGCTTCTTGGGGCTGGATACCCTTGAACGATTTCAGCACTCCAAGACGGTAGATCCCGCCCTCTATGACCGAGTTTATGATGGAAAGCTCGATTGCAATTCCCTTGAAACCATCTATGAGAAATTCAATATTGACCATCCCGCAGACTGCAAAGGGCGCTCTCTTTCCGTGTCGGATGTAGTTGAAATCAGTGAGAGCGACACCCTTAATCCCGGCTTCTACTTCGTAGACAGTATCGGGTTCAAGTCGATTTCTTTCGACAAATCGTTCTGCAAGGAGCCGGCGAAAGCAAGCGACGGAAAGGTTTCCGTTCTGCTTGTGGAGCCGAACAAGTACCCCAGGATGATTGAGATCGACGACACCTTGGAGGCAATGCAGGAGGTTGTCGGCGGCGATATTGAGGAATATATGCCATTTGAAGATGAGGTCGCCATCATCTGCAATGAGGAGGGCAAGGTCAACGGACTGACCCCGAATCGGGCGGTTTATGATGAGCACTCCCGTGAGATGCAGGACATCATTTGTGGGAAGTTTTTCATTGTCTATGCGCCCTTTGAAGCTGAGAAGTTCCAATCCCTCCCACCTGACCTTGCGGAGAAGTACCGTGAGAAATTCAAGTATCCCGAACGCTTTATGCGAGTCAACAACGAGATCATAGCCGTACCTTTTAAGCCAGTCAGGGCGGACAAAGAACGCTGATTTCAACGATAACGGGGTTCCCCTGAACGCTCTGTATTATCTTAACGAGCAGTGCCTTTTTACTCCGCTTTTCAAAGCGCAGCAAAAAGTCCTCGTTAGGGGGAACCCCTAATACCCCGTGCAAGAAGCACCACATATTTCAAGAGAAAGGATGAAGTCCATTTATGAAAAGAACGATCAAGAAGCAGTTTTGGTTTTCCCGTGACGAAGCGCAGGATTTGCAGAAAAAAGCCAAGAAAGCCTGCCTGAAGCGGCGCTCGTCCGATTGTTGCTCCGTGGTTATGAGCCGAAGGAGAAGCCCGACGACCGTTTTTATGATGCGATGCGAGAGTTCTCCGCCATCGGCAATAACATCCATCAGATCTCCGTCAAGGCAAACGCCCTCGGCTTTATCGACACGCAGAAGCTGAATAGCGAGCTGGAGCGCCTGCACAAGTTTCAGGCAGATGTGGAGCGCCAGTTTCTCCGTCCCGGTGAGAGCAGCCTGAAATGGCAGTAAGTAAGCTGTGGCCGGTCACGGTTCGCCTTGCAACCGTTCTCGACTACGCTTCCAATCCTGAGAAAACCACGAAGGCAAAATCCAAGTACAACAATGCCGATTATCAGGCGCTCAGTGATGTTGTCAACTATGTAAAAAACGGCGAGAAAACCGAACAGGAATTATTCTGTGAGGGGATCAACTGCACTCCGGCTATTGCCCGTGAGCAGTTTGTCACTGTCAAGGCACAGTTCGACAAGACGGACGGCATTCAAGCCTACCACGGTTATCTCAGCTTTAAGGAAACCGACATCACACCGGAGCTTGCCCAACATATCGGAATGGAATTCGCAAATTCCGTTTGGGGCAAGAAATATCAGGTGTTGGTAACGACCCATCTGAATACGGAGCATCTGCACTGCCACTTTGTCATCAACTCTGTTTCCTTTGTCGATGGGAAGCGTTGCCGGGATACCTCGTGGTTTAAGTTCTATAAGGAAGCTGACCGCATCTGCGAAAAGTACGGTATCAGCACGATCAAGGAGTCGGAGCGTTATCCCGACGCAAAGTACCTAACTCAAAAGGACAAAGCCGGTATGCCCACACGCTATAATCTCGCTCGTGCCGCTTTGGATGAAGCCATTGCAATGAGTCACAATCTTCGGCAGCTTGAATACCACCTCTCTGAAATGGGATACACCCTCGGCTCCAATCCCAAACGGAAGTATTGGACAATTAAGGGAAAGGACGATGAACGCTCCCTCCGACTGAACAGACTCGGTGAGGAATACACCAAGGAACGAATAACCCAGCGACTCATTGAAAACCGTGACAACATTGATTTTGAGCCGTTCCAGCCGAAAACCTACCGACCGAAACAGTACCGACTCCGAACACGGAGTGACAAAATCGGTGAAGTCGGAGGTCTGCATGGACTGTATCTCTACTACTGCTACCGGCTCGGCTATCTGCCGAAGTACAAGGCGGGACAACAGAATCACGCACGAGTTCACTATCTTTTCAAAGAAGATCTGATGAAGATAGATGAACTCACCAAACAAGTCACGCTGCTCGGCAAGCACCACATCGGTACAGACGAGCAGCTTTTTTCATATCAGCACTCGGTCGAGGAACAGATCAAGACCTTAACTGCCGACAGAACGCACCTCCGAAATGAAATACGAAAAGTGAACATCACAGATGCAGAGCTGTCACAGGCAAAGTCAAGTATCTCGCTCCTTACAAAAAAATTGAAAGAACTCCGCAAGGAGGTCGAACTTTGTCAGGACATCGCCGTCCGTTCCAAGGTCATCGAGGAAAAGGTGGATGCAGTCCGAGCAGAGGAAGAAAAATCAAAACGAAAGGAGAATCGCAACTATGAACAACGGTGGTGATGCGGCTGAACAGGTCGTCAGGCTCTCGCTTGAAGGCTTTGAGGTCGCCGCAAAACTTACAGGCTCGGCGGCAAAAAATGTCGCCCTGCTTCTCGTGTCTGTGCTGAAGCAGAAACAGCAGACCAAAGGCAAGGCACGGCTTACCAATATGATCAAGTCCGGCAAGGAACTGAAAGTCTTTTCTATCCCGAACAAGGACTTGGCACAGTTCACCAAACAGGCAAAGCGCTACGGCGTTCTTTACTGCGTCCTGAGAGATAAGAGTGCCAAGGGAGATGATGTTCCCGTGGATATTATCGCCCGTGCAGAGGACGCTTCCAAAATCCAGCGCATCGTGGAACGTTTCGAGATCGGCAAAGTCGATAAGGCTGGCGTTATCACGCAGGCGGAGCAGGACAAGGCTGACCGTGATGCCGTGGCACAGGAAGTGCCGACGAAAACGAAGGGCGAGATCATTGTGGAAGAAGCAATGGGAAAGCCCTTGCAGAAGGAAGGTCAGTCCCACGAAAACCCTACGGTCGCAAAGACGGAAAAAAGCCCTCCGTCCGCGCGAGGCTCCGAAACCAAAAGTTCGGCTATTGACCGGGGTACGGCAAAGCAGGAAGATAAGAAGCCTTCTGTAAGAGAAAAGCTGGAGCGCTATAAAGCTGCTGCAAGAGCCGACAAGGAAGCAGACCGTGCCGAGCCTGCGCTTTCCAAGGAGAAAGCCAAGACGCCCGAACCGTCCCGTCAGACGGTTCACACCCAGCCGAAACGACACAAGAAATCGAAAGAGAGGTAATCAGCTATGACCAACAATTTCACCCCCAAGAAGTCCGGGACTGCGGCTCGTCCGCAGCTCTCCCCGGAGGAATACGCCGCCAAGAAAAAAGCGGAAAAAGATGTCGTGTATCAAATGATCGACGACACCGCAGCGGAGATCGTCCATGACCCCGACAAGTTCAGAGCCTATCTTGATACGCAGGCACGAATGGATCGCTATTCTGCCGCCAATGCTCTGCTCATTTATAAGCAGCAGCCACAGGCGACCCAACTCAAGGATTTCCGTGACTGGCAGGAGGACGGCGTGAAGGTCAATAAAGGTGCCAAGAGCCTGTCCATTCTCGAACCCGTGGAGTACGCCAAGAACGATGGCTCTACCGGCATTGCCTACAATGTGAAGAAGGTGTTCGATGTGGCGCAGACCAGCGGCAAGAAACCTGCCGCACCGACCCTTGACCGTAACCCCCGAAAGCTCGTTGCAATTATGCTCGACACAGCTCCCATTGATGTGACGACCGTGGAGGAACTTCCTTCTCCCAATATGGGAGCGTTCTATAAGAACGAGGATCAGACCCTCTATATCAAACGGGACATCGGGGACAGCGTAGCGCTTTGTCAGTGCGTGGCACAGGAGCTGGGTCACGCACAGCTTGCGATGAACTGTGAAGCATACAGTCGCAGAGATATGGGTTTCTCCGCTGTCTGTGTCGGCTATATGCTCTGCCGTAAGTTCGGCGTGGATGTGAAGAACTTCGCCATTGACCGCATCCCCGAAGAACTGGCGGGCAAATCCCCCAAGGAAATCCGTGCAGAGCTTTCCAAGACCCGTGCGGCTATGAGCGAGATTGGCTCCCGTGTATCAGAGGAAATCTACCGTCGTCGAGCAGACCGAAGCAAAGATCAGGAAAGATGAGGTGTGACTGATGAAAGAGGAACGCTATCACATTGCCTTGGACGACTATGAACACGGCGTCGTCATTCGTGCTTTGAACGATACCAAGACTGACCTGATGAATGAGGGAAAGTCTACCGACGCTGTTGATGACCTTATCATCAAGGTCGGCTATGCCCCAAAGAAAAAGTTCAAGGTAATCGAGCGAAAGGAAGGCTCCGGTCGTGAATCGAGATAACGACCGACAGACTTCCATTATCCTCTCCATGATCGGTATCCTGCCTGTTGTATGGCTTGGACTTCTCATTGCACCGTCTGTGAAAGGCGGATTGCCTGAGATATTGCCGAGTCTGATGAATGTGATGAGCGACCCGTTCCATATAGAGCTTTGCGATGACAGTGTAAAAACTATCCTCGTTTTGCTCCTCTGCTATGGAATGGGCATCGGCATCTATTTCTCAACACGCAGAAACTACCGACGCCGGGAGGAACACGGCAGTGCGAAATGGGGCAACGCAAAAGCCGTGGACAAGAAATACCGGCAGAACCCACCATCCGAAAACAAGCTGATGACGCAGAATGTCCGCATTGGATTCAACGGCAAGAAACACCGCCGCAACCTTAACACCCTTGTCTGCGGAGGCTCCGGTGCCGGTAAGACTCGCTTTTACTGTAAGCCGAATCTGATGCAGGCGAACACCAGCTTCGTGATCCTTGACCCGAAAGGCGAGATCGTCCGAGATGTGGGAAATCTGCTGGAGAAAAGGGGCTATGAGATTCGAGTCCTTGACCTGATCTCAATGGAAAAGAGCCACTGCTACAACCCGTTTGTCTATCTACATTCGGATAACGATGTACAGCGCCTTGTCACCAATCTGTTTAAGAGCACCACCCCGAAGGGCAGTCAGTCCCAAGACCCGTTTTGGGATACCTCGGCTTCAATGCTGTTGTCTGCGCTCATCTACTACCTTCATTATGAAGCGCCGGAGGATGAACAGAACTTTGCAATGGTTATGGAGATGCTACAAGCTGCTTCCATCGACGATGAGGAAGATCCTCGACCTTCACCGCTGGACTGCCTGTTTTCCGACTTGGAGTTGGACAGACCCGACCACATCGCTCTGAAATACTATCGCTCTTATCACACCGGTTCGGCAAAGACGCTGAAATCGATTCAGATCACCCTCGCCGCAAGACTCGAAAAGTTCAACTTGGAGAGCTTGGCGGCGCTGACCTGTGCCGATGAACTTGACCTTGCTTCTATGGGCGAAAAGAAAGTGGCGCTGTTCGCTATTATCCCGGATAACGATTCGAGCTTCAATTTTCTGGTCAGTATCCTCTATACCCAGTTATTTCAGCAGCTTTTCTTTTCTGCTGACCATATTCACGGCGGCGCATTGCCGATTCCCGTTCACTTCCTGATGGACGAGTTCGCCAATGTCAGTCTGCCGGACGACTTCGATAAGATCCTTTCCGTTATGCGTTCCCGTGGCGTGTTTGTGTCTATCATCCTTCAGAACTTGGCACAGCTTAAAGCACTGTTTGAAAAGCAGTGGGAATCCATCGTCGGCAACTGTGATGAGTTCCTCTATTTGGGCGGCAATGAGCAGTCTACCCACAAGTATGTGAGTGAGCTGCTGGGCAAGGAAACCATCGACACGAATACCTACGGAAAGAGTTCCGGGCGAAGCGGAAACTATTCCACCAACTATCAGATCAGCGGTCGTGAGCTTCTGACTCCCGATGAGGTTCGTATGCTTGATAACCGCTACGCCATTCTGTTCATCCGAGGGGAACTCCCCGTTATGGACTTGAAATATGACATTCTCAGGCATCCTGCTGTTGAACTGACGGCCGACGGAAAAGGCGGCGTCTATCAGCACGGTAAAGTCACGAGAAATGTTGCGACCATCGAGGTGCAGCACCTCGACCCCGATACTCTGCCGGATACGGAGGTACTGGAAACCACTTATGAGCTACTGTCCGATGAGGATTTTAGCCTGAAACAATTTTGAAATTATGGAGGTAATTAATATGAATATAATTAAGAAGACTAAAGAACATACTACCAAACTTTCTATGTCCGGTAAGATCAAAAAAAGCTACCGGATCTATTGTATGGTTGTCGTTATTGCGACACTTATATTTGGGGCTTCAGTTACGGCATTTGCGGCAAATGATCCGATTGCGGTTATTAATAATCTGTCCGGATTTATTTTTGGATTAATTCGTGCAGTAGGTCTTATTTTGCTTGGCTTTGGTGTTGTTCAGGTGGGACTTTCCCTAAAGTCCCATGATCCATCTCAGCGAGCAAATGGATTCCTTACTCTTGCGGGTGGAGTTATAATCACTTTTGCGAAAGAAATACTGAACCTCATAACAAGCTGATATTTTAACTACAGGAGCACATCTTTTAGATGTACTCCTGATTTTATAGAAGGAGGTGTTTTATTTGAGCGACAATTGGATTGTACAAAATCTTGAAAATGCACTTGAAACATGGAACGATAAATTATCCGAAATATGGGCGCTTATTACTATGACTCCGCAAAGCTTTAGAGGAGGCAAGATATGGAACGTAATTGTTGACATTAATGGTGCGGTGCAGTCTATAGGGCTTGCCCTTCTTGTTTTGTTCTTCGTTGCCGGGGTGGTGAAGACTTGCGGATCATTTACGGATATCAAAAAGCCGGAACATGCAATGAAGTTGTTTGTTCGCTTTGCTCTTGCAAAGGGGGCAATTACTTATGGAATGGAGTTAATGCTTTCACTATTTGATATTGCGCAGGGAGCTATATCGACAATTATGAGCACGGCGGGATTTAGCGAGGCTCAGAAAACAGTTCTGCCGACAGAAATGGTAACTGCGATTGAAAATTGCAGTTTCTTTGAATCTATTCCGTTATGGGCAGTAACGCTTATTGGTGGACTGTTTATCATGGTGATGTCATTTATTCTGATTATGACCGTGTATGGACGATTTTTTAAGCTTTATATGTATACAGCACTTGCACCCATTCCTCTGTCTACCTTTGCCGGAGAACCATCACAGAATGTGGGTAAATCATTTATAAGAAGCTACTGTGCCGTTTGTTTAGAGGGGGCTGCTATTGCCCTGGCATGTATTATATTCTCTCTTTTTGCTTCTTCTCCACCGGTAGTAGATACTAGTGTGGCAGCAGTTACACAGGTATGGAGTTATGTTGGTGAGCTGATATTTAATATGCTAATTCTTGTGGGTAGTGTAAAGATGAGCGACCGCATTATCCGGGAGATGATGGGATTATAATGTATATTTACCGGTATAGCAAATTAAGAATATTACGGCCGCGTCTTTATCCTTGCTAAAGACAAGTGTATTGTGATGCTTTAATATAGAAGACAATTTTACCCAAACTTAGAGTGAAAAGTTTCTTGAAACGAAGAACGGTTTTTATACCCGAATATATAGGAGGTGTTATTTTGGAGGTTAAAATTAACAGGGAAATCAGAAATTACACAGAAGCAATGTTTTTTGGACTGTCTTTAAGACAGTTCATTTTTTCCGTATTGGCTTGCGGTGTAGCGGTAGGAATATATTTTTTGCTGAGACCGTATGTAGGAACGGAGACCGTGTCATGGATGTGTATTTTGGGAGCGGCTCCGTTCGCTCTCCTTGGGTTTGTTAAATATAACGGAATGACGGCGGAGAAGTTCATGTGGGCTTGGATTAAGAGTGAAGTTTTAATTCCAAAAAACTTTATTTCCATTCCACTAATATTTATTTTGAATTGATGAAGCCTTATGTAGGATAGAAGAAGGAGGTACTGAAATGATTAAAACTTTGAAAAATTTATTTAAGCAGGACAAGGAACGATTCCTTATTCCTAATGGAGTTCAGGATGTTATCCCAATCAGAAAAATATATGATGATGGTGTTTTTCAGGTCGGAGATGACAAGTTTTCTAAGACTTATAAGTTTACCGATATTAATTATGCTGTTGCCAGTCGTGAGGACAAAGAGACAATGTTTCTCGAATATTCCGAACTACTTAATAGCTTTGATAGCGGTGCAACAACGAAGATTACTATTAATAATCGTAGACTAAATCGTGTTGATTTTGAGAAAAACATTCTTATCCCTTTGACAGGAGATGCTCTTGATAAGTATCGAAAGGAGTATAACAGTATGCTTCTGGAAAAAGCGATAGACGCAAATGCTATTACTCAGGAAAAATACATTACGATTTCCGTAAATAAGAAAAGTGTTGAAGAGGCAAGAAACTATTTTGCTCGTGTTGGTGCAGAACTTATTACTCATTTTGACCGCCTTGGAAGCAAATGCATAGAACTGGAACCAGACGAAAGGTTACGTATTTTTCACGATTTCTATCGTACAGGCGAAGAAACGGATTTCCATTTTGATATCAAAGAAACCCGCAAAAAGGGACATGATTTCAAGGATTTTATATGTCCTGACTCAATGGAGATAGAAAGAGATTACTTCAAAATTGGTGAGCGCTATGGAAGAGTGCTGTTTCTCAAAGAATACGCTTCATATATCAAGGACAGTATGGTTGCCGAATTGACAGATCTAAACCGCAATTTGATGATGTCTATTGATGTTGTTCCAGTTCCCACTGACGAGGCTGTTAGAGAAGCTGAAAATAGATTGCTCGGTGTAGAGACCAATGCGACTAATTGGCAGCGTCGTCAGAATGCTAACAACAACTTCTCTGCACAGCTTCCTTACGATATTGAGCAGCAGCGCAAGGAAATGAAGGAATTCTTGGATGATCTAACCACCCGAGATCAGCGAATGATGTTTACAGTTCTCACAATGGTTCATACTGCGGACACGAAAGAACAGCTCGATAATGATACAGAGGCTTTACTTACAACGGCAAGAAGACATATGTGTCAGTTCGGTATATTGAAGTTTCAACAGCTCGACGGGCTTAACACGGCACTGCCTTTTGGCGTTCGTAAAATCGATTCTTTTCGAACCCTCACGACAGAAAGTCTAGCTGTCTTTATTCCGTTTCGCGTACAGGATGTTCAGCATACAAACGGAATTTACTATGGACAGAATGTCATTTCAAAGAATATGATTGTTGCTGACCGTAGGCAGCTCCTTAACGGTAATGAGTTTATCCTGGGCGTATCCGGTGGCGGTAAGTCTTTTACTGCAAAGGGCGAAATCCTCAATCAGGTGCTTGTAGGCGATGCAGATGTTATTATCATCGACCCGGAGCGGGAATATGCTCCTCTTGTAAGGGCATTGGGTGGTGAAATCATAAACATATCCGCGACTTCTCCGACCCACATAAACGCAATGGATATGACAAGGGAATATGGCGATGGTGCAAATCCTGTTATTCTTAAATCAGAGTTCATAATGTCTTTGTGTGAGCAGCTTATAGGCGGGAGTAATCTGGGCGCGGTACAGAAGTCCATTATTGATCGCTGCACGGCAGCTGTTTACCGAAACTATCAACAGAATGACTACACCGGGGCAGTTCCTACCTTACAGGATTTCAGAGCTGAACTCATAAAACAGCCCGAACCCGAGGCTCAGGAAATTGCCCTTTCGATTGAATTGTTTACCAATGGTTCTCTCAATACTTTTGCCAAGAGGACAAATGTGGATACTGATAATCGTCTGATTTGCTATGATATTCTTGACCTGGGTAAGCAGCTTATGCCAATAGGTATGTTGGTGGTTCTTGATTCTATACTTAACCGCATTACAGCAAATCGTGCCAAGGGCAAGAATACTTTTATCTTTATTGATGAGATATATCTGCTGTTTCAGCACGAGTATAGTGCAAACTTTCTTTTTACTCTTTGGAAGCGTGTTCGCAAGTACGGCGCTTATGCAACTGGTATTACACAGAATGTGGATGATCTTCTTCAGAGCCATACGGCAAGAACAATGTTGGCGAACTCCGAGTTTATCATTATGCTTAATCAGGCACCTACTGATCGTATCGAGCTTGCAAAGCTCTTGAATATTTCTGACAATCAGCTTTCTTATATAACCAATGTAGGCGCAGGACACGGGCTAATAAAAGTAGGTTCAAGTCTTATCCCGTTTGCCAACAAATTTCCCAAAAACACAAAATTATATAAGTTAATGACTACAAAACCGGGCGAGGGCGTATAACCCTCGCCTGTAATACTTTGTTTCAGAATATGGAGGTGATTTAATGGCCGATATAAAGACAAGGGATGTTGTTAAGGGCACAATTAAAACTGTTGATAGGGCTGCTATAGCAGAGAGGCGTATGAAACAGTCGTATTTATTAACAAAAGATAAAGCCAAGCAATTTGACAAAATGAGCGGAGCTTCTGAAACGGAGTATGCTTCTGAGCAGGTCGAGCAAAAAACGGAAACGGTTGCCAAACATGTTGTTCAAAGAATTGACCAAAAAGGACGAAAAGGTTTTGAATTTACGAGAGGTAATATAAGAACTCGTATGAAAGGATCCGATGAAAAGAATAAAAATTTTTTGAGGAAGCGCGCAAAGGGAAGCAATGATAAAAAAGTGCAAGGCGATGAAAACGCTTTGAACAAAGGTTTTAATTTGATGGGGAAAAAGGTCGATAAAACTTCAAAAAACAAAGCTTCTAAGGATATAAAAACAGCAAAAGCACCACAAAAACCGATAAATTACATCAAATCAACCATTAAAGATGCGGAGCAAACAACAGAAACAACACGAAAAACAATAGCTGCTTCTTCAAGAGTATCCAAGGGTGTAACTCAAGTTGCAAAATCTGTGACTAGAACGATAACTTCAGGAGCCAAAACTGTGGCAAAAGCTACTACTAAGGCAGTTAGGGCAACAATGACGACAGCCAAGATGTCGGTTGCTGCCATTGCGGCTGGGGGTTGGGCGGCAATTGTTGCTATAGTTGTTATTTGTCTAAGTGCCTTGTTCCTCGGTTCGGTGTTTGGAATTTTCTTTGCAGGAGAAGATACCGGTACGGGGCAAACAATACAGACCGTTGTTCGTGAGATTAATTCCGATTATGATGATAAGCTTATAAGCATACGAGATAAGTCTTCTTATGATGTCCTCGAAATGAAAGGAAGCCGTGCTGTTTGGAAAGAGGTTCTTGCGGTATATTCTGTTAAAGTTAATACTGATCCTGACAATCCTCAGGAGGTTGTAACAATGGATGATGCCAAGAAAAAACTTCTGAAGACTATTTTTTGGGATATGAACAACATATCATCACGAACAGAGGACAAGCTTGAAACGGTTATAACAGAAACTGATGACGGAAACGGAAATATAGTTCAAATAAAAAGCACAGAAAGAAGAACATATTTATATATTACTGTCTCGCACAAGACAGCATATGATATGGCATCAAAATATGGATTTAATCGGGAACAACGAGAATATCTGGATGAGTTGTTAAGTGATGAAAACAATTCTTTGTGGTCATCGGTTTTATACGGTACAAGCGGAGAAGATAATCAGATTGTAGCGGTTGCGCTCTCGCAGGTGGGCAATGTTGGCGGTAGACCATATTGGTCTTGGTATGGTTTCAACAGCCGGGTTGAGTGGTGTGCATGCTTTGTCAGTTGGTGTGCCAATGAGTGCGGATATATTGAAACAGGTATTATTCCAAAGTATGCCAGCTGTGTTAATGGAGTTCAATGGTTCAAAGATCGTGGACAGTGGCTTGACGGATCTGCGGAACCTCTTCCCGGCATGATAATATTTTATGATTGGGATAAACAAGGGCAATCGGGTCAACAGGATGGACGAGCTGATCATACAGGCATTGTGTGGAAAGTTGAGAATGGATATGTTTACACGATTGAGGGAAATTTAAGCGACAAATGCATGACATCTCGTAGACCGATTGGAGAGTATCAGATTCTCGGATATGGGGTGCCTGAATACTAATGCGTTTTTAGTTGCTTATCTGCCGATTACATGGTGGATGAGCAACTTTCTAATTGTATTTCGATTTTGCGAATAAAAGGCAAAAATCAGTGCTATTTTGCAGATTTTTTTAATAAAAAGTGTAACCTTTTTCATTTCTGTACACTATATAATAGAATGTTATATCAAAGGATAAATTTTTTGACTTTTTCTCTACATCGTTGCATAAGCTGTTACATATAATCAATCTATTTGCTGTGCCTTTTGTGGAATGTCGCACTGACCATTTATAGTTTATGACTAACTTGGGTGCGACCTAGAAAATGATACCTCCATCCTATACCTATATTGTGTAGCGACAGAGGGCGAGAATATCGCCCTCTGCCTGCGAACACAATATTATGGTAAGAATTGAAATATTTTAATACTTTGAAAATGGGTTGAGTAAATTGTTCGAGTTGTTCAACTGTTGTTATATTTAAAAAAAGGGTGTGATTCCAATGGGCTAGTTGATTAAAAACTTGAAGTAGTATGCTGATTAAAAGGAGGACAACAGTTTTTTTGACCCCGCATACCACTGTTGTACGCCCGGCTAATATCGATAGCGAAAAGTTAATAAAAGCGAAGAGGAGATGACATATGAAAGTCAAATTTGAAAGATGTAAAAAAATCTTTTCGATGTTCTTGATAATTGTTCTTCTTTTCGGTATACTACCAGTGAGTGCTTTGCAGGGAAATGTTTCTGATTCTACAACTTCACGAATAGTGAAAGAAATAGTAGAGATGAGAGAAGAATCCGTAAAGTACTTTATCTGTGAGGATGGCTCGTACATAGCAGCTACATACTCGTCACCTGTCCATTATGAAGAAAGCGGAAAGCGGGAAGAGATTGATAACACTTTGACGCTCAATACAAAATCAGGTGAAGCAGTTTATTCTACAAAAAATGGGTTTGATGTAACTATCCCGCAGAACCTGACCAGTGGTCGAAGCATTACTGCGACAAATAAAGGCTATACTGTCAGCTTTAAAATTAAAGGTGATACGAATGACCTGAATATGCGGACAACGGCATCCGTTGTTGACACTGACAAGTTGCCGTCAGTTGTTAAAATGAACGATACCGTAAAAATGACCGGAGAGGTTAGCGCTTCTGCGGATATATCATCTTCCGGAACTCTTACAGAGGGACAGAAGATAGAAAAATTTAATGCTGAAAAAATGACAGTTGAAAACCAGACGAGCGCGGTGGTTTATAAGAATTTCCTGAATCGCTCCGATCTGGAATATGTCGTTACTTCGAACAGCCTTAAAGAAAATATTGTTGTTTATGCGCCGCAAAGTGAGTACATATATCGGTTTGACCTTAATTCTGACGGACTCGTGCCGGCCGAGCAGGCCGACGGTTCTATCAAGTGGACAGATCCGAAAAATCCCGATGAAACGGTATTTTTTCTTGATGCGCCGTATATGTATGATGCAAACGATAACGAGAGCTTTGATGTTTCAATGTCCGTTGAAGCTGATGGCGACGGTTATGTGCTGACCGTTAGAGCCGATTCTGATTGGATAGGCGAGAGCGGCAGAGCATTCCCGGTTGTTATCGATCCCTCTTGGAGTATACCTAAATCGAACTTTAAGGATGTTTATGTTATCAACGGTATATGCGCAAATGAACCCCGCGCTATTAAAGAAATCAGAGCGGGTAGAAACCTGACAAATACCGTTCGTTCATATGTCAAGATTGAGATGCCGGAGAATTTGCCTGCGGGAAGTGTTATTACAGGCGGCGAACTTACTTTCCAGAAGCAGAATTATTTCAAGGCGCTGGGACATAACGATATCGACATTCTTGTATATGACTGCAAGGACGTTGCCGATTGGAGCGAGACGACTGTTTGCTGGAATGCTCAGCCGTTTGATAATTCAAGAAATGGTTATCTCAATAATAATGCGGAACTTATCGATTCCATTCCTGCAACATCAGACTTAGACAGCTATTCGTTTGACCTTACAGAGGCTGTTAAGAGATGGGTATATACTGGAATAAATAAGGGCATTATGATTGCCTCATCTGATGAGGTTACAAGAACTCAGGTTGATTTCTATTCTTCGAGAGCTTCGAAAATCGAAAAACGACCGGTGATGAGCATTTCGTTTGACGCGCCTCGGGTCAGTACACAGGTATGGAATCCGGGAGCAGGTGCAACGACAAGCTCTTTGATAAATGTGGTTTCCAGCAGCCCGTGGACTGTTGATGTTTCGGATGTCCCATGGCTTTCTGTTGCAAGTGCTACAGATGACGGCTTTAAACTTCGTGCTCAGAGCAATCCTTATGCCGATGTGCGTACAGGAACGGTTGTTGTAAAGATGACCGCTGATAACACGGAGATAGGCAGGATAACGGTTACTCAGCTTGGAACAGAACCGGCTGTTGTTCTCGACAGAGACAGGTGGGATGTCGACGAAAGCGGCGAACACGAACGGCTTGTTGAGGTTTCATCGAATGCAAGTTGGAGTGTATCAACAGATTCATCGTGGATAACACTCGATAAAACAAGCGGAAGAGGAAACTCAACTTTTACGATGTCTATTGGAACACCGAACGAAACATATACCACAAGAACCGGTACGGTAACGGTTCAGGCGGGAGATGCTGTTGAGACTATAATAGTCACACAGTTCGATGAGGTTTCCGGGTATTTCAATTCCATAGGCGAGGACGGCGTAAGCAGAGTGAAGAGCTCTTCGGAGTATAATCACAAGCTTTCAAAATGGGCAATGGAGCTTGCTTATGCGGCGTATAATCCTTTGACTGGTCCTATAGCGGGTTTGGTTCCGGGAATATTTATGGAGGACGATATTCCAACAGCAACCGAACTTCTCGAATTAGAAGGCTTCAATGTTCAATCTTTTAACTATGGAGCGAATGATGCCGTAGCCCATGTAATTGCACACAGAAGTATTGTTGCAGGCGCTGACACATCAGATAGTTATAATGGCATTGATTTTTATCGTGGAGGTACTAATAATGGAACATCTGAAAAACTTTTTTGTATTGATCGTGATGGTTATTGGAACAGTACTGATGTATTGCGGTTGGGCTTTTCTCGGAATAGTGAGCAAAATAATGGAATGGTTCGCTTAAGTGAATCTGCTGATGAGCAAAATCAATTAAATAATGACGAAAACAGAGTATTGATTGTTGTAGACATCAGAGGTTCTGAAACTTTGCAAGACTGGATAGTTAATGCCGGTACGCAGATTCCTGAAATAAAGCGAAGTTTTTCAGACGGTAAAAATATTGTCTTAAATTCTTTGCTTCATGGTACGGGTGACACTGCGAACTGCACTGAGTGCGATGGTGATGGTTGTGTGATATGTATGGGCTATATTCCATATTATAACATCCAAAATCCAATAGTTCTTGTTACTGGCCACAGCCTTGGCGCAGCAGTTGCAAATCTTGTTGCCGCTCATTTAAGTACTTGTAATGATGTCAATTGCTGCGGGATTCTTAACGGCGACGGCACAGATGTTTACGGTTACACATTTGCGACTCCGAATACTGTTGATACCAATGAAGAGGGAAGCGTTGTTTACACCGGAGATAATATTTATAATATTATGAACAATAATGATGCCGTTACATTTTTGCCAAGAACGATAGATTTCTCTAATTGGCGCAATAGTATGTGGAAAAGGCACGGGGTGGATCTTCATATCACCATGCCAATGTCGGTGAAGATCCAAGCGTTAAAAGATAATGGTACGGCTGTGATAGGATTTGGCGGTCATGCAATGTCGACATATAACGATTGGCTTGCGGCATTGCCCGATAAGCTCGGTAAGACAGCAGATGATATCGATCTAAATGACCTGCTTGCATTGACGGATAATCGTGATGAACTGGGACTCCTGCCAAAAATTCTCTGGGCAAAATGTCCGGTAAGCGTTACACTCAAAGATGAGGATGGCAATGTGCTCGCCTTTGAAAGTAGCAATGCAAATGCTGTGAGTCCGCAGCTGGCCAATTCTAGCGGAATTGTATCGCTTGTTACAGACAACAACGAGAAGGTGTTCTTCATACCGTTTGGCTATGAAACGGTCGACATCAATATTGAGGCTTATGACTACGGCACAATGACATTCGCAACCGAGGTTGCGGGTCTGGGTAGCGCATTCAACAAGACTTATAATAATATAAATCTCTATCCGGGCAAGCAATTTACAGCACAAATTGCTGAAAACTCTTTGGTTGAGGATATTCAGCCGGTTCATGTGGATGAAAACGGTGAACAGATTCCCGTCGAAGAGAACCCGCTTCTGAAGAGCGCAGTTATTGACAATCCTAGAGTGCCATATGGAACATATTCAATAATCACTGTGGTGACGGATAAGAGCGTTATCAAAGTAAGATTTATATGTAGAACTAATGGTGCGACAATAACATATACTCCGGATCACGAAGGAGTTATAAGCTATATCGATAACGGTGATACTCTGACTTGGGTTATACGGCGAAAGTTTGCGTCCGGAACGGTCGATTATGATGTTGGCGTTAAGGTTGACAAAGTGTGGTATGTAACGCCGAATGTATTCACCCTGACCGTGTATTGATGTGCTTTTGTTTCGCTATAAGACATAAGTAATAATAGTGTAATGTGATTGATCTCTTGGCATACGCCTTTTAAGGGCTATGCCAAGAGATTTATTTTATATAAAATTTGGGTGGTTTTACCAAGAGCGATTTTTAATTAACAAAAATGCTTATATATAGGAAGAATAATTTGAAACCAATCCGTATGAACATTTTTTGTGTTTAAAAAATCGAAAAAAATTGTAACCTTTTTGCATTTTTGTACACTATAACTATGTAGAGCAGTTCTAATGCATTAAGCAAAGACTCAAAGATTCGGAAGGGAGTGATTCCAATGTTTTATTCAATATAAAATAAAAGTAAATAAGACTATATGATATTTTATAAAATTGCAGAAAGGAAGTTGAACGAATATGTTGAAAAAGTTTTTATCAGTTATTATTGGCGTAGTAATATTTATAACCTGTATTCCATCTTCCGTGTTTGCACAAGATATGGAGAAGTCAAGCTTAGATAAGATACCATCTATAGTTCAATATAGCGTTAGTGATAAAACCCGTTTGGTAAAACGTCTTTCAAAGTTCGATAATTACATGAACACCGTCGGATATTTAAATTCAGATGGAACAGAAACTGTTTATATTTTTGGAGACGACATAAAATATAGAAATAAAAATGGAAAGATTGTAGACAAAGATATAAGTATCGTTTCATCATATTCACTTATGGGAAAAGGGTCATATTCGTATGAAACGAAATCTAACGATGTAAAGTCTTATTTCCCAGCGACTCTTTCTTCGGATTCAACTGTAAAAATAGCTTATGGCGACTATGAAATAAGTATGACACCTAAAAATGATGCCGTCGGAAAAGAGAGTAAACGTGCACAGGTTTTAGGTGAAAATGAAACACTTAAAAAATCTGTAAATGATAGTTTTACCGTAAAAAATTCAATATGTTATGAGGAAACCATTAATTCCGATATAGATATTGTTTTTGAAACGACATATAGTGGACTTAAAGAAGATATTGTATTAAATCGATACACGGGAACAAATATGTTTTCGTTCATAATGAATTTTGGAAGTCTGGTGCCAAAAGCTTATAACGGTGGTATACGAGTTTATGATAAAGATAACATAATATTTGAAATTCCACCCATTTATGTTGAAGATTCCGGTATGGAAAAGGATCCGGGAAGCAGATTTACAATAGACAATGCGATTGCCCTGAAGCAAGTTGCCACCGGAATATATGAAGTTACTATTGTTGTGGATAAGTCATTTTTGTTGAGCCCTAACACAGTTTATCCGGTAACAATAGATCCAACCATCACAGTATATTCCGATAAACATAATGATTCTCCAGTATACCAGAATAGACCGTCTGGAAATTGGGGAAATCAAATACGAAATTGTGTCGGAACGGAGTCGACTTTAGGAAAAGGATATTTCTTTACAAAGTTTGACATCACTCCTATTGCCAGTATACGTTATGACAACTTATTGGGAGCATATTATCATTGCCGTGAGTTGACAGGATATACATCAAATTCTATTATAGAGACGTATATGGTATATCAAGATTGGAATGAGGACACGATCACATGGAACAACCAACCAAGTAGATTACAAGAAAAGATATGCAAGGTTAACGTTACAGAAGAGAATTACAGTACAAATAGCTATTGGTATGACTTTTATATAACAAAGGCAGTTATGGCTTGGCTTCAAGGAATACCTAATTATGGCCTGATGTTCAAGGAACGTACTGACTCGCATTGGAAAGCTTTTGGTTCTAAAGAATACTCATCGTATTTGCCGTATTTGTCTGCTACATATACATCGGAATCATTTAGCGATGAGGGCTTAGGAGTAACTCATGGAAGAACATATTATGTAAAAAACAGGAGAAGTGGCAAGTATTTGACCAATAGTGGCAACTATTCAGAGGCAAATGTATATCAGTCGGAGTTTAGTGGAAATGACAATCAAAAATGGTGCTTTGCATATCTGGATGATGGGTATTATAAAATTATACCTATAAATGCTATTGGAAAATGTCTTGATTTATGGTGTGGATCTTCTTCTCCAAGTGGAGATGAAAATGGTGCTAACATACAGATATACACTTATAATGGCGGTGATAATCAAAAATGGAAATTGGTTCGAGGCTGGAACGGAGCATATAGATTTATAAATGCGCGAAGCGACGAATACAAAAGCATGGTAGTTCAAAATGCATCAATGAGCTCGGGGGCAAATGTATTTTTATATGACTATTCTATTGATCATATATATAATGATGAATGGACATTGGAACCTGTTTCATTAGGCGAAGCTGATTTCTTCAGTTTTACAAATTCTGACGATTATGGAATAGATACAACTGGCGGAATAGATACAGCAGTTAGCTTAGCCAATGATATTGGCTTTAGAAGCCAAAGCTTCATAGATGCTCCAGCAGCGATGGCTTACGATTATATGAAAGCTGATGGATTATGGTTCTTTACTGGACATGGAACCAACTCAAGCGTTTTATTCAACTCATATTCACATGATAATGGCAGTTGGGAACGTAGCGAAATATCTGCTACTGGTATAAATATTACTAACAGTTATTATATTAGCCAAATTCCTCATAATGAACTTAGTGGGCTAATGCTTGCAGTTTTCAGTTCTTGTCTGTCAGGATGTAGTGATGAAGAGTCGAATTTGGTAGGAATTATGTATAAAAGAGGTGCTCATTTAGCTATTGCTCATACAAACATTACTACTATACCAAATGATGAAATCTGGATGATTCAGTTTATGACCGCTCTAAAAAATGGAAAAACAATTTATGATTCTATGGAAACGGCCGATAATTATTTATATTCACATACTTCCGCATTTTATGGAAACTTAAATCAAAGGCATGTGTTAGGAGATACTAATGTGGTGCTCAAACACTAAGATATAAAATGCCCATATACGATAAAGAGATATGCTGCGGAAGGTTCAAATTGCAATGTGAGTATTAATAGTTGGAAATAGAAGGAGGTCATGAAATGAAAAAAATGGTTTACATTATGCTACTTTTGTTTTTATGGATGTTACTTACTTCATGCGCACACAGGAGTGTTGGTAATTTGTTTGAATCAGAGGATAAAACATATGAGCCCATAGAAACAACAACTGTTGAAAGAGATTCATACGATACTTCTGAGTCTGCGAATAATACTACTGTACAGATTACAGTGCCTTCACATTCCTCAACAAATTTATCTGCAGATAGTAACGTAAGAGTAGAGCGTAGTATGCGGATGTTCCCTAATGAGGTTACTGCATTTGTAGGTGATAGAATATCTATAGGTCTTTATCATTCTCCTACAGATCAAAGGGATGTAAGGGTAGAATATTATGTGGATGACAACTCTGTTATTGAGTTTGCCTATAGCGAAAAGGATAAGGAGTATATAAGAAATACTAATAGATGTGTTGTAGTAGCATTAAAACCGGGAACTGCAAAGATAACAGCTGTAGGAAGCTACAATGGGAAGAAGATGATTGACTCTTGTATTATTACAGTTAGAGATGTGTCCGAAGAAGGCACTTGAATAATACTGTAAAATTTTACTTTTGTGATTAAATGAATTGTACCCCATTTGTTGACAATTAAGTTATACTGTCGACAAATGGGGTGCTTTATTGTATTAAGGCAAAGTTAAAGGGTATGCCACATGTTTTGCGCAAGTAACCCGTTGATAATTAAAATGTTTTTATTTAGTCTTTGAAACTACTCCGCTTACTTTAAGCCTTTTTATAAAACTATGCTTGTTGTAGTGTTAGGCATTTTTTGCTTGCTCTTAAGTATTCCTAATAAGGGCTTTTCTGCATAATGCTCACAGGTAACGCGATATGTGTATCCTCGTGGCGCTGATATACATTTAGTAAAACAATTGCTGGCGGAGTTGCTGTATATATCATAATAACAATACTCAGTATAGTCGGTCCAACTTCCACCAATAAGTCTTTGCAATTTAATATATGTAAATCCACATTTTGTTACTCCGGTTTTACACTCTGTAATTGCGGTTACAACGAGCTGGTTGTTGTTGTTTTTAGCTAATTGAAGTGATGTTGTCCAAAATAAATCAGAACTTTTGGCGTTGCCTTCAATGTTATTTAACCCTTCGGCTGTTTCGATAATGGATTCCTCTATATTTTGAATCTCCTGATTACACTGTTCATCGCCAAATGTGGTAATTTGTAAAGGTAATAAGAGAAGAGTGGTCAGAAAAAATATGGAAATAATCTTTTTCATCATTGAACCCCCGTGTTTGAGATTGTTTTTGCGATTTCAACCGCATCTGCAAAATTAGCATCTAAGTACATAATGTACTGAGTCAGATTATCTTGATAGGTGATTGAACAAAATTCTTCTTGCTTTATAACGAAAACCTTCAAGCCATTTACTGATAATTCTTCTACATTGCTATGTATAGTAGTGTTATAAAAGTCAACGGAAGGAATAAATTCTTTTGAATAGAATTCCCTTATTGATACTCGACCAGACAACTTATCTGTATGGTATGATAAAGATGTGATTCTCATATTTTCAGTATGATTTTCTGCTATATCCTCATAGATGCAGTCGTTCGAAAAAAGCATCTCCGGCAATTTTACATCGTAAACATCGTACTTTTTCAGCTCATCAGCAATTTTTGTTCCACGAATTATGTTTGTATCTTTTGACTTATTAAGATGAACGCGTATGTGATTTTCATAAAAAGTTACGGCGCTGTTCTTAATTTCTTTGTCTGTGGCGATGGTTGCAATTCCGGAGGTAACAAGCAATAGCGCAATCGTGGCGGCTATTATCAATACCTTTTTCAGCTTGCTGTTAAGATGAGTTGTTTTCGGTTTGGCTTTATCGGATTCGTATTTTTCTCCCTTGCTATTATTAGTCTCTGCTTTATCGATATAGTATAGACAGTATTCAATTAGATCTGGATCCATTTCTGATTCATCTTTTTGCAGTTCTTCATCAATTATGTTCTCAAGCTCTTCTACTGTGAGTTCGAGCGACTCATCATTCAAAATATTTATGAATTCACTATTTGTCATATTGATTTCCTCCTTGTTTATATAGTGTACGAATTTCAAAAAGGTTACAAAAAATTTTAAAATTTATGTTTTTCAATTTCTTCACTTGACAAATGTATTATCTTTTTTCGCGCTCTGAAAAGTTTTTGCTTGACATTTGCTTCAGAAAGATTGTATTTAATCGCGATATTTTTTACTTTCATATGCTTTACATAGAAGTCAATAATTATGGACTGTTCATCGAATTTGAGTTGATTTAATATACTGTCTTTCATCTCAGAAATAAGTTCATCGGAAACTTCTTTGAAATCGTGCATATCAAGAGTAGAAAATTCCACAGTGGTTTTATAATGTATTATTTTATTTATATGTTCGGATTCTCTTTTTCTGTTTTTGTATTCCATTTTTATTTTATTGTTTGCAACAGTAGTAAGCCACGCCTTGGGGCTCTTTATTTCTGTTCCGGATCGCCTGGCTTCAAGTAATGCCATAAACACATCTTGAACACAGTCTTCAACATAGTCAGGTGTGTCTTTTAGCTTGAATTTGCAAAAGCTTATTATGTACTCTTTATAAAGATTCCAAAGCTGCTTGCATTCCTCTGTAATTTCATCATTCTCTCCGATAACCAATTAAAATCATCCCCTACGTAATTATTCCGGTACAACGATACTTCGGTTGAACATCAATGCCGGAAACGAATGCCTGCCTTGACGCGATGAATTTGCCGATATTGAAGGCTAAGACAATCGTATGAATTTATTATACTATAAATTGTGGAAATGAGCAATAAATGTACCAAAATAATGTTGCGAAGGTGTTTAAAAAGGACTGGTGAAAATGCATAATTGTACTTAAATATATTGCCAAAATTGCCGTATCGATTTATGACATAGGGAACAAAAATAAAATGTGAAATGTGCACAACTTGTCGAATGATAGTTTGTGCATATTTTTTTGTAACCAAAGGCGGTTTTAATACACTATAAAAATGTATTGAACTGATAGATTTTATCAGTTAGAAGAGACGATATAAAACCATTTGGAAATGGGGTGACAGCGTAGGGTTAATAGTAAGTGTGATGTAGTGAATGCTGTAAAAAGAGAGGAGATTTGGTAATGAAAAAGACAAAAGTCATAACAAAACTGATAGCCATAATTTTGTCAATACTTGTGGTTGTTCAAGTTGCCCCAATGTCAACTTTTGCCGAAACAATTGGAACAGAAAGTGAAAAGTTTGAGGAAAGCGGGTATTCTACTGAAGTATCTCAGGAAGAGGAAGACCCAATAGTAATAGGAGAAGATGTAGACCGTCGCGACAGCAGCAACACCAAGTATTTTAAGATGAGCGATGGAACAATAAAGGCTGCTGTGTAAAAAGATCCTGTTCTTTATCAGGATAGCGCTGGTAAGTGGCAGGAGATAGATAATACACTTGAAACATCGGACGATGAGAATGATGAGATTTCAAACTTTAACGGATATGCAACCAAAAGCAATAAGTTTAGGGTGAAGTTTGCAAAGAATTCAAACCAGAAAAAACTTGTCAGCATAAAAATGGGCGATTACTCGGTCAGCCTTTCTTTGCTTAACAAAACGAAGAAGAATAACTCGTCAATGAAGCAGGAGAAGAAAGCTAAAATCGAGGATTTAACCGCCGCTAGCAAGGCCAGTCAAAAGATATATTATGAAAACATTCTTCCCGATACAAATATAGAGTACATAGTTAATGGATCGGGAGTCAAGGAAAATATTGTAATAAAGTCTGCGCAGAACAACTATCAATACAGCTTCGAGATCGATGTGAAAGATCTTACGCTCACATTGGAAGATGACGGCTGTATATACGCGAAAGATGTAAACACGGGAAAAACTGTGTTTGTCCTTCCCAAGCCGTTTATGCTCGATGCAAACTACGAGTATTCAGACAATGTGAACTACAGTATTAGTTCAAAAAATAAAAAGAAGTATGAGATTACTGTAACTGCGGATGCCGAATGGATAAATAGCAGCGACAGGACATTCCCTGTTACGATTGACCCCGCAATACAGACAGAGCAGTCAAACACAGCGATGGATTCGGTTTATGTTGCTTCCGGAAAGCCGACTACAAATTACTGGCATGGTCCGATGATAATGGTTGGTAAAGAGTCGTCGGGCATAGGAAAGTGTCAGGGGCTGCTTCGCTTTGACTTGCCGTCTTTAAACCGCGGAGATGTTGTTATTGATGCAGAACTTTACGCTGCGCAGATAAAGTGTGACGCATATTCAAATACAACTCCGGATGCTGCAATAGAAGTACATGCAGTAACAAGTAGTTGGAATAAGAAAACCGTAACATGGAACACAAAACCGAGCTTTGAATCAACAACAGCAGATTTTGAAATTCTCAAAGCCGGCGGGGATCAGTGGGAGACTCGTAAATGGAATGTCACCTCTATTGTAAAACGGTGGTATGAAAACACCTCGTTCCCCAATTACGGATTCCTGTTTAGATCATCAATAGAAAACGGTTCAACATACAATTTGTCATGTAATTATCTTTGGCTTTATGGAGAGAAATACTCGCAGAGCACGGATGGATATCCGATACTTTCCATAACATTCAGATCAAACAAGGGCCTTGAGTCGTATTGGAGCTATACAGACATCAGCGCTGGAAGAGCCGGTACTGCTTCTATCTGTGAATTCTCCGGCAACCTTGTCTTCACTCACGGTGATACAACAACACCTGGCAGTCGCGCTCCGGCATCTATTTACCATGTTTTTAACAACTACATGGCAGGAGAGGGCTTTGGTACCGTTATGCCATACAGAGGTCATGGCTGGATGCTTAGCTGTCAGCAGCAGCTTCTTCCGTCATCAAAATTCGGTCTGTCAACATCTGCACAGGCGACATATCCATATGTATATATTGATGGTGACGGAACTGAGCACTACTTCTACAAAAAGAGTGACGGTACAATGATGGATGAGGACGGTATGGGGTTGACCCTTACTGTTCCGAAGACAAACAACAATAATTACTACAAAATATCCGATGATAAGGGAAATGTGATGTGGTTCAATGTTGCGGGAGCATTTGCACGTTCTCTTGACAGCAACAGCAATCAGATAGCGAACTACTATGCATCGTCGACTGATCCCAAAATCTGGAAAGTGACTGATGGGGCGGATCATGCTTTAACTATTTCTCCGACTCCTGATAATCTCGCAGTTCAGAGTATAACCGATAGCGCGGGAAGAGTGACCAGATACAACTGGAGCTCGGGCTTGCTGCTCAGCATAACATATCCCGACGGTGAAGCAACGACCTTTACATATGACAGCGACAGAGCAATGACTTCTGTCACATCTCCCGATGGGTATAAGCTTCAGTTTACATATACACCTTTGAAGAACGGTAAACGAGTTTCGAAAGTTGTTGAGAGCGCCAATGGTTCGACTGGTCAGACAATTACTTTCGATTACTCACAATATGGACAGACCGTTATACGTTCTTCGGGCAAGGATGGCGTGTTTGGCAACAACGATGATATCTATACGACGGTGAAGTTCGACAACGCCGGCAGAACGGTATGCTCAGAAGCAACTTGCTATGGTAAAACACTTGCAGCTTCTGCCGCGGAATACACTGCTTCGAATCCGAACAGCAATGCAAGCAACATAAAGCAGCTTAACCGCTTGAGCAAGTCAATGTCTGGCGGTCAGTATGTCAGAAACTATCTTCGTGACGGTAGCGCGGATACTGGAAGTTCATGGACTAAGGCTCAGTGGAACGGTACCGCTGATTATGACAGCTTTGTTACAGGACTTCAACAGCTCTATGGTCGATGGAGCTACTACATTAACAGCAAGACATTTTCCGACAGAGCCGGAGCAAGAGCCTATCAGACATTAAACTCGGGACAATTCAAGGCGGGAACAACATATACTTTCTCAGCTTGGGTCAAGACGGAGAATATAGTCCCGAGAGACGCGAATGTTCCGTATGGCGCGCAGCTACTTGCAACATATTGGCTTCCTGACGGTAGTACGGTCGACACTGTTTCCGAAGCACTGATAGGAACAACTGACCCAAACATCAATAATGGTTGGCAGAGACTCACGGTTTCATTCTCTGTTCCGTCCAATGCTACAAGCGTTAGATGTAACATAATGGTTCGTGACGCTACCGGTAAGGCATGGTTTGACGGAATGCAGCTTGAAGAAGGTGCAAGCGCAGGCCCGTTCAATATGATAAATAACTCTTCGTTTGAACGCTATTCAAAGGCATCGAGCGGTGCCTATCTTCCTGAAGATTGGAACGGATATCTTACCGATGCTACCGATTCCGTTGATAATGCTCATTCGAAGGATTCCGGACATGCATTTCGATTCGGCAGCATTGCAACGGTTCCTAAGGAAATGAATCAGGAACTGTATTTTGGCGGAGCTACCGCACAAAATCTTGACGATACATATATTCTTAGCGGCTGGGTCTATGCAAATCCGGTTGGCGGAAGCAATGAGAACAACAAGGTCAGTCTTGCCGCAAAGATTGTGTATAGTGATGGAACGAGTTGCCTGAAGTGGTTTAAATATAACAGCTCCGTTATGGGTTGGCAGTATATCATGGGTGCCTTTACCCTAAGGGATGATGCGAATCCGACGGCATCCAAAACACCGACATCGATGAAAATCTATCTCATTAACTACAGGCAGTCGAACAATACTTGGTTCGATAATATTCAGCTTGTACGCGATGAAGCACCGTCATATACATATGACAAGGATGGCAATATGATCTCCGTCAAGGCAAACGCTCAGCAGAAATCCTCGATGGAGTATACAAATAACAACCTTACAAAGTCGGTTGATGCCAAAGGATATAGCTATACATATACTTATGATTCAAGGCACAATATGACTCAGGCGACGAGTCAGTCCGGAACGAAGTACTGCTATACCTATGATAACAACGGCAATCCCACCGCTCTTACCGTTAAGGGCAGCGAGACAGTGTATATTGAAACAGGTGCATCGTATACATCCAATGGAGCGTTCGTGTCAGCTACTACCGACCAGGACGGTCGAACCGAATCGTATGTTTACGATAATTCCAAGGGTACGCTCACTTCTTACACGGACAAAAAGGGCAATGTAACCAACTATACTTATGATGCCAATACCGACGCCGTGACATCTGTTTCTCAGACACTTTCAAACGGTCAGACTATACAGAACAACTATACCTACAACAAGTATCGCCTGAATACCATATCCCATAACGGTTTCAATTACTCGTTTGTCTATGACAACTTCGGCAATGTTACACAGACGAAAGTCGGCTCACAGGTACTTAGCACAAACACCTATGGAGCGAATAACAGCGGAGAGCTCAAGCGAGTAACATATGGCAACGGAGATTATGTTGATTACGCATATGACGAATATGGCAACATGACTTCGATATCGCAGAACGGCACGAAGAACTTTACATGGAACTATGATTCGACGGGCAACATGTATTCCCATGAAGACCTTGTAAATAATCAGCGTTTCCTGTATACTTATGATTCAACAGGCAGACTTGTTCGACAGAGCGTACTTAACGGCAGCAAAAAGCGCATCTATGCCGCCGAGTACGGATATGACATGAACAACAACGTGTCAAAGTTTACTTCATCTGCGGGTGGAGTAAGCATGACCGAAAAATTCGATTACGGCAAGGACAATCTTGCATCGAAGTATACGTATCCCTCGGGCAAGACTGCGACATATTCTTATGATTCCATCCTTCGCCGGAACAGAACAGTTATCAATACCACTACGCCGATAGACCATCAGTATGTTTATTGGATGTCAGACCGCGGAAACAATTCGCGCACCACGAAGATTGGCTGGGAACATATCAGCGAATATATCTATGGTTACACCTATGACGCCAACGGAAATATTACTGAGATTTCGCGCCGCCACAAGACCGCAGAGACGGCATACACCAAACAGCAGCAGTTTGCTTATGACGAATTGAATCAGCTGGTTCGTGCAGATGACCTTGTCAAAAACTGCACGGAAGTGTATACTTATGACAACGGCGGAAACATTCTGTCTGTCACAACTTATCCTCTGACATGGGGAAGCCTTGACGGTGTCACGGCTACTAAGATTGTGAATTACGGCTATGGCGACACCAACTGGAAGGACAAGCTGACCTCCTATGACGGTCAGGCTATCACCTATGATGAGATAGGCAATCCGCTGTCTTACAGAGGTTACACTCTCACTTGGCAGAACGGCAGACAGCTGGCGACGCTCAGCGGCAACGGAGTAACTGCAAGCTACACCTACGATGTTGACGGACTGAGAACATCCAAAACCGTCAACGGTGTTAAGCATGAGTACTACTATGTCGGAAACACCTTGCAGTATGAGAAGTTCGGCACGACAGAGCTGTGGTTCTTCTATGATGCCGATGGCAACCCCTCCGGTGTTCGCTACAAGAACGGCAGCACTACAACCGACTACTACTTTGTCTGCAACTGGCGCGGAGATGTTATTCGCATTTACGACGGTGCAGGTGCGGTTGTTGCCAACTACAACTATGACGCTTGGGGCAATGTAATTTCTGTTACCGATGCCAATGGTGTGGCGATTACAGATTCAACTCACATTGCCAATGTCAACCCGCTTCGCTATCGTGGGTATTATTACGACTCTGAAACGGGATTGTATTATCTCCAGAGCAGGTATTATGACCCGGTGGTTAAGAGATTTATCAATGCTGATGGATATGTTTCGACTGGGTTAGGATTTTTAGGATATTCCATGTTTGTGTATTGCAACAATTGTCCACCTACGCTGTCCGACATCAAAGGAAGTAGACCTGTTATTGGAGATTCATTGCGCAATGAAACTCCAGAACAGAGATTGATGTCTTTTAGTTGCATAACACCTAGAGTTTATTGCCCACAAAACCCGTATATCAGTTCGAAAATTCCGACTAAAATGTCTTCAAATGGAGTCGAATTTATTAAAAGCTACGAAACATATTTTTCTAGACCATATGATGACGGTTTTGGAAATCTTACAATTGGGTATGGGCATCTTATTCAACCTGGTGAGAAATTTACTTTTTTAACAGAAGAACAGGCAACTGAATTGTTGCTTTTGGATTTGGCAATTTGGGAAAATGCAGTTTCCAGACACTCTGAACAACTTTCGATAACATGGGATCAAAATGAATTTGATGCTTTTGTTAGTTTGGCATTTAATACTGGATATAATTTCAGAGGTGTGATGAGTGGCGTGAAAAATGGAGAAAATCCATATACAGCTTTTGGAGCCGTTTGTAAAGTGAACGGTAATCCAGAACTGGGATTATATAGACGCAGAATGGACGAGGCAGATATTTTTGTTAGTGGTGTTTACCATAGGACATATAGGGGGTGGTGAGTTTGAAAGCCAAAAAGCGTTTATTAATTTTGACTGCACTTACATTGCTCTTCACTCTAATTGGGTGTAAAGGCAATTTAAGTCAAGATACTTTAGAAAAGACTACATGCGAAAATCTATTTGTAAATTATGATGTGGAGACATCAAAAGAAAATTATGATTTTTATCAGGTAGGCAATGGTGATTCTATATTTACTGAAACTGTTAAGAAAAATAAGATAGATAAAGATTATAATGAAGAGCTATTATCAGCGACAACAACAGCAGAATATACGATAATAGAAAAAAAGTATATTTCAGCTTGGTATGATGAAATGTTGTTTTCTGCAGATGCCTTTTCAAATTATCTAAATAGTAACGATAGAATACAATTTATAAAATCACAAAAAAGCTGGGAAAAATATATTCTAAGTGATATTGAAGTTTTGAATGACATAATTAATTCGAATAGATATGGTGTGAATATGGGTTCGACATATCAATTTCTAAAATTGTCAGAAAAACGCGAAATATTAAGAGAACGGGCAATAAAAATCAAATATTTGACATATTTAATTGAAACTCAAACAGCAGAGCCTGTCCCAGCAGAGAATTGTGTGTCACTTTATTTCTCTTATGCTCAAAAGGATGAATAATATTTTTTAATTGCGCTTTATAGTTCGTTTTTTGATGAGAAAGGATAAAGCCTTGTTGACTGTTTGTCCTATCTATTCTTAAATGTTCAGCTGCAACGAAGTAATTTTAAGCTATACCTATGACGCCAACGGAAATATTACTGAGATCTCGCGCCGCCACAAGACCGCAGAGATATAGTATATCAAGCGGCAGGTTGCTTGTGATGAACTGAAACAACCATAAAACTAACCCTCAAAAAGCTAAAT